>Ga0153954_1001135_pt1 | contig 15834 bp, 16 predicted proteins | sample TSFL038MetaG_FD_102277 | JGI IMG/M metagenome (GOLD analysis project Ga0153954, IMG submission 102277) | Attine ant fungus gardens microbial communities from Florida, USA - TSFL038 MetaG | ecosystem: Host-associated > Fungi > Mycelium > Unclassified | place: USA: Florida, Wekiwa Springs State... | reverse complement strand
TCACGTTCACGGCAACTTCACCGCGCGCGATAACGTGCGGCCCGCCTTCACGCTCAAGGATGCGCTCGAGCATCCCGTGCGCGACACCAACCGCGTGGTGCTGCCGCCCGCGAGCTATCTGCACGAGAAGGAGAAGGTCGAGAAGCGCTGGCCGGCCGCGGTCCGTTTCATCCAGGAGCACAAGCTCAACGAGTTCTTCGACGGCGACGCCGACAACATCGGCATCGTGCTGCAGGGCGGCCTCTACAACACGGTATTGCGCGCGCTCGAGGTGCTGGGCCTCGCCGACGTGTTCGGCGAGAGCAGCATCCCGCTCTACGTGCTCAATGTCACCTATCCCCTGGTCGATGCCGAGTTCGTACGCTTCTGCGCCGGCAAGAGCGCGATCCTGGTGGTGGAGGAAGGCCAGCCGGAATTCATCGAGCAGGCGGTCAACACGATCCTGCGCCGCGCCGACGTACAGACCCGCGTCGAGGGCAAGGGCATGCTGCCCATGGCCGGCGAATATACCGGCGGCGTGGTGAAGGAAGGCCTGCGCAAGTTCGTCGCGAGCTTCCGGCCCGACCTGCTCGCCGATGGTCGCAACGTCGCGCCGGCGGCCCCCGCGCGCCTCGCGGAGGCGCGCAAGGCGGTTGCCGGCAAGGTGCACGGACGCCCGCCGTCATTCTGCACCGGCTGCCCGGAACGGCCGATCTTCGCGGCGATGAAGCTGGTCGAGCGCGAGCTCGGCGCGCACCACGTGAGCTGTGATATCGGCTGCCATCTGTTCTCGGTGCTGCCGCCCTTCGACATCGGCAATTCCACCATGGGCTATGGCCTGGGCGGCGCCGGTGCGGCCGCGCTCAACGCCGCCGCCGGCAAGCGCGCGATCGCGCTCGTGGGCGACGGTGGCTTCTGGCACAACGGGCTCGCCTCGAGCGTCGGCAATGCCGTGTTCAACAAGAGCGACAACGTGATGATCGTGGTCGACAACGGCTATTCCGCCGCCACCGGCGGACAGGACGTGCTCTCGTCCGCCGCCGATAACGCCATCCGCACCACCAGGAACCCGATCGAGAAGGCTGTGCGCGGCGTCGGCGTCAACTGGGTCCGTACCCTCACCCGCACCTACGATGTCGCAAAGATGCGGGACACGCTGCGCGAGGCGCTCACCACTACCACCAAGGGCCCGAAGATCATCATCGCGCAATCCGAATGCATGCTGAACAAGCAGCGGCGCGAGCGCCCGCTGGCGCGCAAGAAGATGGAACGCGGAGAGCGGGTGGTGCGCGAGCGCTTCGGCGTCGATCCCGACACCTGCACCGGCGACCACTCCTGCATCCGGCTGTCCGGCTGCCCATCCCTCACGGTCGCGCCCAATCCTGATCCGCTGCGGCGTGAGCCCGTGACCAAGGTGATCAATTCCTGTGTCGGCTGCGGACTGTGCGGCGAAGTCGCGCACGCCGCGGTGCTCTGCCCGTCGTTCTACCGCGCCTCGATCGTCGCCAATCCGACACGCTGGGACCGCGTGAAAGACAGGATCAGGACCGCCGTCATCGGCTGGCTCCAGCGTCGCATCGACGCACGCCTCGCGACCGCATAGCAGACCGAACAACAATGGACGCACAGGTCGCCAAGGTTCGGCCCATCACCATCGCCATCGTCGCGCTCGGCGGCGAAGGCGGCGGCGTGCTCGCCGACTGGATCGTCGATCTCGCCGAGCACGGCAATTATCTCGCGCAGGCCACCTCGGTGCCGGGCGTCGCCCAGCGTACCGGCGCCACGATCTATTACGTCGAGCTGTTCCCGAAGGCGGCCGCGCAAGCGGCCAGCGCCGATCCCATCCTCGCGTTGATGCCGGTGCCGGGCGACGTCGACGTCGTGCTGGCCTCGGAGCTGATGGAGGGAGCGCGCGCGGTCGAGCGCGGCTTCGTGACCCCGGACAAGACGCTGTTGATCGCCTCGAGCCACCGCGTCTTCGCCATGACCGAGAAAATCGCGCTCGCCGACGGACGCGCCGACAGCGCCACCATGATCGCGGCCTGCCGGGGCGCGGCCCGGCAATTCGTGACATTCGATATGGCGGCACTCGCCGATGCCACCGGCAGCGTGCTGAGCTCGGTGATGTTCGGCGCGCTCGCGGGCGCAGGTGCGCTGCCGTTCCCGCGCCAGGCGTTCGAGGCCGCGATCCGCCGCGGCGGTGTCGGCGTGAACGCCAGCCTCGCTGCCTTCGGAGCGGGCTTCGAGGCGGCGAGCAGCGGACCTCCCGTCGTCCCAACCGCGGCCGGCGCGAGCCGAGCCGTCGTGCCGCCGCGCCTGCGCGATCTCGTCGCAGCCGCGACGCGCGACTATGCGGGCGAGGCGGGACCGCTGGTGGCCGCCGGCGTCGAGCGTCTGAACGATTACCAGGACCTCGCCTACGCCAAGGATTATCTCGCGCGGCTCGCGCGCTTCCGCGCGCTCGAGCAGCAATCGGGCGACGGCTCCGGCCGGCTCCTGGCCGAGGTCGCGCGCCAGCTCGCCCTCGCCATGGCCTACGAGGACACCATCCGCGTCGCCGACCTCAAGATCCGCGCCAGCCGGTTCGCACGCGTGCGCGAAGAGGTCCAGATCAAGGACGGGCAGATCCTGGAGATCGCCGAGTTCTTTCACCCCCGTCCGCAGGAGATCGCCGATACATTGCCGGCGCCGCTCGGCCGCTGGCTGCTCGAAACGGCTTGGATGCGCGGCGCGATCGAGCGCCTCACGCGCAAAGGCAAGGTGATCAAGACGACCTCGCTGCGCGGCTTCCTGCTGCTCTATCTCCTCTCGAAGCTGCGCGTGCTGCGGCGGCGCTCGCTGCGCTACGTCGAGGAGGACGCTGCGCTCGTCCATTGGCTCGACCTGACTGCCGAGACGGCGCGGTCCGACTATGCGCTCGCGCTGCAAGTCGCGCGCATGCGCGGCCTGGTGAAGGGCTATGGCGATACCCATGCGCGCGGACGCGCCAAGTTCGAGAAGCTCAGCGCACTGCTGCCGTCGTTGCGCGGGCGCGGCGACAGCGCATCCGTGCTGGAGGGCTTGATCAAGGCCGCGCTTGCCGACGAGAGCGGACTTGCGCTCGACAAGGCAATGGCCGCGCTGATGCCGGCGCCGCCCTCCAGCTCCGCCGTTCGCGCGACCCGGCAGCTGTCATAGCCCTGGCGCTTTTGGGCGGGATAGGCGAGACTTGCCGGGAGCTTTCGGCAAGGAGGATCGCGATGGCTTACGACCTCGATGCGTTCGTTTCGGATTGCCGTTCCGTCCTCAAGCACGATCCAGGACCGAAGGGCCGCGAGGAGGTGCGCGTCGCGCTCGAGCGTCTGCTCGCGAACAAAGCGTTCGTGGAGGAACATTGCGGAGAGCAAGCGCCGCGTGGCTTGAAGGTGCTCTACGAGGATCCCGAGCTCGGCTTCCAGGTGCTCGCCCATATCAACGACAAGGCGCGGGTCTCGCCGCCGCACGACCACGGCGCCTCCTGGGCGATCTACGGGCAGGCCACACATCATACCGACATGACCGAGTGGGCGCGCGAGGACGGCGGCGCCGGGCCCGACACGGCCAAGCTCAAGTCGGTCAAGAAATACCGCCTGCTGCCCGGGCACGCCGGCATCTATCAGGACGGCACCATCCATTCCATCGACTATCCGGACCACGCCCGCTTCGTGCGCGTCACCGGCACCAATCTCGACAAGATCAACCGCCTGCGCTTCGACCTTGAGACGGGCAAGGTGCACCAGATGACGCCGCAGCAGGCGACATGACAGGTCCGTAGCCCGGATGGAGCGAAGCGTAATCCGGGGTCACGGCAGGACTGTCCGCATTGCGCTTCGCTCCATGCGGGCTACCAAGAACATCCGGACCAAATAATGGCACCACAGGCTGACCTGAGGCCGCTCGAGCCGCATGCCGTCAAGGCGATGCTCGGCGACGGCGAAGAGATCGCGATCGTCGATCTGCGCGAAGAGTTGATCTACTCGCAGAACCATCTCTTGTTTGCCCGCTCGGTGCCTCTCAGCCGCCTCGAGCTGAAATTCGCCCGTCTGGTGCCGCGGCGCGGCACCCGCATCGTGCTGTGCGACGACGACGACGGACTGGCGGCGCGGGCAGCCGCGATCCTGGCGCAAGCCGGCTACACCAATCTCTTCTACCTCGCCGGCGGAGTGCCCGCCTGGAGCAAGGCCGGGCTCGAGCTGTTCTCCGGCGTGCACGTTCCGAGCAAGGCCTTCGGGGAGTTCATCGAGCACGCGAGCGAGACCCCTAGCGTTTCCGCCGAGGAGCTCGAGCAGTTGATGCGCTCGGGCACCGACATGGTGGTGCTCGACAGTCGTCCGTTCGACGAATACCACCGCATGTCGATCCCGACCGGCGTCGACGTACCCGGCGCCGAGCTGGTGCTGCGCATCCGCGACATCGCGCCCTCGCCCGACACGCTGGTCGTGGTCAATTGTGCCGGCCGCACCCGCAGCATCATCGGCGCGCAGTCGTTGATCAATGCCGGCGTGCCGAACAAGGTGGTGGCGCTCCGCAACGGCACCATGGGCTGGAACCTCGCCGGCTTGACCTGCGAGCACGGCCAGGAGCGTCGCGCCCCCACGGTCTCGGATCAAAGTCTCGCCTGGGCCAAGTCCGCGGCCGCGCAAGTCGCGCGTCGCTTCGGCGTCGAGCGCATCGATGCCGCGACGCTCGAACGCTGGCGCGCGGAGCGCGAGACGCGCACGCTCTATGTTCTCGACGTACGCGATCCCCCGGAATACGAAGCGGGACACGTAGCGGGCGCCCTTCCCGCCCCCGGTGGCCAGTTGGTGCAGGCGACCGACCTTTATGTCGGCACACTCGGCGCACGCATCGTGCTGGTCGACGACCGCGAGGTCCGCGCCGTCATGACCGCATCCTGGCTGCGCCAGATGGGCTGGAAGGACGTTTATGTGCTGGTGGCGCAAGGAACCGAGACCGGCCAGCCGAAGATCGACGTATTGGGGGCGCCGCCCAGCGCAGAGCTGAGCATCACCTGCGCCGCGCTCGCCGCCTTGATCGCGCGCGACGCCGTGACGGTGGTCGACCTTTCGTCGAGCCGGGACTACCTCAGGGCGCACATTCCCGGATCATTCTTCGCGATCCGTTCGCGACTGGCAGCCGCACTGGGCAAGATCAAACCGCGCGGCACGCTCGTGCTGACGTCGGAGGACGGCGTTCTCGCGGCCCTTGCCGCATCCGAGGCATCGGCGCAGGCGGATGTTCCAGTGCGGGCACTGGCGGGCGGCAACGCCTCCTGGCAGGCCGCCAGGCATCCGATGACCGCCGACGGCGCCAAGATGGCGGACGATGCGATCGATACCTGGCTCAAGCCTTACGAGCGCTCGCGCGATATCCCGGCGGCCATGCGTGAATATCTGGCGTGGGAGATTGATCTGCTCGCGCGCATCGCCCGCGACGGAACAACCGATTTCGCGCGGTTCCAACCGATGTGACACCTGCATTACGTCGCGTAGCAGACTTGATCCTATGGCCGGGAGCGGCGACATCTCGCCGGGACAGGCGAGATTGATCCGCATTGCCACAGCATGACCACGAACAGGCGCCAACGATGGAGCTCTATGATCCACTGATTCCACCCGATCCGAACGAGTGGCTCGCGCTCGACGAGGCCGAACGCATTTCACTCGTCCAAGATTTTCATCGGCGCGCGCGCATCGAATTGCCGAATGAAAGCGTGCACGCCGCGCTTCAGGCCACCGTCGAAACGCAAGTGGCTATGGGCGACAAGATTCCGGTCGGGCGCACGCTCGATCGCCTCATGGCGGAGGGCCTCGACCGGCACGAAGGGCTGCATGCCATCGGCATGCAGCTTGTCGACATGATGCATGACGTTGTTCAGGCAGCGGAACCGAAAGGGGATCCAAATGCTGCTTATTTTGCGGCGCTTGAGCGTCTTACCGCAGACGGTTGGCGCAACTTCTGGGACGAGCCGGGGTCAGAGGACCGGGAGGCAGAGCAAGAGTTTGAGGAGGATCTGGGGATCGAAGAGATCCTTGATGCGCTGAACGCGCCGGACATCTTGCCGGTCGAGGCGATCCGCGCCGCGGAGCGGCAACGCGACGTCGTGGCGCCGGCGCTCATCGAGATCGTCAAAGGCTACATTGCAACGAAGCCCAGACCTGCCGTGGAAGGCGCTTTGTTCTTCATCTTCCACATGCTGGGATCCTGGCGGGAGACGGCGGCCTATCGACCGCTCGCCAAGCTGCTCACCCTGCCACGCGATGAGGTCCATCCGGTGCTGGACGGCGCCGTCACGGACACCACGCATCGGGTGATGGCCGCGGTCTTCGATGGCGATCCTCAGCCCCTCTATGATCTGGTCCTGGCGGAGCAGGCGGACGAGTTCATCCGATCCCGAATGTGCGAAACGATCGCCATGCTGGCCCTGCGCGGCCAGCTCCCCCGCCCGGAAGCTGCCCGATTTCTGCAGGCGTGCTATTCAGATATCAGACCGCAGGATGAGTGCTTCGTCTGGCACGGCTGGCAATCGGCCATCGCGATGCTTGGCCTCAGCGAGCTTCGGCCCTTGGTCGAGGAGGCCTTCGCGCGCGCATTCATCAGCCCGGCTTGGCTGGACTTCAAGGATTTCGACGAGGACTTGCAGCTGGGGACCAGCGGAAAGATCCGTCTGGAGGCGCAAGACGAGTACGAGCTGTTTGGGGACACGATCGCGGAGCTGTCGACATGGGCCGCGTTGCGAGATGACACGCAATCTGACGACGGGGATTGGGATGAAGACGCGGAACTCTGGAACGAGCCCGCACTGCCGGCGGTCCCGTACGTCAATCCTCATAGAGATGTCGGCCGGAACGATCCTTGTCCCTGCGGCAGCGGCAAGAAATACAAGAAATGCTGCCTGGACAAGGAACAGCAGCCAAGCTAGCCGCGTTGCGCAGCCTGCCCCTCATCCTGTTTCGCCTCGACACCGCCGGCTGCCGACGGCGCCGGTCGAGGCGTGCGCCAGGGGCGGGAGCGCAGCGCCTCGGCGTCGGCCGTCAGAAGATTGCGGGCGGCCGCGTCACGTCGCTCGATCAAGGCGGTGAACTGGAGCTGGCGAACCTGCCGTTCCTCGGGCGTGGCCGGCCGTCCGGCGGCGATCAGACGGTCCATCTCCTTCTCCACCGCCTCGCGCTCGCGTCTCCAGCCTTGAAAAGCAGCCATGTCCCCGGCCATGTCGCACCATCCTTCCCAACGCGCCCGCCTGTGAACCAAGCAAGCGTCCAACAAGCCTCCTCAAACCGCTGCAACCAACTCTAACAGAACCATCACCGGACAGATAGAGCCAATCGCGACGCCGATTGCTGCCGGCAATTGCGTCGAAATGCGCCGGCATCTGAAGCTGTGCTGCAAATGTGTCACCGAAATGTTAGGATATCTGGACGAGACTATCAGGCGCGACCGCCGCAATCCATGCGCGCACGGCTTGAAATGATTCATAAGCGTATCTGATCCGACGAACCGCATACCACTTCATGTTCCTGCACCTGATTTGTTGACATTCACACGGGCGCGTCTTATTTGCATGCAGCTCTGCAAACGCGTGCCCGACTCTGCAGTCGGGTTTTTTGTTTGTTTGGGTATCCCGAATTGTCGCAGGTGGAGGGCTCATGGCCAAGAAGAGATCAAAGCGGCGTGAATGGACCAAAGAGGACGTTCGCGAACTGAAGAGCCTTGCAAAGCAGAAGACGCCGGCAAAGAAGATTGCAAAGACGCTCAAGCGGACCGAAGGGGCCACGCGGCAGAAGGCGTTCAGCCTCGGCGTCTCGCTCGATTCGCGCGCCTGACACGGCCGACGTTGTTCACGTCAATTTTACTTGCATGACCTGATCCGAAAAGTCGATCGACTTTTCGGATCATGCCGTTTCTCATCGTGCCGACGGGTTCCCCTGTCGGCGGCGCTTGCGCGGCTCCCACGCGGCGGCCGGCGCTTCCTGCGCGGCACCCGACTTCGCTGCCTCTCGCAAGCACTGGATCGTGAGCGCGGCGAGCGCCGAGAGCTTGCGGCCTGCCTGGCGGGTAATGCCCACCGCGAGCGGCTCGTGCGGAAGCCGCACCGGCAGCACCCGCAGGACTCCGCTCTCGACATCGCGCGCGACCACCGAGCGCGGCAGCGCCGCCAGCATTCCGTTCTCGACCATCAGCGTGCGCATCATCAGAAATGAGACGCTCTGCACGGTGCTGCGCGGCCGTGACAGGCCATGCTGCGTGAAGAGCTGCATGATCTGGCTGTAGACCGTGCTCTCCGGCGACGGGAAGATCCAGTCGGCCTGGGCGAGCTCGCGGTAGCTGATGCTGCGCCGCGCGGCGAGCGGATTGCGACTGCCGCTGACCACGACCATCGGCTCATAGAGCAGGACCTCCTGCACCAGGCGATCGTTCTGCTCGACCGTGGGCAATCGCCCGACCAGGAGGTCGAGCTCGCCTGCACGCAAAGCCGCCATCAGTTCCTCCTGGCGGCCGTCGACCACGCGCGCGACCGCGGCAATGTCGCGCTCGCGCAGGAGCGCCAGCGCGCTCGGCAGCAGGCGCGGCTGGCTGACCAACAACGCGCCGATCGCGACCGTGCCGGTGACGCCCGCGCTCAAGGCTTCGATCTCGTCGGTGACGTGGCGGATCTCGGACTGGATCGCCTGCCCGTGCGCCAGCACGGCGCGGCCGTAGTGCGTCAGCGTCAATCCCGACGGCCCGCGCTCGAACAGCGAGACGCCGAGAATGCTTTCCACCTCGCGCAGTCCCTTCGACACGGCCGGCTGGCTGATATGCAGGCTCTCCGCCGCGGCTGAGACGCCTTTTGCCTCGACGATCGCCTCGATCAACCGCAGGTGCCGCAGCTTCAGCCGCGCGATCACGGAACGATAGCGGTCGAGCCCGGTCTTGCGCGCCATGAACGGCCTGCCGCCATAACCATTCGGTTATGCCGAAGCTATCAGATTTCATGACAGTGGCAACGCCCCGGACGCTACGCTGATCGCGCATCGCCATCAAACAACACAGCTCCCGGCCAGGCCATCGATGACCAAGATCACACGCTACGCCATCTTCCCGGTAAGCCTGCCGGACGAGGATCCGGAATGGAAATTCGCGGGCCGCGCCTATCCGAAATGGGATGCCTGCATCGTCGCGCTGCGCGCGGAGAACGGCACGATCGGCTACGGCTATGCCGCGGCATTCACCCATCTCGGCGCCACCAATCCAGGGGTCGAGGCTTCCCTTCACCGCCTGTTGCCGCTCGTGGTCGGCCGCGACGCGCTCGACATCGAGGGCTCGCTGCGTCTCGTCGACAAGGCGCTGCAAGGCAATCAGGTCGCGAAGTCCGGCATCGACTGTGCGCTCTACGATCTGGCGGCGAACCTGCTTCAGGTCCCGCTTCACCAGCTGTTCGGCGGGCGCCTCCAGGGCGAGATCCCGATCTGCCGCATGCTCGCGCTCAAGGATGCCCCGCGCATGGCGGAGAAGGCCAGGGCGCGCATCGACGAAGGCTATCGCGCGCTGAAGCTGAAGGTCGGCGGCGACATCGGCGAGGACGTGGCGCGCGTGCGCGAGGTGCGCAAGGCGGTCGGCGACAAGGTCCGCCTGGTGGTCGACCCGAACATGTCATACCTCGCCAAGGACGCGATCGCCTTCGTGGCCCGCATCGGCGAGTACAATGTCGACATGGTGGAGCAGCCCGTGCCGGCGAGCGATCTCGAGGGACTGGCGCAGGTCACGCGCAGCGTCATGATCGGCGTCGAGGCGGATGAAAGCGCGTTTTCGCCGGCAAGCACCTTCCAGCTCGCCGCGCACCGGACCGTCGATGCGGTGAGCATGAAGGTCACCAAGATGGGAGGCCTGCGCAACGTGCTCGCGGTCGCCCGCATCTGCGAGGCCGGCCAGCTCGGCTGTCGCATGGGAGCGACCGTCGGCAGCCGCCTGCTCACCGCGCACGCGCTGCATCTATGCGCCGCGCTTCCGAACCTGACCTATCCCAGCGAGCTGGCCGAGTTCCTGCACATCAACGACGATCCCTTCGAGGGCCTCGAGGTGCGTGACGGCGTCATCAAGGTGCCGGACGAGCCTGGCGCGGGCGTGCGTTTGCGCAAGGATATCGTATGGTCCGTATAGGCGAGGCAAAGCCATGATCCGATCCATCGTCGGCGACGCTGTTCGGCGCTTGAGCCTGCTGGGGTTAGTGCTGGCGCTCACGCTGCTGCCGGCGCACGCCCAGCTGCAGGAGCCGTTCGTGCGCATGGTCGTGCCGCTTGCCTCCGGCGGCCCCGCGGATTTCATTGCGCGGCAGTTGGCCGAGCGGCTGCAGACGCAGCTCAAGACGAAGGTGATCATCGAGAACCGCCCGGGCGCGAACGGCGCCACCGGCGCCGCCAGTGTCGCGGCCGCCGAGCCGGACGGGCGCACGCTCCTGTTCGCCACATCCGGGCTGCTGACCATCACGCCCAACCTCGACAACAAGCTGTCGTTCAATCCAGACAACGATCTCACGCCGCTTGCACGCTGCGTGGTCAACGGCACCGCCCTGGTGGTCAAGGCATCTGCGCCTTACAACAACATTCCCGAGTTCCTCGCGTTCGCACGCAGCCGCAAGGAGCCGCCGACGCTGGGCTCCGCCGGCATCGGCAACATCACGCATCTCTATATCGAGCTGCTCAAGAGCGTGACCAAGACCGATTTCCTGCACGTGCCCTATCGTGGCGTCGGCCCGGCCATGGTCGACGTGATCGCCGGCACCATCGACGGTCAGTTCGCGGATCTCCCGGCCTCGCTGCCGCAGATCAAGGGCGGAACGCTCAAGGCCCTCGGCCTGGTCGGCGAAAGCCGCAGCGTGGCCGCGCCCGACATCCCCACCATCGCCGAGCAAGGCTATCCCGGGGTGACGGGCGCGAGCTGGTTCGGTCTGTTCGCTCCGGCGCGGATGGACCCCAAGCTCGCGCGCGAGATCGCAGGCAAGGTGGAGGAAGCGCTGCGTGAGCCCTCGCTGGTGTCGTCGCTGCAAGCGGTCGGATCGGAGCCGTCCTTCCTTCCGCTGAAGGACTTCGCGGGGCTGATCGCGACCGACCGGAGCCGTTGGGCCGCCATCATCCGCGAACGCAATATCAGGATCGACAACTGAGAGTACGATAGGCTCCGGCCCCAGGCTACAGCATTGGAGGAAACACGTGCTCTACATCATCTATCAGGAAGACCGCGAGGACGGCGCGGACATTCGCGCTGCCAACAAAGAGAAGCATTTCGCCTATCTCAACCAGCACGAGAGCATCCTGGTGCTGGGCGGGGCGCTCCTGGCCGACGACGGCATCAAGCGTCTCGGGAGCTGCCTGATCATCAATGTGCCGAGCCGCGAGCATGCGGAGGAATTCTCGCGCAACGAGCCGTTCCGCAAAGCCGGCCTGTTCAAGAGCGTGAAGATCACGCGCATGCGGCGTGGCCAGTGGAATCCGGCCGCGGCTCCCAAGACGGCGGAAGGGAATTAGCGCGCTCCGCCCAGCCCCGAAATGTCATGCAAGGGCGGCTTCCCAATAGCAAATACGTCTCACGAAGCGTAAAATTGGCCCGACAATTGCCTTATGTAGGGCGCGGAGCGACAAGGGATGCGCTCGCGCTTCGTCGACTGGGTGCTGCTTTGCTCACGGAAGCGGCGTTCCTGCTGTTGATCATGTGCACCGTCGGCTTTTGCCTTGCTTTGTGCGAGGCCAGCGGGCGGCTGGGTGCGCGCGCAACGCGCCGTCGCATCGAGGCGGAGCGGCGTGCCGTTGCGCTGCTCAAGCAGTGGCTTTCGCCCGAACAACGCGCCCAATACGAGCACAGCGGCTGGTTCGAAGTTTCCGGCTCGCACACCGGCAAGCGCTACCGCATCCGTTCGGGCCGACAAGTGAACGTCGACGAGTTGAGCGAGCACGGTGGACGCGTCGCCGTTCTTTGTTTCCTGCCTGAAGGCCTCCTCCCAGTGGGCGACGTGATGCTGGCACAGAAGATCGCGCTGGAAACGGATGAGCCTGCCGCCCTCAAGGCAGCGATACGGACACTCGACGCGCCGGGGATTCCCTACCTGCTCCCACCGTAACGCGCACGGCGCGTTCCAACGTGGCAAGTGCCGAAATCTTGTGCGAAAGCCGCGCTCGTGAACAAGGGAGGGAGCGTGCAGCCAATGCGGCGCAAAGCCGCTTGCATGCAGACCGGCTGCGGGGACAACAGCATTCTCAGGTATTACGGTATTCTGAAACGGTAGCAGTCCGGCGATTGTCCGCCGGGGCGATGTGCGACGGACTCAGTACGCGAAAGCGTTCAGGATCAGGCCGCAGGCGAGCACAGCACCGAGGACCAGTCCGAAAATCCGTGTGATCTGCCGCTCGCTCATTATGACCCCCATTCCATCCGACTGTTAGTCGTGCCGGCGCCCGTTTTGGTTCACGAGTCTGCCGAAGGTTGTTTGCCCAGTACGCGGTTTGATGCCCTTCCATCCGTCACCGCAACGCGGCACGTCAGTCGGGACCGAAGAAGCAGGACTTAGTGATCAGTTGTTGGCGACGACTGGCGCCCCCCAGCCGCCGAAGCGGAAGTTGAGGCCGCCTCTCACGACGCTCTTGGTCTCCTTGATCCCGGCGGTGACGACATTGTTGGAGAACGTCACATCGCGGGTACCGAAGTCGTAGTAGTTGTATTCGACGAAGCCGGAGAGATAATTGGTAAAGGCGTACTCACCGCCGATGCCCACGGTCCAGCCGCCGCGCGTCGCAGACGCCGTCAGGCTTGCTTGCCGCTGCACCGTCTCGAGGTCGAACGAGTAGTCGTCGCGCTCCCACGCGCCGCCGCCCTTCACGTAGCCCAGGAAGCGGTCCCAGGCGTAGCCGATGCGGCCGGTGACCGTCGACAGCGACTTGATGCTGGTGTTGTCGGTGATATTGGGGTTGAGCAGATTGACATTGCTCCCCTTGGCGTCGGTCCAGGCATAGTCACCCTGGATGCCGACCACGACGCGATTGGCGAATTGATAGTCGCAGCCGCCCTGCACGCCGCCGAGCCAGCTGTCGGCGTCATGCCCACCGAACGATTGGCCGTAGAGCGAGCTTCCGGCCGTTTGGAGGGTCCAGTCCTTGTGTGCCCAGAGCCCGCCAACGTGGCCACCGACGTAGCAGCCGGTCCAGCTATAGACCGGGACCGGCGGCGGCGCCGCTTTGTAGATGGGCTTCAGTGAGAGGTCGGCCGCCACGGCGGGGCTCGCAACGAGCACCGCCAGCGCCATACCTGCAAGCGAAAGCTTTCTCATAACCCGGCCCCGCAACCCGATACCGCTGGATCTCGGTTGTTCTAGGCGAATATACCTGCAATGCCCCTAAATTGCTGTTGCGGGGCGGTCACACCGCTCTGAATTGTGCGGAACCGTCCCCAGCCCGTCAAAGGTTTTTGGATACCGCGTTTTCCGTTTGCTGTAGCCCGGATGGAGCGAAGCGAAATCCGGGGTCTCCACCCGCGGGAAGGCCGTCCCGCATTCCGCTTCGCTCCATGCGGGCTACCAGAATTCCATCTCACGATGTCAAACAGCGCAATTCGATCTCGCGACGCGTAGCGTCCGAGCTTTGAGATCCCGCCCCGCCTTCGCCGAGGCTTCGGCGGGCAAAGGCCCGACCGAGGGGCGGATGGAGCGCCGAGAGGCGCACCCAGGGTAGAACGGCGTGCCCGATATCGACACGCCGCTGCTTGCGAGGCAGTGGCATCCCTCTCGCCGCAGGGATAGCCAGCCTCTCGGCGCTCCAACCGTGGCGGTTTTCACCCGAAGGGCCCGCGTCGTTGCTTCTCCGATCGATCGGATCCGCCTCGCGGGCTCCGCCCCACCAGGGTGCCTGGCGGCGGTGGCTTCAGGCCCCCGCGACGTGGTCACGAACCGCGCCGCGGGACGCCAGACCTGCTCCGCCTGCGGGATCGTCTCCGGAGACGCCCTCGATGAGCAAGGCTGATTTGATTCGTACAATACACTCATATCGTAGTCAACAAGGAAATTCAAAACGTCTTCTAATAGCTTTTAGCTATCTGGAGTGATGTCAGAATACGGACGCGGATGTTGTCGATGTGAGCGGGCAGTGACGGGAACGATGTTCCAGCAACGCTGTGAAAATCTGCCGGGTGATTGCGGGCACGGGACTCGAGGCGCCGGCAAGCGCACCTACGATGTCGGGCGCCCCACCATCCAGTAGATGAGCAAGGCCGCCAGCGTCGAAACGCCCAGTGCGACGGCCAATTCGGTCACTGCCATGCCCAATTCTCCGCGATAGCGGACGAAGCGCCGCCGAGGCGGGATGCCGTCCGTCGCCCATCTGTCGCCCGCGGTGCAGATCGGGTTCACAGATACCGCAGGGAACACGGGGATGGTTAAGCGCGCGCGAATCGGTGCGGAACCATTGCGCGACGATCCCTCCGTAGCGGTCCCGGGTCTGCAGCGCACCACTGCGCAAGCGCTCCGTGCTGCGCTGCGCCCGGGACACATGGAGCGATCAGCGCATGCGCGCGTCCCAGACCTTCTGCATGTTGGCGTCGAAGGCGGTCGCATCGCGCATCAGCTCGGCATGCACGCTGACGGAGCGCTCGTCGGCATGGATGTCCTCAGCCCCGCTTTCGAGGCCTGCCAAGACGCGCGCGGCGATCTGCACCGGCGTCGACTTCGCCCCGCCCACGCCGGCGGCCATGTCGGTGTCGATATAGCTGGCATAGACGCCGGTTACCAAAGTCCCTTGCCCGCGCAGCTCGAAGCGGATGCCGCGGGTCAGCGACCAGGCGGCTGCTTTCGATGCGCAATACGATCCCTGCATCGGTGCATTGAACCAGCTCACCACCGAGAGCACGTTGACGATCGCACCGCCGCCGTTCTGCGCGAGCACCGGCGCAAACGCGCGGCACATCGACAGGGTGCCGAAGTAGTTGACCTCCATCTCGTTGCGGGCGAACGACATGTCCGCCGCCGCGATCAGCGGCTCGAACGCCGCGATCCCGGCATTGTTGACGAGAATGGTCACGTCCGCGCAGGCTGCGGCGGCCGCCGCGACCTCGGCCGGATCGGTGATGTCGAGGCGGACCGGAACCGCTGCGCTTTCAGCAAGCCGAGCGATATCCCGTGCCGCCGCATAGACCTTGTTGCAGCCGGCCTCGATCAGGGCGCGCGTCAGCGCCGCACCCAGCCCGCGATTGGCGCCCGTCACGAGCGCGATTTGTCCTTTGACCCGCATGATCCATCCGCCGTTTCTGCTGCAGCGCGATACCCCGCCTATCACCGATTTGTAGCTGGCACACACTTTGGCACAACGGCTGCAACGACCTCGCGGTCAAGGTTCGAGAGGAACAGCGATGTCAAAAGCCCCTGCCCGCCGCACGATGCTGCGAGCATTGACGGCCGCGCCGCTGGCGATGCCGGCGGTGCTGCGCGCTCGTTTATCGTCGTGTCAGCTGTCCGATCGCGCTTTCTTCAGTTGCTCGACGGCTTTGCGCACGGACGGGTCGAGCCCGCTGCCGCCGGCCTCGAGATGCGCCAGGATCGCGTTGCGCATGCGAGGGTCCCAGAATTTGGTGATGTGATCGGCGGTGCCCGCGACGGCCTCCTCGGGCCCCTGGCTCGCGAAGAATTTGCCGATCTGGTTCGCCATGTAGACGAGCTTGTCAGGCGACATGTGCGGCGGCCCGGACGGTTTCGCGCGCAACGCGGCGAGGATGGGTGAAGACCTCGAAGCCGTCGCCACGGGCGACCGCAACGAGCGTGATGCCGGCAGCTTCCGCCGTGCGCAGCGCGAGCGCGGTCGGCGCCGACACGGCGACGAGGGT
>Ga0153954_1001134_pt1 | contig 15846 bp, 11 predicted proteins | sample TSFL038MetaG_FD_102277 | JGI IMG/M metagenome (GOLD analysis project Ga0153954, IMG submission 102277) | Attine ant fungus gardens microbial communities from Florida, USA - TSFL038 MetaG | ecosystem: Host-associated > Fungi > Mycelium > Unclassified | place: USA: Florida, Wekiwa Springs State... | reverse complement strand
GAGTGCGCCCTGGAAGAAATCGGCCGCCTGGATCACATGCGCGCCGGATTTGCCGACGACGGCGATCTCGGCGTCGCAGGTCATCGTGATGCCCGGCATCTCGGCGGCGGGATCGGCGTGTGCGACGCTGCCGCCGACCGTGCCACGGTTGCGAACCTGATAATGCGCGACGTGGTCGATGGCGGCTTTCAGCAGCGGATGCGCTGTGTCGAGGCGTCCGTCATCCTCGATGTCGCGCCAGCGTACGAGGGCGCCGAGCGTGACGCCCTTGTCCGTGATCCTGATCCCACGCAGGTCGGAAAGCTTGCGGAGATCGACGAGCAACGTCGGCTGCGCGAGGCGAAACGCCAGCATCGGCACCAGGCTTTGTCCGCCTGCGATCGCCTTGGCGTCTCCGTCGTGCGATGCCAGCAATTGAACCGCTTCCGGCAGCGTTGCCGGGCAAGCATAATCGAAGGGCGGCAATTTCATGGAGCGGACGCTTCCTACGCTGCATGCGACAGAATGTAGATAGCGTCAGCTTGCTAGCATCGCCCGGCCAGCACGGTCAACGCGACCGTGCGCAAGGCTTGCGTGCGCAACGCGCCGCTCAGACCAGCGATGCAGCCTGGATCTTAAGACGGGAGCGGCGCCTGCCGGGACAGTCCGGACCGGATCAACGCCATCCGTACGGTTGTGGCTGGTAGTAGCCGGGGCTGTAGCCGTACCGCGGCGGGGGCGGTGCTGGATAGCCGGGGGCGACTGCCACCTCGTCCTCTTCGCAGATGCGAACGCGGCGGAAGACCTCGCGGCCATAGGGATCGAAACCGCGACGCATGATCACGCGGCAGCCTTCGACCGGTGCCTGGACGACCGGCGGTCCATAGGGGACCACCGGGACCACCGCGGGCGGCGTCGGCGGATAATACTGCGCAGGAGGAGGCGGGGGAGGCTCATAGAGGTCGGCCGCACCTGCGACGCCGCTCGGAGCAAGGCTTCCAAGCGCAAGGCTTCCGAGCGCAAGGCTTCGAAGCGCAAGGCTTCGAAGCGCAAGGCTTCGGAGTGCCGGTTCGAAAACACCGAGACCAGTCTTGTTAAGACCAATCCTGGCCGCGAGCCACCCAAGCACCATGTCGATCTCCCGAAGCTTGCGCTCTCCCGACATCGTTACTGCACAAAGAAAGCACGGTATTCAGGCGCTTTGGGGGCGATTGCATTCATGCGCTGTTCATCTGTCCGCTCGGCAAGTCGCAGCCGCCGCCGAAATGGCGCTTGTAGCCCGCATGAGCGCGTTCACGCGCGTCTTCCGACGCGCTATGGAGCGCGTCAGCGCGTAATGCGGGACGGCCTCGCCGCATGCGACGAACCCCGGATTGCGCTTCGCTCCATCCGGGCTACAGGCGGTCACGTACGCCGCGTGGGCCGTGACGCAGCAGTACTAGTTGTTGATCAGCGCCCAGATCTGCGGCGGCGACAGCGGCAGCTCATGCGGCTGCACGCCGAACGACGACAGCGCATCGGCGACCGCATTGGCGACGACGCCGGCGACCGGGATGATGCCCCCTTCGCCGGCGCCTTTGGCGCCCAGCGGATTGTTCGGCGAGGGCTTCGCTTCAAGAGCCACGGCGCGGATGCTCGGGAAGTCGCTGGCGGTCGGCAGCAGGTAGTCGGCGAACGATCCGGTGAGCAGTTGCCCTTCGCTGTCATAGACGAAGTGCTCGAGAAATACGCCGCCCAGGCCCTGCACGATTGCACCCACGGCTTGCCCGTGCAGGGTCGCGGGATTGATGATGCGGCCGACATCCTCGACCGCCACGTAGTCGAGCAGCGCGACGTGCCCGGTCTTGGGGTCGACCGCGACATGTGCAGCGTGCGCACCGTAGCTGTAGGTGCGCTTGTTGCTCGCATAAGCCGTCTCGGCTGAAATCCCTGCGAAGTTCGCGAGCGGCAATGATTGGCCGCGCGGACCGCGCACCGTGCCCGCCTCGATCTCGATGGATTTGGCGTCACAGCCCATCTGCGTCGCCGCGGCGGCGCTGATGGCCTCGCGCAGCTTGCCTGCCGCCCCGACGATGGCGCTGCCGCCCATCACCACCGAGCGCGAGCTGTAGGAGCCGTAGCCTTCGATCACGCAATCGGTCGAGCCGTGGAATACGCCCTTGATGGCGTCCATCGGCAGCTCCAGCGCGTCGGCAGCGATCTGCGCGCAGACGGTTTCGAGCCCCTGGCCGATCGAGGACGAGCCGACATGGACCGAAATCAAGCCGTCCGCCTCGACCAGCAGTCGCGCGCTTTCCTTGGGGCCGGATGCGCCGCCCTCGAGATAGCAGCCGATCGCCGTGCCGCGGTAACGCCCGTCGACGAGCTTGCCGGCGAGGGCGGCCTTTGCGTTCCAGTCGATCTCCGCCAGGCAGCGGTCGAGCGTCATGGCGTAGTCGCCGCTGTCGGTCTGGCTGCCGATGTTGAGCGGCGCGACCGTCGCGAGCGTATGGGGTTGCTCCTGCTCGGCGACCAGGTTTCGGCGGCGGAACGCCACCCGATCGATGCCGAGCTCGGCGGCCGCGATGTCGAAGAGCCGTTCACGAAAGAAATCCGCCTCGTAGCGGCCCGGCCCGCGATAGGTCCCCGATGGCGTCTTGTTGGTCACCATCAGCGAGACGTCGATGCGGCAGTGGGGGACGCGGTAGGGACCGGTGAGCACCTGCGCGATGTTGCGTGCGGCGGTCGGACCGTTGGTCCTGATATAGGCGCCTTGATCGGTGAAGGCCTGGCCGCGCAGCGCCAGGATGGTGCCGTCCCGCTCGCAAGCGATCTCGAGCGTGCAATCGGCGTTGCGCGCATGATTGGTGGCGAGGAGGTGCTCGCGCCGGTCCTCGATCCATTTCACCGGCCGGCCGGTGAAGCGCGCCGCGAACGGGATCAGGAAATCCTCAGGGTAGAATTCGCCGCGGGCGCCGAAGCCGCCGCCGACGTCATTCTCGACCATGCGGATCGCGCTCTCCGCGAGCTTCATATGTTTCGCCAGGGTCCGCCGATTGAGGAAAGCGACCTTGGCTGCGCCGCTGACGGTGAGGCGCCCTTGCACGTCGTCCCACTCCGCCAGGAGCCCGCGCGGCTCCATCGGTATCGCGCCATGGCGATGCACGCTGAAGCGTTCGCGGCGGGTGTAGGGCGCGCTCTTGAAGGCGGCATCGGCATCGCCGAGCAGGCCCGACAGTGTGATCGTCAGGTTGCTGCCGGCTTCTTCCACCAGCAGCACGTCGCCCTTCGCCGCCATGGCACTGTCAACGACCGCCGGCAGCGCTTCGATGTCGACCGTGATGGCGTCGAGGGCATCCTCGGCCGCCGCCGCGCTGTCTGCGAGCACGACGGCGATCGGCTCGCCCACATAGCGCACCTTGCCGTGCGCGATCACCGGCTGCTCGAACGGCTTGAATTCGGGCGAGGCTTCCTGCCGCAGCGGAATGGTCGGGACGTCGGGGCCGATGGCACTGTTTGTGATGTCTTGCGCGGTGATGACCGCATGCACGTGCGGCCGTTCCAGCGCGGCCTGCGTGTCGATCTTGCGGATGCGGCCATGGGCCACCGAGCTGCGCAGGATGACGGCATGCAGCAGGTTGTCGCGTGCGAGGTCGTCGACGTATTGGCCGCGACCACGCAGGAAACGCAGGTCTTCCAGCCGCTCGATCGGGCTGCCGATGAGCGCGTTGGTATTCCGTTTCAGCTGCATGTCAGATCACGATCGTGGAGCATTCGTTGAGGAGGGCGCGCGCCACGCTCATCGCGGCCAGCGCCGAGGTCTTGGGATTGCTGCGCGAGGGCTTGCCTTGCAGCTGGATGGAAAAGCGGCCGGCGGCGCCCTCGGCTTCGATCTCGTGCACGTTGCCGGGGGCGTTGGGATCGGCGACCAGCTCGACCTCGGTGGCACCAAAGCCCAGGCCGGCAAGCGCTACCGCAGCCGCAACATTGGCATTCTGCGGATAGAGCAAGGCGGCTTCGCCTGCCGTGCCCCGATAAAGCACCGTGCGCTCGGTGAGGGCGCCGAGGTCGGCGACCTTCTCCGCCGGCGATCCGCGCCAGGCGGCGGGCGGCTTGCGCGAGCGGTAGCGCACGGCAGTGAGCCCGGCGACGCGCATGGCCGCGATGGCGTCGATGCCGCCGATTGCGCCGGCCGGCAACAAGATGCGGCTGTCGCCGTCATGCGCGGCCGCTTTCAGGCGACGCAGCAGGGCAGGATCGGCCAGTGCGCCCACCGAGATCACGACGAGATCGATCCCGCGGCGCAACACCCCGGGGCCGTGCTCGGCGACTGCCGCCTGGCCCGCGACCTCGGCCACCACATCAGGCTCGCGCGCCAACAATGCATCGAGGGTTTCGACCACCTCGACATCGCCAAGCTTTGCACGCGCCTCCTCACCGCGGCCGGGCCGCGCCAGCGCCCCGACGAGCGCCAAGCCGCTCGCCGGGCTTGCGCGCAGCGCGGCAACCACGTCCTGGGCGATGCCGCCACAGCCGATCAGTGCGACGGCGGTCATGACAGGTCCTGCCCGCTCACTGTGTCAGCCGCAGGCCGGTGAACTTCCATTGCGAAAGCTCCTCCATGGCATAGCGCACGCCTTCGCGGCCGAAGCCGGATGCGCCGACGCCGCCGAACGGATAGGTGTCGAGGCGGAAGCGGCTGGCGTCGTTGATCCAGAGCGAGCCGACCCGCAGCTTGCGCGAGACCTTGAACGCGGTCTCGAGGTTCGCAGTGAAACAGGCGCCCTGCAGTCCGAATTCCGACGAATTCGCCAGCGCCAGCGCCGCATCGATATCGGCGACGCTTTGCACCAGCACCACCGGCCCGAAGGCCTCTTCGCGCATGAGACGGGCTTCCGGCGGGGCCTCCGCGACGATCGCGGGCCCGAGAATGGCGCCTTTGCGCTCGGGCTTGAGCACGAGCTTGCCGCCCTTGGCGACCGCATCGTCGATCAAGCCCTGGACGCGGTCGGCGGCCTCGGTGCTCACCATCGGCCCCACGTCGACCGACCCGTCCTCGGGGTCGCCGACCTTGAGCTTCTTGGCGGCCGCCACGAACAGCTCGAGAAAGCGATCGAACACGGAGCGCTCGACGATCACCCGCTGCGCCGAGATGCATTGCTGGCCGCTCGCTTCGAAGGCCGCGCCGGCGATACGGGTTGCGGCATCGGCGAGATCGGCGTCGGCGCAGACGATGTTGGCGGCATTGGAGCCGAGCTCGCCGACGAACTTCTTGGCGCCGGCCGCGCGCGCCAGCTCATTGCCGGCGGCAGTGCTGCCGGTGACGGTCAGCGCCGCCACCAGCGGATGTGCGGCCAGGAGCCTGGCGGTCTCGCGCCCGCCCGGCACCACGTTGAAGAGCCCGTCGGGCACGCCCGCCTTCTTCACCGCCTCCGCAATCAGCAGCGCCACCTCGGTGCCGGGCGGCGAGGGCTTCACGACCACGGAATTGCCGACCGCAAGTGCCGGCGCCACCTTCTGGATCAACAGGTTGGCGGGGCCGTTGAACGGGGTCACCGCCCCGACCACGCCATAGGGAATGCGGGTGGTGAAGCCGAAGCGGCCCGCGCCGGCCGCGGTGACATCGAGCGGAATGACGTCGCCGTTGAGGTGCGGCATCTGCGCGATGCAGGCGCGCAAGAAGATGCCGACGCGCTTGGCCTCGAAGGTCGCGGCGCGGCGCGGCTTGCCGATGAAGCGGATGAGCGAGCGGACGATCTCGTCCTCGATCTTGTCGATGGCATCGGCCGCCGCATTCAGCCATTCGATGCGCTTGGCGGTCGAGGCATCCTGATGCTTGAGGAACGCTTCGTGCGCGTGCTGCACGGCGGCATCGACCACCTTGGCGTCGGACTCGATCATCTGCGAGGCGACGCTCTGGTCGATCGGGCAGATCAACGGAGAGAAGCCGGCCTTGAATTCCACCGGTCCGCCGATCCACGGCATCAATTGCGGCTTGGTCATCGGTGCTTCTCCTTATTGATTGTTCGTTGGTATGCGTAGGGTGGGTTGAGCGATAGCGAAACCCATCGTCTTAATCCACGGCACGAAGGGGATGGGTTTCGCTATCGCTCAACCCATCCTGCGCGCAGCGGCAGATCAGACGTGCTGGCCTTCGCTGACCGGGATATCACGCACCGTGCTGGGAGCGAACAGCTCCTCGATCTTCACACGGCGTTCGGCGAGGCCTTGCTCGTGGACATATTGCAGCAACGCCTCGATGGTCGGCCGGTTGGGCTCGATGCCATAGGGAAACCAGTCCGGGCCGATGATCGCCTTCTCTTCCTCTATCAACGGTTGCAGCCAGGCCGAGGAGACCTTGGGCGAGCCCAAGTCGCCAAACGTCCGATAGGCATGCTCTTTCGCCAGGCAGAGCGCCTTGTACAGGCTCAATGCGACCCACGGATCGCGCTCGTAGACGTCCCGGCGGATCACCACCGTGTGCATGATCGGATAGATCCTGGTGCGGCGATAGTAGTCCTTCTCCACCTCGGCATAGTTCGGGAACAGGCGGCGCACCTTGGGGGATCCGCGCCGGTAGGCGAGGGGGTTGTTGGCGGTCATCATGAAGTCGATCTCGCCGCGCTCGAGCAGGTCGCCGAGCTCCGTTCCCGCCGGCGCCGCGGTGAGGCGGACGTCGGGCGGCAGCTTGTGGCCGAGGCGGTCGGCGCGGCCCTGCACCCAGGTGACGTCGCTCGGCTTGACCCCGTATTCGTGCTCCAGCAGGCCGCGCATGAAGACGGCGGCGGTCATGGAATATTCCGGCACGCCACCGCGCTTGCCCTTGAGGTCGGCCGGCGACTTGATGCCCTTGTCGGTGTTGATGAAGAAATAGCCGTGCCGGAACACGCGCGAGGGAAACACCGGAATGGCGACGAACGGCGCCTCGCCCGCGCTGATCAGCGTGGCATAGTTCGACAGCGACATCTCCGAGACCTGGAATTCGTTGTACTGCAGCATGCGCCAGAAGATGTCGGCCGGTTGCGCGGCGATGTAGGTCAACTCGATGCCTTCCGGCTGGACGGTGCCATCCCGCAATGCGGCCGTGCGGTCATAAGGACCGCAGGCGAACGACAGGCGCAGCTTGCTCATTGCATTCTCCTTGTTCTTGCGGCGACACGCTGTCGCGGGGGTCGGAGGCTGTCAAGCCGCGGCCGCCGACATCCGCGCCGTGCCTACACTTGTTGCTGCGCAAGGCGGCGAAGGCCGCATCGCTGCCGCAAGTCCGGCTTGACAAGTCCGGCTTGACAAGTCCGGCTTGACAAGTCCGGCTTGGCAAGTCCGGCTTGACAAGTCCAGCTTGGCAGGGCGCCCGCTAGATGACATAGCTTGAGGTGCCGGCATAGAGCTTCCTGAAGGTGACACGCCGATGTCGCGGGTCTTGCGTCTTCTTGTGCGGCTCTTGCCCGCCATGGTCCTGCCCCTGCTCGTGCAGGTGGCAGCGGTGGCGGCCGAGCACTATCCCGACCGGGTCGTGCGCATCGTCAATCCGTTTCCGCCGGGCGGCTCGGTCGACGTGATGGCGCGTCTGTTGGCGCAGAAGCTCAGCGAGGAGCTTGGCCAGCAGTTCATCGTCGAGAACCGGTCGGGCGGCGGCGGTAATACCGGCGCCGAAGCGGTGGCGAAGGCAGACCCGGACGGCTATACGCTGTTGTTCACCGCGCCCGGGCCGCTTGCCGTCAACCAGGCGCTCTACAGCAAGCTTCCGTTCGACCCTGCCGTCGATTTCGCGCCGATCGCCTTGTTCGGGACCGCGCCGATCGTCCTGATCGTGCATCCCGACCTGCCCGCCAAGAATGTGCAGGAGCTGATTGCGCTCGCGAAAAAGTCTCCGGGCCGGATCAACTTCGCCTCGGCGGGCAACGGCAGCACCAATCACCTGGCGGGCGAGATGTTCAAGAGCCAGGCCAAGATCGACATCGTGCACGTGCCCTATCGCGGCGCCGGGCCGGCCATGAACGACCTGATCGGCGGCCATGTGCAGATGTTTTTCGATCTGATGCCGGCGGTGCTGCCGCAGGTTGCGGCAGGCCGGGTGCGCGCGCTCGGCGCCGCGGGAGCGACCCGCTCGTCGGCCATGCCGGAGTTGCCGACGGTTGCCGAGCAGGGCCTTCCTGGCTTCGACGCCTCGTCCTGGTATGGGCTGGTTGCGCCGGCGAAGACGCCGGAGCCGGTGCTCGCCAAGCTGCGCGACGCGCTCGCCGCCGCGCTCAAATCGCCGGACTTGATCGCGCGCATCCGCGAGCTCGGCTCCGAGCCCGGCACGGCGGTGGGCAAGGATTTCGGTGCCTTCCTCGACGCCGAGCGCAAGAAATGGGCGGACGTGGTGCGGATCTCCGGCGCCAGAGCCGATTGATCGCGTTCGCCGGCGTCTTGCAATCCTCCTCGATCGGCCATAGCGAGGAACGCGGCCGCATCCCAGGGCATGCAACCTGACAGGCCGGCCGCTGCGGCGCAACGGGAGAGCGGTCCATCGCGATGTACAAGGATTTGCGTGAATTCATCGGGCAGGTTGATGCGCTCAAAGCGTTGCGCCGGATTGAAGGCGCTGATCCCCGTCATGAGATCGGCGGCCTGACCGAAGTCGCTGCGGGGCGGCCGGACTGCCCGGCGCTGTTGTTCGACGGCATCAAGGGCTTCCCGCACGGCTTTCGCGTCTTCACCAACGCCGCGACGAGCCCGCAGCGCGCCGCACTCGCGCTCGGCATCGATCCGGCATTGCGTCCGCTCGATGCGCTGAAGGCCTGGATGGAGAAGCGCAAGACGTTGCAGCCGCGGCCCCCGGTGGTGGTCAAGGACGCGGCGTTCCTCCGCAACACGACGAAAGCGGTGGACGTGACGAAGTTTCCGGCGCCGATCTGGCACCGTCACGACGGCGGCCCGTATATCGGCTCGGGCTCGATCGTCATCATGCGTGATCCGGACGGCGGTTGGATCAATGCGTCGATCTATCGGATCCAAGTGCATGGTCCGACGAGACTGACGGTGCAATTCGACCATGCCGGGCGGCATGGTGCCATCATCGCGAAGAAATACTGGGATCGGGGCGAGCCGTGTCCGCTCGTCGTGGTGAACGGCGAGGATCCGGCGTTGTTCATCGCGGGCTTCGAATATCTGCCCGCCGGGCAGTCGGAATACGAGTTCGCCGGCGCCATCAAGGGCGCTCCGATCGAGGTCTTTCCGGGTCCTCTCACCGGGCTGCCGATCCCGGCCCATGCCGAGATCGTGTTCGAGGGGCACCTGCCGCCGCAGGCCACCTTGCCGGAGGGGCCGTTCGGCGAGTTCACCGGCTACTACGCGTCGGAAGCGCGTCCCGCGCCGGTCATGGAGGTCGCGGCCACCTATCACCGCGACGATCCGATCCTGCTCGGATCGCCGCCCATGAAGCCGCCGCGCTTCCATTTCGGCCTGCCGTTCCGCGCCGCCACCATCTGGCAGAATCTCGATGCCGCCGGCGTGACCGATGTGGTCGGCGCCTGGCAGCACGTATCGCAGCTGATGACGGTGGTGGCGATCAAGCAGCGCTATGACGGCCACGCCAAGCGGGCGGCGCTCGTCGCTGCCGCCCACAGCTACATGGCGCGCATCGTGGTGGTGGTGGACGACGACGTTGACCCGTCCAATCTCGCCGATGTGATGTGGGCCGTCGCGACCCGCTGCGAGCCGTCGGAGCAGGTCGACATCCTGCGCAACGCCTGGAGCTCGGCGCTCGATCCACGCATCTCGCCGGCGGACAAGCTCAAGGGCATCACCTCGCACTCCAAGCTGATCGTCGAGGCGTGCCGGCCGTTCCCGTGGCTCGACAAGTTTCCGCCGACCTCGTCGCTCTCATTGGACGAGGCCCGCGCGATCGAGGAGAAGTGGGGGGCGGCTCTTCGGTAGGGTGGGCAACGGCGCGCACTTGCGCGCCGTGCCCACGCGTCAGACGACCCGCATATCGAACTCGCGGAAACGGGTTCGCGTGGGCAAAATCGCGCACGAGCGTTGCCACACTGCAAGACCGCGGTAGGCGATTTTGCCCACCCTACGCGTTGCGCCCGTTCAATCGAACGGCTTCTCTTTCTGCAGCCGAGCCATCGCCTCCTTGGCGACGCCGAGGTCGAACAGCTGCTCGCGCGGGACTTTCTTCTCGACAAGCTTGAAATGCTTGCCGCTCCAGAAGTCCTGCATCTCCATGATCGAATCGACGAGCGGCAGCCCATCGTCGGCGACATAGGACCAGTTCGGGGCGATCGCTTTCACCAGCTCCGGTTTGTTGAGCGCGGTGTTCTGCGCCAGGATGTCGACCACATCGCCGTGCGCGCCGGGGTCGCGCGCGGCGGCGTTGAACTCCTTGATGCCCTGCAGATAGGCCATGGCGAAGCGCACCGCGGCGTCGCGATTCTTGGTCAGGAAGTCCTTGCGCACGGCGTAGGTCGCGATCTCGGCGTTCGGCGCGATCTGGTCGTCGTTGACCACGATCGGCCCCCATTTGTTGTTCTGCGCGAAGAAACCGAACTGGTAGGCCAGGTCGGTGGCATCCACCTGGCCCTGTCCGAGCATGCGCATGAGGTCGGGCTGCGGGACGTTCACCACCCACTGCACGTCCTTGGCGGGATCGAGGCCGGCTTTCATGAGGGCCAGCGCGGCGTTGTACTGGTTGACGCTGCCGAGCGCGGTGACGCCGAACTTCTTGCCTTTGAGCTTGGCGAAATCGTCGGGGCTGCGGACGCCCTGGTCATAGAGCGCTTGCGTCACGTTGATGACGGTGTAGCCGAAGCCCTGGCGGTTGTTGCCGCGGTCGAGCACGACAACCAGCGGAGCGCCCTTGGCGATGCTGTTGAACAGGCTGGCATTCGCGGTCATCAGCGTGAAGTCGAGCTCCCCGGCGATGATCGAGGGCACCGCGAAGGCGCCGTCCTCGAAGCGCTTGGTCTCGATGTTGAGGCCGAGCTTCTTGAAGTAGCCCTTGTCGCGCGCGACGAAGAACGCGCCGCCGGTGATGAAGGGGCCTTCGCCGACACGGACGAGATCGTCGGCGATGCCGGGCTGGCTCGCGAACGATCCCGCGAACGCGGCCAATGCCAGTACTATCCTGCTTACACGCTTCATAATCGTCTCCATCGCAATCAATCGTGGTCGACCCAGGGCGCGACCTTGCGGTCGGCCCACTGCTGCAGCTTGATGATCAGGGCGCCGACCACCGCCAGCACGATCAGGCTGGCGAACACCTTCTCGGTCTCCATCACCTGGCCGGAGCTGATCAGGAGCCAGCCCATGCCGCCCTGGCTCGATCCGCCGATCATCTCGGCGGCCACCACCAGCACGATAGCAACCCCCATCCCGAGGTGCAGCCCGGCAAAGATGCTGGGAATGGCGGAGGGGATCACGACCTTGAGCTGAATCTGGCGCGCATTGGCGCCGAGGTCCTTCGCCGCCTTGACCAGCCCGCTGTCGGCCTGGCGGATGCCGGCATAGGTGCTGATGACGATCGGAAAGAAGGCGCTGATCGTGCTGATCACGATCTTGTAGGCCTCGCCGGTGCCGACCCAGATGATCAGCAGCGGGATGAGCGAGATCTTCGGGAGAGGATAAAGCGCGGCGATCCAGATGTCGGCGACGCGCGCGACGTTGCGCGACATCCCCATCAACACGCCCAGCAGGATGCCGGTCACCGCTGCGAGCGCGAAGCCGACGAAGATGCGGATGAGGGTGATGCCGAGATTGTAGGCCATCGAGCCGTCGGCGATCATGCGCCAGAGATAGTAGAGCACCGAGGAGGGCGCCGGCAGGTAGATCGGCGCAATGCCGTGAAACCGCACCGCCCCTTCCCACGCCGCGACCACCGCGGCGATCGACAGCCAGGGCAGGGAACGCTCGAGCAGGTTGGGCGATCCGGAAGCCTTGCTCATGTGGCCGCCCCCTCCGACTGCTCGGCTGCGGCCTGTTGCGCCATGGTCTTCATCACCTCTTCGCGGATGAGGTGGAAGGCGCGGTCGAACAGCGCGCCGAACTCCTTGGAGTTGACCATCTCGAGCGACCGCGGCCGCGGCAGGTCGATCGCGATCACCTCCTTGATGCGGCCCGGCCGCGCCGTCATCACGACCACCTCGTCGCCGAGCAGGATCGCCTCCTCGATCGCGTGGGTGACGAACAGGATGGTCTTGTGCGTCTCGTCGAAGATGCGGAGCAGCTCCTCCTGCATCACGATCTTGGTCTGGGCGTCGAGCGCGGCGAACGGCTCGTCCATCAGCAGGATCGGCCGTTCCATGATGAGCGCGCGCGCCAATGCCACGCGCTGGCGCATGCCGCCGGACAGTTGCTTCGGCAGGTGGTTCTCGAAGCCGCGCAAGCCGACCGAGGCGATCAGGGCGCGCGCCCGGGCGTAGCGCTCGGCCTTCGGCATGCCCTGCATCTCCGGCCCGAACGCGACGTTGTCGACCACGCTGCGCCAGGGAAACAGGTTGAGGTTCTGCCACATCATCACGGAGTCGGCGCCGAGCGGGCGCGCCACGGTGCGGTGCTGCGGATCCTCGATGCGAACAGCGCCGCTGGTCGCCTGCTCGATGCCGCCGACGATCTGGACCAGCGTGCTCTTGCCGCAGCCGCTCGGGCCAAGCAGGCACGCGATCCGGCCGGATCGGAAGCGGTGCGAGAAGTGGTCGAGCGCGACCACCTCGGTGCCGCCGCGGCCGGCCCAGATCTGCGTCAGTTGGTCGACGACGACGTCCATGCTCAGCTCGACGGTTCGTAGGATGGGTTGAGCGAAGCGAAACCCATCATCTCACCAACAATCGTGTGCGCGTGGAGAGTGCGCTGATGGGTTTCGCTTTCGCTCAACCCATCCTACGATCACTCTACGACGTTCGCAGTCGCGGTATACTGCCCTCGGGTCGAACGCTAGATCTTCGAAATCTCGAACATCGAGGGATGGAACAGTTCCTCGACCGCGACCTTGCGGTCGGTCAACCCCTGCTCGTGGAGATACTGCGTCACCGCAGTGATCTCCTTCATGTTCTCGTCGATGCCGTAGGCCCAGAAATCCTTGCCCATCACGGCCATGGTATCCTCGGTCTCCGGGATCAGCCAGGGCAGGGTCACCATCAGCGCGTTGACGTCGAGCAGGTCGATCATGGCAAGCGCCTTGGCCTCGCAGAACGCCTTGTAGACGCTCGACGGCAGCCAGGGATATTTCTTGACCAGATCTTTCTTGATGCCGACCAGGTGCATGATCGGGAACATGCCGGTCTTCTTGTAGTAGGCGCGCTCGGCCTCCCGCGTATTGGGAAACAGCCGCTTGATGTGCGGCTCGCCGCGCAGGAAGGACGATGGCCCGCGCGCCGTGAACAGGGCGTCGAGTTCCCCGTCGCGCAACATGCCGACCAGGGTCTGGTCCTTGCCGATCGGCTTGAGGTCGAGGCCGGGGATCGGCTTGAGCGGCGTGCGCTCGTCGCGCCCCGCCTCCTCCTGGCCGCCGCTGCGCCAATGGATCTCGTTGGGGCTCACCCCGTATTCGTGCTGCATGATGCCGCGCATCCAGACCACCGCCGTGATCTGATATTCCGGCAGGCCGATGCGCTTGCCCCTGAGGTCCTTGGGCTCGCGGATGCCGGAATCGGCGCGCACATACATGCCCGAATGGCGGAACAGCCGCGACACGAAGGCGGGGATGCCGACATAGTCGCAGGTGCCGGCGGCCACCGTGCGGATGTAGCTCGACATCGACAGCTCCGAGACGTCGAACTCCTGATAGCGGAAGGCGCGGAAGAAGATCTCTTCCGGATACAGCGGCAGGTAGGTGGTGTCGCAACCCTCCACCTTCACGCGGCCGTCGCGGATCGCGCGGGTGCGGTCGTAATTGCCGCAAGCAATCGTTATCGGCACCATGATTGGCTCCTGTTCGTCGATCTGATGGTATGAGCGCGGGGGGGGGGGCGAGGCTTTCCGGGCTTCGCTTTCGCCCGCGCGGTGGTTCAAGCGGGAAGGGTGGGCGCGATTTCCGAAGGGTACTTCGTTCTTTTTGAGCTGTGAAGTCGCCCGTGCGTTCGGTTGCTGCGCGCACTTTGGCACACACGCTTGTTGGAGAGCAATTTGCGCGATATTTTCGCGCGGACCTTTCGAGGAGATGGTGCGGTCCGCCGGGTTGGTTCGGGGGCCGCTGCAGGAGAACGACCATGATGACGTCGAGCGTGATCGGTGGGGCGATGCTGCCCCATGCCCCTCAGTTCTTCACCCTGCCCGACACCGAGGACAAGAAGAACGTCGAGCGTGTGCGGGAGGTGGCGGCCGACATCGGCCGCAAGCTCAGGGCGCTCGATCCCGACCTCTGGATCATTTTCTCCAACGACCACGCCGAGCAGTTCTTCCACAACGCGGCGCCGCCCTTCACGATCCACGTGGGCGGCGAGGCCTCCGGCGATTTCGCCGGCCGGAAATTCAACTGGAAGGTGCCGAGCGAGATCGGTTTTGAGATCGTGCGCCAGCTCTACCGGCAGGGCTTCGACCCGGCTTTCAGCAGCACGGCCAAGATCGACTATGCCATCGGCATTCCGCTCACCCATATCGGCCATACCGGGCCGGTGCTGCCGATCTACGTCAATGCCTATCTGCCGCCGCAGCCCACCATGGAGCGCTGCTACGCCTTCGGGCAGGCGATCGCGCGCACCGTCACCACGCTCGGGCTCAAGACCATCGTGCTCTCGAGCGGCGGCATGTCGCATTTTCCCGGCACCGACCGCTATTCGAATCCGGAGCTTTCCTGGGACAATCGCGTGCTGGAGAAGCTCAAGGTCGGCAACCTGAAATCGCTCATCGGCTATGACGAGAGCGAGCTCGACGATACCGGCAATATCGAGCTGCGCTGCTGGGCCTGTGCGGCCGGCGCGCTCGGCGAGCGCAAGCCCGACGTGGTCTCGATGGATCCGAGCTGGCATCACAACTATGCCTCGCTCGGCTGGACCAGCGGCCACGGCGAGAGCGCGCATGCCGCGCACTATCCCTCGATCAAGCCCGAGCTCGTGGAGTTGACGTCGGCGCTGCACACGCTCGCTCACGACGCTGCCATGCGCGCGCAATACGTCGCCGATGCGCCGGCCTTCGCCGACCGCTTCCAGCTGCCGGCGGACCAGCGCGAGGCGCTGATCAAGCTCGACGTGCCCGCGATCGTGAAGATGGGCGCGCATCCCCTGGTCCCGTTCCTCGCGCAGCTGCAGATGCAGCGCCTGCGCCCGAAGGCGTAGCGGCGAGCGTGGGTTTGGCTGGATATTGTTGCCATGACGGCGGTGCGTTCCCTCCCCCGCTTGCGGGGGAGGGAGCAGACCGCGGTCGCGGCAATGGTCGGACCAAATCCGCCGTCACCGCTTGGCGCGCACCAGCGACAGCACCTGCGCCGCCGGCTTCTGGCGCGCCTGTGTCACGAATTCGAGCACCAGGCCGAGGCTCTGGAAATGCTTGCGCACCACCGCGCTCGCGCCGCGCGGGTCGCGTCGCTTCAGCGCGCGCAGCAGCGCCCGGTGATGGGCAAGATGGCGCGGATCGTAGAAGCTCTTGTGTTCGGGCGAGACGTTCGAGAGTCGCGCCATCTGTGCCTGGTTGAACATCGCCACCAGCAGCGGGTTGCGTGCGCTCGCGAGCAGGAGCCCGTGGAAGGCGTCGTGCGCGGCCTTGGCGGCCGCCATGTCCTCGCGCGCGGTCGCCTCCTCCAGCGCCACCAGCGCGCGCTCGAGCTCGGCGAACTCCGCTGATGTCAGCCGCTCGGCGGCGAGCTCCGCGCATTTCTGCGCAATATGCGAGCGCACCTCGTTGGCGATCGGCGCCGCCTCGAGCAGCACGCTCTCGTCGAACATGCTCTTTCCGCCGCGCGCTGCGGCG
>Ga0153954_1001133_pt1 | contig 15855 bp, 13 predicted proteins | sample TSFL038MetaG_FD_102277 | JGI IMG/M metagenome (GOLD analysis project Ga0153954, IMG submission 102277) | Attine ant fungus gardens microbial communities from Florida, USA - TSFL038 MetaG | ecosystem: Host-associated > Fungi > Mycelium > Unclassified | place: USA: Florida, Wekiwa Springs State... | reverse complement strand
TCGAAGAAAGTCTGAAGCTGCGCCCGCCACTGCTCCGATCGCTCGGAGAGATCGAAATCCATGCTTCCTCCCGTCTTCTTTAAGAATATCTAACGCGATATCGAGACGATTGGCAATTTCTGTTTCGATATATTGACACATTTGCGAATTTGGTTCGATATTGGTGCGATGAGCCCCGCCAAGCCCGCCTCTGGAGCGCGTTCCGATCACAGCGATCCATCCTTCGCGACGACGCTCGCGCATGGCCTCGATGTGCTCGCGGCCTTCCATCACGGCACCGGTTCGCTTTCGAACGCCGAACTCGCAGAGAGGACCGGCCTGTCACGGCCGACGGTGTCGCGGCTGACCTACACGCTGGCCCAACTCGGCTATCTCAAGCGCGACGCAAAAGGACGGTTCGAACTCGGGCTTGCCGTGCTCGCCATGGCCTACCCGCTGTTGTCAGCAATCAAGGTGCGGCAGACGGCGCGTCCGTTGATGCGGGACTTCGCCGCGTATGCCGGCGGCACGGTTTCGATCGCGATGCCGTTCGGGCTTGACTTCATCTATGTCGAGACGATGCGCACCACTGACGCGCTGCCGCATGTGCCGGATGTCGGGTTTTCGAGTTCGCTGGCGTCGACGGCGATCGGGCGCGCGCTGCTGTCGCTGTTCACCAGCGACGAACTTGACGCTTACGTGCAAAGGGTTAAGGCGGAACGGCCGCACGAAGCCGATTATGTCGAGGCGCGAACGCTGCCCGATATCGAGCTCTGCAGGGAACGCGGCTTTGCCATTTCGCTCGGCGAATGGCGACGCGAGATTTTTGGCGTCGCAGCCCCACTCTATCGCACGCCGGCCGGCGACTGCCTGTCGGTCAATTGCGGCATTCCCTCGTTCCGTTTCAACGCCGAGCAGATCGAACGCGACTGCGGCCCGCGCATCCTCGGGCTGGCGCGCAGCATCCGATCACTGGTGGCAAGCGAGCAGCAGAGTCCGATGTAAAGCGATCGCAATCAAAAGGACCGCGCACCTCAACGACGCGGCCGAACATGGGGAGGTCAGGATGAGCGGAAGAGCCGGGGCTGGTTTTGCCGTCTGCGTTGCCGCAGCATTGCTCGCTGGCATAGCGGGTGCGCGGGCGGCGGACAATTATCCGAGCCGCCCGATCCATATCGTCGTGCCTTATCCCGCCGGCGGTATCGTCGATATCGTCGCTCGCGCCGTAACCGAGCAGGTCGGACGCGATTGGAAGCAGTCAATCGTCATCGAGGACAGGCCGGGCGCCAACAGCAATGTCGGCACCGCCGCCGTCGCACGCAGCGAGCCGGATGGCTATACCTGGCTCGTTTCTGGTCCCGCGGTGCTGGTCAATCCCACCCTCTACAAGGACGCCGGCTGGGACGCGGCGCGGGATTTCAAGTGCGTCGGGCTTGCCGTCTGGAACCAGAGTGTCGCCGTCGTCCCGCCTTCGCTGCCGGCGAAGACTCTCGGCGAGTTCATTGAAATGGCGCGCAGCAAGCCCGGCCAGTTCAATTTCGGCAATCCCGGCACCGGCTCCTCGATCGATCTTTCAGCGCAAAAGCTGTTTCAGGTCGCCGATATCAAGCTCACCAATGTCGGTTACAAAGGCCAGCCGCCCGCGCTGATCGACCTGATGACCGGACTGATGCATTTCGAGATCGTCTCGATGGCGCTGGCGCTGCCGCATATCAAGGAAGGCACGGTGAAGCCGCTTGCCGTCTTTACCGAAAAACGTGTCGCTGATCTGCCCGACGTACCGACCATTGCGGAAGCCGGCTATCCGCAAGCCGCTTACGTGCCCTGGTACGGCATCTATGTGCCCTCGACCACGCCGGATGCGCTGGTCGAGAAGATCCACGCCGCGATCAACAAGGCGCTGGAGAACCCCGAGGTGCAACGCCAGCTCGCGATCGCCGATATTCCCGGCAAGCCGATGCCGCTCAGCGAGCTGGCGGCGTTGATGAAGGCCGATACCGAGAAGCTGACATCGGTGATCAAGGTCTCCGGCATCGCCCCGCAGTGATCAGCGCATCGCGCGGGCTGTTTCGGACTGCAGGATTTGCGATGCTCGTCCAACCTCAGTCGAACGACGCCGGTCCCGAATCGCGATAGGCCCAGCAGGCTTCGCGCGGCAGGCAGATCGGCGTCTCGACACCGACAGTATGGCGTGCCGCGGTGCCGAGTTCGAGCGCCTCGAGCTTGTTGCCGAACAAATCGATGTCATAGACCGTCTGCGTGCCCTGGTAGCGGCGGTCGACCACACGGGCCGCGAACGAATTGCCGCCGTCCTGCCGGCCGATGCAGACATTTTCCGGCCGCAGCGCAATCCGAACCCGGTCGCCAGGGTTGAGCCGATGCAGCAGCGATGCCTCTGCGCGGCGGCCCCCGCCAACATCGATCAGGCCGAACTTGCCGTTGGCCTCGATCAACGTGCCGGCGATCTCATTGGTGGCGCCGGTGAAATTGGCGACGAACAGGTCAGCCGGGCGATTGTAGATCTCGTCGGGACTGCCGAGCTGCAGCAGCTTGCCGTCACGCATCACGCCGATGCGATCACCAAGCACGACGGCTTCGGCCTGGTCGTGGGTGACGTAGAGCGCGGTCATGCCGGTCTGCTTGAGGATGACGCGGAGATCGTCACGCAGCCGCAGGCGCAACTTCGCATCGAGGTTCGAGAGCGGCTCATCGAGCAAAAGCAACTGCGGCTGATAGACGATGCTGCGCGCCAATGCCACGCGCTGCATCTGGCCGCCCGACAGGGCGACCACCGGCCGGTCAGCGTATTCCGACAGGCCGACCAGCTTCAGCACCTCCTCCACCTTGCGGTTGGATTCGGTGCGCGCGACCTTGCGGTGGCGGAGCGGGTAGACAACGTTCTGCCGCACGGTCATGTGCGGCCACACTGCGTAGGACTGGAACACCATGCCGAGGTCGCGCGAGCGCGGCGGCACCAGGACGCCACGCTCCGGCGACGACACCACCTTGCCGCCGATCGAGATCTCGCCGCCGGTCGGATGTTCGAGCCCGGCGACGCAGCGCAGCGTCGTGGTCTTGCCGCAGCCCGAAGGGCCGAGCAGGACCACGATCTCGCCAGCCGGCACGGCGAAGCTGACGCCGTCGATCGCCGGCCGGCCGATCGCGAACTGTTTGCGCAGGTTTGTGACTTCGAGCGTCGCCGTCATGACTTCACCGCTTCAACGAAAACATCACTGACGGTAGCCGTAGATCTTGTCCCAGTCGGCGACCCAGTCGGCGTGCAACTTCACATACTGGTCGAAGTTCGGGTACCAGGGCTTTTCGATCTTGCGATCATAGCCTTCGGGATAGACCGGGATCTCCTTCAGCGAGGTCAGGTTGCCCTGCTCCTTGATCATGAAGCTCTGGCCTTCCTTTGACAGGCACCAGTTCAGATAGAGCTTGGCGGCGTTCGGATGCGCGGCGGTCTTTGGAATGCCGGTCGCATAGGGATTGACCGGCACACCCTCGGGCGGGAACACCATCTTCACCGGCGCGCCTTCCTTCTGCTTGGGATAGATCGCGTTGTAGAGCAGCGGTCCCATGCCGACCTCGCCGCGCACCAGCGCGTCCGACATCGGCGCGCCCGACGGATAGAGGATCGGATGGGTCGCGGCCTGCTTGGCCCAGTAGTCCTCGCCCAGCACCTGGCGCTCGAACATGATGCGGGTCCAGGTAGTGCCGCCGGATTGCGCGAACACCTGGCCGGTCAGCTTGTCGTATTTCGGATCGGTCAGGTCCTTCCAGGTCTTCGGCGGATCCTTGACGATCTCGGTGTTGTAGGCGATCGACCACATCACCGTGGCGCGCGGCCAGAACTTTGGCGAGACCAGCGACGCGGGATCGTAGTCGGCGGCATTCGGCGGCGCATAATCCTGGAACAGGTCGGCGAGCGGCAGCATCAAGGCGCGGTCGGAGTGATCGACCACGTCGGCAATCAGCTTGCCGGCGGCCGCCTCGGTCCTGACGCGGGTGATGAGCTGGCCACCCGGCGCACGCACCATCTCGACCTTGATCTCGGGAAAACGCTTGTTGAACTGCTTGATGACGTCCTGCTCAACCTCGGCGTAGTTCGCCGTATAAAGCACCATCTTGCCTTCCGCTTTCGCGGCCGCGATCAATTCGGGCGAACCGAAATTCTCTTCCGCCCTTGCCGTGCCGGCGAGTGCGACACCAAGTCCGGCGATGCCCGCGATTGCGGCCACGAGTCTTCTGTTCATGAACAAGCCTCCCTATTTTCTTTCTGTCTTATTTTATTCGTTGCGCCACGCCGCCTTGCGAGGCGCTGCGCGCCAGCCAGTTGGCACCGCCAATGAGAACGCCGAGCAACACCGTTTGCACCAGGCTGAAGGCGGCGGTCTTTCCGATGTTGCCGCCCTCGTAATAATCGAGCAGCAGGACCGACATCACCATCGTATCGCTGGTGTAGAGAAACAGCGACGATCCCAATTCACGGATCGCCAGCACGAACAACAGCGTCATCGACGCGAGCACGCCGGGCCGTGCCAGTGGCAACACGACGGTGGCAATGGTGCCGAGCACGCCCTTGCCGCAGACCCAGGCAGCTTCTTCAAGCTCGCGATGGATTTGCATGAATGAGGTCGACAGCGATTTCACCGTATCGGGCATGAAGCGCGCGATGAAGGCGAGCGCCAGGATCCAGAACGTGCCGTAGAGACCGCCGGGAATGCCGATCCAGGCCCAGAGATAGGCAACGCCGACCACGAGCCCGGGGATCGCCACCGGCACGGTCGAGATCAGGTCGATCGCGCGACGGCCCGGCAGGCGGGTACGGTGGATGGTGTAGCCGATCGCGAAGGCCAGCGCGCCGCCAAAGACCGCGGTGATGATACCGACCTCAAGCGCGTTGTAGATCGATCGCAGCGTCAGCGGGTTGTCGAAGATCGCGTTGAAATGCATCAGCGAATAGGCGCGCGTGTCGAACAGCGCCGAGACGTCGCGGATGAACATGAATTTGCGGAATGCGGCCACGATCAGCGCCAGCATCGGCAGCACCACGACCACGATCAGATAGACCAGGCCGAGGGCGAAGGTGAACCAGCGCCAGCGCCCGAGGTCGAGGCTGCGGGGGCGGAATGCCTTGCCTGCGACCGTGGTGTAGCTGCGACCGCTCAACACCTTCTGCTGCAGGTAAACCAGCCCACCGGTGACCACCATCAGGATGATCGCGACCGCGGCGGCGGTGTTGTAGAGCGGCGGCGACCAGTTGGTGAGCTTGAAGATATAGGTCGTCAGCACGTTGATGTTGGCCGGCGCGCCCAGCACCGCGGGCACGCCATAGATGCCGAGCATCACGATGAAAGACAGCAGCATGCCGGAGACGATTGCCGGCATGATCAGGGGAAAAGTCACCGTGAACAGTGTCGAGAACGCGCTGGCGCCGGAGATTTCGGCCGCCTCCTCCAGGCTCGGATCCATGTTCCGCAGCGCCGACGAGGTGAACATATAGACATAGGGCGCGTAATAGATGCCGAACACGAACACCAGGCCCCACATCGAATAGAAATCGACGTGCCAGTCGAGCCCTGCCCATTTGAAGATCGTGTTGATCAGGCCGGTTTTTGGCGAACCAAGGATCGACCATGCCACGCCAGCCACCAGCGGTGGCGCGAACAGCGGCAGGACGCTGGCGGCGGCGATGACCACCTTCCCCGGCGTGTTGGTGCGCACCACGATCCAGGAGAACAACAGCCCGATCGCGACCGCGATCAGCGTGCCGCCGCCGCAGGCGACCAGGGTGTTGAACAGCGCCTCGGCGACATTTGGATTGGCGAGGACCGTCAGGAAGTTTGTGACGGAGAGATGGCGAAGGCTGAGGCCATCGACCACTGGGTTGGTATCGGTGAGCGCGCCCAATAACAGCGTAAGAACGGGGTAGACGACAAGGAACCCCAGGATCGCCAGCAACAGCGTAATCCACGCGCCGGCGATCACACCCTGGCGCCTCACCTGAATGCCGCTTTGTGCAGCGTCGATGCGCCGGACAGCCTCTACACTCAAACCGTTTCCCCTTGCCGGCGGCCGTCATTTGTTGCGTTGCGGTCGCCGTTGCAAATCAGACCCTAGTCGATTGGAAGGCCGACGGGAAGTGGCCGAAAGTCGCTGACGAGCAACTCGGGGAGCGGATATTGTATTGGTCTGTCAATTCTAACGTTCGCAAGGCGCCTTCCAAACCGAGGGGCGAGAATCGGACAACCAGCAACGTTCGCATATGCATCATGCAGTGACACGGCTGGGGGTCACAGCGTCGCCGTAGTACATGCGGCCGATGGATACGATCCCCTCACACACAACTGTCACAAGGGACCCGGCGAGCACTCCCGCCGCGCCTTGGGACGGCCTGCCATGGGACCGCCGGCGCTGGGCGATCGCGGCTATTTTCATGGCGCTGGCGATGGCCTCGCTGGATACCGCGATCGCCAACGTTGCGCTGCCCGCGATCGCAATCGACCTCCATGTCAGCCCGGCCGACGTGGTCTGGGTCGTCAATGTCTATCAGATCGCACTGGTCGCGACGCTGCTGCCGCTTGGCGCGCTGGGCGAAATCGTCGGCCATGAGCGCATTTATCTCGGCGGACTGTTGTTGTTCACATTGGCGTCATTGGGATGCGCGCTGGCCTGGTCGCTGGATAGCCTTTTGGTGGCGCGGACGCTGCAGGGTCTCGGCGCCAGCGGCTGCATGAGCGTGAACACGGCGCTGGTGCGTTTCGTCTATCCGAGCCGGATGCACGGCCGCGGCTTTGGCCATAACGCGCTGGTGGTCGCGACCGCACTGACATTCGGACCGACGATCGCATCCGGTATCCTTGCGCTCGGCCCCTGGCCCTGGCTGTTCGCGATCAATCTCCCGTTTGGAGTCTTCGCGATAGCGATCGGATTGAAGACCCTGCCACCGACGCCCCGCGCGGCCCATGCCTTTGATTTTCTCGGCGCGGTGCTCGCCGCCTGCTGCCTTGGTCTCTTTATTATTGGCATCGGGAGCGCCGCGCACAAGGCGCACCCGCTGCCGGTGATGATCGAGCTTGTTGCCGCGGTGGTGTTCGGCTGGATTCTGACGCGGCGGCATGCCGACCATCCGGCCCCGATGCTGCCGATCGACCTGTTGCGACGGCCGATGTTTGCACTGTCCGCGGCGACAGCCGTCTGCTCATTCGCTGTGCAGGGTCTCGCCTTCGTGTCGCTGCCGTTTTATTTCGAGGATGTGCTGGGACGTTCGCAGGTCGAGACCGGCTTTTTCATGACGCCCTGGCCATTGGTCGTGGCGATCATGGCGCCAATCGGCGGCCGCCTGGCCGACCGCTTCCCGGTCGGCATTCTCGGCAGCATCGGCCTGGGACTGCTGGGCGTCGGCATGGCGCTGCTCGCCATGCTTCCAGCCAATCCCAATGTCGCGGATATCGTCTGGCGGATGGCGGTCTGCGGCATCGGTTTCGGCTTCTTCCAGACCCCGAACATGAAAGCGCTGATGACAAGCGCGCCGTCCCATCGTAGCGGCAGCGCCAGCGGCATCGTCGCCACCGCACGGCTGATCGGGCAGACCACGGGATCCGCGCTTGCGGCGTTGTGTTTCAGCCTCGCCGCCCATGCCGGCGCCACGGTGGCGCTGGCGCTCGGGGCGGTGTTTGCGGGGGTCGGCTGCGTGATGAGCCTGCTGCGCCAGACGGTCAAGTCAAGCCCGAAGTAACGACGCCCCTGGTGGTCCGAGGGGCCTTGGGAACACCGGTGCGTGGGTTTTCTTCCCGCTCAAAAAGCGCAGATTATTGATTTGAACATTGTCGCAGGGGTCGCCAACATTCCGCCCTGAATCCGATTGGTGAATCGGATCATAAGGGGACATGCGATGGCAAATCTCACAATCAATAACAAGACGTTCACGATTGATGTTGAACCGGATACGCCGCTGTTGTGGGCGATCCGCGAGAACGCCGGCCTCACCGGCACGAAATATGGCTGCGGCATTGCACAATGCGGCGCCTGCACCGTCCATATCGACGGGGTTGCGATGCGCTCCTGCGGCGTCGCCGTCAGCGAGGCGATTGGCAAGCAGATCACCACGATCGAAGGTCTCGCGAATAACGGCGTGCTGCACAAGGTGCAGCACGCCTGGATCGAGAACGACGTTCCGCAATGCGGCTATTGCCAGAGCGGCATGATCATGGCGGTGGCCGCGCTCTTGAAGGACAAACCGAAGCCGACCGACCAGGACATCGACGAGACCATCACCAATATCTGCCGCTGCGGCACCTTCCAGCAGGTGCGCGAGGCGATCCACGCCGCCGCAAACGCCTGAGGTCGCAGCCATGAACAAGCACGTTAGGCCTCAGCTCAATCGTCGCGCCTTCGTCATCGGCACTGCCGCAGTCGGCGCCGGCCTTGCGATCGGCCTCGATATTCCCTTCGGTCCCGAGGTGGCTCGCGCCGCCGACGGCTCGCCCGAAGTCAATGCCTGGGTCGTGGTCCGGCCCGACGACACCGTCGTCATCCGCATCGCGCGCTCGGAGATGGGTCAGGGCACGCTGACCGGTCTTGCCCAGCTTTGCGCCGAGGAACTGGAATGCGACTGGTCGAAGGTCACGACCGAGTTTCCATCGCCCGGACAGAACGTCGCCCGCAAGCGCGTCTGGGGCGACTTCTCGACCGGCGGCAGCCGCGGCATCCGCACCTCGCAGGATTACGTGCGCAAGGGCGGCGCCACCGCGCGCGTGATGCTGATCCAGGCCGCCGCCGATCAGTGGAAGGTGCCGGCAAGCGAATGCAGTGCCGCCAACAGCGTCATCACGCATAAGCCCACCGGCAAGACCACGACCTACGGCAAGGTCGCGGAAGCCGCGGCCAAGGTCACGCCACCGGCCGACGTCAAGCTGAAGGATCCAAAGGACTGGACGCTGATCGGCAAAGGCCTGAAACGCCTCGATACGCCGGACAAGGTCACGGGCACGACGGTCTATGGCATCGACGTCAAGCTGCCCGGCATGCTCAACGCCGCGATCAAGGATTGCCCGGTCACCGGCGGCAAGCTGAAGAGCTATGACGAATCCAAGATCGCCGGCATGAAGGGCGTCAAGAAGGTGGTGAAGGTCGACGACACCGCGGTTGCCGTCGTCGCCGATACCTGGTGGCACGCCAAGACCGCGCTCGACGCGCTGCCGATCGTCTGGGACGAAGGCCCGAACGCCAAGGTCTCCAGCGCCTCGATCGCCAAATGGCTGTCGGAGGGACTCGATGGCGGCCCCGCCTATGTCGGCAATTCCAATGGCGACGTGAACAGCGCGCTCGCCGCTGCGGCGAAGAAGGTCGAGGCGGTCTACAGCTATCCCTACCAGAACCACGCCACCATGGAGCCGATGAACGCGACCGCGCTCTACACGCCGGACAAGTGCGAAGTCTGGTGCGGCACACAGAATGGCGAGGCTGCGCTTGCCCAGGTGCTGGAAGCATCCGAACTGCCTGCCCCCAAATGCGACGTGCACAAGCTGATGCTCGGCGGCGGCTTCGGACGACGCGGCCAGACCGATTATGTGCGGCAGGCCGTGTTGATCGCCAAGCAGATGCCGGGCACGCCGATCAAGCTGCTATGGACTCGCGAAGAGGACATGACGCACGGCCGCTATCATCCGGTCACGCAATGCAAGATGACGGCGGGCTTCGATGCCGACAATAACCTGACGGCATTGCACATGCGGATTTCCGGACAGTCGATCCAGGCCACGCTTCGTCCGGCCGGGCTGGTCGATGGCATGGACCCCTCCACCTTCCAGGGTCTCGCACCCAAGGGTGATGCCACCTTCGGATATTCGGTCCCCAATCTCCTGATCGACCATTCGATGCGCAATCCGCACATCATCCCGGGCTTCTGGCGCGGCGTGAACGTCAATCACAACGCGATCTATGTCGAATGCTTCATGGATGAGCTGGCTCATGCCGTGAACCAGGACCCGCTGGAGTTCCGGCGCAAGCTGATGAAGGAGCACCCGAAGAACCTTGCGGTGCTGGAGGCGGTCGCCAAGAAGATCGGCTGGGGTACGCCGCCGCCGGAGGGCGTGCATCGTGGCCTCGCGCACTTCATGGGCTTCGGCAGTTACGTCGCGGCCGCCGCGGAAGTCTCCGTCACGGACGGCAGCAAGATCAAGGTGCACCGGATCGTTGCGGCCACCGATCCCGGCTACGCCGTCAACCCGGCGCAGATCGAGCGGCAGATCGCAGGCTCCTTCGTCTATGGGCTGACCGGCCTGTTCTATGGCGGCTGCACCCTGAAGGACGGCGCCATCGAGCAGACCAATTTCGACACCTACAACTCGATGCGCATCAACGAGATGCCGAAGGTGGAGTCGATCGTGATGCCGAGCGGCGGATTCTGGGGCGGCGTCGGCGAGCCGACGATTTGCGTCGCGGGACCGGCGGTGCTCAACGCCTATTTCGCGGCGACCGGCAAACGCATCCGCTCGGTGCCGCTGCGCGACCTGGACATCACCTTCGCCTGAACAAAAAGATTGCGGCGGCCTCGGCAAAGGCCGCCGCATCATTTTCCGGATCATCTGATGGACCCGCTGCGCACACGGCGAGACACCGTTTGCGGCCTTGCCGCAGCAGCAGTGTCGCTCGCTTTGCCATCGATCGGCCGCGCTCAAGCTGCCGGGCGCGTTGTCGTGATCGGCGGCGGCTTTGGCGGCGCGGCCTGCGCGCGGGCGCTGAAGCGCATCGATGCCACGCTCGATGTTACGCTGATCGAACCAGAGACGACTTTCACCGCTTGTCCGTTCAGCAACGAGGTCATCGCCGGACTGCGGGACATCGCGGCCCAGCAATTCTCCTATGAGAGGATCGCTGCCTCAGGCGTCCGCGTCGCTGCACAGACGGCGACAAAAGTTGAGCCGCAGGCGCGACAGGTCACGTTCGATGACGGTTCGTCGCTCGGTTACGACAGGCTCGTGCTCGCGCCAGGCATCGATCTGAAATTCGATGCGCTGCCCGGCTATGACGAAGCAGCAGCGGAAAAAATGCCCCATGCCTGGAAGGCCGGCGCGCAAACCACGCTGTTGCGCCGGCAGCTCGCGGCCATGGACGATGGCGGCACCGTGGTGATCGCGGTGCCTGCCAACCCTTCGCGGTGTCCTCCTGCGCCTTACGAGCGCGCCAGCCTGATCGCGCATTACCTGAAAACAAAAAAGCCGCGCTCGAAAGTCCTGATCCTCGATGCCAAGGACGATTTCTCGCAGCAGCGCCTGTTCGAGAGCGCGTGGCAGCAGCTCTATCCCGGCTTGATCGAACGGGTGTCGCTGTCGCAAGGCGGACGCGCCACATCGGTCGATGTCTCGACCAACACCGTCGTCACCGAATTCGGTAATTACACGGCGCAGGTTGCCAATGTGATCCCGCCGCAAAAGGCGGGGCATATCGCGGAGATCGCCGGCGCCGCCGATCATACCGGCTGGTGCCCGATCGATCCCATGACTTTCGCGTCGAAGCTTGTCCCGAATATCCATGTCATCGGCGACGCCGTGCTCGGCGGCGGCATTCCGAAATCGGCCTCCGCCGCGCGGGCCGAGGGACAAGCATGTGCCGCCATCATCGTTGCACAGCTCGCAGGCAAGACGCCGGCACCGCCGGTCCTGGAGGGAGTCTGCTACAGTACGCTTGCGCCGGACTATGCGCTTTCTCAGGGTGGCGTCTATCAGCCGAAGGGCGACATCTTCGTGCAAGAATGGGCACTCGGTGGCTTTGATAATTGGGCCGAACTGCCGAATAAGGCGAAAGCCGACGCGGCAAAGACATGGTTTCACACGATCACGGCGGACACCTTTGGCTAGGCTCTCTCACCTCATGCGGTTTGCCGCATTCGCGTTCGCCCTGCCCGGCATCGCGACCGCGCAGGAGCTGCGGTCCTATGTGGTGAACGGCGGCGGCATCGCGGAGTCCTTGACCGGCGAGCCCGGCGATGCCGCGCGCGGTCGCACGCTGGTGATCGATCGCAGCTCGACCTGCATCCTCTGCCATTCCGGTCCGTTTCCGGACGTCAAATTTCAGGGCGATCTTGCGCCCAGCCTCGCAGGCGCCGGGAACCGCTGGACTGCGAGCCAGTTACGCCTGCGGCTTGTCGACGCCGCGCATTTCAATCCGACCACGATCATGCCGTCCTTCTATCGTGTGAACGGCTTCGATCGTGTCGGCCAGACCTGGCGCGGCAAGCCGATCCTGTCGGCGGAGCAGATCGAGGACATCGTGGCCTACCTGACGACATTGCGGGATTAGAATGAAGCCAAGCTTGTCCACGCGCCGGAACTTCCTTCAGCTCGCGGGTGGCGTTGCGGCCGCCGGCGCCCTCCCCGTCGTGACGGTTCGCCCTGCCGAGGCCACGCCGGCGATGCTTGCATCCGCGATCCGCAATGTCGTCGGCGAGGCGCCGGTCAGACCAGGCAAGGTCAAGATCGACATTCCTCCGCTGGTCGAGAACGGCAACACCGTGCCGATGACGATCAACGTGACGAGCGCGATGACCGATAGCGATTACGTCAAGAGCATCCACGTCTTCAACGAGAAGAACCCACAGCCGAATATCGGTAATTTCTATCTCGGCCCGCGCGCCGGCCGTGCGCAGATTGCGACGCGCATCCGGCTTGCCGACACCCAGAAGATCGTGGCGATTGCCCACCTCTCCGATGGCAGCTTCTGGTCAGCCAGCGTGGACGTGATCGTGACACTGGCCGCCTGCACCGAGGAGGTGAACTGATGGCCTCCACCCTGATCAACGTGCAGCCGAAGGCCAAGCGCGGCGACGTCATCGAGATCAAGGCGCTGACGTCTCACATCATGGAGACAGGCTTCCGCCGCACGGCGGCCGGCGACCTCGTGCCGCGCAACATCATTACGACCTTCACCTGCCGTTACAACGGCACCGAGATTTTCCGCGCCGACCTGTTTCCGGCGATTGCTGCCAACCCCTTCATCTCGTTCTTCACCGTCGCGACCGAGAGCGGCAAGTTCGATTTCGAGTGGACCGGCGATCTCGGCTTCACCCAGACCGCGTCGGCGAAGATCATTGTCGAATGATCTTGCTTCGCGCAATCCTCGTCGCGGTGCTCCTGACGGCCAGCCTGCCGCTTCGGGCCGGCGAGATACCGCTCGATCAGCGCCGCTCCGGCTACAGCTTCATGGCGCCGGACACCCAGAAGATTCAGGACGACGAAACCGCCAATCCCGGAATGCTCTGGGTGCTCGATGGCCAAGCGCTCTGGAACAAGAAGGACGGCACGGCAGCCAAATCCTGCGCCGACTGTCATGGTGATGGCAGCGAGACCATGAAGGCCGTCGCTGCGCGTTATCCCGCCTTCGATACCAGGCTCGGCGCGCCCGTCGATCTCGAGCAACGGATCAACCTCGAACGTGAGCGGCATCAGGGGGCACAGCCGTTCACCTATGAAAGCCCCGACCTGCTCGCGCTCACCGCCTTTGTCGCCGAGCAGTCGCGCGGCACGGCGATCGCGGCCGGCGACGACCCACGCCTCAAGCCGTTCATCGAGAAAGGCAACGTTCTTTTCATGCAGCGGCAGGGCCAGCTCAATCTCGCCTGCGCCAGCTGTCACGACGACAATTGGGACAAGCATCTCGCCGGCTCGGCGATCACGCAGGGACAACCGACCGGCTATCCCGTATATCGGCTGGAATGGCAGACGCTGGGCTCACTGCAGCGCCGCGTGCGCGGTTGTCTCTATGGGATAAGGGCGCGGCCCTATGAATACGGTGCGCCCGAACTGGTCGAGCTCGAACTCTATCTCATGAGTCGCGCGCGCGGCATGAAGATGGAAAGCCCGGCCGTGCGGCCCTGATGGGCGGGAGTCGGCGCATAATTGCAGCCCCAACCGGAAATTTTCGGCGTCCATTTGCCCATTCATTGAGCGTCATCGCAGCCTATCAATATTGACTTTGGCGGCACATGCTTTTCACTGCGTAGCGGCATTGATCAGCCCGACACGGCCGACTGTGGGCGTATTCGAACACCCGCCAAAAAGACTCTAGTGGAGCAATGGGATGACGCTGATGGAAGTCGGGCTGGACGACAAATACCGCCTGGACGTCAAGCGAATCTACCTTTCCGGCGTTCAGGCGCTGGTCCGATTGCCGATGTTGCAGCGCGAAAGCGACCGGCTCAAAGGCATCAACACCGCCGGCTTCATCTCCGGCTATCGCGGTTCTCCGCTCGGCATGTACGACCACACGCTGTGGCGCGCGAAATCCTTCCTGCAGCAGCACGACATCGCCTTCGTCCCCGGCCTCAACGAGGACCTCGCCGCAACCGCGGTGTGGGGCAGCCAGCAGGTCGGGCTGTTTCCAGGCGCCAAGGTCGATGGTGTGTTCGGCATCTGGTACGGCAAGGGACCGGGTGTCGACCGCTCGGTCGATGCGCTCAAGCACGCCAACTCCGCGGGCTCCTCGCGCAATGGCGGCGTGCTCGCGCTCGCCGGCGACGATCACGGCTGCCAGTCCTCGACGCTGGCGCATCAGAGCGAGCAGGTGTTCGCCGCGGCGCTGATCCCGGTGCTCAACCCGGCAACGCTGCAGGACTATATCGACCTCGGCCTCTACGGCTTTGCGCTGTCACGCTATTCCGGCTGCTGGGTTGGCTTCAAGGCGATCTCGGAGACAGTCGAGAGCTCGGCCTCGATCTACAGCGACCCGTCGCGGATTGCGATCGTGACGCCGACCGATTTCGAAATGCCGCCGGGCGGCCTCAACATCCGATGGCCCGATCCGCCACTCGAAGCGGAGGCGCGGCTGTTCGGACCGAAGATGGCCGCTGTCGGCGCCTTCGCGCGCGCCAACCGGCTCGACCGCATCGTACTCGACGGCAAACCGGCGCGGCTCGGCATCATCGCCACCGGCAAGGCCTATCTCGATTTGCGTCAGGCGCTCGCCGATCTCGGCATCAGCGACCGCGACGCCGAAGCCCTGGGCCTGCGCATCTATAAGGTCGCGCTGACCTGGCCTCTGGAGGAAAGCGGCGCGAGGCGCTTCGCCGAAGGCTTGCAGGATGTGCTTGTCGTCGAAGAGAAGCGCGGCTTCATCGAAGACCAGTTGATGCGCATTCTCTACAATGTCGATGCCTGGAAGCGTCCGACCGTGGTCGGCAAGCGCGATGAAACAGGCGCGCCACTGTTGCCGAGCGAGGGCGAGCTGACGCCGACCGTGGTTGCGGGCGCGCTGGTCGCGCGGCTGCGCCGGCTCGGGCATCACAGCCCGGTGCTCGAACAGCGGCTGGCACGGCTGGAAGCCTTCGATCATCCGGTCACGGCGAAGTCGGCGATCACGATGGCGCGGACGCCGTATTTCTGTTCCGGCTGTCCGCACAATTCCTCGACCAAGATTCCCGACGGCAGCCGCGCGATGGCCGGCATCGGCTGCCATGGCATGGCATTGTCTGTCCCGGCAAGGCGCACCGACACCATCACGCATATGGGCGCCGAAGGCGCCAACTGGATCGGGCAGTCGCCGTTCACCAGCGAGAGTCACGTCTTCCAGAATCTCGGCGACGGCACCTACACCCATTCCGGTCTTCTGGCGCTGCGCGCCGTCGCGGCTGCCGGTGTCAACATCACCTACAAGATTCTTTATAACGACGCGGTTGCGATGACCGGCGGTCAGCCGGCCGAAGGCAGCTTCACGGTGGCGCAGATCGCGCAGCAGGTCTGGGCCGAAGGACCGAAGCGCGTTGCCGTGGTCTCCGATGATCCCGACAAATACCCGGCCGGCGATTACTTCCCCAAGGGGACCACGGTCCATCACCGCCGCGAGATGGACCAGCTCCAGCGTGAACTGCGTGAC
>Ga0153954_1001131_pt1 | contig 15864 bp, 15 predicted proteins | sample TSFL038MetaG_FD_102277 | JGI IMG/M metagenome (GOLD analysis project Ga0153954, IMG submission 102277) | Attine ant fungus gardens microbial communities from Florida, USA - TSFL038 MetaG | ecosystem: Host-associated > Fungi > Mycelium > Unclassified | place: USA: Florida, Wekiwa Springs State... | reverse complement strand
TATGACAAATCTAGCCACCAAGTCGGCCAGCGAAGCACCGTCGCGGGAATCGCGCACGCTCGCCACCGGGATTCAGGATCGATTGCGTACGGACATTCTGAATTGCACGCTGAAGCCTGGGCAGACGCTTCGCTTCGATTGGCTGCGTGAAACATACAAAATCAGTCTCAGCCCGCTTCGCGAAGCTTTGATGCGGCTCATCGCAGAAGGATTGGTTCAGCTGGAGGACCACCGCGGCTTTCGCGTTGCTCCGGTATCAACCGATCATCTGCTGGATTTGACGATGGTCAGAAGGGAAACGGAGGCGCTCGCCATCAGATTGGCAATCGAGAAGGGGGACGATCATTGGGAATCGTTCATCCTTGCCTCCTTCAACACTCTTTCGAAATATCCGAGCAAGGACGGCCGGCAGCTATTCGATCAGGAGTGGGAGAAGCGGCATCGCGCGTTTCATTATTCGCTGTATGCCGCATGCGGCTCGCCAATCCTGCTGGGAAGCATCGCTCATTATGACAACCAGTGGGCGCGTTACAGGCTGCTGTCAGGCCGCTACATGGATCACCGACGCGACATACAGCAGGAGCATGCCGCTTTGAAAGAAGCTGTTGTCGCGCGTAACCCGGCAGCAGCCACAGAGGCGATCCAACGGCATATCTCTGCGTCCACAGAATCCATTCTTGCCGCGAATGAACCAATTTTTGAAAATTCGTGACGCGGGACACGTCTCGGCGGTTTGTGCATCACAACGATGCGTGACGCCTCTCACTTTCCTATTCTGCTTCAGAAAGATCGGTCAATGGCCAACGCGTCCGTGTCGTCCTGGAACTATGAACTTATAGCCCATCATAACCTCGGCGGCTTCGGCGGAATTGGTGAGGGCATCGGCATTCAGATTGCGTCGGATGGCCGTCGCGTCCTTTGGCTGGCGCATGAAAGCGCGCCCAAAAACTTTTCTGCCGTTGACGTTTCCGATCCGCGCGATCCCAGACTCATCATCCAGACCGATTTGCCGCACGACAATGTCCGCTCGAATTCCCTCGACGTCGTCGGCAACACCATGGCGGTGGCCTATCAAACCGCACGCCACGGCCTGCAACCTGCCGGCTTTGAGCTGTTCGACATATCCACTCCTGAGAGCCCGCGTTCCATTGGCTTCTTCGACGCATCGGGTCCTCATTCACGCGGGGTTCATCAACTGTGGTTTGCCGACGGCGAGTTCGTCCATCTCTCTGGTGGCGCGCCGGACGCGATCCCGCACGACAAGAATGACGATCAATTCTACCGCATCGTCGATGTGAGAAATCCCTCGCGTCCCGAGGAAGTCGGCAGATGGTCGTTTCCCGGCACCCTGCAAGGGGATTCAGTCCCGCCACCGCCACGCCTGCCGGCCCCCTTTGGCACAGGATTTCGCGCCCACAACACCAACGTATATCCGGAGCGACCGGATCGCGCCTATGTCGGATTTCTCGACGGCGGTTTCGTCGTGCTCGACATCTCCGACAAGAGCCGGCCGAAACCAGTGACACACTGGAATCATTCCCCGCCGTTCAAGGGATTTACCCACACGGTCCTGCCGCTGTTCAAACGAGAGTTGCTGATCGTCACGGACGAAAGCGTGATGGACGGGGGCCAGGACTGGCCGAAGCTGGTGTGGGTTTTCGATAACCGTAACGAAGTCGGTCCGATACCGATTTCCACCTGTCCCAGCCCGCCGGTCGCTGCGTTTGCCAAGCGTGGCGGCCGCTTCGGCGCGCACAACTTGCATGAAAACTTTCCGAGCCCTCTTGCGTGGCGTTCCGAGACGATTGTCGTTGGCACCTTTTTCAACGGCGGGCTCCGCGCCTATGACATCAACGATCCGTTCAGGCCCGAAGAAATCGCGTGGTTCGTCCCTCCGGCCCCCAAGGACTCGCCGGTTGGCAGCATTCAGCTCAACGATGTCTTTGTTGACGAACGCGGCATAACTTACACTGTGGATCGGCTGACCGGTGGTCTTTATATTTTGGCCTCAGAATTTTGACAGCGCTCCGTCATTCCGACGACCGCGTACAATCGCTCGATGAGGCGCCTATCCGGCGTTCAGCCACGATCCCGATCTTGATCGTCACGGGAGCCCTCGGAGCCGGGAAGACCACGCTGCTTCAGCGCCTTCTCTCCGGCGCGGATAGCACTCGCTATGCCGTGATCGTAAACGAATTTGCCGCGCTCGGCATTGACCAGCACATCCTTGAAACGTCGGCCAGCGAGATCGTGCTGCTCGACAATGGCTGTTTTTGCTGCCGCGCGCGCGGCGGCCTGAGCGAAACGCTGATGGGGCTCTTCGAACAGAGGAGAGCCGGGCAGATCGAAGACTTTGAAGGCCTTATTGTGGAGACCAGTGGCCTCTCGGATCCGGTTTCGATGTTGCAGGATATCGCACGTAGTGCTGAAGCATCCCGGATATTCCATGTGAACGCGATCATCACCGTCGTAGACGCGGCCGCAAGCCCATCCGACATCAAGGGAAGCGAGATCAGCCGGCGCCAAGTCGCGTTCGCAACCACCGTGGTCCTGTCGAAGACAGAGCTTGTCGGCTTCGAAGAGAAAGTAACGATCTGCAATACGGTCTCTTCCTTGAATCCGTATGCAGCAATCGTTCATGCTCAGCACGAAAGCATCGATCTTTCAAAATTTTTCAGCCGACCAGAGTTCACACTGCCGGCAGCCCTCCCATCCATTTCGCACAATCACAGAACGGATATTCAGCACCATATCATCAAAGTCCCTGAGCCACTTTCATGGAAGGGGTTCACCATCGCCTTGGAAGCTCTCGCAGCGCTGCGTGCTCCTGACTTGTTGAGAGTCAAAGGAATTGTCCAGGCAAGAGGAATCTCAGCGCCAATCGTCTATCATCGGGTCCAGCACGTGACTTATCCGACGGCCCATCTTCCCCGATGGCCAAGCCAAAATCGCCAGACTGAGTTGGTTTTCATAACTCGCGACATCTGCCGGTCGAGCATCGAAACGCTGATCCGAGCAACCAACGAACTCGCAACGGAAGCATCAGCGAACTGACGAAGATGGGCCAGCGCCCGTTCGACCGGCCTCGTCATCCTGCCGTGACACCGTATCCGGCGGTGGCCAGTTTGCGGGGCGGCGCTCAGCCGCGCAGCAGGTCGCCGACCGTCGACGCCCGCAGGCCGACCGCTTCACCGTGCGGTGCGCCGTTTCCGCCTCTCCGGTGCCCCATCGTCCGGAGCTATCGACGCCTGAGCAAGAATCTTCCGCCACGATTGCTTGCCGTTGAACATCACCGTTGCACGGCGTTCCAGCTTGTCCAGTATCCGGTGGAAGGCGGCTCGTTCCTGCGGCTTCAGGGCGTTGAGGAATTCCTTCTCGATGGCGCTACGGAGCTGTTCGCTCTCGGTGAACACCTCACGACCCTTCGCGGCAAGCGACAGCACAACCCGCCGTCTGTCCTTCGAATCCGCACGCCGGCTGACCAGCCCTCGAGCTACCAGCTGATCGACGGCTCGGGTGACCTTTTCCGGCTCGAGGCTCGTGCGCTCGCCTACGGCCTTGGCGGACATCGGCCCGTAATAACCGATGATAGGCAGGACCTTCCACTGCCCCACCGAAAGGCCGAACTTCTGAACGTACATTTCCGACAGACACCGAGTTTGTCGCGCAGCGAGAATAGAAAACCGGTAGGTGGTCCGATCATGCAGGATATGGTTGTCCGCCGACGACTTCCCGGGCATCGGTGATAACTCCGCTCCGGCGGCGAACATACGCGCGAATTCAACGGACAGGCAACGCAGCTTTCGCGGGCAACGCGGAATGCCGCGCGGTCACACGCCCCGCTCGTGCCGTCGCCGGCGAACCATTCCGGCGTATCACGATGGACGCGCGGCCGGGGTTTCCCATGCCTGCAGGACGTCTCGCAGCGTGGTCACATGCGGACGCATGATCTTCATGGCGGCCTCGTGCAGTTCGGGCACGTATCCCGCCACGCATTCGCTTGGCAAGTAGAAATGGTAACCACAATCCAGAAGGCCGAAATACGTCCCGAGAATGCCCGCGTGACTGGACACGCCGGTCAGCAGAACCGTCTCGATGCCCTGGATACGGAGGACCTTGTCCACGATCGATCCATGCACGTCGTTGAACGATGCCTTGTCGATCACGATGTCCTCAGCCTGCGGCTGCAGCGCAGCGACGATGTCGTGTCCCCAGGTCCCGCGGATGCAGGGGATGTCCTCAACCTGCACCGCGAGCCCGCTGCTGATCAGATGCTGCACGTGCGATTTCGGAATATCGGCGGCATTGGGCAGATGAAACTGCTTGAAGTATACGATCCTTACTCCCACAGCGCGGGCAGCCGCGACCAGCCTGGCGGTCTCACCGATTGCGGCAGCGATGATCTCCGGATGCTTCGCGGCACGCTTGTAGATCGTTCCTCCTTCCGTGCAGAAATCGTTCTGCATGTCGTGAATCGCCACGCAGGTCTGCCTCGGCCGAAGCGCTTCCGCGAGCGTCATGGCATTTTGGTCAGTCGGTTTCACGGGATCCTCGGGTGCTTGAAAAAAGCGAAGCTGCGGAACCGTCGCGATCTTACGCCTTGAAACCGTCGCGTACGGGGAAGCTTTGACCGATCGCAGCGCCGTTGCGGCGAGGCTACTCCGGCTTGATGCCGGCCTTCTCGATCACGGCCTTCCACTTGCGGGCCTCCGCGGCCACGAAATCGCGCATCTCCGCCGGAGAACTTCCGACGGCCCGCAACTCGGTTTCGGCCAACCGCGCACGGACGTCGTCGGCCCGAAGGGCACGGGCAACGGCTTGCGAGACGGCATTGACGACGGCATCGGGCGTTCCACCCGGCGCGGCCATGGCGAACCAGGTGACGGACTCAAATCCCGGCAAGCCTGCCTGCCTTGCGGTCGGCACGTCGGGCAAGCCCGTCAGCCGCTCGGTCGTCCCCACCGCAAGCGCATCGAGCTTTCCGGCACGGACCTGCGGCAGGACGGAGCCGAGCGTGTTCCACATGATCGGCACGTGACCTGCGACGACCGCGTTCAGGGCCGGGGCATCGCCGCGAAAAGGCACATGAACGAGGTCGACGTCCGCGATCTGTGCCATGAGCGCCCCGGTCAGATGTGCGGTGGACCCGACGCCTTGAGACGCATACTGCACCTTGCCCGCATTGACTCGTGCCCGGTCGATGACGGCCTGCAACGTCGGAGCGTCGAAATCCGGATTCCGCACCAGGACGTTCGGCGAAATGATCGCGAGCGAGACCGGCACGAGACCGCCGTCGGGGTCGAACGGCATCGACTTGTAGAGGTACCGGTTCGTGGTGAAGACACCCGGCGACGACAGCAGCAGGGTGGATCCGTCGGGCGCGGCCCGCGACACGATGGCCGCACCGACATTGCCGTTCGCACCCGCGTGATTTTCGACGACAATGGAATTGTTCTTCCACTCGTCGGCGAGCTTCTGCGCGATCAGGCGAGCCGTGAAATCGGCCGCACCGCCGGCCGGAAACGGCACGACGATACGGACGGGACCGGCCGGCGGCTGCTGCGCGAATGCCGCGCCGGGCATGGCGATCGACGCAACGGCCGCGACGACTGAAGCAACGATTTTCGTTCGGCCAAGCCGGAATGAGGCGACAGAAACCCTGAATGGCATGGGGACTCCAGTTTCGGCGGCTCCAGCTTCGGGGGCTCCAGCTTCGCTGAGAACGGGGCCGCTCGAATTCCTCATAGCGGAATGACGAGCAAGGTATCGATCTGCCGGGAGTCGAGAACGACGATCCTCTCGGAAAGCTGCAGGGCTTCATCGGAGACGGAAAAGGTGTCGAGCGAGCGACCGCATGCAAAGATCGACATCGAGCCGTCCACCATCGTGCGGATCACCTGGAAATTGCTCTCCGTCCGGGCACGCCGCTCTCCGCATTCGAGAAGCCGCACGGCCCCGATCACGTGGCAATAGACATGGGGTTCGAAGACGTTCGCCGTGCGCAGGGCCGAGATCCGATCGCTGAGCATGCCCCGGCCCCGGCACGACATGACGCTCAACGGCAGCCCGCGATCGTAGTTCTCGCGCGTCCGGACCTGATAGACGGCATCCTCGGTGAAAAACTCAGGCCAGTCCTCGAGCCGGTCGGCATCGATGGCGTGCACGTATTCGGCCATGAAGGCCGTGATCCTTGCAGTCATCACCATGCTGTCGGTGAGCGGAAGGACGGTCATCTTTTTCGCCATCGTATTGTCAAACCCCCATACACTCGCGCCATCCCTTCCAGAATCCACGCACGGCGGCCTCCGTGACCCGCGAGCCCTCGCTGGGCTCGATGCCGCGCCCTCCCATCGGCATGATCGTCTCCGCGCTGGGATCGGCCTTCGCCGCACGCTGAACGAACCCGCCCACGCAACCGTCCTCCATCGAGATGAAGCCGGCGGGACCCACGAGATTGTTGGCGCGAAGCCTGAGCTGAACGGTCTCGTCATCGTCGTCCTCGAAGCCGAGAACCGTCCAAAACAGCTCGCTGCGTTCGGGTCCACGGGGGACCAGTTGCCGCACGGCCAGTGCGTTGAGGATCTGTTGGATCACGAGCGTCGGGAAGACGGTCTGGATCGAATTGGTGACGGCGTCTCCCAACTCGGGCTTGTGCTCCATGACGGAAGGATCGGCGAGCGAATATTGCTCCTTGAGTGAGCGCACCTTCTCGCGACCGGTCGCGTCGTCGTTGAGGGCGGTGCGTTCGGTATAGCTAAGATGATGCCATCCGTCGGCACTGATCTTGATGCCTCCGCCCATATTGGGGCGCACCACGCCGAACGTGTTGTGGAACACGTGAAGAAGGCTGGCGTGATACGAATCCTTGTTGTTTTCGGCGTAAAGCTTCCAATTGTTGGGCAGCACCTGGCTGTGATAGCCGAGGACCTTGAGGGGCTTGATGAACACCCGCTCGATGCACCGGATCAACTCGTCGCCGAGATAGGCGCGAAACGGCGGGGTCTTCTCGCTGAAGGTGCCGAATACGAGTCCGCGATACGTCTCGATCCGCAGCGCACGCAGATTGTGGTCGTCCTGATTGAAGTCGGCCGTCAGCCCGCCTTTTCCACCGACGCCCCTGCGGAAAGCGACACCCTGCAGCTTCCCGTCGAGGTCATAGACCCAGTTGTGATAGACGCAGTTGAATTCGCGAATGCTGCCGTGGAGCTTGAAACAGAGGACGGCGCCCTTGTGAGCACATCGGTTCAGCACCGCACTGATCCCGCCGTCCATCTTGCGCACCACGACCACCGGCGCATCGCCGACAAAGGTCGCCTTGTAGTCGCCGCCGTTGGGAATTTCCGCTTCCAGACAGAGGAAATTCCAAGTCGGGCCCTGGAATATCCGCCGCTGCTCGAGCGCGTATAGATCCGGGTCTGTGTAGACCTGATACGGAACGCGCATCGTATCTTCATGCGGCCAGGTAAACGTGGTCGCGCCAGAACCGGCTTCGGTATCCGGTCGTGACATCTGGCTCATTTCCACCTCCCTAAAGCTGCGGCCTCTGCGCACGGCCAGGATATTGCGATTGATAATTATTACAACATGTAAATAATATTAGGGGCGAAGGGAATCTGGGGGCGATCCATGCCTGAAACACCGCGGCCGGAAACAACGCCACGCCCCGAGTGCGAATATGCGGATAGAAGTCCGGCGTTCAAAATGCCGAAGGACGCCTGCGATGCCCACGTCCACGTTTTCGGACCGTCGGATCGGTTTCCCTATGTTGAAGACCGACGATACAGCCCAAAGGACGTGACGAAACAGGATCTGGCTGCGTTGCATCGCATCCTCGGCATCGACCGCTCGGTGCTGGTACAGCCGACATGCCACGGCACGGACAATCGCGCGATGCTCGACGCGCTCGCGTGGGCGCAAGGCCGATATCGGGGCGTCGCCCTCCTGACGGGCGGCGAAAGCGATGGCGAGCTGGATGGCATGGCTCGCGCCGGCGTGCGCGGCGTCCGACTGAATTTCCTCCGCCATCTGGGAGGTGCTCCCGACCTGACCACAGCCCGCCGGGTGATCGACCGGGCAGCGGAGCTCGGCTGGCACGTGCAGCTTCATTTCGACGCGTCCGGCCTCATCGAATTCGACGACTTCATCCGAGCGATAGAGATCCCGTTCGTCATCGACCACATGGGCCGCATCCCGGCGGCCGACGGCGTGAACCAGCCGCCGTTCCTGGCTTTGCTGAGGCTGCAGGAGCTTCCGAACTGCTGGGTCAAGGTTTCGGGCGCGGACCGCATTTCGGCGCAGGGCTCGCCTTATCACGACGCCGCGCCGTTCGCGCGAGCGGTGCTGGAACGCGCTCCCGACCGGGTGGTCTGGGGGACGGACTTTCCGCATCCCATGCTGAGGCTGCCTCCGGACAACCCCGCGCTCGTCGATCTCGTACCGTCGATCGCCGAAGACGCAGTCGTTCGGCACAAGCTTCTGGTCGAAAACCCCGCCCGACTCTATGGCTTCGATTGAACCGCCAGCCGGGTGCCCGAACGACGTGGCGCGAGGTGCCTCTGGCATCTCTCCGTGCGTCGGGCCGAACTGCAATGGAGGCGCATGATGCGCGCTTACGGGACGTACGTGTTGACCGCCGCGGTCATGGCATCTGCAGCACTCTTCGCGCCGTGCGAAGCGGGTGCCGAGCAATTTCCGAGCCGGGCAGTCACCCTTGTCGTTCCGTTTCCCGCGGGCGGAACGGCGGACCTCACCGGCCGCATCATCGGGCAGGCCCTATCGCGCAAATGGGGGCAGACGGTCGTCATCGAGAATAAGGCAGGCGCCGGCGGTAACGCAGGGGCGGAAGCCGTCGCGCGCGCCGAACCCAACGGCTACACGTTGCTCGTAACGCCCCAATCGCCTCTCGTCATCAATCAGCATCTCTTCGCCAATCTGCGCTACGACCCGAGCAAATTCGAGCCGATTGCACTGATCGTCAGGTTGCCGAACGCGCTGATCGTCGGCGGACAGTCCGCCGCCAAGACGGTGGCGGACGTGATCTCGACTGCGAAGGCGAAGCCCGACCATCTGACGGCCGCCACGCAGGGAAACGGCACCTCGTCCCACCTCACCACTGAAATGTTCCAGTTGGCCGCCGGCATAAAGCTTCGACAGGTGCCCTACAGGGGTTCGGCGCCCGCTTTGACCGATATGATGAGCGGCACCGTGGACATGATGTTCGACAATCTCGGCTCCTCGCTTCCCCTGGTCGAGGCGGGCAAACTCAAGCTGATTGCGGTCACGTCGCCGCAACGGCTGCCGCGGTTCGCGGATGTGCCGACCGTCGGAGAAACCCTTCCGGGCTTCCAGTCCGAGACTTGGAATTCGATCGTCGCACCTCCCGGTACGCCGGTCGATATCGTCGAAAAGATCAACGCCGATGTGAACGAGGTGCTGCGGCAGCCCGAAGTCCAGCGCGCGTTTGCCGATGCGACCGGCGAGGTGACGGGCGGCTCCCGCGCTGCGATGGCCGCCCAGATCAAGCAGGAATCGGAACGGTGGAGCGCGGTCATCAAGTCGGCGGGCATCGCGCTCCAATGACGTCCAAGTGCTCGCCGCAACGGATGCGCAAGTGCGGCCCCTTCGGGCAACCGCGCCTGCGACGCGCAGCAGTTCGAGGGCCCGTATCGCGTGCTTAATGTTGTGGCACGGGCGGTGCGCCATTATGCGCCAATTTGACCGAGACGCGGTCTAGCAAAATCTACGATGCGGCATCCTCATGCCCAAAAAGTCTTTATCTTGGGAGCTTCGGTTTTTGCCCGCTCATATCCGGCCCGCAGAGCGGGCTCGATCTGCTTGGGGTCGAGGAGACTGACGCCGGGCGGCGTTCCGGCGATGATGAGCATCGCCTTCGTTCCGGTGGCCTCCAGCGCGGCGATCTCCTTGTTAATGTCATGGGGAATCCCGGTGAGGAGACTGCCCTCATAGCCGTTGGTGAGCGTGATGACGATCGCGCGCTTGGAGCCGGCGACAAGATCGGTGTGCGCCCAGGTCTTGGCGATGCCCCCATCCATGCAGAAGCGCTGCCCGAGCAGCGTCGGCCCGATCACACCGGGCAGTGACGAACTGGCCCCGGCCGCGTGCGCGAGCGGGATGCCGTTCCTGCGCGCAACATCCTGGTGCACCACGAGGCGCTCGCCCGTGTAGCAGTCGTTCGCAGTCGTGAACATCTTCTTCGCCGGCCAGTCGGTCCGGGAGTCTCCGGTCAGAAGCCATGCCAGGCGGTCCACGCCATCCCCGTTGAGATGGTTGTCGGCGGCGAGGGCTGCATGGCCGATCGCGCGGATCGAGTCCGGGTTCCCATCCTTGACGCTGAAATTGATCTCCTGCGCCCGCTTCTGGCTGGCGTTGGGGGCCGTCACGGGAGCGAGCTTGGCGAAAAGCCCGGGGAAATGGCCAAAGAGCTCGAATTCGGTGCGGAGCTGCTTGAACCGGCCGGACAGCAGGGATGAGCCCGCATAGGAGCCAGCCGAGGTGCCCACGACCATCTCCGCAATGGTCGGATCGACGCCCTGTTCGTACAGGCCGTTGTCCGTTAGTGACGCATACTAGCGGAGGGATGGCGCGACCAGCCTCTTATCCTGCCAAAGCTCAGCATTCTGGAATTGCGCGATGGCTCTTGCGCGCTCCAGGGCTTGAGTATCATCGCCACTCTCGAATTCTCGCGGCGTGTCGCAGATGCGCCCGCCACGATCCAGCAGGTACAGACGATAAGTCATGATCCACTCCCCCGAAATTCGGGCTAAGCGATCACACCGAATCGTGGCGATTTTAGAATCCCCAGCAGGCGGTCCCGATCATGGTAGCCAAATGGTAGCCAGCCAATTACGCCCGCACCGACGCACTTATCGTAAGCCGTTGACTTTACTGGCGTATCGCACCGGACGATGATGAGAACTACGTCCATTGGCTGGCTCGGCCGCCTTCGGCTTGTTTACGGTCTCGATACGATCGAGAATCTTGCCGAGATCGCGCTTCGCGATCTGAACGTCAAAGTCGTTCTGCCGATTGGAGCCAAAGCTGTGTGGTTGTGCCGAGTGCCTTGGCGAGCCGAAGCGCAGTATCGGCGGCAATGCCGGTCTGTTCGCTGGCGGTCCGCTCGAGCCGTGTGCGAGGAAGGCCGCAGGCCTTGCAAGAGCGGCCACAACGCGAAGGGGAAAATCAGCGCGATCCGGCCGGAGACCGCGACGGCCTCCGGCAGGGATGGGCTCGCCGCCGCGCCACGTGACCCGGCAGCGAGCCCATCAGCCAGAACACCAGCAGGATCATCGCGAGCAAGATGATCGCGACGATCCAGGCGACGATGTCTTAGCAGCTCATCCCGGGCGATCCCCGTTCATCAGCGATCCGCCGCTAAGGGCAGTAGTCCCAAAAGCCCTGCGTCCGGGACGGGTCGGTGTAGTACCAGCACATGCCGCCCGCGGGCGGCGCGCCCGCCCATGCGACTGCTGTTGCCGCTGCCACGAAGCCGACGGCTGCTCCCGCCGCGATTGCGCCGCCGGCGGGCCAACGGTACCAGCCGGGACGGGCCCATCGGCCGCCCCCGGTCACGACCGTCGTGCGGCGAACGGCTACGTTCCCGCGCGGGCCGACCACCGCGGTTCCGCCGCGGTAGGCTGCGCCACGTGGCCCGACCACGGCCCCGCCGCGATGAACGACCGCGCCGCCGCGTGGGCCTACGACGGCGCCTCCGCGGCGAACGACGGCTCGCACTTCGGTGTAATTGCCCGAGATTGTTGCAGCCTGGTCGATTGCAGCTGGCTGCAAAGGCGCGGCAAAGCTGATCTCGTTCGGGAGGGACACTGCCATTGCAAACGCCAGCATGGAAACTGCGGTCCGCACGGCACGCTTTTGGACAAACATTCTTGTACCTCTTCTTTCCATCGCTACGGTCCCCGTCGTATCAATTGCTCTGCATTCCTTCAAAGCTCTTCTGCATCTTCTCCACGATCTGGTCGATGACCTGAGCGGCCCGGTAGTGGTGCCGGGGAGCGGCCAGCCAGCGTGCCCGGATGCCGCGCAACCACCTCGAAGCCGCCGTCGTCGAGCGGGTTGAGCTCGTGCACTTCTTGCATGTCATGCACAACGGCCCCGCATTTCTCGGCGAGATAGAGATAGTTCGTCGTGGTCTTGTTCTTGGCGCCGTGCGAGCAGCCGATCATGCAGTCGTTGCAGCGTATGCAGCCAGTGCGCGCCGGGCCGGCGCCGCCGAAATAGGGGTCCCCGACCTCGACGCCGGGGGTGCCGAAGTGGATGGCGAGCGGCGCGCGCAGAAATCGGGGCCCATCACGCTAGTGCAGAAGCGGACATGCACTCGGCGGGACCGTCGCCCCTTAGTCCATAGCTTTCATGACACCACCAACAACGCCACAAGGCTTCCCTTACTCGCCCAAGTTTATCCTGTACGGGAGGAGTTACCGGCGTTCTTTCCATTTCACGCCAGACCGTGGCGATTTGCTTTGCGCCGGTGACTAACCGTCAGCGAAGTACCGCCGCTGGCGTGGCGCGAAATGGAAAATTCGCGCGATCGTTGGTGACTACCGTCTAGCTGCGGCTAGCTTTTTCGCGGTGCGATCGCCGGGCAGCGCGTCACGCGGAGCCTGTCGATACCTCGACGAGCCATGTTGGCTTCTGCTGCGTGGTGCGGGACAACTCAGCGGCGGTGATCGAGTGGCGCGGTACAAGACGATGAGGCAGGCGAGCAATGAGCACTTATGACGTGTTCGCGTGGATCGTACGATCATTCGGCTTCAATCGCTAACGCAAGGGGCGCGGCAGCGGTCACTTTACGAATTGTCCCACGAACGCGCCGCCTTTCAGGAGATACCGTCATACCCGGCCTGCATTCACCGGGGGTAGTTTCCAGATTGTTTTCGCCAAGGTGAACAGGCTCTGGCCACGCGCTATGATCGTGTCCTCGTCCCACGAGTCGTGAGCTGTGATCTCACGATTCATCACCAGCAATGAATGATCCTGCAACGCGGTGCGCAAGGAGAACTCATGACCGCACAAATACCCGAGCGGATACTCATTGATGGCAAACCGCATTGGCTGCACGCCCAGCCGCTCTACGACCTGCTTGCCGAGCGTGAAACCGCAATAGCGGCTCCTGACGCCCGGACAACGGCCTGTCACCGCCAATATGTTGGCACCTGGGACATTGCCGATGGCCGGTTGTGGCTCGTTGCCTTGAGCACCTTTGGGCGCGGGGAACTGCCGCTTTCTGATGCCATGCGCTCCTGGTTTCTAGGGCTGGTGCCGACAGATAGATTTCCTGTACGCGCCGATTGGTTCGATGGCCGCCTTCGCATTCCGATAGGAGCGATGCTTGTGCGAGGCTTCCATGGCTGGTCGTCGTGGTTCACCAGAGAACGAGTCATCACCTGCCGGCAAGGCAGGGTGGTCCGCGACCGCGAGGTCGATACGCTCGCAATGCTGGAACGGGCGCTGCGCCGCCACGAAGGTCTGAAGCAAAGTCTCGACCCGGAAGACACACCGGGTGGCCCACTGGCCTGGATCACCGACGACGACTACGAACACTTGCGCGGAGACTGGTGGCCGCCCGAATGGACGGATGGGCACGCCCCCGCCACTCTTGGTTCCTGGTTCGTCAGCGGCACATGGTTTGAGCGTCCGTAAGTCTCGGAGCGCTGGGTCTTCGATTGGTCAATGCACCACGGCCTGATCCGGGCAAATAACCAATCCATGACCAAGACCGGCGACCCAAGGCATGGCAAGTTGAAATTTGGCGCGCCGCCGTTGGCGATGATGAGAACTACGTTTACGCCATAGCCCTATGACGAAACGCGCTCCACTACGCGAACCCGGTTGAATCTGATTTGAATTTCAATTGCTTGGCGTTGTCGCGCACGACGCTGATGTCGCCTTCCTCGAAGCCTTCGGATGCCTCGACTTCGACTTCGAGGGTCAGCTTCACCTTGGCCGACGGATTGCGCTGAAGCTCCATCACGACGGCGTTCAAGATGGCGTCGAACGCCTTGACCGGACGAACCGTGTCGATTTCGACCGAGCCATAGAACCGCGTCGGCTTCTTTGGCCCATCGACGACAACGCCACCCTCTTGGGGGCCGCCATTCGGACCCGGCGGATTCGGCGCGACTGGAGGGGACGACGTTCCGGCCGTCTTCACGGTGGAAGCCACATCCGCCCGCACCAACAGCGCCCCTTCGGGAATCACCTCGGGGAGGTTGTTCGCCCAGACCAGGCCCCGGTAGCGGCCAGCGGCTTCATCGAAGCCGTCGGCATAGCCGAAAGCCGGATCGAACCTGCCGACGGCATCCCGGATCGCCGTCTGTAGCACCACGCCGTCGCGCAGCTTCGGCAGATAGACGTAGGATGAGAACCATTCCGCGACCTCAGTCACGGGCAGGTGCGGCCGGTCCAGCGGCCAGATCGGCTTCAGCGCCAGCCAGAGGCGCTCCGTGCCGAGCTTTTCGAGCGCGATCCCGTCCGCCTTGGCTTTGTCGTAGACCACGATCGGGATCGCGGCCCGGTCCCTCGACGTGATCGGGTCGTGTTCGAGGTCGAAGGGCTTGCCCGCGGTGTCGCTCCTCATCGGATAGAGGATGTGGCTCCACGCCGTCCGGATCGCCTTCAGCGCCGCATCCTTGTTCGTCTTCGCCTTTTCGCGCGCGTCGGCGATCTGGCCGGTCGGAAGCTGCTTCCCGAGCCGCTCGTCGTCGGCGATCTCCCGCCAGGCGATGGCCTTGCGCATCACTTCGCGCGCCGTATCGAGCTGCGCTTCGTCGGCCGCTACGAAGACCAGCGTGTTGCGGAAGCGGCGCTGCGCGGCGCGGCAGCGCATCAACGTTTCCGTGACCGCATCCGTCGCCGGCGACTTCGAGGCGCCCTTGCCGGCATGCGTGCTGGACGGACCGAGAATGACGAGCGAGAGCGCACTGGCCTCGTCGATGGTGATCGGGTCATCCGGCGCCGCATAGACGCGATCGAAGCCAAGGAGGTTCTTGTCGCTCTTTTGCTTCGCGTCTTCCCGCAGCGCCTGGGCGATGGCTGCATCGACCTCGTGATCCGGCAGCGCTTTGGCGCGGTCGTCCGCGAGCCGGTTCAAGGTCGGCTGGGTCGAAAACCAGTAGCGGCCCGCTTCCTCATAGAGGTAGGTCGCCCGCTCGGTCAGTTCGCGCAGCGCTTCCCCGAAGATCGCCAGTTGATCGCCCGGCTCGGCGCAGGCGAGCCGTAGCCCCTGTCCGGTAAGGCCGGCGTTGGGCTGGCCGACAAGCGGCGCCGAGCAGAGGAAGACAGCGCGCGCTGCTCGCGTCGCCGCGCGGGCCTGCGAAATGCGCCGCGAAGGATTCGCCTCCATCCGTGCCGGCAGGGAGGTCTCCCCGTCCACCTCTTTGTCCACCACAGCGCCGAAGGCCGGATCGAGGGGATAGAGAACACTAGCCCGCACGCGTTCATGGGCGATCGGTATGCGCGCCGGCGTGATCAGCGGATCGCGAACCTGAGCGTGCCAGAGCACGCCCACCACATTGGCCATGAACCGCAGCACGCCGCGCGTCCGCTGGAATTTGTCGAGGCTGGCCCAATCCTTTGAGAGCCGATCGAACAGCTCGGGATGGATCGGATAGGAAAGCCGAAGCAGCTCCTCGTAGCGCTTCTCCTTCGCCTCCGGCGGGAACTCGGCCTGGTTCTTCCGGTAGAGGTCGTGGAAAGCCTTGACTGTTTCCTCGCGCGCCTTCTCGCCCTCGGCGTCGAGCGCCTGGAACAGGCGGCGGCGGATGATCTCATAGGTCTCGTCGCCGGACGCCGGCATCCACGGCGATTGCACGCGCCCGAAAATCTTCT
>Ga0153954_1001130_pt1 | contig 15865 bp, 18 predicted proteins | sample TSFL038MetaG_FD_102277 | JGI IMG/M metagenome (GOLD analysis project Ga0153954, IMG submission 102277) | Attine ant fungus gardens microbial communities from Florida, USA - TSFL038 MetaG | ecosystem: Host-associated > Fungi > Mycelium > Unclassified | place: USA: Florida, Wekiwa Springs State... | reverse complement strand
TCACCCGCGTAATCCTTGAGGCGATAACCGAGAAAGCGCTGAGAATCGATCGGATCGTAGCCAAGCCTCTGCTTCAGGCGTTTGCGGAGCCGGCTGATGTGGCTTTCAATGACGTTCTCGTGAATCTCGTCGTTAAAAATGCCGTATACGCGATTGAAAATCTGAGTTTTGGTGATGCGCGTGTTCCGGCTCAATACCAGGCACTCTAGAATTCGGCGTTCGCGGCGCGGCAGCGGCAATACCTCGCCGCTTACGATCGGGTCACGGCCATCAAAGAAAATACGGATGCCGCCGATATCGACGCATTCGTCGTCGATTTGCATGCGACGGCGAATTGCGCCGCTGCGCGCCAGGATTTCACGGACGTGAAATGGCTTGGCAAGGACGTCATCAAAACCGAGGGAGAATAATTCAAGCGTTTCGCTTAAAGCTCTCGCTTCAATCAGGCCCATGAGGGGCGCACGGCAACGCGATCTGATCCGCGACGATATCTGCCGCCGATTTTCGACTGTGCCGATCAGAAATCCTTCGATGACGCCGACGTCGGCATCGTTGATGACTTCAAACCACTCGAAAAACTCGTTCGGCTCGACTGCAGTTGCCGCTACTCCTTCGCGTTCAAAGCACGCGACGTATCCCCCTGCGACCGTCGAACGGTCGTCGAGCACCACGAACATGTTGTCCCCCAAGCCCCGCAAATCATTGGCATCGAAGGAAATACAGTGATTCACGCGACTTATTAACAACTATTTCATAATTGCATGGGTCAGAAATGCCACGCCAAATCAAAGACTGACATTTCTTGCATCTGCATCGATCGGCGAGGTCGGCGCGCAAGAGATGCTGGCTCTCGTTCAATATTTCGGGTTTGGGCAAACGCATGCGATTGATGGTTTCTAATTCGTCCATATCGCATCGATCAATTTGCACTTATTTCCGAATGAATACTTTAAACGAATGCGGTTTAATCCCGTTTTCGGCGCGTATTAGATGGCGAATTTAATCTCCGTCGCGGGGATCAAATTGCGGTAATTGCGTGACGCGTGCGGGTGTGCGGATGGCTGAGACTAAGTTTCGAAAGTTTATGAGCGGATTTCAGGCTGAGGTCTTGGTCCCCGAAACTGTTTCCGACGACGTCGATCGTCGTAACGATCTCCGGCGGGATGCCCGACAGCACGTCGCCATCCAGTTCCGTGAACTTCGTTTGATCTGCGATCTCGTCGATTTGTCAGAGTTTGGTGCAAAGATCAGCGTCGGCGACGGCATCGTGCCGAATGTCGACGAGAGCGTTCAGCTCACGCTGTTCGACGGGACGATGATCGACGGACGCGTTTCATGGCTTCGTGATAAACATCTCGGGGTTGAGTTTCATCAGGTCGTTCCCAACGTCGATGAGCGTCTGGACTTCGAGAATCTCGGGCGAGAATTTTTCGGCAAGGCCGTAACGCTGCAGAAATCTACGCGCCGATCCTGATCGCGAACGAGCCAAAAGCTCTGTCAGCGCATTGCAAGCCGCGAGGCGTAAAGATTATCCGAACGTGTCCTCTCTTTTGGAACATGCTTGGGATGCAATCGCGGTCGCCGCTTCCTTCCAGCTTTGAACTCATCATAGACGAACTCTTCAGCAATGATGAGCGACCGGCTGGGGCGCCGGGTTCTCATCGCTTCTCATTCAATAGTATCGAGGCGGCTTGGTCATTGGCTGCCAATTTGCGCGATGGCGGAGCCGAGCCGAGCCCGCGATCGTACTCATTCGAGGACAGCGAAAACAAAGACCTGGAGCGGCTGCTCGATCCTAACAGAATACTAATCGAACTCGGTTTGGATGCGGATCTTTCCGAAGAGGATATCGCCGCGCTTCGGCGCGAGTTCGCGTTTAGAAACCATCCCGACCGAGTGGCGCCCGAACTTCGCGAACTCGCGACGCGACGCATGATGATCGCTAACGACCTGATGGATCGCTACGTCGCCCGGCTTCACAAAGCTGTCCGCTGATCGCTTTCGCAACTTACGTAAAATGCAAAATGCTTCGTTGGCGATGTTCCCACGAATGTCGTGTATCGTCATTCATGTAGTCGGGTGCAGCGGACCCGAACAAGATGAGGTCTACCGATGGATGACGTTAACGCCGGCCTAATGATGTTGCGGTTGCGTATGGCCGGAATCGGCGTGCAGCTCGATGGAGCCTGGTCGAAAACGCTCGATGCGCAGCGCCACCTCGATATCGATTCCGATGAATCCGCCTATTGGCACGCGGGCTATCATCAGGCTCTTTCGGACGTCATCAGCTTGATGTCGAAGCAGCCTGCTAGCGACGACACTTCGGACACTTCCAATCCGTTCCGGGTGGCCGGCCAGGATGCAGGAAATTTCCATTCGGCATAAACCGGTGGAACATTTCACACTCTTTCTCGAAGGCCTGCCTTTGATCCGCGAAGTGACGAAACTTGAATTCGGAAGCCGTGCCGATGTGAGCTCGCAGTTTCGACTTTAAGTTTTCTCCGGCGCTGCCGACGTAGGTGATCGCGAAGCGGCCGAGGCCGTCGGTAAAGCCGAGCGCATATGCGCCAGGGCAGAGATCCACGACTTCTTCATCGATAGCATCGGAAGCGAGACGAAAGGGGCCGCGCAGTCCGGTTCCGGTCAATTCCTGCTGCGTCATCTAAGAAGACCTAAATATAGACCGCGTTTCCGCGCTTACCGTTCCCGGCATCGGCGGTGGTTTGTGGATTAGTTTCTTTCGCGCGGCGCTGCGATTGCTCGGACGGAGATCCATCACGGCGTTGCATCTCGCCATCTTGACGGCCGGAGAAGCTCGAACGTGATTGATCACCATCGCGATTGGGCGAGCCGCTTGACTGCCATCCGCCGCCATTCGACGAGCTGCTTGCAGACGTATCGGTAATTTTCATGCTCGCGACGTCGTAGCCCGCGTCCTTCAAACCGCGCTCGAGATTCTGGCGATCGTCGGTAAGAAGCTTCGCTGTCGAAGCCTTCGATGCTTCGGCTTCGATCGTCAATGAATTTGACTTGAGGCTCAGCCGCAGTTTTACCGAGCCGAGGTCGGGAGGTGACAGAGTGAGATCGAGTGTCTTCATGACGGGCGCGGACGTAGGGCGGCCCGAACCGTCGGGCATGGATACATTTGTGCTTGTATTAGCGTTTCCGGTACTGAGACTATCGAGGACGCTGTTCTTGACTTGAGTTGTCACGTTCGTCGCGCCGGGCTGAGGAGTTACTGTCGTCGTGATCTGATCGAGTGATGGGGTCGAATCCGTATCAGCAATTTTCCGCGGATTCGAAGTCGTGGAAACCGTCTGGGTCTGAGGTTGCGCACCGGCCCCGCCATTTCCGCCATTGTTCGAGAACGAAGGTGCCTCGCCTTCGGGATCAGACGTTGCGACTGAGATGTTCGTCGCTTCTCCGGATGCAGTGTTCTTCGAGTCAACTTCGGTCGTTTGCTCTTTCGAAGCTTTGACCGTTGCGGCATCTTTCGACAAAGGCGCGGACATCTTGCGAACGTCCGATTGCAAAGCCGAAACTTGTGACGTGGCGTTGCTCAGCGCATCGGAAATGAAATTCCAGTGGGTTTCCTGTCGATCGACGTTCATCGGCACGACGTCTTTTTCAACTTGAGAACCAGCGTTCGACTGGCCCGCAGTATCGGCGTCGATAGCGTCCTGCGATTTAACCTCGCCGGTATTTGCCAGTCTGTCCTTCGCGTCCATAAACGCGAGAATGCTTTTCTGCTGGAGACGAGCCGTCGAGCGAATGCCGCCTTGCTGCGTATCGGACGGCGTTGCCGTTGTATCGGAATTTTTTGGTAGCGCGTCGCCCTGTACCGCGTGTGCGATCACGAAACTCAGCGGAACGGCTTCGGATTTCACAGATGCAGCGTTGCTGTCTTTACTTTGGCTCTGGCCGATGGCGTCAAACGTGTTTTCAAACGACTTGTCGTCGTCTGAATCCGTCTTGTCGTCACGTTTTGTGGTTTTCCTTGGTTTGTCGACACGCGTTTGAGACGCGTCGAGTTCGTCAGGCGCAGAATTCTCTGACGTCGCCTCATCGGATTGTGCAGTGGCTTCTTCGGAGCGCCTAGAAAATCCGCGATGACCGACGGCCGCCTTTCCAGAAACCGTTTGCATGAGCACGTCGGATCCTCCCGGCGCGGCACTTCCAACAGTTACCGTCATTCTCCGCTCCTAGAAATCATCGAATCGGCTTCTTTCAATATTGCGTCGGCCTTATTGAGAGCATTCTCTGCTCCCGCCTCGCCCGGACCTTGCGTTTTCACTGCGGGTGGCGGATGAGCGGCGCTTGACGCCGACGCCATCCGAGTGCCAACCACGGTATCAGCTATGAAACCCGCGACTTCGCTGATTTCAGTGTCTTCTTCCGAAAGGCGGTCGATCGCGATCTGGTTTAGAGCTTTGAGGGCATTTCCCGCATCGTTGGACGGTGCCTCGGCTGCTGCCGCGTAGAGCCGTGCTCTTTCCAAATCTTCAGTCGGAAGGTTCTTGATCTTCATCGCAGACGCGGCGGCGGCCCGCGCTAATTTCAGACGCCCCTGAAGCAAAGCTTCGCCTGCAAGAGCGACAAAGAGCTGGGATGCGGGCTGGGTGTCCTTGTCGCCGAACGCTTCTGCAAACCGATCAACCGTTGCGTCATTATCCAGCTCTTCGTGCTTGGCTGCGGCTTCGGCAATTTCCCGAAATAGCTTCCAGGCGTAAATCGACTTGCCGAACTCGCGCACATAGCTCGTGGTCAGCATCATGGCGCGCGTTGCATCGCCCAAATCAAATAGAATGGGAATCTCGCGACGTGCCGCGGCCTCGTCGATGGCCGTATGCGGGCAGGCCAGCCGAGCATCATCAAGTAGGCCGATCGCCTTCGCGCGATCATCATCGAGATAGAGCGAAGCCCTTGCAAGGGCGAATGGTCCCACAAGGCTGACGTCGAGCGAACGCGGATCTATGTCTTCAAAGAGTTCGCGGGCTTTCTTGGGCTGCCCTTCGGCAAAACTTACAATTCCTCGCGCCAGGCGATCATCGGCGGGGCTCAAAGTATTTTGGGTGATAAGCGGCTTCAAGACGTTTGCGTCGCCGCCGCTCAAGACATAGAGCAGGCTCGTGCGGACATTGACGTAATCACTCCATTGCTCTTGCCCGAAGTTGCGGATCTCGCGCGCGATATCATCCAGGAGCCGTTGCTGTTCAGTCAGTGCGGCCCGATCCCCGCGTATAATTCTGTCTTGAACGGCACCCAGCTGTTCGACAAGACGAAGCGCGTAGCGTCTGGCTTGGGTTTCTTCGCTCGCATCCTCGGAATAGCTTGGCACACCATGAGGGACGACAGCTTCCGTGTCGACCTTGGAAAAGATGAACGCGGGCTTGAGATACGCAATGGCACCGGCAGCAACGCCCCCAGTGACGACGAAGAATGCCGCTATGATCAGCGCCATTCTTTTCATCTCGGCGCCTCTTTAACGAGGATGTCGATACGGCGGTTGGCAGCCGCTAGCGTATCCTCCGGCACTTTCGGATCCCTGTCGGCACGCCCTTCGATTGCGACGACACGAGATTCGGTAATACCTCCCCGCAACAGCATGTAATATGCCATCTGCGCGCGCGCGGCCGAGAGCCGCCAGTTGTCGTAGATGCGGCTCTTATACGGCCGTGCATCCGTATGCCCGCGAACGACGATGTTGCCGTGCTTGCTGCTTAACAGCTGGCCGATTTTTTCCATGACGAGAACGAGTTCAGGCCGGGGCTTCGCAGAACCCACTTCGAACATCCCGAAGTTGGCGTCATCCGTCAGGCTTATGAGCACTCCCTCGGACGTCGCCTTCACCTCGATCAACGGCAGATCATGCGATACATCGGCGACAGCGCTGCTGATTTCTGACTTGAGGTTCTTCGCCTCCTCATCCTTGTCGTGATCTTTGTCGTGGGTCTTATCTTCTTTTTTTGCTTGATCCAAAGTGGCGAGCGTTTGCTTCGAAATGCTATCCTGCTGCTTCGGCTTATCGCCCACGTCACTGGGAGACGCGTGCGTCGCGAGTTCTTGCTTTTGATCCGGCGTGACTGGCTTGACGTTCTCGGCGGGTAAAGCTCTTGCGACGTTTGAGGGGTGTGGCGGCACGACCGGCGCGGCTTGAGGCGCAGGCTTCAACATCACCTGGGATTTGCCTGCTCGCCGGTTGATGCGATCGAACGGATCGCTGACGTTTCCGTCCGGCGGGCTGGCCTCGGTTGTCAGTTGGCTTCCCCGGGCTTCGTCTGCGAGTTTTTCGAGAAGATTTCCGGGATTGTCGAAGAGCGCCACTTCCTGCATGTCTTTGGCACTCTTCCCGCCCGAGCCGGCGCTCGATTCATGAGCGGCGTCGTCTTTAGCACTGCCGATATTTTCTTTGCTTTCACGGTCGGCCTGCCGCTTTTCTTTGCTATCGAGCAAAGGCTTTTCGAAACCCTTCTTGCTCTTTCCCTCCGAAGGTCTCGACTCGGTTTCGGCGAGATCCTCGATGCCCTTCGGCGCCGCGTATCGGTCAGTCAGCCGCATCGGATTGAAGTAAGCCGCGACTTGGACGATGGTTTTCTTGTCCGCCGCATTGACCAGCCACATGACGAGAAAGAACGCCATCATGGCCGTCATGAAGTCAGCATATGCGATTTTCCAGACACCACCGTGGTGAGGTTCGTCGGAATTGCGCCGCCGCCGGACAATGACCAATGGCTGCGATGAAACGTCTTCCTGGCCACCGCTCATAATATTGCCGCCTCGAGTTCCGCGATCCACGCAGAGATGTTCGCTTCGATGTGGGTGTCTTCGATGTAAGCGCGGACGTCTGCGTCAACGCTTTCGGAATACCCAACTTGGAAGGCTTCTGACGGTAAGTGCTCGCGAAGGTGCTCTATGATTTCCGGTGGAGCTTCGATGTGGATTTTTGCTCCCTCGACTAAAGCACGCGAGATTGCTCTTTCCAGGTCCTGCAAAGCGCGTTCTCGTAGGCGGGCCAGAAGAAATGGCTTAAGGAGGGCCGCGACGCGCTCCTCTATATTGCGCTCGATCATTTTTGCGGCGCTCTCTAGCTGGGACATCAGCGCGTCTGCGCAATCACGCTGAAAGTTTTCTCTTTCCGCGATGAGCTCTTCGGCGTGACGTATCCGTGACTCCGAGAGCAGAAGCTCTGCATCCGCTTCTGCTTCCGCCCGGCCTTCTGCATGACCTTGTCGCTGGCCATCTTCAAACGCGGCTTTTAGCTGATCTTCAAGGCTCGGCGCGGCGCTGTCAGGGGCTGCGCGATCGAAGTCCGACAACAGCGAGAAGGCGGAGCTGTGATGTCGCGCCATCATCCGTTCTTGACCCAATGCCTCATGACAGCAGTTGCCTGCTCTTCGTCGCGATCAATAATTGCGCCGAGTTTTTCTACGGGGCCGAGCGCGAGGCTACGGCCGAAAGCCAGTCCGGAACCGAAGTCTCCACCGGCATTCCCGAAGCCATCGAATGGATTAGCGCCAGGCTCCAGCAACGGTGACGCCATTTCCGGCATGTCGATCGGTGTCGCGCCGGTACCCGTGATGGAAGCGATGGGAGACTCGAGTGCTGCAACACCGCCAGAACTTTCGATCGCCGGCGCTCCGCTTGAAAGCAACATTCTCATCATCGGCCTGAAGCCGGCCATGACGACAATCGCAGCGACGAGAAGAATGGTTAGAGATCGAATGCCCGTTCCGGCAAGGCCCATGAACAACGACGCCCATGCCGTTCCTGAAGAATTGTCCGATTCAAATGGCGAAGGCGCGAAATCTACCGCCGCTACACTGATGTGATCGCCCCGCTGCGTATCGACACCCGCTGCCGATAGCGCGATCTTTTCGATCTCGGCGACTTGCTTGTCGACATCCTCAGGCTTCGCATCTTTGCCGATAGCGTCGATCAGGCGCTTCTTGTTGACGACGACGGCGACGGAGATGTTCGCGATCTTATAGCCTTCGCTCGTCGAGGACGCAGACTTCGAACTGATTTCGTAGTTGGTCGTCTCTTCCTTGCGATCTTGAGCGCGCTTCGTCTGATCTTTGTCGCTGGTCTGCTCGTTCGGGATGTTCTGCTGAACGCTCACATTCGATTTCCCGGAGGCATCCTGAGAACTCTGCGCCTCTTTGATGAATCTCGTCGAACGCTCCACCTTGCTATCGGGATCGAATTTCGTCTCGCTCGTTTGCAGTTTGTCGATGTTCAAGCGCGCGATGGCGCTTACCTCGAAATTATCAATACCGAGATAGGGCGAGAGCGTGCGGCGAACGCTATCCTGGATCTGCTTGGAGACCGTCCGCTCGAGTTCGAGCATCTGCACCGGAGCATCGCCAGCGGCCATATTGCTGCTGCCGCCGAGAATAGAACCGTCGGTGCCGATGACTTGCACCTGATCCGGCGTCATCTCGGGAATGGCGGACGCGACGAGATGTTTGATGGCGGGCGCCGCCGTTGCATCTCCCGCCACGTCGGTTCGTATCACGACCGATGCGGAGGGCGCTTCCTTCTTGACCTGAAGCGCATTCTGGTTCGGCATGAAGATGTGAACCCGGGCGGCACGAATGCCTTTCAAGTATTGAATCGTGCGCGAGAGTTCGCCTTCGAGCGCGCGGACACGCGTCACTTCCTGCATAAACGACGTAAGACCGAGCGCCCCGAGCTTATCGAAGAGTTCGTATCCGGCGGTCTGGCTTCCCGGGAGACCTTTTTCAGCGAGCAAGGCCCTTGCTTGCGCCGTCTCTCCGACAGGCACGCTGAGCTTCGTTCCGTCCATGCTGCTTTCGAACGGGATGCCCGCTTCGCTTAGCGCGGCGCCCATGCGACTGATATCAGGAGGTGTCAATCCAACGTAGAGCGTCTCGAAGTTCGAGCGCGACGCAAAGTAACTGCCTACCGTAATGAGCGCAAAAACAGCTATGCCGGCTGCGCCGAGCGCCATAAGACGCTTGCGGCCAAGACCCAATATGCTGCGGTATAGATTCTCGAATTGACGCCAATCCATCTCTCGACCTTGCCGGCAAAGTTTCACGCCGACGGTAGAGATGGAACCTTGTGCAAAGGTGACGGGCCGCTTCCCGGATTGGTCCCGGGTAGCGGCCCGTCAAATTGATCGACTTGTATCTCGGCCCTACGTTAAACCGTCTGGCCGATCATCATCAGCCGCGGAAGAGCGACAGGATGTTCTGGCTCGACTGGTTGGCGATGCTCAGAGCCTGAACGCCGAGCTGCTGCTTAACCTGGAGAGCCTGCAGCTTGGTCGATTCCTCGTTCATGTCCGCGTCCACCAGCTGGGAAACGCCCGTGGTGATCGTATCCATCAGAGACGACACGAAGTCCGTCTGGAGATTGATGCGCTGCTGAGCCGAGCCGAGGTTCGTGGCAGCGGTGGTCATCTCGTCGAAGGCGCTGCTGACTGCGGAGATATAGCCCTTCAGGGTTGCCTGATCGGTGTCGTTGTCACCGAGCTTGCTGATGTCGATTTTCATGACCGAGGTGCCGCCGGTCGAGACGATCGCGCCCGTCGAAGAACGCTGCGAGTCGAGGATACCGCCAGCGGTTGCAGCCGTGTTGGAGTCAAACAAGATCGAAGACGAGGTGTCGATGTTGATCGTGCCGACCGAAACGGTTCCGTCCGAAGCGCGCGAGAACGAAGAAACGATCGTCTTCGTGGCGCTGTAGCCGGTCGCCGAAGAGTCGACCGAGACCCAGTTTTCGCCGGAGAAGCTCGCCGTGTCGGCGATGCCCTGCAGCTGGCTCTGGAGCTGAGTGATTTCCGACTGGATCTTGCTGCGATCGACGCCCGGAGTTGCAGCGGCGACGAGCTTGTCTTTGATCTGGCCGACGAGCGTGATGCTCTGGTTCATCGCGTTGTAAGCGACGTCAACGGTGCCTTTGCCGAGGCCAAGCGCGTCCTGAACGGTCGAAAGAGCGTCGTTGTCCGACTTCATCGTCGTCGCAATCGACCAGTAAGCGGCGTTGTCCGAGGCGCTCGCGACCTTCAAACCGGTCGAGATGCGGTTCTGCGTTGTCAGCAGGTCTTTGGAGGTTTGCTGCAACGACTGCAGTGCGGTCATTGCGGAAATGTTGGTATTAATGCTGCTCATGCCCATGTCCCTTGTCCTTCTACTCAGCACAAAACGCTACTGGGACATGCCGGGTCTTTCCGGCTTGACAGATCGGCATCATGCCTGTGGCGCGGTTGTCGGCAGCCACCCTGTCATCGGCATGATTGATAGGGGAGACTTGTTTCTTAATAGTTAACTTTTGGGGGCAGAACGTTAATTCTTTGCGGGCTCGACGGCCCCTGCAACCACTGCTGGATGTCCTAGGAAAAGGACTTCACGAGCGCTCCGACAAGCAGGCTCCACCCGTCAACAAGGACGAAGAACAAGACTTTCAGCGGGAGCGCTACGACCGTTGGCGGCATCATCATCATACCCATAGCGGTCATGATCGTCGCCACGACGAGATCTATGACGAGGAACGGCAACGTCACCAGAAAGCCGATCTCGAAGCCGCGCCGCAACTCTGAAACTATGAACGCTGGAATGAGGACACGCAGATCGTCGGGGCCTGCCTTGTTCTGTTCCCCGAATCGCTCAGCCGACATCTGCTCGAAAAGGGCGAGATCCTTGTCGCGGACATTGGCTTTCATGAACGTCCGAAAAGGCGCGGTGGTGCGTGTATATCCATCTTGTTGGCTGATCTTGTTCTCGACCATCGGCTTCACGCCATTATCCCAGGCTTCCTGGAATGTCGGCGCCATGACGAAGAGGGTCATGAAAAGCGCGAGGCTCACGAGGATGAGGTTGTTCGGGGTCGTTTGCAGGCCGAGGCCGGCGCGCAGGAAAGAGAACGCGATCAAAAATCGCGCGAATGACGTAACCATCATCAAGAGCCCGGGGGCGACCGAAAGAACGGTCATCACCACCAGCAGCTGAACTATACGCCCGGAAACGCTCGCATCGCCGGCCGGGAAGAGAGTTTGAAAATCGATCGTCTGAGCGGAGGCCGTGCCGGAGCCCAGTGCCAGCAAGACCAAGACGGCGAGAATTCTCTTGATCATTCGAACACCAATCCGCCGATCAATAATCCTAAGATCGCGCCTCGGCCGCGTATCCGCGCGCGGTCATCGAGCTGCTCGCGCAAGTTTTGAAAGCCTCGGACGCCTTGAATGTCGTCCAGAGTCAGGCCTTTGAGATAAGCGATCACGTCCTCGCGCACTTCCCCGAGAAGCGTCGTCGTCTCAGGCGTACCGTGTGCGACGATGATCGATACATCGAGGCGCGCGCGAACCTTCGAGCTCGTGTCGAGATCTGTAATGATCGAAGGCACGGCTAATTCGATCGCGTCCTCCGGGAAGCGACCGGCGACAGGCGCAGTGGGCGCGGGTTGTTCGTTGTGAGGCGAAGAATTCGAAGGGGCCGCATCAGGCATCAGGAAATAGCCGGATGCGCCGCCGCTTCCTGCACCGAGGACAAGTGCAACGATCGCTGGAACCAGGAAGCCTCCACCGCTTCCTCCTGCCTGCTGATCTTGCTTTTTGTCTTTTTTCGCCACCGCGCGATCTCTCCGAACAGCGCCTAGAACGGAGAAATGATGTCGAGAACCTGCTGACCATACGCAGGTTTTGAAATTTGCATGACCGATCCGCGGCCGCCGTAGGAAATGCGCGCTTCCGCGATTTTCTCGTACGAGATCGTATTGTCAGTCGCAATGTCACGTGGCCGGATCACGCCCTGCACGTTCAGAACGCGCAGCTCGTAATTGACGCGCACTTCCTGCGAACCCGTGATCACGAGATTGCCGTTTGGCAAAACTTGGCCGACGACGGCGCCGACAAGAAGATTGATGGTTTCCGACCGATCGATCGAACCTTTGGAATCCGTCGACGTGGTGCGGTCGAGGCTGCCATCGAGTTTACCGGAGCCCACCGGACCTTTCGCGGCCCCGAAGCTGAAATCGAAGTCGGATGACGAGGTCAGGCCAACATTAGAATCGCGCGAACTGTTCAGATTGTTGTCGAGCGATGCCTTATCGTTGATCTGAATTTTGACAGTCACGACGTCTCCGATCTTGATGGCGCGGGCATCGCGAAAGAGGTCGGCCCCGGAATCCTGCCAGGTGGAATTCCCGGAATGATAGGCGACAGGCGTGACTGGCAGATTGACGTGCATTGTCCGATCCGGTGACAACCCGCTGCCTACGGGCGACAGGGTCGGCTCGCGCCCAACCTCTTTCAATTGGTCGAGGGCGCATGCGGTGAGGAGCAAGGGCAGCAAGGTCGCTGCCGGTGCGAGCCGCCGGATTATTCTACTGAGCATCGACCTTGCGCTCCGGCTTGATTGCTACTTCGCCGGAGCTAGCAATCACGGCCGACAATCGCGCCGCCTTGGCGACGTCCATTTCAGCCATGATGGGGCTCGCAATTTTCGGCGCGAGTTTCGATATGATCGCGGCTGATGTCATCTCATCCATTGCCGCGAGTTGTGCTGCCGCTGAATCGGCTTTCATGCGCGAATAAATCTGGACGAGAGAGTCTGTCGCGCGCTCTGAGAAATCCGCGCGCAGCTTCATCCAACTTTTCAAAACTTCGGCTTTAGCGGTCAAAAGCGCGATTCGATCGTTGATTTCTTTTTGAGCGATTTGCAAATTGCGCGTTTGCTGAGCGATCTGTGCGGCCGATGTGGCGTCCAAAATGTTCGAGCAGTATTGCTGCGCCGGGCTCAGCTCCTGCTTCGGCGACGGCGGCAATGGGAGGGCATCGGAGTCTTTATCTTCGGATTTCTTGCCAGCGTCTGGCTTGGTATCATCAACCGCAATACGGAAAGAGTACGCGATAGGGTTCGCGTCGTTTTTATCCTGCCGAAGCTCGAATGCGCGCTGGCTTCTGTCGACGGGGGGACCGACCAACGGATTCTGACCGCTTTCTGCCACCACCGGCGCAGCGCTTAAGACCAAGCAAGCGAGACCAAAGGACATTTTGCCGGTGCTGCGCCAGTTGAAGCCCTTGCGGATGATCGATGATCTCATTGCACCACCAGTTCAGCTTGCAACGCACCAGCGGTTTTCATGGCCTGTAGAATTGCGATGATGCCGAGCGGCTTCAGGCCCATCTTGTTCAGTGCACTCACCAACTCGCGCAGATTGGCACCTTTTACAGTCGCGACATTGCCACCTGCTTCGTTGACGTCGACTTGCGTGTTCGGAACGACCACCGTTTGACCGCCCTGAGAGAAGGGAAGCGGCTGTGAAACCTGGGGCGTTTCGGTTACACGCACGGTAATATTGCCATGCGCGACAGCGACGGTCGAAATCCGAACCTCGCTGCCGATGACAATGGTACCCGTCCGTTCGTCGATGACAACGCGAGCGCTCTGATCCGGCTCGACCTCGAGTTCACCGAGTTCGGCCAGGAGGCGCGACGAGATGATGTTTGGCGGCTTCCGGATCATCACGCTTTGCCAATCTCTGGCGCGCGCGATCGGCATTCCAAAACGCTCTTTTGAGAAATCGTTGATGACGTCCATGATGCGGACGGCCGTCGTGAAGTCCGGATTTCTAAGCTCGAACTCGAGCGGCATGCTCTCGTCGAAGGCGCCTGGCGCGTCTTGTTCGACAATGGCGCCGTTCGGAATTCTACCGCGCGTCGGTATACCGGAGGTGATCGATTCCGCAGCGCCTTTCGCCAGATATCCTGAAATCGTAATGGCGCCCTGGGCCGCCGCGTAAATCTTCTGATCGGCACCGGCAAGCGGCGTCAACACGAGCGCGCCGCCCGCGAGAGATTTCGCATCGCCGATCGAAGAGACAGTTACATCGAAGCGCGATCCCTTCGATGCGAAGGGAGGAAGCTCGGCAGTCACCATAACAGCCGCAACGTTTCTCGTTCGCGGCTCATATTGCGAGCCGCGAATGTTCACGCCCATGCGGTCGAGCATCGCTTGGACGGATTGTTGCGTGAAGGGCGAGTTACGTAGCGTATCGCCGGTCCCGTTGAGGCCCACGACGAGGCCATAACCGACGAGCTGGTTTGAGCGGATGCCCTTTAGATCCGTGATATCCTTGATGCGCGTTGCTTCCGCGGAAACTGTCGCGGCCAGGAAGAAGAACAGCGCGGCGATCGCCAGTCTCATTGATCGCTCACCGCCAGCGATTGATCTGCCTCGATGCGTGCCTTGATAATGAGGCCACTCTCAGGATTGCGAACGTTGATGATTTCGCCCACCGCCCCGGATTGCATCGGCACGCCTACGCCAACGATCGAGACAAATTGTGAATTGTACGTGAGCTTGTACGTGCGCCCTTGCTTCACGGCGTCCTCAGAGCGGACCGCCGTATTAGGGATCAGCTCGCCCGGCAGCAATGTGCGTCGAGCGAATTTTCCGAGAAGATCTTCCTCTCGCTCGCCGAACACCGGAGGATTGTCTGCGGAAACCAACAATTGGCGTTCGATAAGCGTTGCATCCGTGATGCGATCGCCTGGATAAATGACGGCGCGCGGCACGAAGACGGTGCGGCCCGGATCTTCTGCGCTCGCAGCGCCCGTGAAAGCGCACGCAGCCAGAACCGCGACAGCGCACAGGATCGCAATTCGTATGTTGCGCGCGCCGGACATCAGCGAATGTCTTTCGTTATGACGTTGTACATGTCGTCGGCCGCCGAAATGACTTTCGAATTCATTTCGTAAGCGCGTTGCGCCGTGATCAGCTGGGTAATCTCTTTCACCGGATCGACATTCGATGCTTCGAGATAGCCCTGTTGAATGGTGCCGAACCCATTGTCTCCGGGATTACCCAGTGTCGGCGAGCCCGACGCTTCCGTTTCCTGGAAGAGGTTGCCGCCCAACGGGGCCAAACCGGTTTCGTTCGCGAAGTTCGCGATTGTCAGCTGCCCTAGAAGTTGCTGAGTGCCCGTGGTTCCGACGGTCGCGTACACTTGGCCGTTGGCGTTGACCGTAATATCCGTGGCGTTCGCCGGCACAGTGATGTTCGGAATAACGAGATTGCCATCCAGCGTGATGAGCTGGCCCGTCGAGTTTCTGTTGAACGCGCCGTCTCGGGTATAGAGAATTTCGTTGTTCTCGCCCTGAACCTGGAAATAGCCTCGGCCGTTCAAAGCGAGATCGTAATGATTGCTTGTCGGGTTCAGAGGGCCTTGCATCGAAAGATGGCGGATGGCGACCGTTCGCACGCCGAGGCCGATGGTGTTGCCTTCTGGAACAATCGTATCATCGTCACGCGCAAGAGTACCTGCGGGGCGGTCGCTCTGGTAGAGCAAGTCCGCAAATTCGGCGCTCGATCTTTTGAAGCCGGTCGTGTTGATGTTTGCGACGTTGTTGGCAATAACTTCGACGTTCGTCTGCTGAGCAGACATGCCGGTCGCAGCAATCGAAAGCGCTCTCATGGCCTATAACCTCAAATCTGCATTCTGCTGATTTCTTGGTACGCACCCACCACTTTGTCGCGAACGGCGACAACCGTCCGAAGCGCCTGGTCGGCTTGCATCACGGCCTGCACGACTTGCTGGAGCGGTGCCTTGCCCTGCATGCCAGCGATTGCGGTTGTTTCGCCGGTCTTGACCGTCGAAATCGCGTCCGCGGCCATTGATGCCATCGTTTGCGCGAAATCATTCTCCGGCATCGCTTTCGATGCTGTCGTTGGCGTCGTGCCGGAAAGCGGCGTCGAACCTCCAACGCGGCTGATGTCCGGAGAAAGCATGGCAATGTTCAAGCTCATGACGACCTCAATAAATCTATCGTCATCGAAACGATCTCGCGGACCTGCTTGATGACTTGGGTGTTGGCTGTGTAGGAACGGGACGCTTCCCTCAT
>Ga0153954_1001129_pt1 | contig 15871 bp, 14 predicted proteins | sample TSFL038MetaG_FD_102277 | JGI IMG/M metagenome (GOLD analysis project Ga0153954, IMG submission 102277) | Attine ant fungus gardens microbial communities from Florida, USA - TSFL038 MetaG | ecosystem: Host-associated > Fungi > Mycelium > Unclassified | place: USA: Florida, Wekiwa Springs State... | reverse complement strand
CGACCGCCGCGTCAGCCTGGTTCCAGCCCGTGAACATCGCAATCACCAGGGCTCCGATCGCGAGCACCGAAGTCGCCGCATCGGCAAGAACATGCACGTAGGCCGCACGGAAATTGTTGTCGCGGTGATGGCGCTCATGAACGTGGTGGTCATGATCGTGATCATGCGTATGGCCATGGGCATGCGTATGGCCGTGATGATGATCGTGGCCGTCACGCAGCAGCCAGGCGCTGACGACGTTGACCAACAGGCCGAGCACGGCCACCCCGATTGCCTCGCGATACGCGATCGGAACCGGCGAGATCAGCCGCAGCACGCTCTCATAGGCGATCTGGATTGCGATCATGCCGAGGATCAGCGCGCTCGAAAACGCGGCGAGATCGCCGAACTTGCCGGTACCGAAGGAAAAGCGCGCATTGCCCGCCTGCCGTCGCGCGAACAGATAGGCCGCGCCGGCAATGCCGAGCGCCGCGGCATGGGTGCCCATGTGCCAGCCATCGGCAAGCAGCGCCATCGAGCCGAAGAACGAGCCGGCGGCGATCTCGCCGACCATCATCACCAGCGTCAGCGCAACCACGAACCAGGTGCGGCGCTCGTTCCGCTCGTGCTTCTCGCCGAGGAAGACGTGATCATGCATCCGCTGATCGACGGTATGGGTATGCATCGGATGACCTCCGAGGGGGTTTTTGGGGCTCCCGCCTGGATATAGCGCGGCCGGGAACGAATACTATCACATCGGGCGGGGCCGTGGGCCGCGCTTTGGAGGCAAGAAGATCCAACGACACGTCGTCCCGGCCAAGTGAACGAAGTGAGCGCGAGCCGGGACCCATAACCACAGGCGATCGTTGTTGAACTCGCCGGTCGCTCCAACATCGCCCGGCAACGCAATCCTGTGGTTATGAGTCCCCGCTTTTGCGACGCTTTCGCGGGGACGACACTGAGTATCTTTGCCTACTCCACGGCCTTGCCGAACTTGTTCGACTTCGGCAGGCCATCCGCCATCCGGCCGGCATCGGCGCGATTGCCGCGCCAGTCGGCCAATTCCTTCATGGTCCTGCTCTGCTCGCGGCCGGCGCCGTCCTTCCAGGTGAGACCGACCTTGGAGTCGAAGGTCGTGACGTCGGACAGCGAGGCTTTGGTGTATTTCTGCAGGCGCACGCCGCGGCCACGCGCCATCTCCGGCACCTGGTCGAGCGGGAATACCACCATCTTGTGGTTGGAGCCGATGACCGCGACCGTGTCGCCGGCGACCGTCGTGATCGCGCTTGCCTCGACCGGCATGGTCACGTTCATGACCTGCTTGCCCTTGCGTGTGTTGCCGACGCAATCATCCTCGTTGACGACGAAGCCCTGGCCCTCGCTGCTCGCGATCAGGAACTTGCGGCCGCCCTTGTTGACGAACAGCGAGACGATCGCCGCGTCCTGGTCCAGGTCGACGAACATGCGGATGGGCTCGCCATGGCCGCGCCCGCCGGGCAGCTTGGCGACATCAAGCGAATAGAACTTGCCGTTGGTGGCGAACAGCAGGAGCTTCGAGGTGCTCTCGGCGAAGAAGGCCTGGTCGAGCTTGTCGTCGGTCTTGAAGGAGAGCCCCGAGAGATCGGCCATGTGGCCCTTCATGGTGCGCACCCAGCCCTTCTCGGACACCACGACCGTGACCGGCTCGCGCTCGACAAAGGCCTCCTCGATCGCGGCGAGATCGTGCTCGGGCGCATCCGCGAACGTAGTGCGGCGCTTGCCGAGCGGCGTCTTCGGTCCGAACATGTCGCGGACCTTCTTCACCTGCTCGCCGACCTTGGCCCATTGCTCGGTTTCCGAGCCGAGCAGCGACTTGATGCCCTTCAGCTCGTTGCGAAGGTCCTTGTCCTCGGTCCTGATCTCCATCTCCTCGAGCTTGCGCAAATTGCGCAGGCGCATGTTGAGGATGGAGTCGGCCTGGATCTCGGTGAGCTTGAATGTCTTCATCAGGACGGGCTTGGGCTCGTCCTCGGTGCGGATGATCTTGATCACCTTGTCGATGTTCAGATAGGCGATCAGATAACCGCCCAGCACTTCCAGGCGATGCTCGATCTGGTTCTTGCGATAGTTCGAGCGGCGGATCAGGACGTCGCGCAGATGGTCGAGCCATTCGCGCAAGGCTTCGGCAAGGCCGATGACCTTCGGCACCTTGCCCTTCACCAGCACGTTGAGGTTCAGCGAGATCCGGCTTTCCAGCTCGGTCAGCCGGAACAGCGACTCCATCAGGAGCTCGGGATCGACGCTGCGCGATTTCGGCTCGATGACGAGGCGGACGTCCTCGGCCGATTCATCCCTGACATCGCCGACCAGCGGCAGCTTCTTCTCGTTCAACAGGTCGGCGATCTTCTCGACCAGCCGCGATTTCTGCACCAGCCAGGGAATTTCGGTGATGACGACCACCCAGGTGCCGCGGGCGCCCTCTTCCTGCACCCATTTGGCGCGGGTGCGGAACGCGCCGCGCCCGGTGATGTAGGCTTCGGCAATCGCTTCCTTGGAATCGACGATGATGCCGCCGGTCGGAAAGTCCGGGCCCTTTACCCATTTGAGCAGCGACTTCGACTTCGCGTCGGGCTTGTCGATCAGGTGCAGCGCGGCATCGCACAGTTCGGCGGCGTTGTGCGGCGGGATCGAGGTCGCCATGCCGACCGCAATGCCCTGTGCGCCATTGGCCAGCAGGTTCGGGAAACCGCCCGGCAGCACCACCGGCTCTTTCGACTGGCCGTCATAATTGGCCTTGAACTCGACGCCGTCCTCGTCGATGCCTTCGAGCAGAAGCCGCGCGACATCGGTCATGCGGGCTTCGGTGTAGCGGTAGGCGGCCGGGTTATCGCCGTCGATATTGCCGAAATTGCCCTGGCCGTCGACCAGCGGATAGCGCGAGCTGAAATCCTGCGCGAGACGCACCATGGCGTCGTAGATCGCTTGGTCGCCATGCGGATGGAACGAGCCCATCACGTCGCCGACGATCTTGGCGGATTTCTTGAATGCGGTGCCAGGATTGAGATTGAGCAGGCGCATGCCATAGAGGATGCGCCGGTGCACCGGCTTCAGGCCGTCGCGCGCATCGGGCAGCGCACGGTGCATGATGGTCGACAGCGCGTACTGGAGATAACGCTCCTCCAGCGCATCGCGCAGCCCTACCTCGTGAATCTCAGACGGTTCAGGCGGAATCAGTGCTTTTCCCATGGGGACGGGTTAACGCCTCGCGGCGAATCGGACAAGCCGCGAATCAAGGCAGCGCCTTGACCTCACCGGGAACCACGGCGGCGCCGTCATATTTGGGCTTTGACCACCAGGAATTCCAGCCGATCGCCGGCCGTTCGACGAAACGCCAGGAGACATAGGCCGCCGGCGTGATGAAAAGAATGGAGAACACGACACTCACCAGGAGGATCACCCCCACCGGCAGCGAGCCGAATTGCCCGAACAGATAAGCGGTCAGCCGGGCTGCCGTCCATAGGCTGAGCGGATGCAGCAGGTAGAAGCTGTAGGATATTTTTCCGTAGAACCTGACGACGGGAAGATCGAGCGGGGCGAAGATCACAGCTTCAGCGCGATAGGCGACCAGCAAAACCAGGACCGCCGCGCTCAGACATTCCACCAGCATGGCGAGAGTTCCGACCGGCTTGAAGAAGGAGCAGGCGCAAAAGGCGGCGACGGCAGCCAGCGCGCCGAGCGTGACCGTCCGCGGTTTCAGGCGTTGTGCAAGGGGTGCGCCCCTGAAATGCAACAAAATCCCGACCGGAAAGGCGTAAAGCGGCGCGAGATTGGTGTCGTCTCCGATCGCGTGGCAATACTGGCCGACAAAGGACAGGCCGAACAGAACCGCTGCGATTGCAATCAGGGGCCGAGCGCCGTAGCGGCGGTACAGCCAGACGCAGAGGAAGATCAGCGGCGACGCCGCCAATTCCGCCTTCATCGACCACATCACGCGATCAATGTCGGCGTGCAGCATCAGCATGTTCGCGGCGACATTGAGCGGGCGAAACGAAGCGCCCTCATAGAGGCTGAAGCCAAAGCCATAAAACAGCACGGCAAAGATGCCGACCGTGGTGATGGCGGCCGGGAACAGCCGGAAGATCCGGGCACGGGCGAAACGCACTGCGCTGAAATCGCGATCGAGCGAGCGCGCCAGCACGAAGCCGCTGATGATGAAAAACGCGACGACCGCGCCCCAGCCGTTGGTGAGCGCCTTGATCGCCTGCAGCAGCAGCGCATCGACCGCGCCGCGCGACGGCTCATCGACCCAGGACGAGGTGACATGCAGCGCCGCCACCGTAAGGGCGGCGATGCCGCGTAGCGACTCGATGCGCGGAAGGAACCGCCGTTGCTCTGGACCGGACATGCCCACCCATGGAGCATGGGAACCGGGCAAAATTCAAGATGCCAGACGCAGGATGTGCTCGAATGGACCGCAGCTACTGGCGGGACCAACGCGCAGCTTCCGCCGTCTGCGCGGGCGTATCCGTCAGACAGCGCCGCGCCACGGCGATCTCGGCGTCGCTGGCGCCGTGGCTGCGCGCCCACACCTCCGCAGCCGCAGCCGAATATTTGGCCACATAGTATCTAACCACGCTGCAGGACACCCGCTGCACGATGCCGGTGTGACCGCCCGCCTGCGCTTCGGACGTCAGAGATGAGAAAGCCAGACTAAGCGCTGCGGCGCCGATCACGCGCGTCAACATGGTGCCCCCGAAAAACCATTCGCGTTTTTCGAGAGAACCAGACTCGATTCGTCGGCGCAAATTAATTCAGGCCGAACCGCACAAGGAACCGTCGTCAACGTGTGCGGAACCCAATGCGTGCGCGCGTCGCAGCGGTCAGGACGACGCGACACCGATCTTCGCGCGCTGCCGGATCACCGCATTGATGAAGCCATCGCGTGCGTCGGAGTGGCCCTGCCCGCGCGGCTCCAGCACATAGCGGAGCAGGAACATGCCCGTCAGCCGGAAGCCGTCCTGCAGGTCCTGATCCGACCAGTTCGCGCTGTCCTCCTCGCTCTGCCGCAAGAATGGCGGCAGCCGCAAGAGGCGGTCGCGCCAGGGTTCGCCGGCCGTGCGCGACACCGCGCCACCGGATTTCGGCGAGACATAGACGAGATCGGTGGTCTCGCCAGTGGCGGCGCAGTTTTGGAGATCGAGCCCGAAGCCGAGTTCGGCCAGCATCGCGAGCTCAAAGCGGACCAGATGCACCGCGGCTCCGCCGGCATCGTCGAAATCGTCGAGCGTGCGGTGGAGCATCTCGTAGATGTCTTCGTGCGGATCGCGCTCGGGCAAAAGCCGCGCCAATGCCGCCAGATGCGTCACGCCATAGACCGCGTGAGAGGCGGCGAGCAGGCTCGCGGCACGCAGTCGCGTTCCCTCGATCGCATAGGCGCCGAGATGCTCGTCGAGCCGCGCCCGCCACACCGCGGTGACGCTGTTGCCGGGTTGCAGCAAAGGCCGCATCCGCGACGAGGCGCCGCCGCGCACGAGACCGAGGTGGCGGCCATGCGCGCGCGTCAACAGCTCGACAATGGCGGAAGATTCGCCATGCCGCCGCACGCCCAGCACGATGCCTTCGTCGGTCCATTCCATGGGATGAGATTATAGGAATTCACTGGCGCATGTAGCGCTCTCTGCACCGTCATTCCGGGGTGCGCCGCAAGGCGCGAACTATGGTGCGCAATTGCGCACCTGAGAATCTCGAGATTCCGGGTTCGGTGCTGCGCACCGCCCCGGAATGACGGGCAAAAAATCACGCGTTGAACCAGCCCTGCGCGTCGCCGGTGAAGGAGAAATACAGGCCGGCCCCGGTCAGCACGCACGAGATGATCTCGATCGCGCTGTCGAGTTCCATGCCCTTCTCGCCGATCACCTGGAACAGCGAGATCACCGACAGCAGCAGCGCCGCGGCCAGCACCCAGCGCGGCCAGTTCTTGCGATGGCGTGCGGCGAGCCAGACGAAATAAAGCAGGAGCAGGATCATCCCGCCCCCGATGACGGTGTTGGCCGTGATCATCTGCTCGGTGACGTCGTCCGTCGGCGTGCGGTCCTGCACCGCAACCGACAACGAGTCCAGCATCAGCGAGGCGTAAAGCAGAACTTCGAACAGAAAGACGTTCCGGGGCAGGTTCATGTCCGCTCTATTCCTTGGGGAACTCAAGTCCCATTTGACGGTAGCGGTCGGGATCGTCGCCCCAATTCTCGCGCACTTTCACGAACAAAAACAGGTGCACCGGCACGTCCAGAATCTCCGCGATCTCCCTTCGCGCCTCCGCGCCGATCGACTTGATGGTGGCGCCGCCCTTGCCGAGCACGATCTTGCGCTGGCTTTCGCGCTCGACAAAGATCGTCTGCTCGATCCGGACCGAGTTGTCCTTGCGTTCGCTCCAGCTGTCGGTCTCCACCGTCGACTGGTACGGCAATTCCTGGTGCAGTTTCTGATAGATCTTTTCCCGGGTGATTTCGGCCGCGAGCTGCCGCATCGGCGCGTCCGACATCTGATCCTCCGGGTAGAGGAACGGCCCTGCCGGCACCATCTCGCCGAGCGCGTGGCGAAGATCGTCGACGCCGTCGCCGGACAGCGCCGACACCATGAAGGTCTTTGCGAAGGTCAGGCGGTCGTTGGCGGCCTTGGCGAGCGCCAAAAGCTTTTCGCGCGGCACCAGGTCGATCTTGTTCAGCACCAATATTTTCTCGTGATCGACGCCGGCGACCTTGGTCAGGATTTGATCGGCCTCCTCGTCGAGGCCGGCCTTGGCGTCGAGCAGCACGCAGACGAGATCGGCGTCATGGGCGCCGCTCCAGGCGGTCGAGACCATGGCGCGGTCGAGCCGCCGCTTCGGCGAGAAGATGCCGGGCGTGTCGACCAGGATAATCTGCGCATTGTTGTCGATGACGATGCCGCGGATCAGCGCGCGGGTGGTCTGCACCTTGCGCGAGACGATGGTGACTTTCGAGCCGACCAGCGCGTTGACGAGGGTGGACTTGCCGACATTGGGAGCGCCGATCAGCGCGACAAAGCCGCAGCGCGTGGCCATCGGCGCGCTGTCTGCGCCGCTCCGATCATCCGTCATTGCTACCGCCGCCGACGCCTTCACGCTCGATCATCACCGAAGCCGCCACCTTCTCTGCCGCACGTTTGCTGCCACCGACGCCCTCGGCCGGCTCCAGGCCCGGCAGATCGACGGCCACGCGGAACTGCGGGTCGTGATGCGGGCCGGTGCGCTCGACCTCGCGATAGACCGGGGTCGGCAGGCCTTTCCCCTGCGCCCATTCCTGCAAGACCGTCTTGGGATCGCGCAAGGGCTGGCGCGGTTTCTTCATCCGCTCGGTCCAGTTGCGCTCGACGAACTCCTTTGCCGCGGCATAGCCGCCGTCCAGGAACACCGCGCCGATCACCGCCTCGCAGATGTCGCCGAGCACGGATTTGCGCAACCGCGCGCCGGCGCCAGCGCCGACCGCCCCTAACTTGATGTCGTCAGCGAGCCCGAGCGATTTGGCGACATCGGCGCAGCTCTCCTTGCGCACGAGGTCGGCCAGCCGCTTCGACAGTTCGCCCTCGTCCGCGTTCGGAAAGGTCCGGTAGAGCATGTCCGAGACGATCAGGCCGAGGACATGGTCGCCGAGGAACTCCAGTCGCTGATAGCTCTCGCCGCGCTTGCGCGAGGGCCTCAGCGCCGAGACGTGGGTCATCGCCGTCGTCAGGAGATTGGGATCGGCGAATTTGTGCCCGATGCGCTCCTCGATCTCGGGCGTCACCGGACTGGCCGGCGCCTTGCGGCGCTTCTTCTTGGCCGCCTTGCTGCTCGCCGGCGCAGGCGCGTTGTCCGCGCTGGCTTCGGCTGCGACGGTGGTCGTCTGGATGTCAGGCGTATCGTCGTTCATCGCACGATTTTGAACAGACGGTTCCAGCGTATTGACCAGGGCCAGTACCAGAACGCCCAGGCGTGCTGGCCTTCGGCGACGGAGAAGAAGATGATCTGGGCGTGGCCGATGAGATTCTGGAACGGCACGTAGCCGACCGCGGACAGCACGCGGCTATCCTGCGAATTGTCGCGGTTGTCGCCCATCATGAAGAAATGGCCGGGCGGCACCTGGTATTCGATGGTGTTGTCGTAGAAGCCGTTGTCGACGCAGTCGAGCGTCTCGTAGCTCACGCCGTTCGGCAGCGTCTCCTTCCAGCGCTTCACCCGTGCGGTGGCCTCCGAGCCGCAGGGATCTTCACCGATGAAATCGCTGAGCCGCTCGCGCTCGACCGGCACGTCGTTGATATAAAGCAGCCCGTCCTTCATCTGGATGCGGTCACCGGGCAGGCCGATGACGCGCTTGATGTAATCGGTCGATTCGTCCTTCGGCAGACGGAATACGACGACGTCACCGCGTTTGGGCTCGGAGCCGAAGATGCGGCCGGAGAACAGCGACGGCAGTGGCGGTGTCCACGGAACCGAGAACGGGCTGTAGCCATAGGAGTATTTCGAGACGAACAGATAGTCGCCGACCAAAAGCGTCGCCTTCATGGATCCGGAGGGGATGTTGAAGGGCTGGAACAGGAAGGTGCGGATCACGAGCGCGATCAGGAGAGCGTGGATGACGACGCGGTAGCCTTCCGACGAGGCGGTGGTTTTTTCCCGGGATGTCACGCTCATTGCTTTCTCAAATTTCAAGTAGCAGGCGCGTAGCGCGGCAGAATATCCTCCGCACGCGAACAGCGCTCCGCTTCGCGGTTTTCGTGAATCGGTCCTGATTCTGATAATGGAGGAAAATTCCGGCGCAAACCGGAATTCGCCTTTGGTGGATCAAGGTTGCAGGAGGTTTTAGACGCTTGTTCGCAGGGGCGCAACAAACCGTCGCATCAAAACTTCACAAATCATTGAAATATTTGGATTTTTTAGTTTATGGCCCGGTTCCGGCGCACCGCTTGCGCGGAAGCCGCATCACGCCTTGGCCGGGCTGACCGCCGAAATGATGACAAAAGCCTGCGCCAGGGGCCAGTCGTCGGTGATGGTGAGGTCGATCCGCGCCTCGAAACCCTCAGGGGTCAGCGCCTGCAGCCGCGCCAGCGCCCCGCCGGTCAGCAGCATGCTCGGCCGCCCGCCCGGCAGGTTGATCACCCCCATGTCGCGCCACCAGACGCCGCGGCGGATTCCCGTCCCCAGCGCCTTCGAACAGGCCTCCTTGGCCGCAAAGCGCTTGGCATAGGTCGCGACCACCATCTTCTCGTTGTTGGCGCGGCGGGAAGCCTTGGCGCGCTCGGCTTCGGTGAAGATGCGGTCAAGGAAACGGTCGCCGTGGCGCTCGATCACGTTGGCGACGCGGCGGATGTCGATCAGATCGTTGCCGATGCCGATGATCATGCGACTAAGCCCGCGTCCTGCCCCGATCCATTGCCGCCCGCATGGTCCGCACCGTCTCGCTCAGGCCGACGAAGATCGCCTCGCCGATCATGTAATAGCCGATGTTGAGCTCGACGATCTCGGACATGGCCGCAATGGTCTCGGCGGTGGCATAATCGAGGCCGTGGCCGGCATGGACCTCGAGCCCGGCCGAGCGCGCGAGCTTGGCGCCGGCCACGATCCGCCGCCATTCCGCCTCCGCCTTGTCCTTGTGGCCGTCGACGACGGCATCGCACCAGGCCCCGGTATGGATTTCGATCACCGGCGCGCGAAGCTGCGCCGCCATCTCGATCTGCCGCTCGTCGGCCGCGATGAACAGCGACACCCGGATGCCGGCGTCGTTCAGCTTGGCGATGAAGGGCGCCAGCGCATTGTGCTGGCCGACCACGTCGAGCCCGCCCTCGGTGGTCAATTCCTCGCGTCGCTCCGGCACCAGGCACACCGCATGCGGCTTGGTCGCGAGCGAGATGCGAAGCATGTCGGCGGTCGCCGCCATCTCGAAATTCAAGGGCTTCGATATCTCGGCTTTCAGCCGCGCCATGTCCTCGTCGCGGATATGGCGACGATCCTCGCGCAGATGCGCGGTGATGCCGTCGGCGCCGGCCTCGATCGCGACCTGGGCGGCGCGCACGGGGTCGGGCCTCTGCCCGCCCCTCGCATTACGCAGGGTCGCGACGTGGTCGACATTGACGCCAAGGCGAAGCGGTGGAGGCTTTGACATTCTCAAGGACTCGCAGAAAGACTGTTTCACCTCGTCCTGAGGAGCCGCGAAGCGGCGTCTCGAAGGATGAGGCCCCGGTGTGGCCTCATGGTTCGAGACGGCGCAAGTGCGCCTCCTCACCATGAGGATTGAGAGGACTAGCCATTGACGCGTTCGACCTTTGCGACGACGGCCTTGGCGCGCAACTGGGCGATAATAGCGCTGAGATGCTTGAGGTCATAGACCTCAAGATCGATGGTGAGCTCGGTGAAATCGGGCGAGCGCCGAGACATGCTGATATTGTCGATATTGCCGTCATGCTCGGCGATCACGGTCGCGACCTGCGCGAGGCTGCCGGGCTCATTGACATTGTCGATCCGGATGCGCGCCGGGAAGCGCTGCGGCGTGCTCTCGTCCACATCCCAGCGCACATCGAGCCAGCGCTCCGGCTCTTCCTCGAAATCCTTCAAGTCCGGCGACTGGATCGGATAGATCGTGATCCCCTCGCCCGGCGTGACGATGCCGACGATGCGGTCGCCCGGCACTGCGCCGCCGTTTGGCGCGAATTTCACCGGCAAATCGGAATTGATGCCGCGGATCGGAATCGCGGACGGACTGCGCGAGGGATCAGGCGGCGCCTTCAGCTTCAACTTGAGGGCGAGGCCCTTCTTGCCGGCGGCCCCATAGCGCGCCACCCGCTCTTCCTTGTAGTCAGGATACATCGCGCGCGCCACATCCGACGCTTTCATCTCGCCACGGCCGACGGCAACCATGACGTCCTCGATCGAGGCGCGCGCCAGTCTCGGCAGCGCGCCCTTCAGCTTGTCGTCGGCATATTCGATCTTGGCGCGGTCGAACAAGCGCTCGACGATGCGCCGGCCAAGACCGGCATATTGATCGCGCACCGCCGTGCGGGTGGCACGGCGGATCGCCGCCCGCGCCTTGCCGGTCACCGCGAGCGACTCCCATGCCGACGGCGGCGCCGATTGCGCCTCCGAGGTCAGGACCTCGACCTCATCGCCATTCTGCAACTCGGAGGACAGCGGCGCGAACTTGCCGTTGATCTTGCAGCCGACAGCGCTGTTGCCGACATCGGTATGCACGGCATAGGCGAAATCGATCACATTGGCATGCCGCGGCAGCGCGATCAGCTTGCCCTTCGGGGTGAAGCAGAACACCTGGTCGTGGAACAGCTCGAGCTTGGTGTGCTCGAGAAACTCCTCCGGATTGGCGCTTTCGGACAGGATTCCGACGGTGCGGCGCAGCCAGGCAAAGGCGTTGGACTCGCGTTTGAGAAGCTCGGTCGGCGATTCGCCGTCCTTGTAGAACGCGTGCGCGGCGATGCCGAACTCGGCGATCTGGTGCATCTCCTCGGTGCGGATCTGCAGCTCGACGCGCTGGTTGCCGGGCCCGATCACGGTGGTGTGGATCGAGCGGTAGTCGTTCTGCTTCGGCGTCGAGATGTAGTCCTTGAAGCGGCCCGGCACCACCGGCCAGGTGGTGTGGACGACGCCGAGGGCGCGGTAGCAGGACTCGACATCGGCCATGATGACGCGGAAGGCGAAGATGTCGGACAGCTGCTCGAAGCCGATCGACTTGCGCTCCATCTTGGTCCAGATCGAGAATGGCTGCTTGCGCCGGCCATAGACATGCGCGGTCAGCCCGTTCTTGCGCAGGTTCTTCGAGAGCTGGCTTTCGATCTCGCTGATCAGATTGCGGTTGCGTTCGGCCAGCGCATCGAGCCGGTGCTTGACCACGTTGTAGGCTTCGGGATCGAGCATCCGGAAGGACAGGTCCTCCAGCTCCTCGCGCATCCCCTGCATACCCATGCGGCCCGCGAGCGGCGCGTAGATGTCGAGCGTCTCTTCCGCGATGCGCTGGCGCGAGGCTTCGGGCACGAATTCCAGCGTGCGCATGTTGTGCAGCCGGTCGGCGAGCTTGACCAGAAGGACGCGGACGTCGTCGGAAATCGCCAGCAGCAGCTTCCGCAGGTTCTCGGCCTGCTTGGCCTCGCGCGAGACGAGCTCGAGCCGCTTCAGCTTGGTCAGGCCCTCCACCAGCGCGCCGATCTCGGGCCCGAAGATCTGGTCGATCTCGGCCCGCGTCGCCTCCGTATCCTCGATGGTGTCGTGCAGCAGAGCCGCGACGATGGTGGCGTCGTCGAGCTTCAGATCGGTGAGAATCGCTGCCACTTCGAGCGGGTGTGAGAAATAGGGATCGCCGGAGGCCCGGATCTGCGAGCCATGCGCCTTCATCGCGTAGACGTAGGCACGGTTCAAAAGATCTTCGTTGGTGTTGGGATTGTAGGAGCGGACCCGTTCGACGAGGTCATACTGCCGCATCATCCGCGTGCGGGGCGACTTCGCGGGTTTCGCAACCGCGGAATCGGCCGACGCAGAATTGGCCACGGCGACCGGCTCGGCCGCCGCCTGCATCTGGATTTGGCTCCGGCGTCGAACCACCATCGAATCACTGCCTTCCGCCTGCAACACACTCCCGGAAAGGACACCGGCTTTCCGAAAATATCGTGCTCAATCAAGAATCTAGGGTGCGAGCGCAGTCCGTCCAGTAGCCTGCGCTCGACCTCGCTTCGGGGAAAGTCAGTGTAACGCCAATCCGGCCACCGTCCGAAAAAATCGGAAGGCGGCCATTCGGCTTCAACAACCGCGGGAGCGAGAGGCGCTAGGTAACCACGAAAACGGCAGCAAAAGCAAAGGCCCGGACGATGGTCCGGGCCCTATGCTAAACGAATCGTTGGACGAGCCTACTCGTCCTCTTCCGGCTGCTCTTCCGGTGGCGCCAGGCCCTCGAGACCCTTGAGGAGTTCCTCCTCGGTCATGCGCTCCACCGCAACCTCGGTGTCGTCGGCATCGACGCTGGCACCGGCCGAGCCGATCAAAGGCACGGTATCGGGCTCAGGCTCGTCGACTTCGACGAACTTCTGCAGGGAATGGACCAGCTCCTCACGTAAATCTTCTGGAGAAATCGTCGAGTCAGCGATTTCGCGCAGCGAGACGACCGGATTTTTGTCATTATCCCGATCAATCGTAAGTTGAGACCCGGAAGAGATCATCCGGGCCCGGTGTGCGGCCAACAGGACGAGGTCGAACCGGTTATCGACCTTGTCAATGCAATCTTCCACGGTGACGCCGGCCATCGGCTGTCACTCCACGAGAGGGGGCTGGAAATGATGATAATCGGCGCTAGTTATAGGGGTGTCGGGGTTTGCGCAAGACTAAATTTGTGATTTGGCGTGAGCAAACCGCTCTGCTACCCCGATTCAGGGACTCAAAGGGACTTACTCGGCCGCAAATGGCCAGGACATGAAAACGCTTTCTTGCGTTGTAATAAAATACCTTTTTTGCCCCTAACTCTCCAAAATTGCGGTACCGTCTATTGGGGACCGATCCGCTCTGGGGTTTCGGCAGCGATTTGAAATGCGCGGATCTATTGCCGCCGCGCCAAGAAAATCAGATACCAACATAACGCGAGCAACGAATGTCACCTTCCACCACCAACAAAATTGCGCTTTTCATCGATGGGGCAAACCTATACGCCACCGCGAAGACCCTCGGCTTCGACATCGATTACAAGCGCCTGCTCAAGGAATTTCAGAGTCGTGGAACGCTGCTGCGCGCGTTCTACTACACCGCGATCATCGAAGATCAGGAATACTCTTCGATACGTCCTCTGATCGACTGGCTCGACTACAACGGCTACACCGTGGTCACCAAGGCGACGAAGGAGTTCATCGACGCCTCCGGCCGACGAAAGGTGAAGGGGAATATGGATATCGAGCTCGCGGTGGACGCGATGGAGCTCGCTGAACACATCGACCAGATGGTGTTGTTCTCCGGCGACGGCGATTTCCGCTCGCTGGTAGAGGCCGTGCAGCGGCGCGGCGTGCGCGTCACCGTGATCTCGACGATCTCAAGCCAGCCGCCGATGATCGCAGACGAGCTGCGGCGCCAGGCCGACGTATTCACCGATCTGGTCGAACTGCAGTCGAAGCTCGGCCGTGATCCGTCGGAACGTCCGGCTCCGCGCGAGCCGCGCGAACCGCGTCATCACGCGCCGCAATTCCTGCAGCGCGCGACCACGATGGCACCACGGGGCGCGGACGACGATTTCGACGATTAGGAATGGTCCGACCGCCGGCAAAGCCGGCGCCGTGACACCGATTACCGAGCCCGATCGCGATTGCCCGCTCTGCCCGCGGCTCGCTGAATTTCGGGCGCAGACCCGTGCGAAGCAGCCCGGCTGGCACAACGCGCCGGTCGCCTCCTTTGGCGATGCTTCCGCGCGGGTGCTGATTGTCGGGCTCGCGCCGGGACTACAGGGCGCCAACCGCACCGGGCGGCCCTTCACCGGGGATTACGCCGGCGATCTCCTCTACGCCACGCTGCTCCACTACGGCTTTGCCCGGGGTCAATATCAGGCACGGCCCGACGACGGGCTCGAGCTCGTCGATTGCCGCATCAGCAATGCGGTGCGCTGCGTGCCGCCGCAGAACAAGCCACTGCCGGCCGAGATCAACAATTGCCGGCCGTTCCTCGCCGCCACGATCGCGACGATGCCGAAACTTCGCGCCATCGTCGCGCTCGGCCGCGTAGCTCATGACACGGTGCTCAAGACGCTGAACCTGCGCAGCGTCGCCGCGCCTTTCGCGCATGGCGCCGTGCACCAGGCGGAGCGCGTGAAGCTCTACGACAGCTATCATTGCTCGCGCTACAACACGAACACCGGTGTGCTGACACCGGAGATGTTCCGCGCCGTGTTCGCGCAGGTGAAGGCGGATCTCGATTAGTGCGGTCTGGCCGTGGACGCGTGCACTATTCCTGCTTGGCGGAGTTCTGGTGGATCACGCCGCTTGCAGCCAGCAGCGCCAGAATGCGCTCGGCGACGAATTGATGGCCCTCTGGCGTCCAATGGGGGCCGAAGCCGCCCTGCTTATAGAACGCGGCCCCTTCGAGTTTGGCGAACGGAATCCCGTTCGCCTCCAGATAGGCGGCGAGAGCTTCGTCGTGATGCTGGATGCCGACCAGGAATTTGGCGCCGTTGCCTTCGGCGAAATCGCGAATCTTTCCGACCAATTTTTCGGTGGGGTCCGGCACGAACAGCTGCGGATATCTTAGCCGCACATAGAGATTGATCGCCAGCCGCGCGAGCCAGATGTTTCGCACCAGCCAGACGTCCTTGTAATAGAGCAAATGAGATCTCGGGACCGGCTGTCCCATCAGCGTCACCGAACCGTCCGGCTCGGTGGCAAAATACGGTTTCCGATAATTGTCGTAGCGCATGTTGGTGCTGTTATCCAACCGATCGTTCTGCGCGCAAAAGATCAGCACGACCACGGCCGGCCTGACCTTCGGCCACAGCCGCTTCAGCAGCAGATACTCCTGATCGGTGCCATAGCCCGAAACGCCGGCCGCCAGGATTTTGTAATCCGGAATTTTCGGCTTCAACAACTCGGTGAAGCGTTCGTCCGCCTCGGAATCGAGGCCCCAGACAAAGGAGTCGCCGAGGAACATGATGGTCGGCTTGCCATCCAGGCTGAACTCCTCGTCACGCAGGCCGAGGCTATTGTGCTTGTAGTGAGTGGTGCGAAAACTCGTGATGGTGGACGACGAATGCGGCACCGGCGTCCAGCCAAGTTCTGCGTCATAGTCGTAAGCGAGCGACCGTTCAGTCAACGTCTCGCGCAACTCGCGAAAGTCGGCAACGCGGAGGAAAATCTCCAGCACCGCCAGCGTCGCGACCATCATGCCCAGCGATAT
>Ga0153954_1001128_pt1 | contig 15879 bp, 12 predicted proteins | sample TSFL038MetaG_FD_102277 | JGI IMG/M metagenome (GOLD analysis project Ga0153954, IMG submission 102277) | Attine ant fungus gardens microbial communities from Florida, USA - TSFL038 MetaG | ecosystem: Host-associated > Fungi > Mycelium > Unclassified | place: USA: Florida, Wekiwa Springs State... | reverse complement strand
CGGGGCCGTGACGGTGAGTTCGCAGAAAGCCGCGGTATCCGCGGCTTTCTGCGAACTCACCGGGGAGGGGCGGGGCGGGGCGGGCGGGCAATTCGTGGAACTACTCGTCTGGGCGGCGGTAGGCGATCGAGAAGAGGGAAAAGGGCCAGAAGGGGTCCTCCACCCAATGGACGGCACCAAGCGATCCGCAGCGTCCAATCACTACGCCACGCTGAAGCGTCAGCACGTCGCCCGGCGTCACGTCGGTCCACTCACTCGCCCGAGGCTCCAGCCACAGCGTCCATCAACTCCCGCGCGACGTAACGCCGCTGGCCGCGCGCCCCTTCCTCTGCCTCGGTCAACACTCCCTGCTCCTCCATCCGCCGGAGCAACCGTAGGGCCGTGGGGCGGCTGACGCTCAAGTGGTTTTCGATCGACCTCGTGGTCAGGACCGGGTTCTCGCAGATCAGATCGACGAGGTCGAAGGCCTTGGCGGTTCCCAAGCGCGACGCGGCTTCACGGTAGCGCTCGCGTAGGGCGACGATCCGTTCGGCGCGCTGGACGGCGTCCGTCGACTGGGTCTGGATGGACTTCAGGCACAGATTCACCCATGGGATCGCATCGCCCTTTTCGCGGATCGCCTGCAGTGACGCGTAGTAGGCGTCGCGGTTCTCGTCGAGGTGAGCGCTCAGGTAGAGCAGCGGCGCAGGGAGCCTGCCGCGGGCGACCAGGAAGAAGACGAGCATGAGGCGACCGAGCCGGCCGTTGCCGTCCAGGAAGGGGTGGATCGTCTCGAACTGGGCGTGGAGCAGCGCGTTCTGGACGAGCAGGGGCATCTCGGGCTCCTCGTGCGCGAACCGCTCCCAGTCGCCGAGTAGCTCCGGCAGCTCGGTCGGGGGCGGCGGCACGAAGGGCGCCGACTCGATGGTCGACCCGGCCGGGCCGATCCAGTTCTGAGTCGTGCGCAGCTCCCCCGGAGCGAGCTCGCGCCCGCGAACGCCGGCCATCAGCAGCCGGTGCATCTCGCACAGCAGGCGGGTGCTGAGGGGCAACCGGTCAAGGCGACCGAGGCCGTCCCGCATCGCCGCGACGTAGTTGAAGACTTCCTCGACGTCGACGCTGGGACCGGTGCCCGTGGCGTCCGCGTCGAGCACCTCGCCGATCGTCGCCCGCGTTCCCTCGATGCGGGTGGACGAGACGGCCTCCCGCAGGAGGTAGGGACGGATCAACAGGTCGGGGTTCGCGACCAGGCGACCGACCGCGGCCAACTGGCCGAGCGCACTCTCCGTCTCGGCCAGGAGGTCGACCGTGGAAGCGGGGAGGTCAAGCCGCCGCGGAAGGCTCGCCGGGAAGTAGGCGACGTACCCGTGGCGCCCCGGCGTCCGTCGCCCTCCGCCAAAAGAGGTCTGCGGATAGCCAGCGAGCTCCATGGATCAACCATAACGTATCTTGCCATAAACGTTAGGGACGCTCACTGACCCTGACGCGGCTGTTCCGGTCAGTTGGAAGGGAGCTGCAAGACCTCCTCGAACTCGTCTACGGCGCGATCAGCTCGACCCCCGGCGGATATTGGGACACGCGACGGGGTCGCGGGTCAGCAGCCGATCCTCAAGCGAGGAGTTCCGGGCCGCTAACCGGCCTCCGGGAGGCCGAGTTCATCGACCAGGGTCTCGGCGATCGCCAGGGACGAGGTGGCGGCCGGCGAGGGGGCGTTGCGGACCCAGACGACGCCGTCGCGCCTTTCGATGCGGAAGTCGTCGACCATCGACCCGTCGGCGTCGATGGCCTGGGCCCGCACTCCCGCCCGGGCGCGGACGACGTCGTCGGGGCGGAGCTCGGGGACGTAGCGGCGGGCGGCGCGGACGAAGGCGGACCTGCTCGCCGAGTGGGCGATCTCGGTCGCGCCGGCGCGCCAGTGGCGCGCGGCGAGGCGCCACGTGCCCGGCCAGCGGACGATCTCGCCGAGGTCGCGGCGGCTGACGTCGCGCGGGCCGTAGCCCTCCCGCTTCGTCGCCAGCACGGCGTTGGGCCCGACGAGCACGGAGCCGTCGACGTGCTTGGTGAGGTGGATGCCGAGGAAGGGCAGGCGCGGGTCGGGGACCGGGTAGATGAGGGCGCGCACCAGCGACGCGCGCTCGGGCCTGAGGGCCCAGTACTCGCCGCGGAAGGGGATGATCCGCGGGCTCGCGGGGCCGCCGGAGGCGCGCGCCAGGCGGTCGGACTGCAGGCCGGCGCAGACGAGGACGCGATCCGCCGCGAGGCGCTCGCCGCCGCGCAGGAGCACCTCGCCGGCGGCGACCCGGAGCGCCTCGCGGCCGAGCAGGATCCGTCCGCCGGCGCCCTCGACCTCGGCCGCCAGGCTCGCGGCGACGAGGCGGAAGTCGGTGATCGCGGTCGCGGGCGAGTGCAGGCCGGCGATGCCGCGGACGTGCGGCTCGATCTCCCGCAGCTCGTCGCCGTCCAGCCGCCGCAGGCCGGCGACGCCGTTGGCCTCCGAGCGCCGCTCGAGCTCCTCGAGGCGCGGCAGCTCCTCCGCCTCGGTCGCGACGACGACCTTGCCGCACTCGTCGTAGACGATCCCCCGCTCGCGGCAGTAATCACGGAGGAGGACGCGGCCCCGGCCGCACAGCCGCGCCTTCAGCGACCCGGCCGCGTAGTAGATGCCCGCGTGCACGACGCCGCTGTTGTGCGAGGTCTGGTGGGTCGCGACCGCGTCCTCCTTGTCGACCAGGACCAGCTCCGCCTCCGGATGCCGGTGGAGCGCCTCGCGGGCGGCGGCGAGCCCGAGGATCCCGCCACCGACGACCACGAGCCTCATCAGCCGGCGGCGATCGCGACGGTCTTGACCTTCTCGTAGAAGGCGAGCCCCTCCACCCCTTGCTCCTTGTGGCCGGAGCCGGAGGACTTCGCGCCGCCGAACGGCATGTGCACGTCCCAGCCGGAGGTCGGCAGGTTGACCGCGAGCTGGCCGACGTCGGCGCCCACGGCGAACCGGTGGATCGCCCCCGAGTCGCGCGTGTAGAGCGCCGCGGCGAGGCCGTAGCGGGAGCGGTTCAGGAGACCGAGCGCCTCGGTCTCGTCGTCGGCGACGGTCAGCGCGACCACCGGCCCGAAGATCTCCTCGTTCCAGATCTCGGCCTCGACGCCGACGTCGGCGAAGATCGTCGGCATCACGTAGCACCCGTGCGCGCGCGCCGCGTTGGTGGGCGCCGCCCCGCCCGCGACGAGGTCGGCGCCGTCGCCCTGCGCGCGTTCGACGAAGCCGAGGACGTCGTCGCGCGCGGCGGCGGCGACCAACGGGCTCATCGTCGTCTCCGGGTCGAGCCCCGGGCCGACGACGAGGCGCTCGGCGCGCGCGGCGAGGGCATCGGTCAGCGCCGCGAGGACGGGCCGCTCGACGATTACCCGGCTGGTCGCCGTGCAGCGCTGGCCCGCCTGGGCGAAGGCGGCGCCGGCGATCGCGTCGGCGGCCGCCTCGAGGTCGGCGTCGCCGAGGACGACGGCGGCGTTCTTGCCGCCGAGCTCGGCCAACAGCGGCACGTTGCGGGGGCCGAGCTCCCGCGCCAGGCCGGCGCCGACCTCGTTCGAGCCGGTGAAGCTGACCGCGGCGAGCCCGGGCTGGGCGAGGAGGGCGCCGCCGATCTCGGCGCCGGTCCCGGTGACCGTGTTGACGACCCCCGCCGGCGCGCCGGCGTCGTGGAGCACCTCGGCCAGCGCCACCGCCACCAACGGCGTGTAGGAGGCCGGCTTCAGGATCACCGAGTTGCCCGCGATCAGGGCCGGCGCGAGCTTGCGGGCGGGGGTCAGGAGCGGGTCGTTCCAGGGCGTGATCGCGAGGACGACGCCGCGCGGCTCGTGCACGGTGTAGGCCATCGTGTCGGTCCGTTCGTGGGCGAGGACCTCGCCGCGCGCCGCCCGTCCCAGCCCGCCGTAGTACTCGAAGAAGTCGGCCGCCTTGGCCACCTCGCCGGAGGCCTCGGCGAGGGTCTTCCCCATCTCCCGGGTGAGCGTCACGGCGATCTGCTCGCGGCGCTCGCGCAGGAGCCCGGCCGCCTCCAGGAGGACCCGGCCGCGGTCCACCGAGCTGGTCGCCCGCCAGGCCTCGAAGCCCGCCGCGGCGGCGGCGTAGACGCGGTCCACGTCGCCTGCGTCCATCGCCGGGACGAGCCCGACGACCACCCGTTCGTCGCTCGGATCGCGCACCTCGAGGGTGCCGCCCGCGTCGACCCAGGTACCGCCGACGAGGTTCAGGCGACGCTCCGCCACCAAACTCATGCAGCCACCTCGGCCCGCTCCCAGGCGGCCACGGCCGCGCCCTCGTGCCAGGCTTCCAGGAGGCCGACCAGGTCCGGCACCTCGATCGGGACCGGATGGTTGGGTCGCGGATAGCGCTCCACGCATTCCGCCGCCATCCCCGCCAGGTCGGCGGCGTCGATGCCGACGGCGGCCAGCGACGCCGGCACCCCCATCGACTCGTTCGCCTCGACCAGCCAGCGCAGGAACGCGTCGGGCTCCGGCCGGCCACAGACGATCGCCGCGATCTCGGCGATCTCGGCCTCGCGCGCGGGCCGCGCGTGGGCCAGGCAGTAAGGCAGCGCCATCGCGCAGGCGACGCCGTGCGACAGCCCCGCCCGCGCCGAGATCACGTAGCTCAGCGAGTGGCCGAGGACGACCGAGGCGTTCAGCGCCAGCCCGGCCTCGAAGGCCCCGAGCAGCGTCTCGCCGCGCGCCTCGACCGAGCCGCCGTCCCGGTAGGCGACCGGGAGCGCGCCGCCGAGCCGGGCCAGCGCCGCCTTCGCCGCCGTTTCCGAGAGCGGGGTGCGGAAGGTGGAGAGCAGCGACTCGACCGCATGGCTGATCGCGTCGAGGCCGCTCGCCGCGGTGACCGCCGGGGGGAGGCTGGTCAGGAGCTCGGGGTCGAGGACCACGACCCGCGGCACCAGGGCAGCGTGGACGAACATGCGCTTGGCGCCGTCGTGCCAGAGCATCGCCACGGCCGTCGCCTCGGCGCCGGTCCCGGCGGTCGTCGGGATCGCCAGCACCGGCGGGCCGGGCAGCACCTCGGCGGTGACGGCGAGGCCGGCGGTCAACTCGAGCTCGTTCGCGGTCGCCAGGGCGGCGATCTTGGCGGCGTCGATGGCGCTGCCGCCGCCGATCGCGACGACCGCGGCGACGCCCCGGGCCGGCTCGGCGGGCGCCAGCGCGGCGACCGCCGCCGGGGTCGGCTCGGCGCCGATGCCGGGGCGCCGGTCGACCGCGAAGCCCGCCGCGCGCAACGACTCGATCGCCGGCTCGGCGAGGCCGAGCTCGAGCACCGCGGCGTCGGCGACGAGGAGCACCGCCCCGGCGGCGGGAGCGACTCCCGCCGCCCGCAGCTCGGCGCCCGCGCCGGCGACGGCGCCGGGGCCCGCCAGCGTCCGGGCCGGGGCCACGAACGGCCTGGTGATCGGCAATGAGGTCATCTCCGGTCCTCCTGTGTGGTCTTGGCGGGGAGCTTTCTCACAGCTCCATCCGCACGATCTCGGAAGGGTTCATGCGCTCCGCCGTGAGCTCGCCGCGGATGCGGCCGTCGTTGAGCACGAGGATGCGATCGCAGACCTCGCAGAGCTCGTCCTCGTCGCTCGAGGCGATCACGATCGCCGCGCCGCCCTTGGTCGCCTCGCGGACGAGCTGGTGGATCTTGCCCTTGGCGCCGACGTCGACGCCCTGGGTCGGCTCGTCCAGCAGCAGGACCGCGGGGTCCGTCCGCAGCCACTTCGCCAGCACCACCTTCTGCTGGTTGCCCCCCGACAGGGCGCCGATCAGGGCCTCGGGGTCGGGCGGGCGGATCTCCAGCGAGTCGATCCAGCCCTCGACCTCGGCCCGTTCGGAGCCGCGCCGGAGGAAGCCGAACGGCCCGACGTGCCGGCGCAGGCCGGTGATCGTGCAGTTGTCGGCGACGGTCATCCCCTGGATCTCGCCCTGGGCGTGGCGGTTCGGCGGCACGAACCCGATCCCGGCGGCGACCGCGGCGCGGGTGCTGCCGGCCGGGATCTCACGATCGGCGACCGTGACCGTGCCCGCGCGGTTGCCCGCGCCGAAGATCAACGGCGCCAGCTCCTCCCGGCCGGAGCCGGTGAGCCCGGCGAACCCGAGGATCTCGCCGCGCCGGACCTCGAAATCGACGTCGAGCAGGGTCGGCCCGGTGAGCCCTCGGGCGCGGAGCACGACCTCGCCCTCGGGGCGGTCGCCAGGCTCGCGATGCGCCTCCAGGTCACGGGCGCCGACCATCAGCGAGATGAGCTCGTCGGAGTCGACGTCCTCGACGTCGTAGGTGCCGACCTTGCGGCCGTCGCGGAGGACGGTGACGCGGTTGCCGATCGCGAAGATCTCGTTCAGCCGGTGGGAGATGTAGATGATCCCGAGGCCGTGCGCGCGGACCCGCTCGATCGCCTCGAAGAGGATCGCGACCTCGGTGTTCGGCAGGGTCGCCGTCGGCTCGTCGATGACGAGGACCCGCGCCGCGTCGATCCCGTCCAGCGCCCGCGCGACCGCGATGCCGGTGCGCTCGGCCGCTTTCAGCGTGTGGACCGGCGCGTCGACGTCGAAGGAATAGCCGAGCCGGTCGAGCGCCTCTTCCGCGTGGCGCCGCTCGGCGCCCCACCGGATCCGCCCGCCGGCGCCGGTCTCGAACCCGGGGCCGAGGGCGAGGTTCTCGACCGTGCTGAGGTTGCCGACGAGGCCGAGGTCCTGGTGGACGAAGCGGAGCCCCGCCGCGCGCGACTTCTCCGGATCGTGGAGGTGGATCGGCTCGCCCCCGATCGCGACCCGGGCGCGGGCGTCGTCGTCGACGTCGTGGAAGCCGCTGAGGATCTTCACCAGCGTCGACTTGCCGGAGCCGTTCTGGCCGACGACCGCGTGCACCTCGCCGCCGCGGACGTCCAGCGACAGGTCCTGGAGGGCGCGGGTCCCGCCGAAGGTCTTGGAGACCCCGCTGATCTCGAGGACCGGCGCGGACGCCACCGTGCTCACTCCGGCTCCTCCGCGCGGGAGCGGAGCTTCGCGATCACCGGCCTGCTGGCGATCGAGACCGCGACGATCAGCGACAGGCCCTGGAACAGCGGCGACGCCCAGGCGGCGTCGGTGCCCAACGACAGGGTCAGGCCCTGGATCCCGAAGGCGAGCGCGAAATAGGCGATCAGCGTGCCCCACACGTTGGGGCGCTGCGAGAGCTGCGAGGCGCCGAGGAAGACGGCGGCGACCGCCGGGAAGAGGAGCCCGGAGCCGACGGTCGGGGTCGAGGTCCCGGTGCGCATCGCGTAGATGACGCCGGCGAACCCGGCGATCGCGCCGGAGGCGACCATCGAGCCCCAGATCAGGCGTTTGGTCGGGACACCGGAGAGGCGCGCCGCCTCCTCGTTGCCGCCGATCGCGAACAGGTAGCGGCCGAGGCTCATGTGCTCGAGCACGTACCAGAGCACCACCGCCACGGCGAGGACGTAGAGCAGCGGGTAGGGGATGCCGGAGATGTTTTCGTTGCCGAGCTTCGTCCACAGTTCCGGGAAGTTGCCGACCAGCTGCTTGTTGCCCGAGATCAGCAGCGAGGCGGCGAGCAGGACCTGGCTCACGCCCAGCGTCGCGATGAACGAGTCGACGTTGAGCCGGACGATGATGAACCCGTTCACGGCGCCGACGAGCGCGCAGGCGACCACGGCGATGACCGAGATCAGCCACAGCGGCAAGCCGCTCGAGTTGAACAGGTAGATGACGATGGTCAGCCCGAAGGTCATCATCGAGCCGATCGAGAGGTCGTACGATTCCGTCGCCAGCGGCACCAGGAAGGCGAGCGCGAGGAGGCAGGTGACGCTGCCGCTGTTGAAGACCACGTTGGTGGTGGTGCTGGTGAGGAAGGTCCCCGGGTTCAGCAGGGTGAACAGCACCATGAAGAAGATGCCCAGGTAGACGGCGCTGAGGCGCCGCGGGCCGAGCGCCCGCCACAGTCGCGTGCCGGCGCTCGGCCGGGTCGAGGCGCGCGGGGCCGGATCGCCGGGGGCCGGCGGCACCGGTGTCTGGGCCGGGGCGACCCGCGGATCAGTCACGGCGACGGCCCTCGCGCGTGTCGCCGGCGATCAGCCGGGTGGTGAACCCGAACGGAATGCCGATGCTGTCGGCCGGATCGGTAATGACCATCGTCTCCTCCTCGCTCTGCAACCCCACTTTCTGTCTCCCAAGGTGATCCTTGACCGCGTCGAGGTCCCGCACGCACCAGGTGATCCCGTGGTAGGCGTCGGTGCCCCCGCGCGAGCGCAGGTCGGCGGCGGCCGGGCTGTCCTCGCGGAGCGGCCGGCCGACCTCGATCACGCCGTCGCCGATCGCCACGAAGGTGCTCTCGGTCTCCCACTGCTCGTTGCGGCCGGCATCGATCACGGTCCCGTGGAGGATGTCGACGAGCAGGCGCAGGGCCCGCTCCGGTCGCGCCGTCAACACCGTGTGGTGGGAGCAGAGCAGGATGCCGAGCGGGTCGACGGCGGGATCGCAGTCGGGGGCGTCCGCGAGGCTCCAGGCCGGGTCCTTGCGGTGGTCGAGCATGCCCCCGCGCGGGTCGTAGAACTCGTAGCGAAGGCCGGCGTCCGCGGGATCGGCCCAGTAGAGGATCAGGTCGGCGAACTCGGCCCGCGGTGGCTCGGCGTCGGGGTCGGAGCCGTGCTGGCGGATGGTCCGGATGCCCTCTTCGTGGAGGCGGGGATAGAGGTCGCCGACCCCGTCGACGTACCAGGCGAAGTCCCGCAGGATCGGACGGTCGACCGACGGGTAGCTCTGCCGGCCGTTCTTCACCAGCAGGTGCGGGGCCAGGGTCTCGAAGAGGACCTCGCCGATCGGCGTGAAGGCCGAGTACTGCGTCGGGTAGCCGGGCCGGTGGCGTTCGATCTCCGCCTGCTGCGGGGTCCCGGAGAGGGTCCTGCTCTCGCGGCCGAAGACGCGCCGGAACCACTCGACCACCGCCTCGAGGTCGGGCACGTGGTGGGTGGGATGGAACATCCGCGTGACGCTGTAGCTGTCGGTGCTCATGATGCCTCCAAGCTCCTCGCCAGGGGCCGGCGGGCGACCCCGGCCTCCAGCGCCTTGATCTGCAATGCCACCAGGGTCGAGTAGTAGCGCCCCATCTGCAGCGCTCCGGTGTGGAACCAGAGCCCCGGCTGCCCGGCCGGGCGCCAGACGCAGCCGAGCTCGTTGCGCTCGGCGTCGATCCCCCAGACCGGGTCGCAGCGGTCCGCCACCTCGTCGCCGAACAGGTCCCGGGCGTCCTCGCGCATGTTCTCGAACCCGGTGGCGAGGACCACCGCGTCGGCCTTGATCGTGCGGCCGTCGGCGAGCACGGCGTGGGTCCGGGTGAAGCCCTCGACGCTGCCGTTCACCACCGGGACGTCGCCGTCGATGATCAGGCGCGAGCACCCCTGGTCGATGTAGTAGCCGCCGCCGGAGACCAGCGAGTTGGCCGCGATCCCGTTCGGGTCGAGCGCGAAGCCGGCGGCCGCGAGGCCGTCCAGCAGCTCGCGGTCGAGCTCCGCCAGGTCCTCGGCCGCCTCGCGGCCGAGCTCGATGTTGAGCGGGAACGGGAAGGCCGCGATCAGGAGGTCGAGGACCTCGATCGGGTCCTCGCCGCCGGGGGCGAAGGGGGCGTTCAGGAGCCGGGCGCCGTGCTCGGTCGACATCACGTAGGTCGAGGAGCGCTGGATCATCGTCGGCCGCGCGCCCTGCTCGAAGAGGTCCTGGACGATGTCGTGACCGCTGCTCCCGGCGCCGACCACGACGACGTCGCGGTCGGCGTAGCGCCGGCCGTCGGCGAAGGCGGCGGAGTGGACGATCTCGCCCGCGAAATCCTCCATCCCGGGGATCTCCGGCATCCGCGGGCGGGTGGCGATCCCGGTCGCCATGACCACCTGGTGGGGGTGCACGGTGAGCTCGCGGTCGCCGCGCCGCAGCCGCACGGTCCACTCCCCCGCGCCCTCGTCGTAGGAGCCGTCGAGGACCTCGGTCCCGGTCCAGACGCGGAGGTCCATCAGCGTCGCGTAGGCGGTGAGCCAGTCGGCCAGCTTGTCCTTGGGCATCATCAGCGGCCAGGCCGAGGAGGTGGGGAAGCGCAGGTAGGGGAAGTGGTCGACGAAGAACGGCTCGTGGAGCTGGAGGTTGGCGTAGCGCTTGCGCCAGTTGTCGCCGAGCTGCGCGAAGCGGTCGATCACCAGGGTGCGGATCCCGAGCCGCTCGAGCCGGGCGGCCAGCCCCAGCCCCGAGTGGCCGGCGCCGACGACGAGGACCGTGGGCTCCTCCTCGCGCAGCTCGACCGCCGCCTGCCGCTGCTCGAACCAGCGCGCGCGGCCGGGCACGGGCTCGGTGTACTCGGTCGTCTCGAAGACGTCCCAGCCGGTGGTCCGCTCCTCCAGCCCGACGAGCTCGTCGACCGCGGTCAGGACCGTCCAGGCCCGCCACTCGCCGGCGTCGTCGGGCGCCAGCCGGACGACGCCGCGCCCGCGCGCCTCGCGCGTCGCGAGGTCGAAGAGCGCCTCGACCCAGCGGCGCCGGCCGCTCTCGACCAGCCGCGGCTCGAACCCCTCGGCGAGGCCCGCGATCGCCAGCCCGGAGCCGGCGAGGTGGCGCCCGGCGAGGGTCGCGATCTCGGCCCGGCCGCGCATCGTGCGGATGTCCCAGGTGAGCGCCAGGTTGTCGCGCCACCAGCCGTCCTCGAGGAAGAGGGCGGCGGCGCCGTCGGCGTCCGCGGCGGCGACCGCGGCGCCGAACCGCTCCAGCCAGGCGCCGACCAGCTCGGCCGGCACCGGCCCGCTCACGAGCTCCTCCCGGCGGCGTAGAAGGCGGCGTTGATCTCGAGGTAGCCGCGCCAGACCTCCGGCACGCGGTCCGCGGGCAGGATCGCTTCGACCGGGCACTCGGTCAGGCAGGCATCGCAGTCGATGCACTCCGCCGGGTCGACGTAGAGCTGGTCGGCCGCCTCGAAGCCCTCCTCGTCGGGCGTCGGGTGGATGCAGTCCACCGGGCAGACCTCGACGCAGGAGGCCGCCTTGTTGACGCGGCACGGCTCGACGATCACGTAGGTCATGCCGAGATTCCCGCCTTCCGCCGCTTGCGGTCGGGAACGAATGCGACCGGCATCCGCCTCACCGCCTGCGTGTACATCGCGCCCGACATCTCGATGTCGAGGACCTCGAAGGAGGACCAGTGCTCGAGCACGGCGCGCAGCGCCTCCTGCTGCTCCAGCAGCGTGATCATCCGCCCCAGGCAGCCGTGGATCCCGGAGCCGAAGTTCTGCGGGTTGCGGCTGAACTTGCGACCGACGTCCAGCTTCCGCGGCTCGTCGAACGCGCGTGGATCGCGGTTGGCGGCGAAGACGTCGAGCCAGAGCGTGTCCTCGGGGGTCAGGTCGAAGCCGTTGAACTCGAGCTCCTCGAGCGGCGAGCGGATCACGGTCCAGACCCCGGGGTTGAAGCGGAGCAGCTCGAGCACCGCGTTCGGGACCAGGTCCGGCTCCCGCTTCAGCCGGGCCCACTGGTCCCGGTGTTCTTCCAGCGCGACGAGGTTGAGGCACATCTGCGCGTCGGTGGTGTCGGTGCTGCCGATGAGGACGTTGATGACGACGTCGACGATGTCGTCGCGGACGATCGCCCCGGCGGCCTCGGACTCGAGCATGTGCGAGATCAGGTCTTCGCCGGGCTCGGCGCTGCGTTCCTCGATCATCGCCAGCACCCGGTCCCGGGTCTCGGTCACCGCGTCCTCGACGATCGCCGCGAAGCTCGGGTGCGGCGGCGCCGAGATCTTCAGCACGCCCTCGGAGAGGTCGGCGTAGATGTCGGCCTCCTCGAACGGGGCGCCGACGATCGTGCAGAAGACGCGCGGCGGCAGGGCCCGCGCGATCTCCAGGTGGAAGTCCATCTCGCCGTCGTCGAGGCAGCGCTCGACCACCTCGCCGACGAACCGGCGGACGCCCTCGCGCAGGCGCTCGGCGCCGCGGGCGCTGAACCAGCTCGCGCAGGCCCGCCGCATCCGCGTGTGGGCCTCGCCCTCACGCGCGTTGATGACGTTCGACATGACGTCGCGGACGGGCCCCTCGGGGATCCCCAGGCTCTCGTACTTCGAGTCCATGGCGAGGGCGAAGCGCTGGTCGCGGAAGAGTTCGAGGGTCAGGTCGTAGCTCAGGACCTCGAGCCCCCGATCGCTGTGGGCGACGCCCGGGTCGCGGCGCATCTCCGCGATCGCGGCGTCGGCACGGTCGACGTTGTGCTGGAAATCCTCGGCGGCGAGGTCGAGCCGCGGCAGGTCCTCAAACCTCATCAGACACCTCCTCCTTCTTTTCCGGTCGGCGCCTGCCCGGGCCGGCCGGAATCCATCGAGATCGCTTCGACGGGGCAGAGCTGGACGGCGTCGGCGACCACGTCGGCGTCGGCGGGCGGGACCGCGCCGGCGCCGATGACCTCGACCCGGTCGTCGGGGCCGAGCCGGAACTGCCGCGGGGCCAGCGCCGAGCATTGGCCGGAGCCGATGCAGAGGCTGCGATCGGCCTTGACGAAGGCGACCGGGGCCTCCTCGCCCGCCGGCGCCTCCTCCCCCGCGGGGGCCGGCGCCTCGCCGGCGAGCCAGGAGCGGACGTTCGCGCCGACCATCCGGTCGAGCATGTCCGGGTCGGCGCCGCGCCGGACCAGCTCCGGGATGGCGACCTCGAAGATCTGCGTGATGTGCGCGGCGAAGGGCGGGTCGTGGCGGATGTCGAGCGAGATGACGGCGTCCTGTCCGAGCATCATCCGCGGCCCGTGGCCGCGCTCCAGCAGCGCCAGCGTGGTGACGTGACGGCGCTCCAGGGGGAGGAAGCGGTCCGAGCCGTAGCGGTCGAGGCCGATGTAGCAGCCGAGGTCGAGCAGGCGCTCGATGTAGTCGAGGTCGTCGGTGTCGCCGGTGTGGGCGATCACCACCAGCTCGGGGGCGACGCCCTCCTCGAGGAAGAGGCGCATCTGCTCGATCCCGGTGCCGCTGTTCGGGTCCGAGTGGGCCATGATCGGCGCCCCGGTCGCCAGCGAGGCGCGCGCGGCGGCGCGATGCACCTTCTCCATATGTGGAGTGAGCCCGGGCTTGTCCGCGGCGCACTTCAGGAACGCGGCCTTCACCGACGTCTCCTGGATCCCGACCTGCAGATCGTGGACGAACAGCTCGGCCAGGTAGTCCTCCCAGTTCGGCCGCCGCGCCAGCACCGGCGGCACCGTCTCGTAGGCCTGCCCGTAGATGCCGGTCGCCATCACGAAGCGCATCCCGGTCGCCGCGGCGACGGCGATGTTGAAGCGCACGTCCCGGTCGAGGTCCATGCAGGAGGGGTCACACACGGTCTCCACCCCGTGGGCCTGCGCCGAGCGGACTTCGGCCGCGATCATCGCCACTTCCTCGTCGAAATCGAAGAGGTGTGGCCACTGGCGCCGGATTCCCTCGTTGCCGGCCCGCAGGTGCTCGTGCGAAAGGGTCTTGCCGAGCGACTCGACCGGCACCCGCCCCGCGGTCGTCTCGATCATCTTGCTGCCGGCTTCCGTCATCTCATTGCTCCAACCGTCGGGGGGTACGCCTGTCCGCGCCGCGCCGCGCCGGGCAGCAGGGCGGTCACCGACCGCCCTGCCACCCGACCGGCCACGCCGGAGGGTTCCTGCGCGCTAGCTGCCGATCTGCCAGAGCGCTTCATACTGTTCTTGGAAATTTTCGGGTCCTGGCCACCCGTACTCGTACTGTTCGAGTTCCTTCGCCAATTCTTCTTCGACCAGGTTCCAACTTTCGACCGGCGAGTAGGCGAAGGTTTTCGTGTTGATCACCTTCGACAGGTCCATGCCGACGGAGAGGCGTGCCGCCACGTCGAGCGCCTGCCAGCCGATGGCGGCCGATGCCGTGATCGGATTACCGCGCATGTAGCCTTCGCCGATCGCCTGGGCCACCGCCTTATTGGTGCCCGTCGCGGTCAACGTGATGTGCTCCAGGAGGCCCGTCGAACGCAGCGCCGGCACCACGCCCTGGACCAGGTCCGTGTTCGCGATGTAGACGTAGTTGATGTCGGGGTGGGCCTGCAGGAAGCTGGTGATTTTCGTCGGGATCTGACCCGAGCTGAAGTCTTCGATCGTGACGTTGAGGACTTCATAGGTGCATTCGGGGCAGTATTTGTTCACCCGTTCTTCGAACATCGCGCTGAATTCCTGGAGGTACGGGTAAACCGGCAGGTTCACCATCAGGACGTGCGCGTCGCCCTTGGCGTCGTTCATCACCCAGTCGGCTCCGGCGGTCGCGTACTCACTCGGCGACCGGTTCAGCGAGTAATAGCCTTTGGCCGGGTCGCTCGGACCGGGGTTACCCTCGTTGAGGACCGGGATCCCGGCCTTTTCGGCGGCCGCGAACTGGGTCTTCAGCGATTCCGGCACCAACGCGTACGCCCAGACGTAGTCGGGGTTGGAGTTGATCGCCTGCATCAGCGGCGGGCCCGGGTCGCCTTCCGGTTCGTAGGTGTAGGTCTTTATCGACCAGCCGAGGGCTGCCGCCGCTTCTTCGAGGGTTTCGACGTAGTAGGTGGCCTGCGGGGTCGTGGGGATCACCGTCGCCACGGTCACGCCGGTCGGCGGCTTCTTCGTCAGCGGCGTCGTCTGCCGGATCGTTTCCACCGGCGAGGTCGGCGGCATCGGCGGCAGGCCGGCCGTCGACGGGGCGCCCGACGAACCTTCGGTCGACGCTTCCCCACCACCACTGTTGGAGCTGCTGGTGGAACTGCTGCTGCTACTGCTGGAACCACACCCCGCGACGATCGCCGCCGCGCACAGTGCGGCAAAGGCGATCAAGGCAAGTCTTCTCAGGCGCATCTCACTCTCCTCTTGGCAATCCCGGTTGGGAGGGTCCCAGACATGCGTACGTCGCACGCGTGTCGCTCGCTCCCTTTACACACCGAAGAATCCTCGATGCCGTCACCGGAGTCCAACAACTTTCGACATGAACAGTGGTTATCACCGTACGGGCGAGGAGCTTTCGAGCGTGGCCAGCCGCGCCTCGAGCTCGGCGATGCGGGTGGCCGCCAGCGGCGGGATGCCGGAGGGCATCGTGACCGTGCCCGCATCGATCGGGAGCGCGACACCGGTGACGTACTTCGCCTCGTCGGAGGCGAGGAACACGACCGAGTCGGCGATCGCCTCCGGCCCGTACCACGGGACCGGCAGCGCCTGCGTGGCGCGGGCCGGGAATTCGGCGACCTCCAGCGTGCCGCCGGGACCGCCGTTGAAAAGGTCAAGGATCTGCTGATTGTTGAACATCGGTGTGTTGACGCTGCCCGGGCACAGTGCGTTCACCCTCACCCACTGCGGCCCCAGTTCCACCGCCAGCGCCCGCATCAGCCCGATCACGCCGTGCTTGGCGGCGGTGTAGGCGGTGAGGCCGTAACACGCCTTGAGGCCGGCGGCCGACGAGGTCAGGATCAGCGATCCTCCGCCGCGCTCGACCAGGTGCGGGATGATCGCCGCGGACGCCCCCCAGACGGCGTTGAGGTTGGTGTCGATCGTGGTGTCCCAGGTCTCGGGCGTGGTTTCCTCCCAGCCCGCGATCATCGCGATGCCGTGGTTGACGACGCCGACGTCGAGGCCGCCGAACTCGGCGACGGCGCGATCGACCGCGGCCCGCATCGCCTCGCGGTCGCGCGCGTCGGCTTCGATCGCGAGGCACGGCTGCCCCTCCGCCTCCACCAGCCGAACGGTCTCGAGGAGGTCCTCGGGGGAGGCGAGCGGGTACCCGACGCCGTCGATCTGGTCGCAGATGTCGGTGACCGCGACCCGCGCCCCCTCCCTGGCCAGCGCCACGGCGTGAGCCCGGCCCTGGCCCCGCGCCCCGCCGGTGATGAACGCGACCTTG
>Ga0153954_1001127_pt1 | contig 15885 bp, 12 predicted proteins | sample TSFL038MetaG_FD_102277 | JGI IMG/M metagenome (GOLD analysis project Ga0153954, IMG submission 102277) | Attine ant fungus gardens microbial communities from Florida, USA - TSFL038 MetaG | ecosystem: Host-associated > Fungi > Mycelium > Unclassified | place: USA: Florida, Wekiwa Springs State... | reverse complement strand
CTGGCGATGGTCAGCCTCGGCTGCACGATCTGCCGCGGCTGCCAGCTCGACACCTGCCACGTCGGCATCGCGACGCAGATCGAGACGACCGAGCAGGCCGCCGAGCACGGGCTGAAGAAGTTCACCCCGCAGGAGGTCGACCGCTCGGCCGAAAGCTGCGCGCGCTTCTTCTCCTCGATGGGCGAGGAGGTCAAAGAGGTGGTCGCCTCGCTCGGCTACACGCGGGCCCAGGACCTGGTCGGCCGCTATGACCTGCTGGAGCAGGTGGCGATGAAGGACAAGATCGACCTGGCACCGCTGATCACGCCGCTGGAGGAGTACCTGGACCTCGAGCCGCTCGACCTGCCGGTCGCCGAGGAGGTCGTCGACACCCGTGCCGAGGCGGGGCTCGTCGTCGCCCGGCCGATCCGGATGGAGGCCAAGGCCGCCTCGGCGGAGATCGCCAAGCTGGCCCCGGAAATCTGCGGTGGCCACACGGTGCGGAGCGAGTTCCCGCGCCCGACCGACGCCAACGACCGCGTGCTCGGGACCGAGCTGGCGGGGGCGATCGCGCGCTCGCGGATCTTCGAGGACGGCCCCGCGCCGAGCGACGAGATCCTTGCCAGCCTCGAGTTCAACGGCGGCTCGGTCGCCGGCCAGGGCCTCGGCGCGTTCAACTCCTACGGGGTGGCGCTGCGGGTCGAGGGCGGTGCCCAGGACGGCGTCGGCAAGACGATGCTGGGCGGCACGATCGCGATCCTCAAGGGCAAGGGGGCGAACGGCAAGCGGCTGAACGGCTCGGTCGGCAAGTCCTTCGCCTACGGCGCCCAGCGCGGCAAGCTCTACGTGCAGGGCTCGGCCGACTCGCGCTTCTGCATCCGGCTCTCCGGCGCCGATGTGGTGCTGGGCGGCGAGCCGGAACATGACATCGACGACGCCCGCGGTTGCATCGTCGACCGCGCCAACGCCAAGGGGTTCGCCTTCGAGTACATGACCTCGGGGCGGGCGATCGTGCTCGGCGACATCGGCCCCTGGGCGTGCGCGGGGATGACCGGCGGCCGCGTCTACGTCCGCTTCAACTCGTTCGGGATCACCCCCGAGGCGATCGAACGGCGGCTCGGCGAGGGCGCCAAAGTCGAGCTCAAAGACCTCGACCCGGAGGCCCTCATCGACATCGACGAGCTGCTCTCCGGCTACGCGGAGGAACTCCGCGCCACCGGCCAGGACGAGGAGGCCGAGAGGATGCGGGGGTTGGCCGAGGATGCGACGAGCAACTTCCTCATGGTCATCCCGAAAAAGGTCCAGGCCGACCCGAGCATCAGCACCGAGTAGATCGCCCCGTGCGTCCAGCTGTTCCTTATGGCCCCCCGAGGGCCATAAGGAACAGCCGGCGGGGCCGGTCAGGGGCGGGCGGGCTAGCGGTCGCGGCTGAGGAGGTCGGCGATCGCGCGGATTTCGCGCAGGAGGTCGTCGAGCATCTGCTCGGTGGCGGTGTGGATGCGGACCTCGGCGGCGGCGCGGTCGCCCTCGACCTGGTCGATGCGGGCCTCGAGGCGCCCGGTGCGCTCCTCGACGCCCTCGATGCGGCGCTCCAGCTTGCGCTCGACCCGCTTGGTGCGTTTCTTGACGAAGAGGCGGGTGTCCTCGCGGAGGGCGTCGAGCTCGCGGCGGATCGCTTCGTCCTCGGCGCCGGCGCGGGACTGCTCGGTGAGCATGTCTTCGACCCCGGCACGGACCCGCTCGATCTCCTCGTGAAGCTGCGCCCGGGCGCGCTCGGCAGCGAGCGAGACGGGCGGCTGTCCGCTCTCGGGCGTGGGATCGACGGGATTCGGCACGGCGTTCAACCGCAGGAATCCTAAGGCCGCGAGGGGCGGAAGAAGGCGGCGGGGCTCCGTCCACGCCGGACCAATAGGATTTCGTCCCCATGGGTCCGATCAGTGCCGAAGTCGAGATCGACGCGCCGCGCGAGGCGGTGTTCGAGCTGATCTCGGACCTCGCCCGCCGTCCCGCCTTCACCGATCACTTCCTCACCGGGTTCCGCCTGACGCGGATCGACGCGCGCGGCCTCGGGGCCGGGGCGCGCTTCCGCGTCAAGGCGCCGCTGCGCTCGCCCTGGGAGGACACGACGATCGTCGAGGTCGAGGAGCCGTTCAAGATCGTCGAGCGCGGCGCGGGCGGCCGCTCGAACCGCATCCCGACCCACACGGTCTGGGAGCTCGAGCCCGGGCGGGCGGGCATGACGCGCCTGCGCGTCACCCACTGGACGACGCCCAGCGAACACCTCGACAAGCTGGTCGAGGCGCTCAGCTTCGGTGCGCACCACCAGCGAAAGGGCTGGAAAAAGGCGGTAAATCGGCTGCGCGACATCCTCGAGGCGGACGGACCCGGAGGCGAGCGGATCGCCGTCGCCGGGGGGAACCGCTACGCGACCGGCATCCCCTAATAGACTCCCCGCCGCCCATGTTCTCCACCCACCGACGTATCGCCCTGCCGCTCTTCTTTGCCCTCATGTTGGGGCTGCTGGCGATCGGCGTCTCCGCCTGCGGCTCGGGTGAGCCGCACGAAGTGGAAGAGGGTGAAGTCGTCAAGGTCGGCGGGCTCAAGTACCAGGTCATCTTCTCCCGCTACCTGAACGAAAACGACAACGAGGACGCCGCCTACCTGGTCGGTCAGAACCCGCCCGGCGAAGACTCCAACTTCTTCGGCGTCTTCCTCCAGGTGCAGAACACCTCGCACGACTCGCGCAACCTGGTCAAGTCGCTGACCGTCACCGACGCCGACGGCAACACCTTCAAAGCGCTCCCGAGCGAAAGCGAATTCGCCTTCCCGTTCGGTGGCATCGTCGAAGAAAACGAACAGATCCCGGTGCTCGACTCGACCGCCCAGATGGGCGCGATCCAGGGCTCCGTGGCGGTCTTCGAACTTCCCGAAGCGGTCTCCGGCGAACGGCCGCTGCTGCTCCACATCCCCGGCCCGCTCGGGGAATCGGGCATCGTCAAGCTCGACCTTTAGGCATAGCCCCTGGGGCCCGGGGCGGCCGGGAATGGATGGAGCCCTCGGGGCCCGGACCCTCGGCCGTTCGTCGCTTGGCTGACATAGACCGTCAAGCGACGAACGCTCGGCGCTCGGTGGGGCTGTGGGGTGGGGCGGGCGCTGGGGGCTATTCGTAGCCCGCCGAGAGGACCTGGGAGGCGATCGGGGCGGCGACTTCGCCGCCGGCCGCTTCGGCTTCGATCAGGAGGACGCCGATCGCGAGCTTCGGCTTTTCGACGGTGGCGAAGGCGGAGAACCAGGCGTCCTTCTTGTGCTGGGGGGTTTCTTCTTCCCCGACGACTTCTTCTTCGCCCGCTTCGTTTTCCACCAGCTGGCCGAGTTCGGCGGTGCCGGTCTTGCCCGCGACCTGGCCGGCGGCGATCGCCCCGGCGGTGCCGGTCCCTTCGGTGACGACGCCGGTCATGAGTTCGGTGAGCTGGTCGGCGGTCTTCTTCGTCATCACCCGGACCGGTTTCATCGTCGGGCGCAGCTTTTTCGTCTGCACGACCGAGGTCGGCATCCGCACCCCGTCGTTGGCGATGGCCTGGGCGACGCTGGCCATCTGCAAGGGCGTCGCCAATACCTCGCCCTGGCCGATCGCCGAGACCGCGAGGTCGACTTCTTCGCCGATTTCCTTCGGGATCGTCGATTCGGCCGGTTCGACTTCCTTGACGATCGACGGCGCGTAGAGGGTCGGCGGTGCGTTGAAGCCGAAGGCTTCCGCGGTTTCGACCATCTTCTGGTTGCCGATCTGCGGGCCGAGCGGCAGGAAGTCGGCGTTGCAGGACTCGGCGAAGGCTTCGCGGAAGGTGCCGCCGCAGTACTCGCCGTTGGCGTTCTCGATGAAGCGGCCACCGACGCTGATCCCGTCGGTGATTTCGAATTCGTCGTCCAGCTTGACCAGGTTTTTTTCCAGCGCGGCGACGGTGGTGATGACCTTGAAGGTCGAGCCGGGGGGTTGGGGGGCGGAGAAGGCCTGGCCCGCGAGGGCGCGGACGTCGCCGCTCTTGGCGTCGAGCACGGCGACGCCGCCGTACCGACCGGCCAGCGCGGCGACCGCGGCTTCCTGTAGCCCCGGGTCGATCGTCGTCTTCACCGGGGTGCCCGGCTGCGGCGCCGATTCCGCCAGGACGCGGCCCTTTGCGCCCTTGCCGCCCTTGGCCGGGACGGCGAGGAGCTTGCCGCCCGGCTTGCCCGCGAGGCGGCGGTTGAAGGCCTTCTCGAGCCCGCTGATCCCGACCGGCGTTTCCGGTGGGAAGCCGTGCGCCGCCAGCTTCGGCTCTTCGTCTTCGGCGGCTTCGCCGATTTCGCCGGTGACGTCGATCGCCGCGCTCCCCGATGGGTGTTCGCGTTCGAGCGCCGGGCCTTCGGCGAGCGGCGTGCCGTCGGCGGCGAGGATCGCGGCGCGGGGCGCCATTTCGGTTTCGGCCTCGAGCTTTTCGCCGCGGTGCAGGCCGGGGAAGGTGAGATAGGCCCGCCAGTCGATGCCGCCGTCCGACCAGGGCAGGTCGAGCTCGTCGGTGACGGTGCCGAAGGCGACGGTCTTGATCCGCACCGGCACCGGCACGACGGTCTCGCCCCCTTCGGAGCGGGCGTCTTCGGCCGACTCGGCGACCAGGCTGCGCGTGGTCGCGATGTCGCGCGCTTCGCGGTAGTCGGCGGCGAACTGCTCCGGGCTCACGGCGGCGCGCGAGGAGTCGTTCAGCTCCGCGTACATCGCTTCGAAGTCCTTGGCCTGCCAGGCTTCGGCGAAGCGGTTGGCGGCCGTCTTTTCCGGCGAGCCGGGGGCGCCGGTGGCGGCGCCGACGACGAAGGCGACGAGAGCGACCGCGCCCAGCGGCATCGCGCGCGTAAGCAGTCGTCTACGACGTTCGACATCAGGAGTCCGTCTGCTCACCGCTGGAAAGGTAATCGAGCGGTCCGTCGCATGCTTGTATTGAGGTGATGACCGTTCTCGATTGGGCGATACTTGCCTTCACCCTCGCCCTCGGGCTGTGGGGGTACCGGCAGGGGCTGATCGTCGGGGCGCTGACCCTCGGTGGCTTCGCGGTCGGGGCGTTCCTGGGGAGCCGGTTGGGGCCGCTGGTCCTCTCGCGCGGCTCCGATTCGCCCTACGCGCCGCTCTGCGGGGCGATCGGGGCGCTGCTGGTCGGGGCATTGACGGCGGTGGCGCTGGAGGGCCTGGCGCTGGCGCTGCGACGGCGCATCATCCGTCGTCCCTTCCTGCACCGCGCCGACGGGGCGGGTGGGGCGGTGCTGATCGGCGCGGTGGCGCTCGGGCTGGCCTGGATCTTCGGCGCCGTGGCGCTGCACGCGCCGGGGACGATGGAGCTGCGCGCCGACGTGCAGAACTCGGTGATCCTCGGCGAGCTCAACCACGTGCTGCCGCCGAGCGGCGGGGTGCTGAACGTGCTCGACCGGGTCGATCCGTCACCGACGATCACCGGCCCGGCGACGCCGAGGCGGCGGCCCGACCCGAAGATCGCCACCGACCCGCAGATCCTCGACGCCGGTGGATCGGTGGTGCGGGTGCTGAGCACCGCCTGCGGGCTCGGCATCGAGGGGTCGGGCTGGGCGGTGCGGCCGAACCTGATCGTCACCAACGCCCACGTGATCGCCGGCGCCGACGACACCACGGTGACCACGCAGAGCGGGGTGGAGCTCGACGCCACCGCGGTCTACTACCAGCCCGAAGACGACCTGGCATTGCTGCGCGTGGAAGCCGAACTGCCGCCGCTGCCGATCGCCACGAAGGGTCACGCGGGGGCGCCCGCGGCGGTGCTCGGTTATCCCGAGAACGGCCCCTACACGGTGGCTCCGGCGCGGGTCGGCGAGACCCGGGAGACGATCAGCGAGGACTCCTACGGGCGCGGGCCGATCCAGCGGACGATCACCGCCCTGGGCGGTGAAGTGCGCAGCGGCAACTCGGGCGGGCCGCTGCTCGACCAGGAAGGGAAGGTGGTCGGGACCGTCTTCGCGGCGACGACCGGCGGGCCGGCGGGCGGCTTCGCGGTGCCGGTCGGGGACGTGCGAGAAGCACTGCGCCACGCCTCGAACGGGCCGGTCAGCACCGGCCCCTGCACGCGCTGAGCGGTGTTGATGGGCCGAAAAACCACGAAATACGTGGTTTTTCGGCCCATCAACATGGGATCGGTGGGTCAGTGGACGTAGTCGGGCCAGGGGAGGGGGAAGAAGGAGCGGAACGGGCGCGCCTCGTCGATCACCCTGGCGACGGAGGGGTGGGCGGTAAGGGCCTCGTAGTAGCGGGTGAGGTCGGCGAGGGCGTCCTCGTCCCAGCGGCGGAGGGCGCGCGCGTAGAAGAGCCCGGGGGCGGCGGAGCAGTCGGCGAGGGTGAAGTCCGGGCCGGCGAGCCACTCGTTGCCGCGGAGCTGCCGGTCGAGGACGGGGTAGATCAGGTCGAGCTTCCCCCGCGCCTCCTCGACCCCGTAGGCGTCGCCGCTCCCCTCCGGCCGCAGGTTGTCGAGCACGATCTTCTGCATCGGCGTCTGCACGTGGCCGTCGATCACGCGGTCCCAGAGCCGCGCCCGCAGCGCCGCGTCGGGGTTGGCGGGGACCATCGGCGGGGCGTCGCCGAAGCGGTCGAGGTACTCGACCACGATCGTCGATTCGGGCACCGCGATCCCGGCGTCGCCGTCCTCGAGGACCGGCATGCTCGCCATCGGCCAGAGCTCCGCCAGGGCGGCGCGGTCGGCGTCGTCGTCGATCTGGTGGCGCGTGAAGGGGACGTCACGCTCGTACAGCGCGATCAGCGCCTTCCAGCAGTAGGAGGCGAAGGGGTGCTCGTGCAGGGTGAGCGCGGTCATCGGGCGAACTCCGCGGCGAGGTGCGCGCCGAGCGCGTCGAGGAGCTTGCCGGTGCCGTGCTCGCGCTCGGCCGGGTCGTCGAGGCCGTCGAAGAAGGCGCCCTGCTCGGTGAACAGGAGGCGGGTGCCGGCTTCGGCGGGGAAGAACTGGACGGTGGTCAGCGAGGTCGACATCAGGCGGTCGTCGACCAGCAGGTCGTAGGCGAAGACGATCCGCTCATCGGTGACGATGTCGTGATAGCGGCTGCGGAAGGTGTGGACCGGGCTGCCGGCGGGGCCGCCGCGGTTGAGCTCGCCGCCGCCGACGCGGAAGTCGAGCTCCCAGGCCCGGTTCTCCCAGTCCGCCGGGACGGCGAACCACTGGCCCTTCAGCGCGGGGTCGGCGAAGGCGCTGAAGGTCTGGGCCGGGGTGCAGTCGTACTGGCGCTCGATCGTGAAATCGGCGTGGGTCACGTTCATGGGGTCCTCCCGTAGGTCGATTTGAGCACGTCGCCGAGGCGGTCGAAGCGGCCCTCCCAGACCTGGCGGTGCTGGGCGATCCACCGCTCGACCTCGCGCATCGGCGCCGGTTCGAGTTGACAGGTCCGTACCCGGCCGACCTTTTCCGAGCGGACGATGCCGCTCTTCTGCAGCACTTCGAGGTGCTGGACGACCGCCGACAGCGACATTTCCAGCGGCTCGGCCAGCTCGCTGACCGAGGCCGGGCCTTCGCTCAGGCGCACGATGATCGAGCGGCGGCTGGAGTCGGCGAGGGCGTGGAAGGTGCGGTCGAGTACGGCGGCGTCGGTGGGCACGCCGGAAGGTATAGCAGACACTTAAGCAATCACTGAAGTATCGGCGCGGGCGGCCACCGTCACCGGGTCCGAAAATCCGCCTGCCGACGACTTACGTTCAGTAAGGTCGATGGACGTGAATCTCGCTGCACAGACCCAAATCGCGCCGCCCGCCGAGCGGGTTGCCTGCGCGGAAGTCTGCCCCAACTTCCACGCGGCGATCGAGTTGATCGGGAAGCGCTGGACCGGGGCGATCCTCTGCGCCCTGACCGAGCGGCCGATGCGCTATGGCGAGCTCGGCAAGGCAGTCCCCGGTCTCTCCGACCGGCTGCTCTCGCAGCGGCTGCGGGAGCTGGAGGACGAAGGCCTGGTCGAGCGCGACGTCGAAGCGGGGATGCCGGTGCGGGTCACCTACTCGCTGACCGCGACCGGGGAAGACCTCGGCCCGGCGATCCGCGAGCTCAAGGCTTGGGCCAAGCGCTGGAAAGCGACCGCCTGACGCGCCTGGACCGGCGCAGGCGCGTCAGGCAGCGCCTTTAGGCTCAGTCCATGGATCAGCCTGAGATCTCGCTGGGGGCGCCCGGGCGGCCGGGGCCGGACCTGCCGGGGCCGTTCGCGGTCGGGCGGTACGCGAACAAACTTAAAGCTTGGATGCGCGAGCGGCCCCGGGTGCTGTTGATCGGCGAGGTGACCGGGGTGGGGCGGAGCAAGGTGCAGGCCTATTTCGAGCTGCGCGACGGCGACGGGGCGGTTCCCTGCGCGATCTGGCTGAACGACCTCGAGCGGGCCGGGCTGCCCGCGGGGGCCCTGCGGGACGGCGCCGAAGTCGTGATCGCCGGGGGGCTCGACTACTACCCGGGCGGCGGGGCGGCGTCGCCGAACTTCTGCTTCCGGGCGACGCACGTGCGGCTGGCGGGCGAAGGCGACCTGTTGGCGCGGCTGGAGGCGCTCCGCACCCAGCTCCGCGCCGAGGGCCTCACCGAGCTGCAGAAGCAGCTGGCGCGGCCGTTGCTGCCGAAGACGATCGGCGTCGTCACCGCCGAAGGGGGCGCGGCGCGGCGGGACCTGCTGGCGGGGCTCGGGCGGCGTGGCTGGGGCGGGACCGTGGTCTGGGCGTTCGCGCCGGTGCAGGACCGCCACGCGGCGCCGAAGATCGCGCGGGCGCTGCAGGACCTGGCGGCGCGGCCGGAGGTCGAGGCGATCGTCGTCACCCGCGGCGGCGGCAGCCTCGCCGACCTCTGGGCGTTCTGCGACGAGACGCTGTGCCGGACGGTGGCGATGCTGCGGGTGCCGGTGATCAGCGCGGTCGGGCACGAGCGCGACTCGACCCTGATCGACGACGTGGCCGCGGCCTGCTGCTCGACCCCGACCCACGCCGCCGAGGCGGCGGTGCCGCTCGACTGCCGGGCGGCGCGGGTGGAGGTGCGTCGCCAGGCGTTGGCGCTGCGGCGCGGGGCGGACGGGGCGATCGCGGCGCGGGCGCGGCACCTCGGGGCGCTGGCCCGCGGCCCGGCGCGAGCGCTGCAACGGCAGCGGGCGGTCCTGAACCAGAAGACGCGCGAGATCCGCGCCGCCTCGGAACGGGGGATCGCCCAGCGGGCGGCGTTCCAGCGCCGGATCGCCTCGATCGTGCTGGAACGGGCGCGGCGGCGGGGGGTCGACCGGGTCGAGCGGGCGGGCGAGGACGCGCGCCGGCGTCACGCCGCGGCGCTCGACACCGCGGCCGGCCGGGCGCTGGCTCAGCGCCGCGAGGCGCTCCGCAAGGCGGCCGTGGCCTTGCGCGCCCACGATCCCGAGCGCACCTTGGAGCGCGGGTACGCCCTCGCCGAGTCCCCGGGCGGCGAGCCCCTCACCGGCGCCGCCGCGGTGGCCGCCGCCGGGCGCTTTAGCCTGCGGTTCAGCGATGGCCGAATCGATGCCAGAACCGCTGGAGATCCCGAGCCCGGGCCCGGAGGAGATCACCGTGGCTGACGGGGGTCCGGCGAGCTACGAGGTGGCGGTCGAGCGCCTCGAGGAGATCATCGACCGCCTCGACTCGGGCCAGGCCGGCCTGCGCGAGACCCTCGACCTCTGCCGCGAGGGCAAGGAGCTCGTCGATTACTGCGCCGGCGAGCTCGACGCGGTGGGCGAGGGCCTGAAGGAACTCCGCCTGGACGACCTGGCCGCGAAGCTCGACTCCTCGGCCGGCACCGGCCCCTAATCACCCCCCGGCCCGATGTTGATGGGCCGAAAAGAGGACGTATAGGCCGGTTTTTCGGCCCATCAACCTTGGGGGGGACCCGCGCAGAGGCGGCCCAGGGCGGGGCAGGCGCGGCAGAGGTCCCAGGTGCGCTCGGGTTCCGGGGCGGGGGGGAAGGCGCCGGCGCCGATCGCCCTCACGGCGGACTCGATGCGCGCGCGGCCCGCCGCCATGTCGGCGGCGGTGAGGATCGCGCGGACCGGGGCGTCGGCGCGTTCGAGGAAGACGTAGGCGACCTCGACCTCGGCTGCGGCGAGGCTCTCGGCGGCGGCGAGGGCGTAGATCGAGCGCTGGACCTCGTAGTGGGCGGCGCGGGCGCCCGGGTCCTCGCCGCGCAGGCGATCGGTCTTGTAGTCGACGACCAGCGGCGGGGCGCCGTCGCGCTCCACCAGGAGGTCGATCGAGCCGCGCAGGACGGTGCCGCCGGCGCCGAGGAGGATCGGGACCTCGGCGCGGACCCTGGTCGCGGCCGCGATCTTCTCGCGCAGCGGCGAGACGAGCCAATCGCGGACCGGGCCGAGGAGCTCCTCGACGAGGCGATCCGCCCGCGCGGTGGCGCCCGCGTCGCCATCCGTCGTGGCCCTGCGGCCGGCGTCCAGGTCCAACCCGGCGGCGAGCGCATGGCGTCGCGCCAGTTCCGCGTCCGGCTCGCGCCACTCGTTCGCCTGCGACCACTCCAGCAGCGCGTGCACCGCCGCGCCGCGCGCGCTTCGCTCCTCCCGCGCCGAGGGCCCCTCGTCGCCGGCGCCCGCCGCGGGGGCGGTCGGGGCGGCGGGCGGCAGGCCCAGGACGCGCTCCATGTAGAAGCGGTAGGCGCATTCCTCGAAGGCGCTGATCGCGGTGTAGGAGAGCGGGCGAGCGGGGACGACGGGTGGCTTGCGCTCGACCAGCGGCGGGGTGCCGGAGCCGAGCGGGCGGTCGGCGGTGGCGTCCAGGTGGAGGTCGCGCAGCTCGGCGGCGCGCTCGGGTGAGGGGAGGTTGAGGTGGACGGCGATCTCGCTCGGGGCGAAGGTCGCGTCGAGGCCCGGTCGCGGTTCGGGAGCGGGGACCGGGATGACCGGGCGCTCGTCGTGCGACACCGCCTGTGCCGCGGGCGCCGCGCCGTCGCCCGGCGCGTCGGACCCCTCGTCGTCGGCCTCCCCGCGCGGCACGCCCAGCGCGTCGACCAGGCGCTCGACGATGGCCGTCCCCGGTTTCAGCGCCTTCCCCGGCTCCGGTTTCACCACGCCGCTGAGGATCAGGCGCTCGCGGGCGCGGGTCGCGGCGACGTGGAAGAGGCGCAGGCCCTCCTCGGAGTCGCGCGCCTCGCCGTCTTCGACCAGTTCGCCGTAGTCGTAGAGGTTCACCGCCGCGCGCCCCAGGCGGCGCCACTGGAGGCCGACGCGGGGCGGCTCCTCGCGGCCCAGGGCGAGGACCGGGCGGCGGCCGCCGGAGAGCAGGCCGCGGGAGAGGTCGGGGACGGCGACGACCTCGAACTCGAGGCCCTTGGCGTTGTGGACGGTCATGATCCGGACGCCGTCGTGGCCCTCGGCGGCGGTGGCGGCCTGGGCCTCGGTGTCGGTTTCGGCGCGGGCGGCGAGGAAGTCCAGGAGGCCGCGGAGGTCACGGCCCTCGCGCTCCTCGTAGGCGGCGGCCAGGCGGGAGAGCTTGCGCACGTTCGCCAGCCGCGCCTCGCCCGCGGGGCGCAGCAGCGTCGCCAGGTCATAGCCGGTCTCGGTCACCGCCGCCTCGATCAGCCCGGCGAGGCCGAGGCGCGGGGCACGCGCCCGCAGTCCCACGAGCGCGGTGGCGAACCCGGCGAGGAGGGCGCGCTCGCCGGCGGGGATGTCGGCGAGGCGCTCGGGGGCGGCGAGCATGTCGTTCGCCGGGTCGGAGCGCTCGGCGTCCGCGCCGGCGTCGCCCACTCGCGCGGGGGTCGGGGTGGATCGATCGAGGTCGGCGCCCTCGTCCGACGCCAGCCGCTCCAGCGCCGGCCAGACGTGGCGGCGCTTCCCGGCGGCGGCGCGCAGCAGCCAGAGCGTGTCCGGCGCGACCGCGCAGGCGGGCGAGGCGAGGGCGCCGAAAAGCGCTTCGTCGTCGAGCGGGTTGGCGATCGTCGCCAGCAGCGCGCAGACGTCGGCCACCTGCTGCTGGGACCAGTAGCCGCGCCCGCCGACCACGTAGGGGCGCAGGCCGGCGCGGGCGAGCGAGTCCTCGTAGGCGTCGAGGTGGGTGAAGGCGCGCAGCAGGACGACCATCGCGCCGCGCTCGACGCCCGCGTCGTGGAGCTCGCGCAGGCGCGCCGCCAGGGCGCGGGCCTCGGCGAGGCAGTTGAGCGGGGTGCGGCCGTCGATCGCCGGGTCGAGGTCGATGCCGTCCCCGTCCCAGCCGTCGCGGGCGGTGAGGTGGAGCTCGACCGCCGGGCCGGTGCCGCGGGGGGCCGGGGACGCGGGCGGCGCGCCGACCCGCAGCGGCCGGTAGGCGCCGCCGAGGAGCGCGGCGCCGAAGAGGTTGACCGCGCCGATCACCTCGGGGCGGGAGCGGAAGTTGCCGCTGAGGCGCATCAGCTCGGCGCCAGGGTCGGCGTCGATCTGCTCGCGGCGGCGGCGGAAGACGTCGAGGTCGGCGTGCCGGAAGGAATAGATCGATTGAAGTTCGTCGCCGACCACGACGAGCTGGGCGCGCGGGCCCTGGAGGGCCTCGATCAGGCGCAATTGCAGGCGGTTCGTGTCCTGGAACTCGTCGACCAGGAGGTGGGAGAAGCGGCCGCGGTAGGCCTGGCCGATCTCGGCGCGCTCGAGCAGGCGGGCGGCGAGGATCTGGAGGTCCTCGAAGTCGATCCCGGCGCGGCGCTCCTTGGCGGCCTCGAAGGCGGCGGTGTAGAGGCGCAGGAGGTCGGCGAGGTGGCGGTAGGCGACGCCGCCCGGGCCCGCCTCGGCGGTGCTGGAGATCGCCGCGTCGAGGGCTTCGCGGAAGAGTCCCAGGGCCTTGGCGGTGCCGCCGGGGCGGAGCGCTTCCAGCTCGGCCAGGGACGGCGGCGGGCCGGGCTGGGTGAGGCGGGCGAGGGCGTCCTCGAGGACGGTGCGTTTGCCGTCGCCGTCCTTCAGCTCCTCCAGGCATTCGCCCGCCGCCTCGATCGCGCGGGCGACCATCTCGGCCGGGTCGGAGACGGGCGGGTCGGGGAGCGTCGGGTCGGCGACGCCGCGGCTGCGCAGTTCGTCGTGGACGGCGACGACGATCCGGCGGAGGCCTTCGAGGTCGTAGGCGGCGACGGTCTCCTCGCGCGCGGGCTCGCCGCCGGCGAGGAACTCGGCGAGGGCGGCGTCGAAGGCCTCGCGGGCGGCGCGCTCGGCCTCCGGCTGGTCGAGGACGCGGAAGCCGGGGTCGACGCCGGCGGCGACCGGGTGGGCGGCGAGGACGCGGTTGCAGAAGCCGTGGATGGTGGTGATCCAGGCGCCGCCGACGGCCGCGAGGAGGGCCGCGGCGCGGACCGCGGCGGCACCCTCACCGGCGGCGCGGCGGGCGAGCTCGGTGCGGACCCGGGCGCGCAGCTCGGCGGCCGCCTTGTCGGTGAAGGTGAAGGCGAGGATGGCGTCGGGGGAGACGTTCTCGTCGACGACCAGGCGGACGTAACGCTCGACCATGACGCCGGTCTTGCCGGAGCCGGCGCCGGCTTCGAGCAGGACGTCGCGCCCGCGAGCTTCGATCGCGGCCCGCTGCTCGGGGGTGGGGGAACGCTCGACCGCGGGCTCGGCGGCGGTCGCCTCGGTCGGCGGCGCCTCGATCGCCTCGTCCGTCGCGCTCGGCTGCGGCGTCGCGTCGCTCATCGCTCCCACCCCGTCTCGCCCTCTTCGCGCTCCACGTAAGAGGGCGCGCGGTCACGGCGGCAGATCGGGGCGAACGAGCACCAGGTCGGGCAGACGTCGTGTCCGCGGAGGCCCTCGCGAGGGCCGGGGTCGCGGCGGATCTCGCCGGCGCGGATACGGGCGACGATCGCGGCGCCGCGCTCGCGCGTCGTCTCCAGGATCTCCTCCAGCTCATCTTCGTCGACGACGTCGGGCCGGTAGAGGTCGTACCCCGCCAGGTCGCCCGCCGACGTCGCCGCGACGAGGCCGCGCGGGCGCCGGTTCGCGGTCCCGCGCAGCGGGTGGTAGATGCCGCCGACCGGCTCGGCGCCCCAGTGGATCTGCGCGGCGAGCAGGTAGAGCGGCAGCTGCAGCTTCGCCCGTTCCTCGAACTTGTCGCGCGGGGTGACGCTCGCCGCCAGCTTGTAGTCGTGGACGAGGGCGCGGCCGTCGGGCGCCCGGTCGACGCGGTCGATCGCCCCGTGGAGGCCCCAGCCGCCGAGGTCGAGGGTCGGCCGCTCGGAGTCCTCGCCGAGCCCGAAGCGCGCCTCCAGGAGCCACGGCTCGAAGCCGCCGGTATCACGGGTCGCCTCTTCGCCGAGGAAGCGCTCGAGCAGGCGCTCGACGCGGCGCGCCATCGTCCGCTCGGCGGGGTGGTCGCCGACTTCCCGCTCGGCGATCTGCTCGGCCAGGAGGGCGCGCCCGCGGTCGATCCAGGCGGGCAGGGACGACGGGCGGGGGAGCGGGTCGCCGCCGGGGCGCTCGCGGTAGAGGCGCTCCAGCACGGCGTGGATCAGGCCGCCTCCGACCAGCGGGTCGGGGACCGGGTCGAGCGGCTCCGGGGCGAGCTCGTGGCTCGCGAACCAGCGGTAGGAGCATTCGTCGAAGCCCTCCAGCGTGGTGCCGCCGTAGGCCTCGACCTCGCCGAGCGCGGCGAGCACCGCCGGGTTGGTGAGCGGGCCGGGGGCACGCGAGGCGGCCTCGGCGCGGCGGGCGCGGCGCAGCCGGTCCTCGAGTGAGGCGACGAGGCCGACGGTGGACGTGCCCGCCGCGGCGGCCGCGTGGTCGGCGGCAACACCCCCTACGTTTGTCACCCTCTGGGTGACAAACGTAGGGGGTGTTCGGGTGTCGTCGTCGATTCCGACGGCCGCGAGCAGCGCGCGTGCGCCGGCCTTCGGCCCGTGGGCGGCTAGCGCCCGCGCCAGCTCGTCCACCGAGGGCGCCTCGGCGAGCGGCGCGACCACGTCGGCGAGCCCGCGCTCGCGGGTGATCGTCGCCTCCACCGGATCGGCGGCGCCGGCGGCGGGCGGCGGCGGGTCGAGCAGCGCGCGCACCTCCTCCAGCAGCGGCGAGCGCGACTCGGCGGCGCCGTTCTCGTCGCTGTCGCGGTAGGAGAGGACGAGGCGGCGGCGCGGCAGCGCCAGGCAGACGCCGAAGAGATAACGCTCCTCGGCTTCGGTGTCGCGGCGGGGATCGAGGCCGAGGCGGTCGCGCTGGGCCTCCGAGAGGAAGGGGTCGCCGCCGCGGTCGCGGCGCGGGAACTCGCCGTCCTGGAGGGAGCCGACGAGGACGTGGTCGAAGCGGGCGGCGCGCAGGCGGTAGGGGCTGGCGATCCGGACCCGGCCCTCGACCGGGCCGCTCCAGACGCGGAAGTCGAGCGCGGCGACGGTCTCGGCGAGGCGCTCCGGGGCGGGGGCGAGCGGACCGAGCGCGGCGAGGTCGCCGAGCGCCGCGGCGATCGCCCCGGCGGCGCGCAGCTCGAGGCCGTCGCCGGGGCCGAGCCGTGGCCCGTCCGCCCCGGTGCGGAACGGCCGCGAGGCCATCGTCACGGCCAGCCCGCCGACCGCGGCGCAGAGCGCGGCGGGGGATTCGGCGGCGGCCTCGCGCAGGCGCTGGAGGTCGCGCGGGTCCTCGCCGTCCTCGCCACGCCAGCGCGCCGATGCGGTCTCCGCGTCGGCGACCCGTTCGCGGCGGATCGCCCGCTCCAGCCAGTCGACGCGGCCGGGGGAGAATCCCGACGGCCCACGCAGGTAGCGCAGGAGGTCGGCGGCCCGGCCGGTGCCGAAGGCGGTCTCCAGCAACGCGACGACGGCGCCGCCGACGGAGGTCGTCGCGACCGGCACCTCGGCCTCCAGCGCCGCGGCGATTCCGTTCGCCTCCAGCGCCGCTTCTACCTCGGGGCCGCGCCGGCCGGGGTCGCGGAGGGCGACCGCG
>Ga0153954_1001126_pt1 | contig 15886 bp, 11 predicted proteins | sample TSFL038MetaG_FD_102277 | JGI IMG/M metagenome (GOLD analysis project Ga0153954, IMG submission 102277) | Attine ant fungus gardens microbial communities from Florida, USA - TSFL038 MetaG | ecosystem: Host-associated > Fungi > Mycelium > Unclassified | place: USA: Florida, Wekiwa Springs State... | reverse complement strand
CCGGCTCGGAGTGGGCCGTAAGTTCCAGGTTGCGAGCATTTTCGAGAGCCTCACGGTCGCCGAGTGCCTTCGGCTCGCGCGCACGACTTCTGAAACGCCAAGCGGAACGCGTTCCGCCGCCACCTTGGCGCTTCCAGCATCGAGCGCCGAGATTCTACGGCTTACCGGTCTTGCCGAATTCATGGCCACGCCTGCCAGGCTCTTGTCGCACGGGATGAAACAAGCGCTGGAACTCGGCATGGTGCTCGCGCTCGAGCCGAGCCTTGTCCTGCTAGACGAGCCGACGGCCGGCCTCAGCAAGACCGAGCGAGCAACCATCGGAGCGATATTGAAGCAACTCGTCGAACGTGGTTTCGCGATCATCCTCGTGGAGCACGACCTCGACTTTGTCCGCGAGATCTCATCGCGCATCGTGGTTTTGCACCAAGGCCGGCTCGTGCTCGACGGCGGCGTGGATGAAGTTGTCAATTCGGAGACTGTCAGGACCATCTACGCCGGCGGCCATGTCTGAAGCTACAGCCCCCGAGGCTTTAAGCCTCACGAACGTCACGAGTGGTTATGGCGCGATCTCGGTGGTCAAATCGGTCACGCTCTCGGTGCGGGCGGGCGAGATTGTCACCGTGCTCGGCAAGAACGGGATGGGCAAGTCCACGCTGCTCAAGACCATCCTCGGCCTCGTGCCTTTGCGCGGCGGAGCGATCGACGTCGGCGGCGCCGACGCCACGACGCTCACGCCGGCGCGCATGATCGCCTGGGGCTTGAGCTATGTGCCGCAGGAGCAGACGCTGTTCCAGGACCTGACCATCCGCGACAATCTCAGGCTCGCCGCGCGCAGCGACGCGGCGCTTGGCCCCGCGCTCGAACAGGCGTTCGGCTATTTTCCTTTTCTCAAGGACCGCCTGAAGCAGCGGGCCGGCACGCTGTCAGGCGGCGAGCAGAAGATGCTCATTCTCGCCCGCGCGCTCATGCTGCGGCCACGCCTTCTGCTCATTGACGAGATCTCGGAGGGCTTGCAACCTTCGGTCGTCGATCGCATCGGCGCGGTTCTTCGCGAAGAGCGGGCGCGAGACGACACGGCGATGCTCATCATTGAGCAGAACCTCGACTTTGCGCTGCGCATCGCCGACCGCTGGGCGGTTCTCAAGATGGGCGAGATCGATGACGAAGGCGCGAGCGGTCTCGAGGCGCGCGACCGGGTGCTCCAACACCTGAGCTTGTAGAGTGCAATTTCCGCGGCTTAGCGGTCAGCGAGACGGCTTGGGGGATATCGAGGACGTAAAATCCGATCGAGCTTACGTCATAAGTGGGCATACGGGCCCCGATCAGTCGCCGCGGCGGCGCAATCCGAAGCTCGCCGCCAGCACCAGGAACACCAGGACGCCAATGCCGACCTGCTGCCAGTAGAAATTCCACCCGATCAGGAGCAGGCCGTTCTTGACCAAAGCGAGCAGCACCACGCCGAGAATTGTGCCGCCGACGTTCGGACGCAGATCGCGACTGAGCGCCGTTCCAATGAAGGTTGCGCCGATCGCGTCGAGCAGAAAGGCGTTGCCCGACATCGGCACATAGGAGCGCACGCTCGAGGACAACAAGATGCCGGCGATCCCGCACAAGAAAGCTGCGCCGACATAGACTTGCGCCAGAGTGAAGGGAACGCGAATCCCGGAATACCAAGCCACGCCCGGTTTGGCGCCAATGGCGCGCGCGTAACGGCCAAAGGCCATGCGGTGGACAGCCAGATAGCACGCTGCGATGCAAGCGATGAGGATCCAGACCGGGGTTGGGAGGCCGAGGAAACTCGAGCGGGAGATGGCTGCGAAGGTCTGCGCGTGGGCGCTGGTCGTGAGGTAGATCGGCTGGCCGCCATTGGTGGCGAGGCGTTGCGCGCTTTGACCGATGAAGAGAACGCCGAGCGTCGCCAGGAACGGGCTGATCTTCATCTTGGCGATGAGAATCGCATTGACGAGACCAACGAGAACCGCCGCCAAAAGGCCGGCGCCGACAGCGAGCGGCGCGCTATAGCCGTGAGCCAATAGCGCGATGAAAGCGAGACTGGCGAGATCGAGGGATACGCCAACAGACAAGTCGATTCCGCCAGACGTCACGACGAGCGTCATCCCAAGCGCGACAATCGCGAGCAGCACGACATTGTTGACGAGCACGTTCAGGAAGTTGGTGAGCGACAGGAAGCCCTGCGCGCCGAAGGCGAAGAAAATAAAAACAGCAGCGAAGGCGACGAGGACCGCGATCGAAGACTTATGCTCGGCAAGGTCGAAGGCGGAGCGTGTGGCCGCATCGGTCATCGTCAACGCTCCTGCGGTCGAGCGAAGGTGGTGACGGCGACCACGACGAGGATCAAAACCCCCTGCACGCCGCTGACCCAGTAGCTTGAGATGCTGAGGAGCTGAAAGCCGTTTGCGAGAAAGCCGATGAACAGCACTGCGAGCAAGGTGCCGCCGATCGTGGGGATGAATCGGCGCGAGAAAACCACGCCGAGGAGAGCCGCGGCGAGCACCGAGAGCAACAACTCGCCAGTACCCGGCGTGCTTGCGCTGAGGCGGGAGACAATGAGAATGCTGGCGAACGCAGCACAGAACCCAGAAAAGATATAAGTGCTCGCCGTGTAGAGAGCGGTGTTGAGCCCGGCCGCGCGGGCAGCTTCCGAATGTCCCCCAACCACGTAGAGCCTTACGCCTGCCGGGGTGCGGTGGATCACTAGGGCCGCCGCCAGAGAAAAGAGGATCAGGACCAACGCCAGCGCGGACACACCGAGAAACCGCCCGCCCGCCAGCACCGTCAGGAGCGAGGAGGTCGTGCCAACCACCGTGTTCTCGGTGATCGTGAGCTCCAGTCCGGCCGCGACGTTCATGGACGCCAGCGTCGCCAGCAGCGGGAGGATGCCCAGCCACACAACCGCGAAGGCGTTGAGCCCGCCGATCGCCATGCCTGCCGCAAAGGTGGCGGACACTGTGACGATCTGGTTGTAGCCGGCATTTGTCATCAGCGCGTAGATGGCGGCGCATAAACCTGCGTTGGCCGCAATGGAAAGATCGATGCCGCCCGTCTGGACATCAGAGCCGCCGCCGATGATCACAACGGCCATGCCGATCGCGAGCACGCCGAGAATGGCCGACTGCTCGATGACGTTGATGATATTGAATGTGCTGACGAAGCCAGGAGCTGTAGCCGCAAAGTAAGCCATGATGAGCGCGAACATGAAGAGCGCGCCGACCCGAATGGCGAAAGCGGCGATGCGGCCGCGGTTGTGACGTGTCGGCGCCTGCGCCGGTTCGGCGGCGGCGGTCATGCTGCGGGCGCCTCGCGCCTGTTCGCGCCCGACGCCGATGCAAGCAGAGTGTCGCTGTTGAGTTGGGCTCCGGAAAACTCGCCGCTCAGTTTGCCGCGATAGATTGTGATCGCCCGGTCACAGAAGCCTTCGATCTCGAGGAGATCGGAAGACATAAAAAGAATGGCTGCGCCTCCGGCCGCCAGACGGTTCAGCAGGTTGTAAATCTCGATCTTGGCGCCGACGTCCACCGCGACAGTCGGCTCATCCAAGACATAGACTTCGCTTTGACAGCTCAGCCATTTGGCGAGCGTCACTTTCTGCTGATTGCCGCCCGAGAGATTTCGAACGAGCTGGTCGCGGTGGGGGGTCTTGATCGAGAGATCGTCAATTAATCGATCAACCGACTTGGCCTCGCGTGACCGCGAGACGATTCCGGCTGTCGTATAGCGGTTGAGACTCGCCAGCGTGATATTGTCGCGCACGGGCAGGTCGATCGCCACCCCATGGGCTCGGCGATCTTCGGGAACGAGCGCGACGCCGCTTCGCACCGCCACGTTTGGGCTCGAGTAGCGCTTTGCCTCGCCGCTGATGAAGATGGCCCCTTCGTCTGGAGTTTCGAGGCCAAACAAGCACTCCACGAGCTCTTTCACGCCCGATCCCAGGAGGCCGGTCATGCCGACAACTTCTCCGCTTCGCACCTCAAAGCTAATGTCTTCAAAACAGCCGCGCCGCGACAGTCCTTCGACCTTGAGCAGACTTTCACCCAGAGCGTGCGAGCGCCGCGGGTACATTTCGCCCATGTCGCGGTTGATCATCAGGGAGACGATCTCATCGAGGGACGTTTTTCTTGGATCGACCGTGCCGACGTCGGCGCCATTCCGCATGACCGTCACGACGTCGCAGAGCTCTTTGACCTCCTGCATATAGTGCGAGATGAAAACGACGGCGAGACCGTCGTCGCGCAGCCGTCGAAGAACGGAGAAAAGGCTGTTGACCTCGCGTTTGACCAACGCTGCGGTCGGTTCATCAAGGACGAGGATTGAGGCCTTGCGGGCAAGCGCGCGACTGATTTGCACGATCTTCTGCTGAGCGGTCGTCAGGTCTTTGATCAGTGTGTCCGCCGGCAGATCGATATCGAAGAAGCGTTTGATGATCGATTCGGACTCACGTTTCATCGCGCCCGCGCGGATGAAAGGGCCAATGCGCGGCTCCTGATTGACGAAGATCGCTTCCGCAACCGTAGCGGTCGGCGCCAACAGCCGCTCTTGATGGATGAAATGGACGCCGAGCTTCTCAAGCGCCGCAGGAGACGGGCGCTGGAGCTCTTGTCCGTTGACGACGACCTTGCCAGCGTCGGGCGAGTAGATGCCGGCAAGCACCTTGATGATGGTCGACTTGCCCGCCCCATTCTGGCCAACCAGCCCATGGATCGTGCCGCGAGAAACCTGCAGATTGGCGTCGACCAGGGCCTTAACCGGCCCGAAGGTCTTGGTGACGCCAGTCATATCGATCGCAAGCGTATCGACCATGGGTCTTCCACGAAGCTCATGAAACGGTCCGGCGCCACAAGAGGCGACGCCTGCTGCCCGATCTCACTTCTTGGGGAGAAACGGGCCAGCGGTCTGAGCCGCGTTCGCCTTGGTGATCAGCACGGCGGGAACAAAGGTGAACGGGGTCACCTTCTGGCCGGCGAGGTATTTGGCGACGTTCTGGACAGCCGTCTTGCCGATCTCGTACGGCTGCTGCGCGGCCACTGCGGAAGCTGGCGAGTTCGGATCGGCCACCATCGCAGTGAAGTCGGGGCTGCCGTCGACGCCATAGGTGCGAATGCCCTTGCGGCCGGACTGTTCGACGGCTTGCGTCGCGCCAACCATCGGCACGTCCCAGCAAGCCCAGACAGCGCTGACGTCGCCGTCCTTGGGATATTTCGTCAGCATGTCGGTGATGTTCGACTGGGCGGACTGCACCGTGTTCGGAATGACGTCACGCAATTCGGGCTGGATAATTTTCACGTCAGGGAAGCTTGTGAGGACATACTTCATCTGGTCGTAGCGGATCTTGCAGACCGGCACGCTGTAGAAGCCGTTGAAAACGAGAACATTGCCCTTGCCGCCCATGTCATTGACCATCTGCAGCGCGAGCTCGGCCCCGATGTCATAGTTGTTCGAGGTCGTATTATTGATGGCGAGCGGGGTCGCGGTATCGACCGTGAACAGCGGAATGCCCGCATCCTTGATCTTCTGCAACCACGGGGTCAGGACCTGAATGTTGCCGAGCTGCTCGATGATGGCGTCTGGCTTCTGAGCGATGAGCGTCTGGATCTGAGTGATTTGGGTCTGATCGTTACGCCCAGCGTCGAGTGGGATTGCTTGCCCGCCTAAGCGCTTGATCTCGTCGAGCTGGCCTTGATAAGCGCGGAGGTCCCAATCATGATCGGTGCCGATCACGGTGACGCCGATTTTCTTGCCCGCAAGCGACAGCTCTTCCGCCCTTATCTGCGCCGCGAAAATCATCGACGCGAGCCCGCTCGCCGCGAATATCAGTGCCTTCATGCGTCTCATCCCAATTCCTCCCATAGAACGCCGGTTTCCTCGGCTAACTTCGCCGAATATCGGCAAACTCTGCAGCTCTCCTCAGTACGAGCGCAACTGGCGACCTTCGCCGGATGGCGTCGTCGGTTGCCTCGGGCGGAGAACGATCCGAAAAGCTGCTCTCGCACATTCGATGACAGAGGAGAAGGTCTGATGGAAGCCGGCCTGCACGGGAGTGGCCCATAGACCTTCCTCGGTTCGATCTCCTCACGTTCGACACGAGCGCTCGCGTCACCAAACCGTGTAGCCGCCGTCGACCGAGAGGATCGAGCCGGTGACGTAACTTGACGCGGGCGAGAAGACGCCGACGATCGGCGTGAGGCGATCCAACGAGATCGCGGCGGAGGAAGAGGAAGTCGTGGCGGAATTTGACTACGTGATCGTTGGCGGCGGCGCGGCTGGTTGTGTCGTCGCTAACCGCTTGACCGAAAACCCCAAGATTCGTGTCGCTCTCCTCGAGTTCGGAACAAGCGGGAACCATCGACGCCAGATCGTGCGCATGCCGCTTGGCATGGTGACATTCATGATGCCGAACCTGGCTTTTCTTGGCGGCCCACGAATGATGTACCTCTACGAAGCCGAGCCTTCCCGCGGTCTTGGAAACACAAAAATGATCCTGCCGCGCGGCAAGGCGCTCGGCGGCAGTTCCATGGTCAATGGGATGATCTATATCCGTGGCCAAAGAGAAGACTATGATTCCTGGCGCGATCTGGGCAACCCCGGCTGGGGTTACGACGACTTGCTTCCCTACTTTCGAAAGTCTGAGAACTTTGTTCTGGCCACGGAGCCGAACGCGACTCGCGACTTGAACCTTGGCGGAGCGCCGATCCGCGACGCGATTGATATGGCCTATCATGGCGTGGGCGGACCTGTCAGCGTCGCGCCGCCACGGTCGCCGAATCCGATGTGCCAGGTCTATTTCCGCGCTTGCGAGGAGGCGGGGTACTCTCTTAATCCCGACTTTAACGGCGAGCGCCAGGAGGGCATCGGCTACCATTGGCTCACTCAAAAAGGCGGCGAGCGGTGGGGCGCGGAAAGCAGTTACGCAAACCCGGCGAAATCGCGACCCAACCTCCACATCATCACCGAGGCGCGGGCGCTGCAAATCCTTATGGACGGCAAGCGGGCCATTGGCGTTTCCTACGAACGCGCTCAGGAGGTCAGCGAGATCCGCGCCTCCAAGGAAGTCATCCTCGCAACCGGCGCCTTCGTCTCTCCGCAACTGCTCATGTTGTCCGGGATCGGGCGCCCGAAAGAACTCTGCCAACATGGGATCGCTGTGAAACATGCCGTGCCTGGCGTTGGCGGCAATTTGCAGGATCATATGGACACATGGGTCAAGCAGAGATCAACGACGAACTTAACCTATGGCGTTTCGTGGGGAACAATGCTGACCAATGCGACGCATGTCCTCAAGTGGCTTTCGGCGAGGCGAGGCATGTTCACGTCGAATACGGGCGAAGCAGGCGGCTTCGTCAAGTCGGGGCCTGACGCCGCTCGCGCCGACCTGCAATTGTTCTTCTGCACCACCATGGCGTCCGCTCAAGCGGCGGATAGTTTCTGGGGCCACGGCTGGGCGATGCACGCGTGCCTTCTTCGGCCGAAGAGCGTCGGCTCCGTCGGACTGAAAAGTCCCGATCCGCACGATGCGCCATTGATTGCGCCGAACTTCTTCGACGATCCATATGACATGGAGATTCTGGTTCGGGGGGTTCGGATCATGCGCCAGATCACCGACCAGGCGGCTTTCAACGCGCACCGCGGCGAAGAGGTCGCGCCGGGTCGAGCCGTCGAGACGGATGAGGACGTCGCAGCCTATATCCGGCGGAATTGTATGACGATGTACCATCCCACGAGCACCTGCAAGATGGGCGGCGATCCCATGGCGGTGGTGTCCCCATCGTCATTGATTGTCCACGGTCTGGAGAACCTGGCGATCGTGGACGCGTCCGTGATGCCCGCCGTTATTTCAGGCAATACGTTTGCTCCGACGGTGGCGGTGGCGGAAAAGGCTGCGGATTTGATCAAGCAACGCGCGCTGTGACCTTGCCGCCGCAAGACGTCCCCCGAACGACGAATCCATCGACTCCCGGCGATCGTCGTCGCGAGCCCCATCACGCGACGCCAGACGGCAGCAGCGCATTCTGAGATCGGGAACACAATCCTCCGCCCTCGCGGCAGTGAGCTACTTAGAGCAAATTGCGTTTGGGTCGAGCCGTGATCGTCATCGCGACCCCCGGATCAAGTCCGGGGGGAAGCAATCCAGGGGGAGGTAGGGCGCCCAGCGGCTCCTGGATCGCCGCGTCGGCCCATAGCCCGTCGAAAGACGGGCGTTCTTCCGAACTCCCATTAGCCCGTCGAAAAGACGGGCGTCTTTCGACGCCCTATGGCTCCTCGCGATGACGATTCCATCCGAACGCAGTTCTCTCTAGTGAATTTGGAACGCGCCGATACTGACTATGCAGAATCAAGGAGCGGAAATTGCCTCTCCGCAAGTCGCGGCAATTGTTCGATCAAACCGCCAATATCGCCAGATGTTAGAAATAGCACGGCGTCGTTCTTGCGCAGCTCGGCGCCAATTCTGGCGAGGCCCTCCTCGCAGGAATGGATGGGCGTGGCGTCCACGCCGGCGGCGCGCACGCGCTCCATAATCTCGTTTAGACTGGCTTGCTCGTGGGCGCTTGCCCCTTGGGTCGCGGGCTCAAATATAAAAACGCGGTCACAACCGCTAAACACGTCATCATACCATTCGAGCTTGTTGCGATTGCGCCACGAAAACGTGTGAGGCTCGAACACGACAAGCAGGCGTCGCGACGCAAAATGCGTTTTCATCGCCGCAATCGCGCTCTTCGCCTTGTCGTAGGACGATCCAAAGCCTTCGAACATTTGCACGCTGGTCTGATCTGATTTTCGGTCGAGCCGGCGCATGACCCCGCGAAAGCTTGCCATGGCGCCCATGTATTGCTCGACGCTGGCGAGACCGCGGGTCAGCACAAACGCCCCAATCCCAACCATGTTTTCGATATTGTGCGCGCCGAGCTGACTGGTCTTCACGCGAGCGACCTCGCGGCCTCGCTCAGTCAATGTGAATTGGGAGACTGCGCCATACTCGATATTCTCCGCGCGCCAGTCGCCTTTTGTGAGCCCGAAGGTTACGACACTCCGTTTCGCTTCGACGAGAAAGCGCTCGCTGAGGTCGCCTGAGGTCGCCGCAACGATGAGCCCGTCGCGCGGAACCAAATCGAAAAGTTGATGGAAGGGCTTAAGATAGGACTCAATCGTCGGAAAGACATTGACGTGGTCATGCGCGAGGGGCGCCAGCAGCACGTGCGCAGGACGGTAATGCAGAAACTTCGACTGATTATCGGTGTTGGAGGACGGATATTCGTCGCCTTCCAGCAAGAATAATCGTCCCGCGCCGGCATTCGACGCGCGAGCGGGCGACAAAGGCACGGCGCCGATCATCCACGAGGGATCGCGCCCTGCGCTCACGAGGCAATGCGCCAACATCGAAACGCTCGTCGTCTTCCCGAACGATCCCGCCACCACCACGTTCTCGCGTCCACGCGAAAGAAGCGCGAGCACTTCGGCGAAGGACAGAATTTTTGGCCCTCCGGGCTTCGCGGCCCGCGCGAAAGCCTCCGCCACCTCATCGTTCTCGCTCGGAACCAACCGCGCGTTCTTGCCGATGACGATAAGATCGCCGTCCTCAGGAATATTCTGCGCCGCATAAGGCGCCCGGCACGCGAATTCTTCGCGCGCCAGCACCTGCGAGATCGGCGGATAGATGGCTTCGTCGGAGCCTGTCACGGCGACGCCGCTGTCACGCAGCAGGATAGCGGTGGCGCTCATGCCCACGCCGGCAAGACCGATGAAGTGAGCTTTGCGAAATGGAAATGCGCTCATTGTCGCTTTGTCTGGAAGTTCAGAATCATGCGCCGCCCGGTTCATCGAATCAGAGCAGCGCACGGCTGCGAACACCTGCGCTATGCCAGCGACCCCCGCAACAAGGAATGTGCGCCCCCTCGCCTCCCGCGAAAGGCCGACCACGCAGCGCGTGAGGCGGAAGATATTGACGGAGCGACTTCGTCACTAAAGACGCGGGCGAGCGGGTCAATTGACAGCGACTGACCCTGCCCGGCGTCGCGGCCAGGTTCTCATGCAGCCGGCGCCAGGAGGCGCTCGAGGCTCGCTGCCTCGATGCGGGCAAAGTCAGCGGAAGCCGAGCGCGAGTCCAATTCCGCTGCCAACCACAAGGTGCGCCAGCTCGCTCAGATCGCTGGGGACTACGGCCGACTGGCCATCATCGGCATCTCAACCCTCGTCGAAAAGCACGCCACAGGGTGCCGGAGTTAGGTCCTGGTGAGCGGAAACGCCCGACGCGAGCGGCCGAGGGCATTCTCAGGTCTCGCAGGCTGCTCCTTAGGTAAAGCGCGAACCCCTTTGGGGTAAAGAAGTCGCCCGGCGTGGGGTCGCAGGCCGATCGAGAGAGTCTTGCCGGGTTCGCAGTTGCCGTCTCCCGGGAGCGCTTGACAGGCTCGGCGATATTTAGTGTTATGATATAACATTCTGTATTCACGATTGGAGACATAATCAGTGAGTAGTAAGCTCGCGAGAGTCGTCGTTTGCGTTTCGATTGGCTTTTGGTTGGGCCTGCCTGCCGGAGTTTCCGCGCAGACGTCGTTGCCGGAAGTGCAGGTCAATCCCTCTCCGGCGACAACTCCTCAACGCAAAACGAAGCGAGCGGCCAAGTCCAAGGTCGCCGCCTCCCGGCAGGGAAAAACACTAGCCGTTGCTGGCGCCGCGTCCTCAGGATCGGGAGCGGCCTCCGGGGCTTCCTCGTCCGGTGCAGGATCCCAACGCGGCCATGGCGGACCATCACCAGCTCTCGTCGCCCAGACCAAAGCGCTCGACGCCGCGCGCGCCCAAATTTTCGCGCCGGTCGGCACGAACACTTTCAACATGACGAGCACCGACATCTCAAATATGCCGGCGGGTACGGATACGCCGTTCGACAAGGTGCTGCTGCAGGCGCCTGGATTTTCGCAGGACTCCGCGGCGAGCGGCTCGCTCCATCTGCGCAACGAGCACGCCAACCTGCAATATCGCATCAACGGGGTGCTGCTGCCTGACGGCGTCTCCGGGTTCACGGACTTCCTTGACAGCGGCTTCGTGGGCAACGCCACAATCGTGGACGGAGTCCTCCCATCGCAGTACGGCCAGCACACCACGGGAATCATCGACATCACGCCCAAAAACGGCGTGTTCGACGGCGGCGGCGCAATCAGCGTCTATGGCGGCAGCCGCGACACGATCAGCCCGTACATGGAATATGGCGGCGCCTTCGGTCAGACCCAGTACTACGTCGTCGGCCGCTACTTCGGCTCGAACGAGGGCATTGAGAATCCGGCGGCGACCATCGACGCCATTCACGACCACACGGACCAGGGCAAGTTCTTCGGCTACGTCTCGACCATTCTGGGCGACGGATCGCGCCTGAGCCTCATCAGCGGCGCTTCCGACGGCGCCTATCAGATTCCCAACAATCCGGGCCAAACGCCCTCGTTCGTAACGCCCGGCTTTCCCCCGATCAATTCCGCGCAGATCAACGAGAACCAGTACGAACAGAACTATTACAACGTGCTCTCCTGGCAGAAGTCGATGGGAGCGCTCGACATGCAGGTGTCGGCTTTCTCCCGGTACAGCAGCCTGAACTTCCTGCCCGATCCGATCGGCGATCTGCAGTACAACGGCGTCGCCTCCAACGTCTTTCGCAGCAGCTTCCTTAACGGCGTCATGGGCGACGCCTCCTATCGCCTGAATAACCAACACACCCTGCGCTTCGGCTTCACCGGGAGCGGAGAGAATGCGACCGCCAACAACGATTCGGTGGTCTTTCCCGTCGACGCCGATGGGAACGTTAATGGGCCGCCCTTCGCAGCGCAGGCGCAGCAGGAATACAAAACCGGCTGGCTGTTCGGCGCTTATTTGCAGGACGAATGGCGGATCACTGACAAGCTGACCCTGAACGGAGGACTGCGCTTCGACCAGATGTACGGCTATGTCGACGCGAACCAGTTCAGCCCGCGCATCAGCCTGACATACAAGCCGACCGAGAACACCACCTTTCACGCCGGCTACGCCCGCTATTTCACTCCGCCGGAGCTTTCACTCTCCGCGCCGACCAATCTTGCCGCTTTCGCCAACACGACGCAGCAACCCGGCGTTCCTCTCGACGATCCGGTTCAGCCCGAGCGGTCGAACTATTTCGACGTCGGCATCGATCAGAAGATCATGCCCGGCCTCACGGCGGGACTCGACGCCTATTACAAGAGCGCGACCGACTTGCTCGACGATGGTCAGTTCGGCCAGGCCTTGACCCTGACCGCCTTCAATTACGCCCGTGGCTGGAACGAAGGCGTCGAAGGAAAGATCAATTACGAGACGAACAACCTGAGAGTCTATGCCAACGTCGCCTGGGGCCATCAGTACGCAACCAACGTCGTCTCCAATCAATTTCTCTTTGACCCCGACGAGTTCGCCTATATCGCCAACCACTACATTCCGACCGATCACTCACAGACCTGGACGGGCTCGGCCGGCGCTTCCTATTTGTGGAACGGCACGACCTATACCGCCGACATGATCTTCGGCAGCGGGCTCAGGAACGGATTCGCCAACCTGTCGACGGTGCCTGCCTACGCTCAGATCAACGTCGGCCTGTCGCACGCGTTCAAATGGTCGCCGGACAGGAAGCCGCTGACGGTCCGCTTCACCGTCGTCAACCTTTTCGACACGGTCTACGAGATCAGGGACGGAACGGGCATCGGCGTCTTCGCGCCGCAATACGGCCCGCGGCGCGGCTTTTTTGTCAGCCTCGCGCAAGCCTTGTGATCGTGCGCCCACGTGGACGAGCGCCTGGCGCGCGTGTTTGCGCGTGGCCACGGGGCGCCGGCGCGGCGCTTCTAGGCACGGCGATCGCGTTCATTCCCGCCGTCGCGCTCGCCCAAGAGACGCCGGAAACGCCGGCTGCCGCGACGCTCGCGCCCGCCGATCTGTCGCCCTGGGGCATGTTTCTGTCGGCCGATGTCTTCGTCAAGGCGGTCATGGCGAGCCTTGCCTTCGCATCTTTGGCCGCCTGGACGATCGCGCTGTTCAAGGGAATCGAACTGACGATTGGAGCGCGCAAGTTGCGCCGTCAGCTCGCTCTCTTCGGGCGGTCAGCGAGCCTCGCCGAAGGCGCCGCGGCGCTCGCGCGGCAGCGGGGCCTCGAGGCTGCGGTTAGCGAGGCCCAGGAGGAATTGCGCGCCTCCGTGGGCCTGGACGCCCCCGGCCTCAAGGACCGCATCGCCTCGAGGCTCGAGCGCTTTGAGGCGCGCGCGAGTCGTCGAATGGCGCGCGCAACCGGCGTGATTGCGACCATCGGCGCCACGGCGCCATTCGTCGGGCTATTCGGCACCGTCTGGGGCGTCATGAACAGCTTCATCGGCATCTCCAAACAGCACACGACCAATCTCGCCGTCGTAGCTCCAGGAATCGCCGAGGCGCTGCTCGCGACCGCACTCGGCCTGTTCGCGGCGATTCCGGCCGTGGTTCTCTACAACCTACTTGCCCGCGCGCTTGCGGCGCATCGGGCGCAGTATTCCGATGGCGCGGAAATGATTCTGAGGCTTGCCAGCCGGGACTTGGACCGAGCGCTCGCTGGACGCCGAGGGCTCGTGCGCATGCCCTCAACAGCCTCCGAATAGACCATGGCCGCGCGTATCGATCCCGGCGATGAGTTTGCAGAGACGCACGAGATCAATGTGACGCCGTTCATCGACGTCATGCTCGTGCTCTTGATCATCTTCATGATCGCAGCGCCCCTTTCGACCGTCGACGTCGCGGTCGACCTGCCGACGTCGAGCGCGCAGCCGAATCCGTCTCCGGAGAAGCCCGTCACGCTCACGCTGAAGCCGGACCTCTCTCTTCTCCTCGGCGAGCGGCCGCTGGCGCGCGGCGACCTTGCCGCGGCGCTCGATCGCGCGGCGAACGGCGACCGCGGCCGGCGGGTCTTCCTGCGCGCCGACAAGAGCGTCGCCTACGGCGAGGTGATGGCGCTGATGGACGACCTGCGCGCCGCTGGCTATCTCAAGATCGGCCTCGTCGGGATCCAGTCCGATCGCGGGCGATGATGCGCGAAGCCGCCCTTTGGACATTCTGCGCTGCGATCGTCGCTGCGGCGCATTTCGCCGCGTGGCTCGTCTTTGCAACGCCGCGCGTCGCGATCGACTCGGACGCCGGCTCTCCGGTCGTGACGCTGGAGCTCAGCCCGATCGTGACCGCGCCCCCGCCTCCGGACGAAGCCCGGCCTGACGCTGAGGCGAGTCCGACCGAGGCCGCCTCGCCTGGCGCGCCGGCGGCCGAGCCCACTGAGCTCGCTCCCCTCGATCCGCCGAAGCCGGATCCGCCCGAGGAAACGCCGTCGCCCGCTTTGGAGTCGCCTCCGCCGATCGCTGAACAGGCTCCAGTCAGTCCGGATCCTCAGCCTCCAGAGCTGGCGCCAACGCCTGAGGTTCCACCTCAGCCGCCGAAAACGAGTGCTTCTCCCCCAGAGGACACGCCGCCCCCTCCAGAGCCGCCGGCCCTTGCGCCCGGCGCGCAGCCTGCGCCGCCTCCAAGCGCGCCGTCGACGGCCTCGAACCATGTCGCCGACGCCATTGCCGCGCCCGCGAAAACCCCGGGAAGCGAGGAGGCGGTTTCGCCTCCTGCACTACGCCGCTGGCAGCAGGATTTGGTTGCCCAGATCGAGCGCTACAAACGTTTTCCCGCTGGCGCTCAAGGTCACGCGGGCGTCGTGCGAGTCGCCTTCTCCATCGACGAAACAGGAAGGCTGATCTCAGTCCGGATCGCCGCCTCTTCAGGCTCGACGATCCTCGACGACGCGGCGATCGATCTTATTCGCCGCGCCCAGCCATTCTCGCCGCCGCCCCAAGGTCTCAAAGCAAGCGAATTGAGCTTCGTCGCGCCGATCCGGTATCTCACGGGGGGCGATAGAATGAAGTAAGCTCTATGCAACTATCAGAGCCATGACGCATCGGTTTCCGCCTTCTCGCATCGTCTCTCTAACCGAAGAGACGGTTGAAACGCTTCATCTCCTCCGGCGAGCAAGACGGCGTCGTGCGACGTCGGGCTACGCCGTCAGACTACCTCGAGCGCGCATGCAGACGACGGCGCGCTTTCGTCGATCTCCTGCCGAATGCATCACGAAAAGGTTCGCCAGATGGTGGGGAGCAATCCCAACCAATTCTGCACGAATGCACCTGAAAGTGCAGCGCGCTTCGCGACGCCGCCTCGGGCGGCGGTCGAGAGGCGGTTTGACGGCGTCCGACCAGGTATTGATTCAAAAACCATCAACCCGGGTCCGTTCTCAATGGAGATCCCGGATCAAAGCTCAACGGAAATCGACACCCAGCGACCAGACGTTGTAAGCCATTTCGCCGCTGACAAGAGAACACGAGCTCCGCCGATAGCCGATCTGGCTTGGCCATCGGTTCTCGACAAAAGGAAGATCATGGCCGGGTTCAAAGACTATCAGATCGACATCCATCTGAAGGGCCTGTCAGGCGAAAAGCCGAAGATTCCAGTCGATTTCCCGAATCTGCAGGCGAGGGCCCAGGCCGAGATGCCAAGCGACATCTACGATTTTGTCGCCTGCGGCGCGGGCGACGAGCACACGCAAGACCTCAACGCAGCCGCGTTCAAGAAATGGGCTCTCATGCCTCGCAGGTTGGTCGATTGCGCCACACGCGACCTCTCTGTCGAAATGCTCAACATGCGTTTCGCTTCCCCGCTGTTCCTTGCGCCGATCGGCGTCATTGGCCCTTGCAGGCCGGATGGAACAGGCGATCTCGAGACCGCGCGCGGCGCGACAGCGGCAGGCGTCCCAATGGTGGCTGCGACCTTTTCCAATGCTCCAATGGAGGAGGTCGCCAAGGCGCTCGGCGATGATGGGACTGGCTTCTTT
>Ga0153954_1001125_pt1 | contig 15898 bp, 12 predicted proteins | sample TSFL038MetaG_FD_102277 | JGI IMG/M metagenome (GOLD analysis project Ga0153954, IMG submission 102277) | Attine ant fungus gardens microbial communities from Florida, USA - TSFL038 MetaG | ecosystem: Host-associated > Fungi > Mycelium > Unclassified | place: USA: Florida, Wekiwa Springs State... | reverse complement strand
GACGCCCGCGCGCCCCCTTGTGCCGGTCCGCCACGTCTGTAGAAGAATGGTGTTCCCGGGCGGGGGCCGCGATGAAGATGGCCATTCGCAGGGTTGGCGGCAGGAAGGGCGCAAGGCGGAAGACGTGGATATTCTCAAGATACGCGATGCCCAGGACGTGGAGACGGCGGTGCGCGCGGCGATTGCCGGCGAGCAGCCGCTGGAGATCATCGGCCGTGGTTCCAAGCGCCTGATCGGTCAGCCGATGGCGACCAATGCGGTGCTCGACCTGTCGGCGCTCAATGCCGTCGTCTCCTATGAGCCGAATGAACTCATCATCACGGTGCAGGCCGGCGTGCCGCTCGCCGACGTGATGTCGCTGATCGATTCCAAAAGCCAGCAATTCGCCTTCGAGCCGGTCGATACCTCAGCGCTGCTCGGTGGCGGGGAAATCGGGACCATCGGCGGGATGATCGGCGCCGGCCTTGCCGGGCCGCGCCGGGTGAAGGCAGGTGGCGTGCGCGACCATCTCCTGGGTGTCCATGCGGTGTCGGGCTTCGGCGACAGCTTCAAGACCGGCGGCAAGGTCGTGAAGAATGTCACAGGCTACGACCTCTGCAAGCTGCTGGCCGGCTCCTGGGGCACGCTTGCGGTCATGACCGAAGTGACCCTGAAGGTGATGCCCAGGCCGGAGAGCGAGCGGACGCTGGTGCTGCGGGGCCTCGACGATCTCACCGCCAACCGGGCGATGACCGCCGCGCTCGGCTCGCCATTCGACGTATCCGCCGCCGCGCATGCGCCGGCATCGGCGCTCGCGGCGGAGGTCCCGGGTCTCGGCGCGCTGGGCTCGCCGCGCCAGGCGGTCACGCTGGTGCGGCTGGAAGGCATCATGGCGTCCGCCAACCACCGCGCCGCTTCGCTGGCGCAGACGCTGGCGCCGTTCGGCGCCATCGAGATCGTCGAAGACGCGCCGTCCGGCGCCGCCTGGCAGGCCATTCGGGACGTGCTGCCGTTCGCCGCCAATGGCGCGCTCGGGGCGTGGCCGGTCTGGCGGATCGTCTGCCCGCCGGCCGCGGGCGGCGAACTGGGGCAGGCGCTCGCGCGCGCTACCGGTGGCGATGTGATCTATGACTGGGGTGGGGGCCTGATCTGGGCCGCGCTGCCGCCAAAGGCGGATGCGCAGGCCGCGCTGGTGCGCCAGCGGGTCGGCGCCGCGGGCGGCCACGCGACGCTGTTGCGGGCTCCCGAGCAGATCAGGCGCAATGTCGATGTGTTCCAGCCGCAGCCGAGCGGTCTCGCCGCCTTGAGCGAGCGCGTCCGCGCGAGCTTCGATCCAAAGCGCGTCCTCAACCGTGGCCGCATGGTCCGGGAGGCCTGAGACATGAAGACTGAATTCAGCCTCGCCCAGCTTGCCGATCCCGATATCGCGGAGGCCGACAAGATCCTGCGCGCCTGCGTCCATTGCGGCTTCTGCACCGCGACGTGTCCGACCTATGTGCTGCTCGGCGACGAACTCGATAGCCCGCGCGGGCGCATCTATCTGATCAAGGAGATGCTCGAGAAGGACCGGCCGCCCACCGTGGAGGTGGTCAAGCATATCGATCGCTGCCTCTCCTGCCTCGCCTGCATGACCACCTGTCCGTCGGGCGTGAACTACATGCATCTGGTCGATCAGGCGCGGGTCAGGATCGAGCAGCAATACCGGCGGCCGCTCGTCGAGCGCGCGCTACGCGCGGTGTTGGCGTTCGTCCTGCCGCAGCCAAAATGGTTCCGTGCCAGTCTCAAGCTTGGTCGGCTGGCCCGGCCGCTGGCCGGGCTTCTACCGGCCGCGAAGGCCTCGGCGACCCCCGGCCTCTCGCGCCGGGTCCGCGCGATGCTGGCGCTCGCGCCAACCGTGCTGCCGGCGCCGGGACCGCAGGCGGGCAGTGTATTTGCCGCGGTTGGACCGCGGCGTGGCCGGGTCGCATTGCTGCAGGGCTGCGCCCAGCAGGTGCTGGCGCCGCGAATCAATCAGGCCGCCATCAATGTCCTGACCCGCCACGGTGTCGAGGTCGTGCTGGTCCAGGACGAGCAATGCTGCGGCGCGTTGACCCACCATCTCGGCCACGACGGCGACGCGTTGGCGCGGGCCAAGGCCAACATCACGGCGTGGACGGCAGAAGCGGAGCGCGGCGGCCTGGATGCCATTCTGGTGACGACATCGGGCTGCGGCACGGTGATCAAGGACTATGGCTACATGCTGCGCGAGGACCGCGATTTCGCAGGCCCGGCTGCGCGGGTCTCGGCGCTCGCCAAGGACATCACCGAGTATCTCAGCGGCATCGAACTGAAGCCCGCGCAACAAGAGCAGCGTGGCGTTGTCGTCGCCTACCACTCCGCTTGTTCGCTGCAGCACGGCCAGAAAATCACACAGGCCCCCAAAGATTTGCTTTCCAAGAACGGATTCGTGGTGAAAGATGTCCCGGAGAGCCATTTGTGTTGCGGTTCGGCGGGGACCTATAACATTCTCCAGCCTGACATTGCGGACAGATTGCGCGAGCGCAAGGTCGCCAACATCGCAAGCGTCAAGCCGGATGTAATTGCTGCAGGCAATATTGGTTGCATGATTCAGATTGCCGGCGGTGCGTCAGTTCCTGTGGTGCACACCATTGAGCTTCTCGATTGGGCGACGGGCGGGACCCGGCCGGGATCAAACTGATCGATCGGCCACGCGCGTCAGAGAAGGGACACACTGAACGCCCGATGGACATTGATCGGCGGCAACAGGAGGATCACGATGGCTAAAGGGAAAAAGAACAAGAAAGGCAAGAAAGACAAAAAGAAGAAAAGCCTGATGGCGAAGACGTCCGCGAGGAAGACCGCGAAGAAATCTGCAAAGAAGTCGGCCAAAAAGACTGCAACCAAAGCGGCGAAGAAGGCCAAGAAGTCTGCGAAAAAATCCGCGGTGAAAGCCAAGAGCTCCAAGAAGAGCGCGAAGAAGACCGCAAAGAAAACCGCGACGAAGGCGGCAAAAACATCAGCGAAGAAATCGGCCAAGAAGGCCACTGCGAGAAAGAGCGTCGCGAAGCCCGCACCGGTTACGATGCCTGAGCCGACCCATGAGTCGGAGCCGGCTCCGAGCTGGGCAATGCCGAGCCCGAGCCCGGCGCCGTCCTGGAGTCATTCGGACGATCACAGCGCGACGTCTTCCGACGACGAGAACGGCTAACCCGCTTCGAAGCGATTGACGACTGAAGGCCGCAGCGGAAACGCTGCGGCCTTTTGCATGTATAGATCTTTTATAAGCGCGCTTTGCGCCGTCGAACTGTGCGAGCATTCGCGCAACGTGATTCGCTGCCTACGCGCGCGACACCCGTGTTGTGACGTCTGACCAGGGCCTGAGCCGTGCTTGGCGCTCCGTAGAAGACCGGAGAAGGTTGTTGTTGGAATGCAACACACCCGCACAACCTTTCAGTGAAACGGCTGAAACGCCTAAAAAGTCGGCAAATGGTTAGTTTTTTTTCTTCACCGCTTGTTAGGCGCGTTCCAGATTGCCGGCGCTCAAAGAAATTCGGTTGCAGTCAGGTGTTCGTTTTGCCCCGGGGGGCGTCGGAATCGGACTGGCTCTTGAAAGGCTGATGGGGATCTTCATGAAGAAAGTAGTGTTGTTGGCAACGGCGCTGGCAATGGTATCGGGTTCGGCTCTCGCCGCTGACATGCCTGTAAAGGCGCTCAAGGCCCCGCCGCCGGCTCCGTTCGACCCTTGGGACGTGGCTTTTGGTGGCGCCATTATGAGTGATTACGTCTTCCGCGGTATCACGCAGTCGAACCACCAGCCGTCGGTCGCGGCCTATTTCGAACCGCGCTACAACGTCAACAAGGACCTGCAGCTCTATATCGGCACCTCGGCCGAGAGCATCTCTTTCCCGAATCGCGCCGCGGCCGAAGTCGACATCTACGGCGGTATCCGCCCGACGGTTGGTCCGATGGCCTTCGACATCGGCGTCTGGGGCTATCTCTATCCGGGTGGAAGCTGCTTCAACTCGTCGGCATTCCCCGGCTCCGGCATTCCCGGCTCTGGGAACGACTGCATCCTGAACGGCAACCTTCCGAACGCATTCCTCACGACCGGCGTCCCGGGCAACGTTGCCAAGAAGGATGCGAGCTTCTTCGAAGTCTACGGCAAGGGCACCTACACCATCAACGATCAGTGGGCGGTCGGCTTCACCGAATACTACTCACCGAACTTCCTGAATCTCGGCGCCTGGGGTGACTACGCGTCGATCACCGCGAAGTGGACTGCGCCCAGCACGACCTTCGGTTCGAGCGGCATCGGCATGTACGTTTCGGGCGAGTTCGGCCGGCAGTGGCTCGGCACCTCGGACGCATTCTACGGCACGACGGTTGCGACCGCGTTCGGCGGTCCGTTCCCCGGCGGTATTCCTGAGCCGAGCTACAACACCTGGAATATCGGCATCGGCTTCACCTACAAGGTCTTCACGCTGGACTTGCGCTACTCCGACACCGACCTCTCGAAGGCATCCTGTAACGCTTTCACCAGCGACTTCTCGACCACCAATGCGAGCCCGAATTTCGTGACGGCGATCAACCCGGGCAACGGCGCTTCCGCCTACGGCTCCAACTGGTGCGGTGCGACCGGCATTGCCAAGCTGTCAGTCGACCTGACCGCGATGACCAACCTGAAGTAAGCTTTCTCGAAAGAGACGGCGAGGAGGGCGGCAGAGTGATCTGCCGCCCTTTCTGTTTGGAGTTGAAGGCGTGAGACGATGCGGCGAATGGGCCGCAAGCGAAGTTCGCGAACGAGGTGGTCCCGTCATGCGTGAACCTGGATGGGACAATGGCTGCGGAGCTTCAGTCGCGCCGCTGTCACCAACATGTGAGGTGGCGCAGCATCGTCCAGCTTTGGCCCGAGCGCGCAGCCCGGAGCGACATCAAGAGACTTCGCTCTCCTCACCCTTCATCTCGCTCTCCAGCGCGAACCGGTCACCCTCGCGGTTCAGTGCGATGTGGCGCTGGTGGTACGCTTCGAGCGTCGAACGGTGGCCGATCGAGACGATCGTGCTGTCCGGCAGCTTTTCGGCAAGAAGACGGTAGAGGGTGGCTTCCGCAGCCTCGTCCAGCGAAGCTGTTGCCTCGTCCAGGAAGAGATAGCGGGGCGCGTGCAACAGGGCGCGCGCGATGCCAAGCCGCTGCTGTTCACCGAGCGACAGCATCCGATTCCAATGCGCTTGCTCATCCAGCTGCGCTTCTAGTTTTGGCAGGCCGACCGCGGCCAGCGCCTGCTTGACCTGATCCGACGTGAACGTGTCGGCTGACGCGGGATAGGCGACCGCAGCCCTGAGCGAGCCGATCGGGAAATATGGTCGTTGCGGCAGCATCATGAGCGTGGCGTTAGCGGGTATCGCGATCGCGCCACTGCCGAACGGCCAGATGCCGGCGACGGTGCGCAACAGAGTCGATTTGCCGGCGCCTGACGGGCCGGTGACGAGAGTGCGTTCGTTGCCGCGAATCCTGAACTGGTCGGCGGAAATCAGCGGTGCGCCGTCCGGCAGCTTCACCAGGAGATCCGCGAGATCGATTCCGTTGTGGCTCGCCGCGGACTCGACCCTGATTGTCGGCCCTTTTTGCGCCAGCGCCGCCGCGCCTTTGACGGACATCTCGAAGCCATCGAGACGGGCGATCACCGCGCGCCATTCCGCCATCGAGCGATAGATCGTAACGAAGACCGACAGCGCCTTCCTGACGCTTTCGAACGCGTTGGCCGCCTGCACCAGGCCACCGAGCTGGATCTTCTCGGCGAAATAGGCTGGAGCCAGCAGCAATATCGGGAAGATGACGGCGGCTTGCGCATAGCTGGTGGTGAACGCGGTCAGCCTCTTCGTCCGGCTCATGATCGCATACCAGTTGTTGACGACGTAGTCGAAGCGTGACGAAAGCTGTTCGCGCTCGGCAGGTTCGCCCCTCAGCAGCGCGATCTGTTCGGAGTTTTCGCGTACCCGCACCAGGTTGAACCGGAAGTCGGCTTCATATCGCTGCTGCTGGTAGTCGAGATTGACCAGCGGAGCGCCGATCCACTGCGTCAGCAGCGTGCCGAATACGGCGTAGACCAGCGCCGCCCAGACCAGATAGCCGGGGACCGGCAAGGTCCTGCCGAACAAGTGCAGCGGCGCTGCGTCGGACAAGCCCCACAGGATGACGACAAAGGACAGCAGCGTCACGACCGAGTTCAAAATGCTCAGGCCGATGTCCAGCGTGCGGGCGACGAACAGTTGCAGGTCGTCGCTGATGCGCTGGTCCGGATTGTCGGCGAGATCGCCCTGGAGCTGCATCCGGTAGTGATTGGCGTTTTGCAGCCATTCACCGAGATAGCGGTTGGTCAGCCAGCGCCGCCAACGAATCTGGAGCCACTGGTTGAGGTAAAGCTGATAGACGGCCATCCCGATCGAGCAAAAGGCAAGGACCGTAAAGATGCCGATTTCGCGGACGAAGTTTTCCCAGTTCCGGTCCTGCAGCGCGTTGTAGAAGCGGTTGTTCCACTGGTTCAGCAGGACGTCGATCCCGACCTCCGCAAGCTCAATGGCAACGACAGTCGCCAGCAGGATGCGGCCGGCCCATTTGTCTTCGGAGCGAAAATAGGGAGCAGCGATCCGCCATACGATCGCGAGCGTCGAGCGGATGTTGTTCACAGATTGCCGTCTCCTGGGGGCTGGTTCAAGGGGCTGAAAAATCAAGCCAATTCGGCACGCTCGAATTCTTCTTAGACTAAAGTCGCGAATTTCGTCAGGCGGGCTGGCTTGTCCGAGGCTCCGAGTCAACCCTAGCATGCATATAAGGGCGAGGGGTGGGACCGCCTTCGGACTTCGCGAGCTTTTGAGCGGGCTTCTGGCGCGGCCAGATCCTTAGCTCATCTCGCACATCGCAGGCACCCTGCAATCACGCCCGGCTGCCCGGCTCTTCCACGCCGGTCGGGCCGCAGACAAAGGCGTGGGGAGGAAATTGCAATGTGGAACCAAGTCTATAATCCGCTCAATAGCGCGGCGTTGTCGACCATCGCCGCCGCGATTCCCGTCGTCACGCTGCTGGTGCTGATCGCCAGCGGCAAGGTCAAGGCGCACGTCGCGGCGATCATCGCGATGATCGTCACCAACCTGATCGCGATCTTCGTCTTCACCATGCCTGCCGGCATGTCGATCCGTGCCTCGATCCTGGGCATCGTGACCGGCTTTTTTCCAATCGGCTGGATCGTGCTGAACGTTATCTTTCTCTATCAGATCACGGTCGCGACCGGGAAATTCGAGCTATTGAAGCGTGCTGTCGGCGGCGTCACCGAAGACCGCCGGCTGCAATTGCTGCTGATCGCGTTTTCCTTCGGCGCCTTCTTCGAAGGTGCGTCCGGATTTGGTACGCCGGTCGCGATCACCGGCTCGATCCTGATCGGGCTCGGCTTCTCACCACTGGCCGCATCCGGCCTGTCGCTGATCGCGAACACCGCGCCGGTCGCCTATGGTGCGCTGGGTACGCCAATCCAGGGCCTCGCCTCGGTCACAGGACTTGATCCCTACACCCTGGGCGCGATGGTCGGACGGCAACTGCCGCTCTTCTCGCTGATCGTGCCGTTCTGGGTGGTGTGGGCGTTCGCGGGCTGGAGGGGCATGAAGGATATCTGGCCGGCCATTCTCGTCACCGGCGTCTCCTTCGCGGTCCCGCAATTCGTGATCTCGAACTTCATCAATCCGTGGATCGTCGACATCGGCGCGTCATTGATCTCGATGGGCTGTCTGATCCTGTTCCTGCGCGTCTGGCAGCCCAGGGAACTCTGGCTGTCGCCGAAGCTGCGCGGCAATGACGAATCGGTGGCGACGATGGCGGCCGCAAAGCCGCTCGATAAGACGCCGCTGACGCAAGCCGAACTGTGGACAGCGCTGCTGCCGTGGATCATCGTCTGCATCGTGATGCTGATCTGGGGCAATGGCGCCTTCAAGACCTGGGCCAATTCGATCTTCACCTGGAACTATGCGGTTCCAGATCTGCACAACATGATCAACAAGATGCCGCCGGTGGTGGCGAAGCCGACACCGGAAGGCGCGGTGTTCGCGTTCACATACCTGTCCTTCACCGGCACGGGCATGCTGATCGCGGCGATCATTTCGGGCCTCCTGATGGGGCTGTCGCCGGCCAGACTGATCTCCGAATATGGCCGCACGATCAGGATCTGCGCGATCTCGCTGATCACGATCTCGGCGATGCTCGCGATCGGCACGCTGACCCGGCTCGGCGGCGTCGACGCGACACTGGGCCTCGCCTTTGCGGCGACCGGCGTGCTCTATCCATTCTTCGGCACGCTGCTAGGCTGGTTGGGCGTGGCGTTGACGGGATCTGACACCGCCTCGAACATCCTGTTCGGCAATCTGCAGAAGATCACGTCACAACAGATCGGCCTGTCGCCGATACTGATGGCCGCCGCCAACTCGTCCGGTGGTGTGATGGGCAAGATGATCGACGCGCAGTCGATCGTCGTCGCTTCAACCGCAACCAACTGGTACGGCCACGAGGGCTCGATCCTGCGCTACGTGTTCAAGCACTCGATCGTGCTGGCGTGCCTCGTCGGCCTGTTCGTGATGTTGCAGGCCTATGTCTATCCGTTCACGGAGATGGTGCTGAAGTAACAGGCGCTGCCGACGACATTCGAATCCCCGCGGGAGCTGCCGGCCCCCGCGGGGATTTTCTTTTTTGGAATGACCGCGCAGCGCAACAGGCCTGCAATTTGTGCTGACGCGCATCTGGCCAATGTCATGTTCGTCCAATACAACGCAGGCCCGTTGTTGGCGTGTTTTCGAGAGGTCGTATGCTTTCAAGTCGGTTCGCTTGCGGCGCAGTTGTTGTTGCGCTGGCATTGCTCACGTCTGTTGCGGACATCAATTCCGCGCGTGCCGAGAGTGGTTTCCCGTTCGGCATGGAAATGACGCTGGACGCAGCGCCTCAGCCCGGCTCGAAGCGGATTCCCGATCTCGACATCGGCGACAATGGCGAGGTGGTGCTCGAACTGTGGTGCAAGGGGGGCAAGGGCCAGTTCTCGGTCGCGGGCAACACGGTGATCTTTGTTGCGGGTCCGATAGAGGATCGCGGCTGCCCCGCGGCGCGCGCGCAGGCCGATGACGAGCTGATTGCGGCGCTGACCGAATCCACCAGCTGGAGACGGCAGGGCGATTCCGTCTCCTTCATCGGCAGCAGGACGCTGCACTTCCACATCAACACGAACTGAAGATCATCGTCATTGCTGGTCTAGCGCCAGCACCTGTCCGCCGAGCTACGGCGGACAGGTCGTCGCCCCAGCGCAAAATTGCTGTGCAATCTTGTCGTGGGCTTCTCGCAATGACGACTCTTGGCGAACGGTCTACTTCCAGACCGACCTGTCGGCGTCCCAGCGCTGGCCCTTCAATGCCTTGGCGAGCGCATCGATCGAACCGGTGTCATCGGTCGGGTCAGCTTCCTCGTCGCTTGAGGAGTCGTCCGACAGGATCAGCTTCGGCCCGGCCCCCTCGTCGGCTGTCTTGGTGACAGGGCTGCCGATCCAGAGCATCAGGTAGTCCGATCCGCCGGGCTTGTCCTGCGCAACCAGGCCCGAGACCTCGATCGTGTCGGTCAGATCGAGTGCGGGATAAAGCTGGCTCGGCCGCTTGAACGTCAGCTTCAGCTTGCCGCTGGTCGAACTCCAGTTCGCCGCGTCCGGCTTTGCCGACAGCGTCTTCGCCAGCACGCCCGACACCGCGGCGGTCAATTTGTCCCTGTTGAGCTTGCCGCCGTCCTGCCAGCCGGCGGCGGGAAAGCGGATCGCGCGGTCCATCTCGACGATGCCGGTAGTCCAGCCCGCCAGCGTGACGCCCGGCATGCCCTTTGCCTTTGCGACCAGTGCCGCGGCGCGGTCGGGATCGACCGTCAAGTTGATGGTCTGCTCGCCGGCGCGCAATGCATCGCAGGTGACGGTCAGCCCGCCCAGGCCGACCTCGATCTCCTGGCCTTTGAGGCTTTTCAGGAAATCCACCGCCGCATCCAGCTTGACCCGCACGCCGACCGATTCCGGCGAGACCTCCGTGAAATCCTTCGGGCTTGGCGTGATGCCGTCATCGACGGTCTGGCTGTCCTGGAATTCCTTTTCGCTGATGTCGGCATTGTCGGTTGAGGCGACTTCGGTGACGGCTGAGCCGATCCCGATCTGGCCGCGGAATTCGAAGGTGTCGCCAGTCTGCTTGCGTGTCAGCTTCACCGTCACGGGCGATTTGTCGTTGAGGCTCTGCGCCGTGCCGGTCAGGGTCTGGCCATTGACGGCGAGGTTGACGACGAAGCGGTCCTTGCGGTCGGAGTTCTTCTGGGCGGGATAGCAGACGTCGAGCACCGCCGCGGTGACTGTCTTGCCCTGCCGCGTTTCCTTCAGGATGGCATCGGCATTGCCATCCATCAGCCCGTCGATCGAGGTAAAATACCGCGTCTCGACCGCACCCGGCGCGGTCTTGGATGGAAGCTTCATCTGGGCGGAGGCAAAATCGGACCAGGCTGTCACGAGGACGACGAGGCAGAGGGGCAGAGCGCGCATGTGAGATTCCTCGAACGGGACCGCTCTGCGTTTTACCGATTTTCGCGGCGATTGAAATGGTCACACAAAAAGAAGGCCGCCCGCGGGCGGCCTTCTCGCATTTGATGTCGAACGGAGCGCGGGTTTAGAAGCCCATGCCGCCCATTCCACCCATGCCGCCGCCGCCCGGCATCGCGGGGGCCGGTTCCTTCGGCAGTTCCGCGACCATGGCCTCGGTCGTCACCAGGAGGCCGGCGACGGAGGAGGCGTCCTGCAGCGCGGTGCGCACCACCTTGGCCGGGTCGATGATACCCTTGGCGACCAAGTCCACATATTCCTCGGTCTGCGCATCGAAGCCGAAAGTCTCCGACTTGTCCTCGAGGATACGGCCGACCACGAGCGATCCCTCGACCCCGGCGTTTTCCGAAATCTGGCGTACCGGCGCCTCGAGTGCCTTCAGCACGATGTTGATACCGGCCTGAACGTCCGGATTGTCGTTGTGGATGCGGCCGACCGCCTTCTTGGCACGCAGCAGGGCGACGCCGCCGCCCGGCACGATGCCTTCCTGAACCGCGGCGCGGGTCGCATTCAGCGCGTCCTCGACGCGATCCTTCTTCTCCTTCACCTCGACTTCGGTGGCACCGCCGACACGGATCACCGCGACGCCGCCGGCCAGCTTGGCGAGACGCTCCTGCAGCTTCTCACGATCGTAGTCCGAGGTGGTCTCCTCGATCTGCGCCTTGATCTGCGCGACGCGGCCTTCGATGTCCTTCTTCTTGCCGGAGCCGTTGACGATCGTGGTGTTCTCCTTGTCGATCACGATCTTGCGGGCGCGGCCGAGCATATTGATGGTGACGCTTTCGAGCTTCATGCCGAGTTCGTCGGAGATCAGCTGACCACCGGTCAGGATCGCGATGTCTTCCAGCATCGCCTTGCGGCGGTCGCCGAAGCCCGGCGCCTTCACGGCGGCAACCTTCAGTCCGCCGCGCAGGCGGTTGACGACCAGCGTCGCCAAAGCCTCACCCTCGACGTCTTCGGCGATGATGACGAGCGGCTTGCCCGACTGCACCACCGCTTCCAGCACCGGCAGCATCGTCTGCAGGCCGGACAGCTTCTTTTCGTGCAACAGGACGTAGGCGTCCTCGAGCTCCGCGGTCATCTTCTCGGCATTGGTGACGAAATACGGCGACAGATAGCCGCGGTCGAACTTCATGCCTTCGACGATGTCGACTTCGGTCTCGAGCGACTTGTTCTCTTCGACCGTGATCACGCCTTCATTGCCGACCTTCTGCATCGCCTGGGCGATCATCTTGCCGATCGCGGAGTCGCCATTGGCGGAGATGGTGCCGACCTGGGCGACCTCGGAGGAGGCGGCGACCGGCTTGGCACGCTTCTCCAGATCCTTCACGACCGCGGCGACCGCGATGTCGATGCCGCGCTTGAGGTCCATCGGGTTCATGCCGGCAGCAACCGACTTGCCGCCTTCGCGAACGATGGCCTGAGCCAGCACGGTCGCGGTGGTGGTGCCGTCACCGGCGGTGTCGTTGGTCTTGGATGCGACCTCGCGCAGCATCTGGGCGCCCATGTTCTCGAACTTGTCCTCGAGCTCGATCTCCTTGGCGACGGTGACGCCGTCCTTGGTGATGCGCGGAGCGCCAAAGCTCTTCTCGATGACGACGTTGCGACCCTTGGGGCCGAGCGTCACCTTGACGGCATTGGCGAGGATGTCGACGCCGCGCAGCATGCGGTCACGCGCGTCGCCGGAAAATTTTACGTCCTTGGCAGCCATTTGAATTACTCCTCGAATTGATTGACTAACGCACTCGCCGCCTTCTTCGCTCGTCATTGCCGGGCTTGACCCGGCAATCCATCACACGTGAAAGAAAGTCTGGGAAGAATGATGGATGCCCGGGTCGAGCCCGGGCATAACGATGTGTGTGGCGGCCGCTTGGCTTCGTCGTGACTTAGGTGAGCACGCCCATGATGTCGGACTCCTTCATGATCAGGAGTTCGTCGCCGTCCAGCTTGACCTCGGTGCCCGACCATTTGCCGAACAGCACGCGGTCGCCGACCTTGAGGTCGATCGGGATCAGCTTGCCGGTCTCGTCGCGGCCGCCCGGACCGACCGCCGTTACTTCACCCTGCGACGGCTTTTCCTTGGCCGTGTCAGGAATGATGATGCCGCCCTTGGTCTTCTCCTCGGCGTCGATACGCTTGACCACCACGCGGTCATGCAGTGGACGAAATTTCGATTTAGACATGAGGTCTCCCTTTGAAGGCTGGCTCTTCAGATATCTGATCGGCAGCGACAGCGGACCGGAATGCGGCTCCATCCGCGCCTTGTTGGCGCCCGAATGATCCGCCTCTTAGCAATCGTGCCTTTGGAGTGCTAATAGCGCGTCCGGGGAATATGGCTTGGCGCAGTTCCTGTCAAGCAAAGGGGTTAAGCCCTTCTTGAGGCTGATATAGGATGTTTCATCGAGGGAAAGCGAGTGGGGCAATGGGCGTAATTGTTGCTCCGCCATCCGTTTTACGCTTGGTTGTGGGACGGGAGCGACCACGATCTTGTTCCGGGGGTATGCCATGATCAATTTGGGGTGCGGTCGGACGATTGCGAATCTTGCGATCGTTGCGGCGCTATCGATGTTCCTGGGGGCTTGCAGCAGCTTCAGCCTGACATCGCCGACCCCGTCGGTTGCGCCCGAGCCCGGCGTTGCGCCGGACGTGCCGGCGACGATCCGTTCCGACGAGATTGTCGGCAAATGGGGCCTTGCCTCCTATCAAAATCCCAATGACCGTGCGCGCACCGAGAAGCAGGCCCTGGCGCAGTGCAAGCAGCCTTACGTGATCGGCGCCGGGCAGAGCGGTGGGGTCATCATGCACCTCGCCGACCAGGCCACGCCGCAGGAATTGCGGCTGAAGGGCAGCCAGGGCGGCAAAAACTATATCGGTCCGGCCGGCCCGGCCGGCGGTCCGGACGATCGCGAGATCGTCTCGTTCGATGGGCGCGTGTTGATCACCCGCTTTGTCGACAAGGACGCCGCCACCCGCTACGGCAACATGGTTTATGTCCGCTGCGGACCGCGAGCCTGAGACTCGGGGCCTCGCGGCTCCGCCGCCATTGCGAGCGCCAGCGACGTGTCCGCCGTAGCTTAACGAGCGAAGGCGGAAGCAATCCAGGCGCGCGCGTTCGCGCGGTCCTGTTGGCGCCTCGCGATGACGCAAGCAGAAACAAAAAAACGCCGGCGCGAGGCCGGCGTTTTCTTGCTCATGTTCGTGGAGGTTAATCGAACAGAGCGTCGATGTCGTCCTGAGAGGCGTGGCCAGGATCGCCGTCGAGCTTCGGTCCGTTCAAAAGCCGCGCGTCGCCTTCGCGGGTATCGATAATCGGCGGCGCAAGTGACTTGATCGCGTCAACACCACCCCAGATCTCCATCATGACGTTGATGTGGTTCTCGATGAACTTCATCGTCATCATGACCTTGTTGATCCGCTGGCCGGTCAGGTCCTGGAAGTTGCAGGCCTCGAAGATCGAGACGACCCGCTCCTGGATCTCCTCGCTGAGGATCTTCTGCTGCTCGATTGAATCGACCTTCGACAGCGCGCTCGCCGCCTGATCGATCGCCTCGGCGGCTTCGAGAATTTGCTGGGTCGCCTGTTCGGTACCGCCGACCACGGCGCCGAGTTCGCCGTTCACCTTGGCCATCTCCTGGCCGTCAAAACTCTTGCCGTGCAGCACCGCGATCTCGCGCTTGGTGCGGTCGATCGCATCATGGATGAGGTCGAGTTCGACCTTGAGCTTCTCGCACTGTTCGATCTGGGCACGGTAGGTTTCGAGCATGGCTTTGGCCTCAGCTGCTTCGCGCGAGAGTGACCCTTCGAGGGTCTCGGTTGCGCCGTTGCGGACGTTTCCGGACATCTGGGCGCGGATCGCGCGCAGCTCCGTCATGATCTCCTGATGCATCGGGGCATCGCCGTCGTCCAGGACTTCGAAATTCGGCATGTCGCCGGCGATAGCTTGTTCAATGCGAAAACGTTTGCGATGAAGCGGCATGAGACTATTCCTGAATTCGACTTGTCGAGTTTTACGCAGATGCGATTTAACATCGGGTTCACGCGCGGAACCGGCGCGACGTTGTTTTGTCTCACCTCGCATACTGTCAATTAACCACGCGCGTTCGCTGTTCACTGAAAATAAACGCTACACCGCAAATACGCGCGCAATTGGCGGGATGGTGAATCCCAACGCTGATTTCGTTTACCAAACCGAATGCGGTTTTGCCCTTTATTGACCACGTGCGAGGGCGGGCTCGGCGCTTCGCAAGCCATGAACAGCACCGAGACGCAACAGTACAGAGTACGTCGATGTTCAAGAAAATCCCGCTTGCGCTGCTCGCCGGCGCGTCCTTCCTCGCTGCGACCGATCAAGCCTTGGCGATCGATGGCTCGGCGATTCCAGAGCCAACCGTCGTCTATGCGAGCCAGCCGCAACCGGTTGCTCCGGTGCGGACCGCCTATGCCGAGCGCTCCAACATGGGTGGCGGCTTCATCGAATTTCTGTTCGGTGATCAGCAAGTCCAAAGTCCCCGCTATCAGCGCGAGCCTGTCTACCAGCAGCAGCCGGTCTATCAGCAACAGCCGATCTACCAGCAGCAGCCATCCTATGAGCCGCGCTATGGCGTGATGCCGGGGCAGCAGTACATGCAGCAGCAGAATGCGGCGTACGATCCGACGCAGCGTCCGTTCGATCCGAAATACGAAATGCAGGAGGTCGACTATCAGGGCAAGGAAGGCGCCGGCACGATAGTGATCGATACGCCGAACAAGTTCCTCTACCTCGTGCAGGGCAGCGGTCGCGCGCTGCGTTATGGCATCGGCGTCGGCAAGCCCGGCTTCACCTGGTCGGGCATCAAGACCATCACGGCCAAACGCGAATGGCCGGATTGGACGCCGCCGTCGGAGATGCTGGCGCGCCGCCCCGACCTGCCGCGGCACATGGCGGGCGGACCGGAGAATCCACTCGGCGCGCGTGCGATGTATCTCGGCTCGACGCTCTATCGCATCCACGGCTCCAACGAGCCCTGGACCATCGGCACCAACGTGTCGTCCGGATGTATCCGCATGCGCAACCAGGACGTGATCGACCTCTATGGTCGCGTCAGTGTCGGCGCCAAAGTCATCGTGCTCTAGATTAGACGCAAGAAGAGTCAAAACAAAAGCGGCCGCCCCCAAAGGGCGGCCGCTTCGGTTCAGATATTGCAGCGTGGCTTATGCGTAATCGCTGCCGTTGTCGCTGCCGAAATCATCGTCGGAGTCGACATCCATGTCGTCATTATTGTCCTGATAGTT
>Ga0153954_1001124_pt1 | contig 15915 bp, 15 predicted proteins | sample TSFL038MetaG_FD_102277 | JGI IMG/M metagenome (GOLD analysis project Ga0153954, IMG submission 102277) | Attine ant fungus gardens microbial communities from Florida, USA - TSFL038 MetaG | ecosystem: Host-associated > Fungi > Mycelium > Unclassified | place: USA: Florida, Wekiwa Springs State... | reverse complement strand
CGTCGCGCATATAGGGCTGCGGCTGGGGCGGCTGCGGCACAAAGCCCGGCTCCTGGCCGAAGCTCGAGAAACCATCAGTGTCGTCCTCACCGTCCTCGCTGGCGACGTCATCGGGGCGCGGCTGCTGCTGCTGCGGCTGGTTCTGCCGGAACTGTTCCTGTGCGGCGGCGATCAGACGGAAATAATGCTCGGCGTGCTGGTAGTAGTTTTCCGCAGCCACTGGGTCGCCGGACGAACGCGCGTCGCGCGCAAGCTGCAGGTATTTCTCGGCGATGTGAGAGGCCGTGCCGCGGATCTTGATGTCGGGACCATTCGATTCGAACACCCGTGTCATCGGGTTCTGACCGCGCCGGTTGTTGTTGTTATTGTTGTTATTCCGGTTGCGCATCCGCTTGTTGTTTTGACCGTTTCTCATGTCCTGCCTTTATTCCAGCCCTGAGTTAAAAGCCCTGGATTGCGTTTAGCCGTGATCCGTCAGGCGCGCGTCGTTAACGCACCCGATCGAGATGCAGCTCCAATCCCATGTCGATGTATCGAACGTCGCGTTCAGCAAAGACGCGTTCCCCACCCGCCGGCGATGACCACCGGCGAACCTTCAATTAGCCTGCCGAAACAAGCCCAGTTTTCTTGCGTAAGTCGTCAAGCGCAATTCAGGCTTTCGTTCGCTTTGCGGTCACTGGCGGCGCGGCGCTCCCAAGGCTTTCGCGCTCAACTGGACCTGCGTTTTGGAACCTTTAAGACCGGCGCGGCTCTCGCTTCGAGGCTCTACGCCCGTAGGACCTACGGGTCCTGCGCCGATGCTGTGCCCGGAACGTAGTCGTTCCCGGTGAATATTCCAAGAGGTTTTTTCCGTTCCAATCCGTCTTTATCTGGGTAATTTTAACCCTGCAATTGCCCGGGAAATGCCCGCCAAGTCGCTTTTCGCGCCGAGTTCTGGGGGCAACCCCGCGGCGGTCATCAAAGCTTCAATCGGGCCGCCTTGGCCCTGTCCGGCCTCGACGATCAGCGCGCCCCCCGGAGCCAACAGAGAGGCTGCCTGGGGAATCAGCGCGCGGTAGGCGTCGAGCCCGTCGGCACCGCCATCCAGCGCCGCGCGGGGATCGTGGTCGCGGACCTCGGTGGCAAGATCTGCGATATCGGCGGAGCGGATATAGGGCGGATTCGACACGATCAGATCGAAGCTGCCCGATAGCGCTTCCGCGAAATTGCAGGCGACAAAGGCGGCGCGTGGCGCAAGCCCGAGATCGGCGGCATTGCGCTGCGCCGTCCGCAGTGCCTCGAGGCTGATATCGGTGCCGATGCTGAGCGCATCGGGAATCTCATGCGCAAGCGCAAGGAGTATCGCGCCCGAGCCGGTTCCGATATCGAGGATACGAGGCTTCCGTGGAGATGTAGGCTTCCGCAAGATTTCCAGCGCGAACTCCACCACGGTCTCGGTGTCCGGCCGCGGCACCAGCGTGGCGGCGGAAAGTTTCAGCGGCAGCCCCCAAAATTCCTTGGTGCCGACGATGCGCGCGACCGGCTCGCCGGAAAGTCGGCGGACCACAAAACCCTCCAGCCGGTCGGCCTCCGCGCTGGTCAGTCCGCGCGCGGCCGAGGTGATTAGCCCGGTCAGATCGAGGCCAAGCGCGGCACACATCAGCGTGCGCGCGTCAAGTCCGGCCGACTCGATGTGCGCGGCCCTGAAGCGCGCGGTCAGTGTGCGGCGTGCGTGCTCGATCTTTTGTCCGATCAAACAGGCGCGGGCGCTCACGCCGCCGCACCCTGGGCGGCGAGTTGCGCCGCCTGGTGCTCGGTGGTCAGCGCATCGATCAATTCGCCCAGGGCTTCGCCGGAAATCACCTGCGGCAACTTGTAGAGCGTCAGATTGATGCGGTGGTCGGTGACGCGGCCTTGCGGAAAATTATAGGTCCGGATGCGCTCGCTTCGGTCGCCGGAGCCGACCTTTTCCTTGCGGTCGGCGGAGCGCGCGGCGTCCTGGCGCTGACGCTCGGCATCATAGATGCGCGAGCGCAGGATGTTCATGGCGGACGCGCGATTCTTGTGCTGCGAGCGGCTGTCCTGCATCATCACCACGATGCCGGTCGGGATATGGGTGATGCGAATCGCCGACTCGGTCTTGTTGACGTGCTGGCCGCCGGCGCCCTGTGCTCGCATCGTCTCGATGCGCAGATCCTCGTTCTTGATGTCGACGTCGACATCCTCGACTTCCGGCAACACCGCGACTGTCGCCGCCGAGGTGTGGATGCGCCCCTGCGTCTCGGTGTCGGGCACGCGCTGCACGCGGTGCACGCCGGATTCGAACTTCAGCCTGGAGAAGGCGCCGCGGCCCTGCACTTCGGCGATGATTTCCTTGTAGCCGCCGACCGTGCCTTCGCTCGCCGAGATCACCTCGACCTTCCAGCCCTGCAAGGCCGCGAAGCGTTCATACATCCGGAACAGATCGCCGGCGAACAGCGACGCCTCGTCGCCGCCGGTGCCGGCGCGGATTTCCAGCATCACGTTGCGGTCATCCATGGCGTCCTTCGGCAGCAGGGCGATGCGGATCTTCTGCTCGAGTTCGTCGCGGCGCGCCTGCAAGCTTTCGTGTTCGGCTTCCGCCATGCCGCGCATCTCGGCGTCGGTTGCGGGATCGGCGATCAGCGCCTCGGTGTCGGCCAGTTCCTTGATCGTGCCGCGGTAGAGCTTCACCGCGTCGATCAACGGATTCAGCTCGGCGAGCTCGCGGCTGATCTGCACATATTTCTCGGACGAGAGCTGGCCGAGAATCTGCGCTTCGAGTGAAGCGTGATGTGCGAGCAGTACGTCCAGTTTGGCTTCGGGCAGCATTGACATTTGGCAGGTCTCGAACAGCGAAAATGGGGAGCGGAGGGGCGTTGGACAACAGCCTCGCTACAACGCCAGCCCCTCACTTTCCGCGAATTCGGTCAGCTTCTGCCGGATCGACACACTGCCGGCCGGCGCATCCAGCAGCGGATTGATCATTGCCTCGGCCTTTTTGGCGTCGAGGTCGAGGATCATCGCCTTCACGGGGCCGTGCCCTGTTGCCGATAATGACAGCGAACGGTAGCCGAGCGCGATCAGCGCCAGCGCGCCGATCGGCTTGGAGGCCATCTCGCCGCAGAGTGAGGCCGATTTCTTCGCCGCTTGCGCTTTCCGCACGATGTCGCGCAGCGCGCGCAGGATCGGCGCCGAGAGCGTATCGAAGCGCTCCGACACCTTGGCGTTGCCGCGGTCGACCGCAAACAGGAACTGGAACAGGTCGTTGGAGCCGACAGAAACAAAATCGACGCGCTTCAACAGCTCGTCCATCTGGTAGAGCAGGGCCGGCACCTCGACCATGGTGCCGACGTCGATGCGCTCCGGCAGCGCATGGCCGTGCTGGCGCAGATAGGTCAGCTCGCGCTCGACGATGGACTTGGCCGCGTCGAATTCGGCGACGTCGGAGATCATCGGGAACATCACGCGCAGCGCGCGGCCACCGCCGGCGCGCAGCAGCGCACGGATCTGGCCGCGCAACAGGCCCGGCCGGTCGAGCCCGAGCCGGATTGCGCGCCAGCCCAGCGCGGGATTTTCCTCGACCACCGTTTCCATATAGGGCAGCGCCTTGTCGCCGCCGATGTCGAGGGTGCGGAAGGTGACGGGCTTGTCGCCGGCGGCATCAAGCACGGTGCGATAGAGCGCGAGCTGGTCACTTGAACGCGGCAGGTTTGGCGAGACCATGAATTGCAGCTCGGTGCGGAACAGCCCGATCCCGGCGCTGCCGGTGTCGTCGATATGCGGCAGGTCGATGGTGAGGCCCGCGTTGATCATCAGCTCGACCTTCTGGCCGTCCTTGGTGACGCAGGGCTTTTCGCGCAGTGCAACATATTGTGCCTGCCGCCGGGCGCGGAACCGAACCCGTTCAGCATAGGCAGATTCGATTTCCGAGGATGGACGGACATAGATCTCGCCCGAGGTGCCGTCGACGATGATGGCGTCGCCGGGATCGGCGATGCCGGGCGCGTTCGGCACTTCGCCGACTGCGGGAATGCCGAGCGCGCGCGCCACGATCGAGACGTGGGAATTGGCGGTGCCTTCCTCGAGCACGAGTCCACGCAGCCGCTTGCGGTCATAGTCGAGCAAGGCCGCAGGGCCCATCGCGCGCGCGATCAGGATGGCATTGTCGGGCAGATACTCGCGCGCCGGTGCATGATCCTGCCCGACCAATTGCCGCATCAGGCGGAAGCCGAGGTCTTCCAGGTCGTGCAGGCGGTCGCGCAAATAGGGATCGGTCGATCGCAGCATGCGCGCGCGGGTGTCCGACTGCACGCGCTCGACGGCGGCTTCCGCGGTGAGCCCGGTCGCGACAGCCTCATGCAGCTTGTGCGACCAGCCCTGGTCGTTGGCGAACATGCGGTAGGCTTCGAGCACGTCGCGGTGCTCGCCGCCGTCGGCGACGTCGCCGCGTTCCAGCATGCGATCGAGGTCGGAACGCAGCTTGGCCAGCGCGTTGTCGAGCCGCTTCACTTCCCTCGGCAGGTCCTCGGCGATGTAATTGTTGATGACGACGCGCGGCTCATGCAGCACGACATGGCCGAGCGCGATGCCGTCGGACAGGATCGCCCCGCTCTTGTGCATCGAGTGCCGCGCCGCGGGTTCCGCGCCGGGTTGCGCCAGCGAAGCCAGTTCGCCCGAGGCGATCATCTCGGCGAGCACCATCGCGGTGGTCTGCAGCGCCTCGACCTCTTCCTCGACGTAGGTGCGCTTGGCGCGGTTCTGCACCACCAGCACGCCGAGCGTATTGCCGGCGCGCAGGATCGGCACGCCGAGGAAGGAGTGATAGATTTCCTCGCCGGTCTCGGGGCGGAACGAGAAGGCTGGGTGGCTCTGCGCGTCGGAGAGGTTCAGCGGGGTCGCTTCGCTGGCGACGAGGCCGACCAGGCCCTCATGCGCGCTCAGCACGGTATGGTGCACCGCGTCGCGGTTGAGGCCTTCGGTGGCGTAGAGCTCGAGGGTGTTATCGACGCGCAGCACGTAGCAGGAGCAGACCTCGGCCACCATGTTGGCCGCGATCAGCACCACGATCTTGTCCAGCCGCTCCTGGGCTGAGACTTGCTCCGCCATGGTTTCGCGAAGCCGTCTCAACAGGACGCGGGGACCTCCCGACGCGCTTCGCATGACCTTAAGTCCCCTCCCCAAGGCCGGCCCGGCAAAGCGCCGGACGCAGGCGTTGAACTCCAATAAACATTAAATTTTATTCACCCGGCGGCGCCGTAATCACTGACACGGACCGAATCGGACGAGCCAAACTGTCGCAGATTCTGCGATGCCCATCCTGCTCGCCGTATAGCGAATCGAGACTTGTTTTGCCAAGCAAAACGCCTGCCAGCGGCAGTTGCCACCGGCCAAATTGCTGCGACAGCTAAGAAGAAAATTCTAGGCCTGGTCGAGGCCGTAGAGCGTATGCAGCGTGCGCACCGCCAGTTCCGTGTAGGCGGCGTCGATCAATACCGAAAACTTGATTTCTGACGTCGTGATCGCGCGGATGTTGATATTGCGCTCGGCCAGCGCCGTAAACGCTTTTGCCGCGACACCGGCATGCGAGCGCATGCCGCTGCCGATCACCGATACTTTGGCGACGTCGGTTGCGCTGTCGAACCGCGCAAAGCCGATTTTGGCCTTGGCCGAGGTGATGGTCTCCTTGGCGCGGTTGTAGTCGGTCGCCGGCACCGTGAAGGTGAGATCGGTGGTCTTGCCGTCCTCGGAGACGTTCTGGACGATCATGTCGACATTGATGTTCGCATCCGCGAGCGGTCCGAAGATCGCGGCGGCGACCCCCGGCTTGTCCTGGATCTGGCGCACGGAAATCTGAGCCTCGTCCTTGGAGAAGGCGATGCCGGTGACGACGTGCATTTCCATGATTTCCTCCTCGCTGCAGATCAGCGTGCCCGGCGGCGTGCCGTGCGGGTCGATGTCCTCGGGCTTGTCGAAGCTGGAGCGCACGAAGATCGGCATGTTGTGCACCATGCCGAGCTCCACCGAGCGCACCTGCAGCACCTTGGCGCCCTGCGATGCCAGCTCCAGCATGTCCTCGAAGGCGATCTTGTCCAGCCGGCGCGCCTTCGGCACCACGCGCGGGTCCGTCGTATAGACGCCATCGACGTCGGTGTAGATGTCGCAGCGGTCGGCCTTGACCGCCGCGGCGATCGCAACCGCCGACGTATCCGAGCCGCCGCGCCCGAGCGTGGTGATGCGGCCGGTCTGCGGATTGATGCCCTGGAAACCGGCGATGACGGCGACTTCCTTGCGGTCCTTGAAACGGGTGATGATCTCGCTGCCGTCGATGTCGAGGATGCGCGCCGAGGCGTGGGCGTCCGAAGTCTTGATCGGAATTTGCCAGCCCTGCCAGGAGCGCGCCTGGATGCCCATGCCCTGCAGCACGATGGCAAGCAGCCCGGAGGTGACCTGTTCGCCGGAGGCGACCACCGCGTCGTATTCGCGCGCATCGTGCATCGGCGAGGCCTCGGTGCACCAGGCCACCAACTCATTGGTCTTGCCGGACATCGCCGAGACGACCACGGCTACCTCATGTCCGGCATCGACTTCGCGCTTCACATGACGCGCGACGTTGCGGATACGGTCGATATTGGCGACGGAAGTGCCGCCGAATTTCATCACGAGGCGGCCCATGGCGACGCGCGAGTGCTCCAGCTAGCGCATGATCCGGAAAAAGCCGCAGCGGTCTTCCGGAACAACCATGCGCAAACAACAGACCAAAGCGCGAACCATCGCGCTCTATGGATAAGTTTACCGGCCCGCGCGAAAGCTGAGGCGCGCGGGCCGAAACGCGCGTATACCTAGCGAAGCGCTCGGGGGCAAGCCGGTTCCGCGTGGGACGACAGGGTGTTTCAGTGAGGTTGAGTTAAGGGTTGGGCGATGGCGCGTTATATCGACGAGATCCTGCAGCCCGGCGAGAAGGTGCTGTATTCGACCAACGCGCACTGGATTTTTTACCAGCCGGCGATCGCGGCCTGGGTCGTGGTGCTGATCCTGCTCGTCCTGTCGGGGATCACATCGACGGTCCCAAGCCTGATGCTGGTGTGCTGGGCCTCCGCGGCGGTCGTCGCCATCGCTGCGCTGTACTGGACCTTCCAGGCCTGGTTCCATCGCTGGACCACCGAGACAGATGTCACCAACATGCGAGTCGTACACAAGACCGGCTTCATCAAACGGCGTACCTTCGAAATGGCTTTGGACAAGGTTGAGAGCGTGGACGTGAACCAGAGCATATTGGGGCGCATCTTCAACTATGGCGACGTCACCATCATGGGCGTCGGCGAGGGCAAGGAGAATATCCGGACCATCGCTTCCCCGCTGGCGTTCCGCAGCGCCATCACCACGCGATAGGACGCGTCTCATGGCCGCGCAATCAAACGCTTCCAGCACCACGGTCGATCCCGACGAGGTCGCGAAATTCTCGAAGATGTCGGCGGAGTGGTGGGATCCCAAGGGCAAGATGGCCCCGCTGCACAAGATCAATCCGTTGCGGCTGACCTATATTCGCGATGCTGCGGCGCGCAAGTTCGAGCGCAATGTCAGGAGCCTGAGTTGCCTTTCCGGCCTGCGTGTCCTCGATATCGGCTGCGGCGCCGGGCTGCTCTGCGAGCCGCTGACGCGGCTTGGTGCTCAGGTGATCGGCATCGATCCGTCCGCCACCAATATCGCTGCCGCCAAACTGCATGCCGACAAGGGGCATCTCTCCATCGACTACCGCTGCACCACGGTGGAGGAGATGGACCCTCGCGAGCGCTTCGACGTCGTGCTGGCGATGGAAGTGGTGGAGCATGTCAGCGACGTCGGCATGTTCCTCTCCCGCTGCACGGGGATGCTGAAACCCGGCGGGTTGATGGTGGTCTCGACCTTGAGCCGCACCTGGAAGAGCTTTGCGCTCGCCATCGTCGGCGCCGAATATGTTCTGCGCTGGCTGCCGCGCGGCACCCATCAATGGGAAAAATTCATCACCCCCGACGAGCTTGCCAAATATCTGCTCGACAACCGCCTCACCATCACCGAGCAGACCGGCGTGGTCTACAGCCCCTTCGCCGACAAATGGAGCCTCTCTTCCGACACCGATGTGAACTACATGGTGATCGTGGAGGAGATGGTGTGAGGATGGAAAAGCCGTAGCCTCAGAGCTTGCTAGTCGTCCTGGCTTTCGCCAGGACGACACTGAGTTTGCGGTGCCCGCATGCAATCGCACCGGTTGACCGCAGCAGCCGCGCCCGGCACGGTGTCCAGCCATTTCAGCCGGACCATTGATGTTCTCCATCGCCACGCTCTGGATTCCCTTCACCATCGTCGCAGCCCTCGGGCAGGTCGCGCGCAATGCGATGCAGCGATCGCTGACAGGGCCGCTCGGCACCTGGGGCGCGACCAATATCCGGTTCCTGTTCGGTTTTCCGTTCTCGGTGATCTTCTTCGCCGGCGTGCTGATCGTCTCCGGCGATCACCTGCCCTGGCCGGCGGTAGCGTTCTGGCCGTGGCTGGTGCTCGGCGCGCTCTGCCAGATCATCGGCACCGGCATGATGCTGGTCGCGATGAACGACCGTTCCTTCGTGGTGACGACGGCCTATCTCAAGACCGAGGCGATCCAGACCGCGATCTTCGGCTTCATCTTCCTCGGCGATGACCTCACCGCGCTGAAGGTGATTGCGATCCTGATCGCCACCATCGGCGTCGTCGTCACCGCGCTGCGCCCCGGCGGCGAAAAGAGCTTTGGCGAGATCAAGCCGACGGTGATCGGCCTTGTTGCCGCGGCCGCCTTTGCGCTGTCGGCGATCGGCTATCGCGGCGCCATCATCGTGGTGCCGGGCGTCAGCTTTGTCACCGCGGCCTCCTACACGCTGGTGTGGGGATTGTTCGCGCAGACGGTCGTGCTGTCGATCTATCTGCTCTGGCGCGCGCCTGACATCCTGAAGAAAATCCTTGGGCTATGGCGGCCGTCGATGCTTGCTGGCTTCATGGGCGCCTTCGCCTCGCAATTCTGGTTCCTGGCCTTTGCGCTCACGGCGGCTGCGAATGTTCGCACGCTGGCGCTGGTCGAAGTGCTGTTCGCGCAAGCGGTCGCCTATTACTCGTTCAAGCAGCCGGTCTCGCCGCGGGAGCTCACTGGCATTGTGCTGATCGTGATCGGCGTGGCGCTATTGGTGGCGGCGTAGACTCTTCAGTTTGACGCGTTTTCTTGACGCGAACCGGCGTCCACTTCGCTTGAAAACGCTATGCTTTGATCGCAATCAACACCGCGCCGGCCGCGATCAGCGCGATGCCGAGCCAGCCGTTCCAGGACGGCCGCTCGCCAAGAAACGCGACGCCAAACAGCGCCACCAGCACCACGCTCAGCTTGTCGATCGGCGCGACCAGCGTGGCCGGACCAAGCTTGAGCGCGCGGAAGTAGCAGAGCCAGGACGCGCCGGTGCCGAGGCCGGAAAGCAGCAGGAACAGCCAGCTTTTCGCGGAAACCGGACCGGGATGGCTGAATTGCCCAGTCGCAAACAGGATCATCGACAGCGTGATCAGCACGATCACGGTCCGGATCAGGGTGGCGAGATCGGAATTGATGCCTTCGACGCCGACCTTGGCGAAGATCGCGGTCAGTGCCGCGAAGATAGCGGACAGAATGGCCCAGAGCTGCCAGGAATTGAACGTGTCGCGGCCCATCTTGGTCCTTTGTCATTCCGGGGCGATGCGACAGCATCGAACTATGGTGCGCAATTGCGCACCTGAGAATCTCGAGATTCCGGGGCTGGTCCTTCCGCCTACGCTCTTCGAGCTACGGCGGACAAGTCGGACCATCCCGGAATGACGCGCTTCGCGCGTCAATTCCGGTCTTCCGGCAGCACCGGCAGCGGCGACACCTCGACGCCTTCCTCGATCAGCGACTTGGCTTCTTCCGGCGAGGCCTCGCCGTAGATCGGGCGATGCTCGATCTCGCCATAGTGCATCTTGCGGGCTTCGTTGGGGAAGTGCTCGCCGACATTGTCGGCGTTCTTCACGATGTGATCGCGCAATTCCTTGAGCTTGGCGCGCAGTTCGCGCTCCTGCGCCATCATCAGGGGTGTCGAGGGCGCGGCAGGCGCCTCCGGAGCCGCAGGCGCGGGCACAGGTGCCGGTTCGGCGCGTCCGCGCCCCTTCTTGCTGACGATGCGCGGCGCCATGATCGCTTTCTCGATCTTGACCGAGTTGCAGACCGGGCAGCTCACCAGCTTGCGCCTGACCTGCGAATCGTAGGCGGAGGAGCTCTGGAACCAGCTTTCGAACGTGTGGTCGCTTTCGCAGCGGAGCGTGTAGCGGATCATGCCGATCCCCGCACCAGATGCAGATGCTCAGGACCGGATTTCGGGTCGGCCACGGAGAAGCGCCGGCCATGCTGCAATGACGGCACGGCTTTCCGCGCGGTCTCCACCTTCGATGGATCGATCTTCGCCAGGAATACGCCGGGCTCGACGCCGCCCTCGGCGAGAATCTCGCCCCAGGGGGCCACGATCAGCGAGTGGCCATAGGTCTCGCGCTTGTTCTCATGCAGGCCCGCCTGCGCGGCGGCGAACACGAAGCAGCCGGTCTCGATCGCGCGCGCCCGCAGCAGCACATGCCAATGCGCCTCACCGGTCTTGCGGGTAAAGGCGGAGGGCACGGTCAGGAATGAGGCGCCGCTTTCGGCGAGCGCGCGATAGAGCGCGGGGAAGCGTACATCGTAGCAGATGGTGAGCCCGATGCGGCCCCAGGGCAGGTCGGAAATGACCGCGGTCTCGCCGGGCTGATAGTTCGCGGATTCGCGGTAGCTCTCGCCGCCGGGCAGATCGATATCGAACATATGGATCTTGTCGTAGCAGGCGAGGATCAAGCCGTCAGGTCCGATCAGGAAGGAGCGGTTGACCGCCTTCTCCGGCGAGAAACGCAGCGCCAGCGAGCCGATATGCAGATGGATCTGCAGCTCCTTCGCCAGCGCCCGATACGCCTTCAGCGAAAGATCGTCCTCTTCGCTGGCCAGATGCTCGAACAGCGCCTTGCGATTGAGCTGCATCATGTTGCTCACTTCGGGCGTGAGCACATAATTGGCGCCTTGCGCCGCGGCCTCGCGGATCAGCTTCGTACCCTGCTCAAGGCTCGGCTCCGGCAAGAGGCCGGTGCGCATCTGCACCATCGCGGCGGTAAAAGTGTTGTCAGCACTCATGAAGCGGCCTTTGCGCCGTTGAGCATGCCGTCCAGCTTGCCTTCGCGGTCCAGCGCATAGAGCTCGTCGCAGCCGCCGACATGCGTCTCGCCAACAAAGATCTGCGGAAAGGTCGAGCCGGCACCCGCACGGTCATACATCTTCTGGCGCACGGAGGGATCCTTGCCCGCATCATATTCGGTGAACGTGGCTTTCTTGCGGTTCAGAAGCGATTTGGCCGCGCTGCAAAAGCCACAGCCCGGCCTGGTATAGATTTCGATCGCAGCAGTCATCTCGCGCTCAAGTTTTTGCAATTGAACGCGGATTATATGGGAGCTTTGGGCCCATCGACAACCCGGGCGAAGACCAGCACGTCGACCTGCGCCGCCTTGGCGCGCGAGAGCGCCCGAGCGCAGGCATCCACCGTGGCGCCGGACGTCAGCACGTCATCGACGAGAATCACCCGGCGGCCGGCGATTTCAGGCTGGCGGTCGGCGGATACCTTGAACGCACCTTGCACATTGCTGGCCCGTTGTGGGCGCGACAATCCGACCTGCTGCTCGGTCGGCCGCACCCGCTGCAACAGGTCACCGCACAGCCTGACGCCGCTCGCCCGCTCGATTCCGCGCGCCAGCGCGCCGGACTGGTTGTAGCGGCGGTGCCAGGCGCGGCGCCAGTGCAGCGGCACCGGGATCAGCATGTCGGCGCCGTCGAGCAGCTCGCGGCCGGCGCGTGCCATCCAGCGGCCCATAGCGGGCGCGAGATCGGTGCGATCCTGGTATTTCAGCGAATGCACCAGCGTTCGCGCGACCTCGTCGTAGCGCACCGCGGCGCGGGCGCGCTGGTAGGCCGGTGGATTGGCAATTGCCTCCATCGACAGCAGGTCGGGACCGGGATCGTAGACAAAGGGGATGCCGAGGCGGGGACAATAGGGTGGTTCGATGAACGACAGTTTTGCCCAGCATTCGGCGCAGACGCCTTCGCCATCGACCGGCTCGCGGCAGGCGACACAGAGCGTCGGCAGCGCGATATCGAGCGCGAATGTCGCCGCATGCGTCCAGACGCCGCGGCAGGCGGCGAGCGCGTTGCGCAGATGCGTGCCGATCGAGCGGGGCGGGGCGAGTTCGGCGTCCATGTATTGAGGCTAGCGCGGTGCTGGCACGATTGCCAGACGCCCGTCGCCCAACGTATCTACCCGCATGGCCCAAAACCCGCCTTCTGCGCCCGTTCTGTTCGATCGCGTCCTGCTGAAGCGGCGGCTGGATCGTGCGCGGAAACTGGGGCCGGCGACGTTTCTGCTCGACCGTGTTGCCGAGGATTTTGCCGACCGCCTGCAGGCGGTGACGCGCAATTTTGCCGACGTGGCCGACATCTGGACGCCGGGCGGATTGCTGCGTGGCGGGATGGCCGAACGGTTCAGATCGGTCACGCGGGTCGATGTCGCTTCCGACAGCGAGACACTGCCGCTGCAGCCGGAATCGCTCGATCTCGCCATCTCCGCGCTGGCATTGCAATTCGTCAACGATCTGCCGGGCGTGCTCGCGCAGATCAGGCGGGCGCTAAGACCCGACGGGCTGCTGCTTGCGGCGATGATCGGTGGCGATTCGCTCAACGAGCTCCGGCAATCCTTCGCCGCGGCGGAAGCCGAATGCGAGGGCGGCGTATCGCCGCGCGTCGCGCCGTTCGCCGATCTCCGCGATGTCGGCAGCCTGTTGCAGCGCGCCGGACTGGCGCTGCCGGTGACCGATGTCGACCGCATCGTGGTGCGCTACGACAGCGCCTTCGCGCTGATGGCCGATCTCCGCCGCATGGGCGCCACCAACATCCTGCTGGAGCGTCGGCGCGCGCCGACGCGGCGCGCCACCATGTTGCGGATGGCAGAGGTCTACGCCGAACGCTTCGCCGATCGCGACGGACGCATCCGCGCCACCTTCGACGTGATCTGGCTGTCCGGCTGGGCGCCGCATGAGAGCCAGCCGAAGCCGCTCAAGCCGGGCTCGGCGACGGCGAGCCTGGAGGAGGCCGTGAGGCGGGGGAGGAAGGGGTAGGTCTCTCACTCGTCATCGCCGGGCTTGACCCGGCGATCCATCTTCTCCGGGAAAAATGCTTTTGAATATTGATGGATGCCCGGGTCAAGGCCCGGGCATGACGAACTTGGTGTGGTGCGCTCCCACCCCCTCACAGCAACAAATCCTCCAGATGCGGGATCAGCGGAATGTCCGCTGGCGGCATCGGGTAGTCGCGTAGCTTGTTGGCGCGCACCCAGGCGAGGCTCTGGCCCTCGCGCGCCATCACCAGTCCCTCCCAGCGCCGGCAGACATAGAGCGGCATCAGCAAATGAAAGGTCTCGTAGGCGTGGCTTGCGAAGGTCAGCGGCGCCAGGCACGGTTCGCTGACATCGATGCCGATCTCTTCCTTGAGTTCGCGGATCAGCGTCGTCTCCGGCCGCTCGCCGGGTTCGACCTTGCCGCCGGGAAATTCCCACAGCCCTGCCATCGATTTCCCCTCGGGCCGTTGCGCGATCAGCACGCGCTTGTCGACATCGATCAAGGCGCAGGCAACGACCAGGGTCAGTTTGAAATCAGCCATTGTCTGGAGAGCTTTTCAGTGAAAGGAGGAGCCGCGAACGCCGTGCGCGGGAAAGGTTTCATTAACCGCAATCGCCCGACGATTCTACGGTTCCGATAAGCCATATTTAATCGCGGGTGCCTAGGCTGCTCAGCCTGGACCGGGCACAGGCATCACCTCATGCGCGCGCTTATTCATTTGATCCGTCGCTTCTCCCGCGATCGGGGCGGCAACGTCGCACTTCTCTTCGGCCTCGCGCTGGTCCCGTTGTTGACGGCGGTCGGAGCCGGCATCGATTACTCGATGGCGACCCGGATGAAGGCCAAGCTGCAATCGGCCGCGGACGCCGCTGCCGTTGCGTCGATCTCGAATAATTCGCCGGGCTATCTGCAGGCATCCCTGACCGGCTTGGACGGCGCGATACCGAACGGCCAGGCGGACGCCGACAATATCTTCAACGGCATCATGAGGGATCCCGCCAACCCGTCAATTTCCCAAGGCTACATCAATCTCAGCGAAAGCTCGGCCGTCACCAAGACCGGCACGACGCTCACCTCGGTCGTGACCTTCAGCGCCCAGGTGCCGACCACCTTCATGAAGGTGTTCGGATATGCGACCATGACCGTCGGTGGCTCGTCATCGGCCACCGGCTCTCTGCCGCCCTATCTCGATTTCTATCTGTTGCTCGACGTTTCGGGATCGATGGGCCTGCCGTCGACGTCGGCAGAAGCCGAGCGCATGCAGTGGGTCAGCCCGGACAACTTTATACAGTACCCCACCGGCTGTACCCTGGCCTGCCATTTTACCGCGCAGAACAGCGCCTGTATCGATCCCGGCAAATCAGGCGCAACCCAGGGATACCCGACGAACGGCTACTGTCTCGGCTATATCATCTCGCGCGTCAGCCAGAGCGGATACCAAAATCTCCTCACGCCACAAAGCAAGTCGGGAACATATCCCTATAAAAACCTGAACCCGAACTTGAGCACTTACGGAAATTACCAGCAGTTGCCGTCTTCGATCGTCACCGGTGCCGGCTTCACAAACAAAGGCAACAAAGGTCTGCCAGGCTCGCTTACTCTCCCCACCACGGTGGGTGGGGGAGGGTTGACCATGGTTTCAAACTGTCCCAGCCCCGGCACAGACAGCTGCATCCAGTTGCGCCTCGACGCGGTCGGCTACGCCCTGAACCAATTGTTCTTCGAAGCCAACCAGGACCAGAAGGTCACCGACCAGTTCCGCATCGGTCTCTATCCGTTCATCACCGACGTCCTCCCCTATTTTGAGCTGACCAACAACTTCAACGGCTCGACGACCGACTCGTCGACCATCAACTACGCGGCTGCGAACCTGGCAACGCTGCTTGACACCAATACCAATTCAAGCCTCGGCTCCGGCGGCACGCATATCGATACCGCGCTCAAGACGATCAATACCACGATAAAGACGGTCGGCACCGGCACCTCCGAGAACAACCGGCAGCCTAACGTCTTTCTCGTCACCGATGGCGCAATTGATCCGCAAATGAAAGCGATTGGAGGCGGCTGGTCCGGCAGTAACCACGCCACCACGCTTGACGCCCAGAACACACTGACGAGCATTCCCTCCTGCGATGCCCTCAAGAATCGCAACATCGTCATTTCGGTGTTGTATATTCCCTACCAGAAGATCGATCCGGTCAACGCCTCGTTTGCCAATGACGAGGACGACTTTGCCAACAACAACATCCAGTATATTCAGAAGAGCCTGCAGAAATGCGCCTCGCCTGGTTTCTACTACGAGGCCAATTCGCCTCAGGAGATCAACGACGCGATGGTGAAGATGTTCAAGCACGTGCTGCAGACCGCGCACATCACGCAATAAAGGCGACGACCGACGCAATCCGCGCCGGTCAGGACCGGTAGTCGCCGTTGATGGCGACATATTCCTTGGTGAGGTCGCAGGTCAGCACGCGGTCTTTGCCCTTGCCGAGGCCGAGGCCGACCTTGATCTGGATCTTCGGGTTCTTCATCGCTTCCGACACTTCCGCCTCGTCATAGGCCGGGTCGCGCGCGCCGCCCTTGGCGACGCGGATGCCGTTGAAGGAGATCGAAAGCTTGTCGCGGTTGGCGGGCTCGCCGGCCTTGCCGACCGCCATCACCACGCGGCCCCAATTG
>Ga0153954_1001123_pt1 | contig 15925 bp, 12 predicted proteins | sample TSFL038MetaG_FD_102277 | JGI IMG/M metagenome (GOLD analysis project Ga0153954, IMG submission 102277) | Attine ant fungus gardens microbial communities from Florida, USA - TSFL038 MetaG | ecosystem: Host-associated > Fungi > Mycelium > Unclassified | place: USA: Florida, Wekiwa Springs State... | reverse complement strand
GCCGCTTCGACATGGTGGTCCACTACGACTTGCCGGAGGCCGCGGAGGCGCGGGACGTGCTGCGGGCCAGGTTCGGCCCGATGGGAAAAGGCATCCGTCTCTCGCGCGTCGCCTCCGCGAAGAATGTCGCGGGCCTCAGTCACGCCGAGCTGGTGAAGGCGGCGGAGGCCGCCGCCAAGCAGGCGATCATCAGGGGTGACGAGAGGGTCGACGATGCCGATCTGTCCTCAGCCCTCGCCAACCGCCGCTCCGCGCGTCGACGTAGCGACAGCTGATGGAGGCGGGTGAGGTACTCGCGCACCTTCTGCGGGTCCTGCGGGGGCGCCACCCGCAGAAAAGCGAGCGGGAGCTGATGGAGTCGCCGGCGACGATCAGGAAGGGCGACGAGGCGATGAAGCGCATCGGCGAGGCATTCGCCGGCGTCGATCCCGAGGAGATCGAACGTGAAGCGGTCAAGGCGGTCCGCGAAGTGCGCAAGGAGATGGCCGCCGAGCGCAGAGCCGCCGGTTGAGGCGACTCGTCATCGACCCCAACGTCCTCGCCATCAGGGGCGAGCGCTTCGAGGCGGTCGCCTGTCCGCATCTGCCGAGCGAGGTCCGCAACGTGCTGATCCGCTTCGGCGCCGCGACCTGGCCGGGTCACCGCGAGGAGGTCGGGGCGAAGGCGGCGTTGCCCCTCTGGCAGCGCGACCGCCGCGGGGTCGTGGCCGAGCTGCTCGGCGTCGGCTTCGAGGCCGTGATCGTCGCCGTCCGCTTCTGGGAGCGTCGTCCGGATGGATATGCCCCGAGCTGGATTCGAACCAGCGGCCTATCCCTTAGGAGGGGATCGCTCTATCCAGCTGAGCTATCGGGGCTCGGGCGGGATTGTCGCTTAGTTGGCCGATCTGTGACTAAGAAGTTGCTTTGTGCGCGCCACACGTGCGCATTTCGGCGCCATGTTCTCTGGCATGAGAACCATTCAACCGAGAAAGATGTCTGCCACCCCCCTTAATGTGGTTGACATGTCCAAGATGATCCAGATCAGAAACGTGCCGGACGAGCTGCACCGGACGCTGAAGGTGCGGGCCGCCGCGGAAGGGATTTCGCTGTCGGACCTGATCAAGCGTGAACTCGGGGCGACGTCGGGGCTTTTGAGCTTCGAGGAACTCGACGCACGCGTCAGGGCGCGCGGGCCCTCGAAAGTGAAAACCGCCAACACCGTTCGCTACCTCCGCGAAATGCGGGGCGACTGATGAATGTCATCGATGCCTCGGTCCTGGTCGAGTTCCTGGCCGGGGGCGAGCATGAGGAGGCGGCGCGAGGGGCGATCGGGCGGGAGCGCTGGGTTTGGGCTCCCGCCCTGGTCGACGCCGAGGTCGGGAATGTTCTGCGACGACAGGTACGCACGAAGGAAATCAGCCCGCGCAAGGCGGGCGCCGCGCTCGACGACCTGCTCCTGATGCGGATCCAGCGGGTCGAGCACCGCTTCCTGGTCGAGCGCGCCTGGCAGCTGCGCGAGAACGTCAGCTTCTACGACGGCCTCTACGTGGCGCTGGCCGAGGGGATGGGCGCGCCGCTGCTGACGCTCGACGGAAAGCTGGCCGGCGCATCAGGGCTGCGCACGGAGATCGAGGTGATCGCCCCGGTTTAAGGACCGGTCCCGGCGGCGACCTAAGTTGCGGGCTCGGCGCCCTCGCCGTCGCCCTCGGGCTCCGGCTCGGCGTAGAGGCTCTCGGCCGCGAGCTCCATCGCCCGCCGACTCCACAGTTTGACCTCCATGAAGACGTCGTCGCCGTAGGCCTCGAGCGCGTCGAGGGCGACCAGGGTGAAGCGGTCGCGATTGATCTCTTCCTGGTCGACTGTCTCGCCGTCGAGCTCGGCGGTGGCGGCGACGGCGCCGCGGACCAGCGGGCGTCCCCAGACCAGGGTGACCGCGCCGGCGCGACCGTTCTCACCGCGCCAGCGGCCGATCACGTCGTCGTTCAGGTCGATTTTCCAGTCCGCGTTGTCCTCGGCGAGGACGTCGGTGAAGTCGGCCGTGGCGCGGAAGCCGGTCGGGTCGCCATCGCCGCTCGGCAGGTCGTAGGAGACGTGGCCGAAGAGCTCGAGCGTGCCCTCGTCGCTTTCGGTCCGCGCCGAGCAGGGGATCCAGACGCGGCCGCCCCAGGCGCGCTCCGGGAACCAGTCGACCTCCTCCGGCACCGCCGCCCCGGCGGGCAGGTCGCCGATCTCCTCGACCGCCTCGACGAACGCGTCGCGCAGCCGCGCCGAGAAGCGGCCGCCGGCGATGCCCTCCTGGCTCGTGTCGGCGATGAAGCGGGGGATCGGTCGCGGGTTGGGCGCCACGGCCGCGGACCCTACACCCCGCGAGCGCGTTCGCAGTTATCACCGCATAGCGAAGGAAACTGCGAACTCACCGCGGCGCGACAAGGCGCGTTCGCAGAAATCGTCGGATAGCGAAGGAAACTGCGAACGCGCTCGGGGTGGGCAGGTGCGGCGCGCGCGGGTCAGGCCGCCTGGGGGACGGCCTCGGGACGGCCGCGCAGCAGGGTGATCGCGGCGACCGCGCCGAGCAGGCAGAACCCGGCGCCGATCAGGAAGGCGAGCCGGTAGCCGCTCGTCAGCGCGTCGAGCTGGTTGGTGCCGCCGGCCAGGAGGTCGCCGGTGCGCGAGGTGGCGAGCGTCGTCAGCACCGCCAGGCCGAGCGTGCCGCCGACCAGGCGCGAGGTGTTGACGACCCCGGAGGCGAGCCCGTTCTGCTCCGCTGGCACGCCTTTGACCGCGACGATCGTCGCCGGGACCAGCGACAGGCCGGAGCCGAGCGCGGCGAGCATGCCGCCGGGGAGGATCGCCACCTCGTAGGCGCTCGAGGTTTCGACCGTCGCCAGTACCAGGAAGCCGACCGTCGCCAGCGACATGCCGATCCCGAGCGTCGTCCGCACGCCCAGCCGCGCGACCAGCTTCGGCGCGCTCGCCGAGGCCGCGAAGATGAGCAGCGTCATCGGCAGGAAGGAGATGCCGGCGACGAGCGCGTTCTCGCCCCGCACTTCCTGGAGGTAGAGGCTGACGAAGTACCACATGCCGAACATCGCGGCAAAGAGCAGCGCGACGACCAGGTTGGCGGCCCGCAGCGCGGGCATCTTGAAGACGTCGAGCGGAATCAGCGGGTCGGCCGCCAGCTTGCCCTCGACCAAGGCGAAGAGGCCGAGCAGGACCAGGCCGAGCGCCAGCGGCGCGAGCACGCCGAGCGAGCCCCAGCCGAGGGTGTCGGTGCGGACGATGCCGTAGACGATCGCGGTCAGCCCGCCGCTGATCAGCACCGCACCGGGGACGTCGAGCTTGCGCTCGTTGGCGGCCGTGGCGACGCGCGGGATCACCCGGCGGCCGGCGAGCAGCACGGCGATGCCGACCGGGATGTTGATGATGAAGACGGCCGGCCAGTCGAAGGCCTGCGTGAGGGCGCCGCCGAGCAGCACGCCCGCAGAGCCGCCGACCCCGCCCATCGCCGCCCAGAGGCCGAGGGCGCGGTTGCGCTCGGTGCCCTCGGCGAAGGAGCCGGTGACGATCGCGAGGCTGGCGGCGGAGATGACCGCGGCGCCGAAGCCCTGGATCGCGCGGGCGCCGACCAGGATGGTTTGGCCGTCGGCCACCGCGCAGCCGAGCGAGGCCGCGGCGAACAGGCCGACGCCGACGAGGAAGACCTGGCGGCGGGGGAGGAGGTCGGTGGCGCGGCCGGCCAGCATCAGGAAGCCGGCGAAGCTGAGCGTGTAGGCGTTGACGACCCACTGCAGGCCGGTGTCGGAGAAGCCGAGCGACTCGTGGATCTTCGGCAGCGCCACGTTGACGATCGAGATGTCGAGGATCACCATGAACTGCGCGAGGCAGACGGTGAGGAGAAGTGCGTCTTTGCGGAGTCTTTGCATAGGGAGGGGGAGAAGTCGGTGTGGGGGGCTGCTGATCCCCAAGGGGGCCCCTTAGTACGACGATCACCGTACCACAAAGTTCGATGATCGTCGTATCATCTGGACATGGGCTTTGAACATCCCGACCGCAACGAGATCGACCTGTCCGCCGTCCTGCACGCGCTGAGCGACCCGCAGCGCCGCCGGATCGTCGCCGAACTCGCCGCCGACGAGGCGCCGCGCCCCTGTGGCAGCTTCGCCCCGTCGATCACCAAATCGACCCGCACCCACCACTTCCGCGTCCTGCGCGAGGCGGGCCTGGTCGAACAGTGGAAGGAAGGGACGAGCAAGATGAGCCGCCTCCGCCGCGACGACATCGACGCCCGCTTCCCGGGCCTGCTCGATTCGGTGCTCGGCTCGGTTCCGGTGACGTAGGGGTCGGGCAAGGGACGGCCGAGGGCTCGGGCCCCCGGAACGCGCTGTCGTCATTTGGGCCCCTATAGGGGCCCAAAACCATGGTCACGTGATTGCAACGTCTGAAGAAGGCTCACGGAAGGGTGACGTGGTCTGCATCGAGGAACCTTGTCCTCGCCGGTTGCCGGCCTGGGTACTCACCAGTATCGTCTGCGGCCAACGACGATACTTACGAGTACACCGAAGCGAGGAGACCGATGAATTCCACTGCGTATCGCCTGCCGCCCAAGGCTCGGATACCGGCGCCGCTTGCCGCGCTCTACTTCGCGATCGGCAACCCGCGGGCGAGATCGCTCCTGCGCCGGCGGTACGGGTCCGCGGTTCGGATATGGGCCCCGGAGATGGGCGAGGTGGTCATCGTCTGTGATCCGGTGCTCGTCAAGCAGATCTTTACGGCCAAGCCCGAGGAGCTGGCCGGCGGCGGCGACTTCAACCCGCTCTCGCGGACGCTCGGTCCCAACTCGATGTTCGGGCTCGACGGCGACGAGCACCTGCGCCAGCGCCGCCTGCTGCTGCCGCCGTTCCACGGCGAGCGGATGGGTGCGTACGCGGCGATCTTCGAGGAGGAGACGCTGAGCGAGATCGCGACCTGGCCCGAGGACCGCGACTTCCCGGCGATCGAGGGCACGATGCGGATCACGCTCAACGCGATCCTGCGGGCGGTCTTCGGCGCCGAGGGGGCGGAGTTCGACGAGCTGCGCGCGTTCATGCCCGCCTGGGTGAAGCTGGGCTCGCTGCTCACCTCGGCGCCGCCCCTGCAGCGCGACCTCGGCCGCTGGAGCCCGTGGGGTCGCTTCCTCGCCTACCGCCGTCGCTACGACGCGATCCTCGACCGGCTTATCGCCCGCGCCCGCGAAGACCCGAACCTCGCCGCGCGCAGCGACGTCCTCGCGCTCCTGCTCCAGGCCCGTTACGAGGACGGCACGCAGATGACGCGCGCGGAGATGTCCGATCAGCTCCTCACCCTGCTTGTCGCCGGGCACGAGACGACCGCCGGCACGCTGGCCTGGGCGATCGAGCGACTGCGCCGCCACCCGGCGGTCCTCGCCCGACTCGCCGACGAGATCGAAGCCGGCGGCAGGGAGCTGCGCGAGGCGACCATCTACGAGGTGCAACGCAGCCGTGCGGTGATCGGCGGCGCGATGCGGCGCACGAAGCAGCCCTTCGCGCTCGGCGAGTGGGTGCTGCCGGCGGGGATGCTTGTCATCATCGACGGCTTGGCGATCCACGGCAACCCGGCGATCTTCCCCGTGCCCGAGCGCTTCAACCCCGAGCGCTTCCTCGGCGTCAAGCCCGACACCTACGCCTGGCTGCCGTTCGGCGGCGGCCGGCGCCGCTGCGTCGGGGCCGCGTTCGCCCACCTGGAGATGGACGTCGTCCTGCGCGTCCTGATCGAACGGCTGGAGCTCGTGCCGACCCGCGAGCGCGGCGAGCGGTGGCGGTTCCGCGGCGTCGCCTTCGCCCCGTCACGCGGCGGCCGCGCCCGGGTCCGGCGGCGCCGCCGACCGCTCGAGGCGCGCCCCGCGGCGCGCGAGCCCGCCTCGGTGCCTGCGTGAGCGGTGGACGCGCCGCGACGCGCGCGGCGGCGGCGGTCGACTCCCCGGTGTCGCTGCCCGCCGCGCCGAGCCCGGACGCCGCCGACCACCGCGAGCGGCTGATGGCGGGGCTCGCCGAGGCGATCCGCGAGAAGGGCCTGGCCAAGACGCAGATCACCGACATCGTCGGCCACGCGCACGCCTCGCGGACGACGTTCTACCGCTGCTTCGACGACAAGGAGGCCTGCTTCTTCGCGCTCGCCCAGCGGCTCACCGACGCCACCCGCGAGGCGGTCGAGGCCGCCGTCGATCCGGAGGCGCCGTGGCAGCACCAGGTCGACCAGGCGATCGACGCCTACTTCGGCATCCTCAGCGTCGACCCGGAGATCGTCGTCACCTTCGTCAGCGACCTGCCGATGCTCGGCGAGAGCGCCTCGCGCCTCCGCCGCGAGGGCATCGCCCAGTACGCCGAGATGCTCGTCCGCCTGGCCGGCACACCGCGCATGCGCGAGGCCGGCATCGCCATCGACCTCGACACCGCGGTGCTCCTCATGTCCGGCCTCGACGGCATGGTCGTCCACGCGGTCGAAGCCGGCCGCCCGGTGGCCGAGCTCGCCCCCGCGGCGAAGCAGGCGCTCAAGCGCGTCCTCGCGCCGGAGTGACCGAACCCTTAGCGGCTGACCATCAGCCACTTGCGCCGTCTGATTCATGCATGCCGTGGGAGGTCGCGGCCGCTGTGGTGGTCACGGGTTTTGGACGCTGCGAGTACAGACAGCATCATTTGATCTTTTCAATCGTTGACGCGATCGAGGGCCTTCCCTACCTTTCGCGCCTCTGGCGGGGGCTCGTCGTTGCGAGCGGTCTTGCGGGTTGCCCGCGAGCTCGAGGCCCATGGTCGGGACGGGGATCAGGGACCCGTCGGCCACCGCCGCCTCACTTGGTTGCTCGTGACCTCCGACCCACATTACGCAAAGGGTCCCTTGGACCCGGAACTGCTGAAGTTCCTCCGCGATCCCCTTCGCAGGCGGATGCTTTTCGTGATCGGCGACAAGCCGGGCGGGGTGAGCATCCGGCAGATCGCCGAACGCCTCGGGGAGCCACCGCGCCGGATTCGTCATTACATCATCGCCTTGGTCGACGCCGGGTTGGTGGTGGTCGAGGAGGAGCGGCCGCGGCGGGGCACCATCGAGCGCGCCTACCGTGTCGCGCAGTATCCACTGTTCGTCGTCGACGAATGGCGCGAGGAGTTCGAACCGGCCGAAATGAAAATCATCCTGTTCGACATCCTGCGGCTCGTCTTCGACACAGTCACCGCAGCGATTGCCGCCGGTACCTTCGTCGATCGGTCGGGTTGGTGTGCGGCGCGCACCTGGCGCGAAGTGGACAAACAGGGCTGGGAGGAGCTCGCCAAGATCCATGAGCGGGCTTTGGACGAGATGATCGAGGTGGTCGAGCGGTCCGCGGAGCGCCTCGCGCGCAGCGGCGAGACCCCGATCCCGGCAATCTCGTCACTGCTGCTCTTCGAGGCCCTCCCCTGGGGGGACTGACGCGGTCGACCTCATCCGGGCCGGCGGGGATGCGGAGGACGCACGGAGACCCTTGACCGGTGGGAGGGACGGGCGGAGGCGTGACGTCCCCCCGCCCCTCCCGGGTGCGAACGCCGGGCGGGGCCGTGACGGTGAGTTCGCAGAAAGCCGCGGTATCCGCGGATTTCTGCGAACGCGGGCTCGCCGGGTCCTCTTTCCGCGCTCCACGGCCCTCGCGGGGGGTCTCGTCCCTTGTCCATCCCGCTGAGGCAGGCGTCCAGAACCGGACATTTGGGTGCTATGAAGTGCGGCGGCCAGGCGCTACGGTATTGGAGCATCGGTCGACGAGCGACTTCCCGGATCCCCCCGATCCCCAGGCCTACGCGGAGGCCGTGGCGCACCCCCTGAGGGGCCGGATCCTGGCGGCCCTCGCGGAGCGCCCCGACACAACCATCCGCCGGTTGGCGGAGCGGCTGGAGGAACCTCCCCGCCGGGTTCGCCACCATCTCAAGGCCCTGCTCGACCGCAGCCTGGTGGAAGTGACGGGGGAGGAAACCTACCGCGGGGTGATCCAGCGCCGTTACGGGCGGGCATGGATGGGGATCGACGACGTCAGCCCGTTGAGCACCGAGCTGCGCGTCGCGCTTGCGAAGGCCGCGGTGCGATTGATGTTGGCCGACATGCGCGCCGCGGCCGCCGGGGGCGTCCTTTGCACGCGCCCGGACGAGTTGCAGGTGCGGATGTACGGCGAGGTGGACGACACATGCCTGGAGGAACTCGCCGAGATCCACTGGCGCGCCTATCGGGAAATTCGACAGACGGTCGCCGAGGGAAGCAAGCGGGTCAGGGAGAGCGGTGAACCCGGAACCGAGGTCGTCTCCGCGCTCCTCCACTTCGAGGCACCGGTGTGGGGGCGGCTTTCCAAGGAGCCCTGAAGTTCGGCAATGCAGGAACGGTTTCTTCCATTACGCACTTTTAGGTACTTTTCGTTTCTGCTGGGAAAAGACCTTGGGATGGCCGCGCGGGCGATTGCCCGAAAGGTCTCTGTTTATTCCCCTGGTTGACGGCCTCCAAGCGGCGGGCCTACTTTTCAGCCGTTGACGTTCAGGGGTACCGGTGGGGTCCGCGCCTCAGGGAAGGCGCGGGGTCGGCGCGGTAACGCACAGATATGCCGGAGGGGCCGGCAAGGGAGAGTGGCAGTGGAGACGAGCCGTTCGATTTCTCATCCCGTGATGAGGGAGCTACGAACATCCAGGGGATCGACGTTCCGACCCGCGACGGCATCGATGCCGTCCCTCCCCGCTGCTCCCATGTCAAGCCGTCGCCGTAATTCGCGGCGCGGGCAAGTCTCTCTGAGCGTCGACGGATTGAGGGGATCCCTCCATCTCGGATTGGATCAACAACTGCCAGGCCCGCCGTGCGAGGTGACGTTGCAGCCAGCGCAGCGCTTCTCGTCTGGACTTGCCCTCGGCCCGGCGGTAGCGGCCTCGGGCGGTGGAGCTCTTCCGCGGACGGCCTCGGAGCTTCGAAGTCTTCATTCGACCAACGCAAAAGGAGCGAGTCATGCAGGCAAAAGAAGAAAAGCGTGGGTCGGAGAAGTTGCAAATGGAGCTGGCGTAGCCAGACAGGGAGAGGAGGGGGATATGAGGCATACATCGGGGTCCGGTGGGTCGGCAGGGCCGCGCAGCGGCAATGGACGGTCGACCGGTAGGTCGCAGGGATGGCTCTTGCTCTTGCTCATCGTCTCCATCTCCCTGTCTGTCTGCGTTATCTCAAGCGCTGATGCAGCTACTCCCGAACGATTTTTGAGGGAAACCTTCGGCAGCGCGGCGCAGCCCACCTTCGGCACCCCCCAGGCAATTGCGATCGACGAAAGCAGCGGGGATGTCTTGGTGATGGATCGCGCCAACGGGACGATCAGCCGGTACAAGCCAGACGGAAGCCCCGATGACTTTCCGGCGCTCAGCACCAATGTGATCTCTGAAGCTGAAGGGCACCCACTGGTATTCAGCAACGAACAAAGAAAATCCCAGATTGCGGTGGACAATTCCGGGACTGCCACCGACGGGAACATATATGTAACGGACTTTGCAACGCCAGGTGCGCACAGTATCGCCATATTCGCAAGATCGGGAGCATTTTTGGGGAAATTGACCGAAGCGGGCGGCAGTCCGTTCGCGGAAGCCTGCGGAGTGACGGTCGACTCCACCGGTGCGGTGTACGTCGGTGATGATTCGCGAGGGGTCGAGAAGTTCATAGCGACTGCCAACATCCCGACCAACGCGGATTTCGACCCGTCGTTCGCAACGACGACAAATCAAAGGCCGTGCGCACTCGCTGCTGGCGTAAGTGGGTCAGCCAGCGCCGTGTTTGCCTTGAATTGGGCTACCGCGGAAGTCGCAAAGTTCGATGCAAGTTCCGGTGCGCTTGACTCCCTGCTGGTACCAGCAGGGAGTCAAGCAAGGGCGGTGTCCGTTATTCCGGCCAGCGGCAATGTCCTCGTTGGCAAAGGAACTGGCGAAGTGAACGAATACGATGCTTCCGGCAACTCTGAAGCCAGATTGACTTCGACCTTTAACGCAGGCGCAGGGGTTCAAGGGTTAGCCGGGACCCTCAATGACGTCTATGTATCGAAGGAAGGATCGCCCAAACTCGACGTGTTCGGACCCGTCCTTCTCTTCCCGGAACTCGAACCTGCCAGCGCGATCGGGACGAACGGGATGACGCTCCAGGGCATCGTCCACCCCGAAGGTTTGTCGCTTTCGACTTGCAAATTTGAATACGGATTGGCATCCACTCCCGGATTCGAATCTGAAGCCCCCTGCGAACCGCCGGCGGCATCGATTCCGGCTGACTTCGTACCCCATCAGGTCAGTGCAGTCATCGGGGGTCTGCAGAAGAACGAGACCTATCGCGTTCGCCTGACCACGACGAATGCGACCGTGACTCTCAAAAGTGACATTCGGACTGTCACCACTACCGGCGCGCCGCAGATCTCGGAAGTCCGAGCACGCGACGCGAGTCAGTCATCGGTAGTTCTCGAAGCGAAGGTCAACCCGAGCGGCTTCGATACGACCTACCGTTTCGAATGGGGTCCTTCCATGGCCTATGGGAACAGTGTCCCTGCTCAAGCTGTTTCGGCGGGGGGAGGGAGCAGCCCAGTGCTTGTTACCGCGGATCTTTCGGGCCTCGTTGCGGCCACCCGCTACCACTATCGGATCGTCGCGATCAATTCACAGGGTCCTACCGAAACGTCCGATCAGGAAGTGGAAACCCTCAACGCTTGCGGCCTGCCGGACTTGCGTTGCTTCGAGCTCGTCTCGCCGCGCGAACCGGGGCCAGTCTCTAGGCCGGGCTTGACCTCCAACGAGGAATTGAACTTCCAGTCGAGTATCCAGCCGGGCTCTCTGATGTACAGCGTTGCCAACGGACTTCCCGGGACCACGAAGGGCGCCGAGGTTCTGTACCACGCAGTTCGTGGCCAGGACGGCTGGGCCTATGCCCAGTTCAGCCCGCCGATTGTCTCCCGCGGTGAACTGGCGGCCGGAGACAGTCGCACCTCGGCGACCAAGGCATTGTCGGCCGATCTCTCCTGCGGGGTGGTTATCACCAATCAATTCCTCACCCCCGACCTTGGAACCCGATTGGTAGTGGAATCGGGAGGCTCAAACCTCTATCGCCGCAATCCCGACGGAAGCTACACGGCGATCACCAAACTGCCGCCCGTGAACGCGAGCGACTCCATCCAGTTCCCCGAAGGAATCGGCTTGGAACCCTACTTCGTGTACGGGTATTCGGAAGACTGCAAAAAGGTCGTATTCAGGGCCCCGCTCCGCTATCCGGGCGTATCGGCCGTCGATGTCAATCCGTCGGCGAAGGAAGAATTCCTCTATGAATGGGACGAAGGAACCCTTAGGAACGTGGGCGTGGTCCCGACGGGAAGCGGCGAAGCGGAGGTCGCTGCCACCCTGGGCGACCAAGGCTCAAATGTCGTGTCCGAGGATGGCAGCCGCGTGTTCTTTAGTGCGATACGCAAAAAGGCGTCGAACCCGGAAGAAGTCGGGAAAGTCGGACTGTTCGTGCGCGAAAATGGACTCGTAACCCGAGATCTGTCGCAATCCGAAACCACTGTCGCTGATCAAGAACCTCTGTTCCAGTACGCGACTCCGGATGGAACTCGGGTCTTTTTCATCGCGAACGCTGGGTTGACCCCGGTCAGCAGTCCCTCCGGACGCGACTTGTACGAATACGACTTGGACTTGCATCGGTTGGTCGACCTTTCGGTGACGTCGGCCGCCGAAGGCGCTGAAGTGGGGCTCGTGAGTAACGGGGCGCCGGCAGGAAACGGCGCATTCTTGGGAGCCTCTCGCGACGGGAGGCAGGTCTATTTCGCCGCCCGCGGCGAACTCGTACCAGGTAGGGGGCGAAGCTTCACCGAAAACGTTGCGGCAAACACCTTCTCGATCTATGGCGAGCGGAATGGAATCATCAGTTTTGCGGGAGTGATACGGGAAAAAGATCTCCGTGTATCGCGGTCCGCCCGGGTTAGTGCTGATGGTCGTTATCTGCTGTACCAGACGGCGGCCAACGTAACTGGCTACAACAGCGGTGGAGTGCAAGAGGCGTACCTGTTTGATGCCCAGTCGACCGGGGAACCGATCGTCTGTGTGTCCTGTCGTCAAGACGGACAGCCATCTGTCGAGCCGATCGGTAATAGCCCGTTGGGAGACGAAGAGCGACAGAACCTGTTTCATCCACGTGCCCGACTGGTGGTCCGTGACGGCCAGGCCATGGTGTTCTTCACTTCATTCGACCCGCTTGCACCGAAGGCGTCCGCTGAACACACCAATCTCTATGAGTGGGCACATGGTCAGGTCTTCTTGATCACTGCCGAACCCCCGAATCTCCAGAGCGCACTGCCAGAGAATGGCACCGTGAAGGAATACATCGAATTTGCTGGGGCCGATGCTGACGGCAGCGATCTCTATTTCACCACCCCGGCGGCAGTGACGTGGGAAGAAAAGGAACAGCGCATAGCGGTATATGACGCCCGTGTAAACGGCGGCTTTCCACAGCCTCCGGCTCCCGCGGAGCCCTGCGCTTCGGATGTGGAAGGGGCCTGTCAGGGACCGTCGGCATCTCCTTCCGCTGTAGGGAACCCGAGCAGCTCGACGTTCGTTGGCCCGGGAAACAAGAAGCCGCCGTGTAAGAAGGGCTTTGTGCGGAAGAAGGGCAAGTGTGTCAAGAAGCACGGTGGGAAAAAGCAGAAGGGATCGGGAAAGAAGAAGCACGGCCCGAAGGGAAAGGGGAAGCAGGGCTCCAAGGGGAAGAGCTCCAAGGCTCACAGAGCCGCGAAGCAGAAGGGCTCAAAGGCCGCACGACACGCGAACGCTGATCGGGGGGTGGGCAAGTGAGGGGCTTGCGGAGGGAAGGCTGGGGCAAGGAAGATCGACTCCTGCGGTGGAATCGTACTGTGCGTCTCCTGGTCGCTTTGGTTGGTGCGTCGATCGCGATCGTCGCGGTCGCCGGGACGGCTCAGGCGGCTGCGCCCGCATGGAAACTGCTCGCCGCGACGGGTCCGACCAATGTGCCACCAATCCAGTCCGAGGTCCAGCGGGTGACGATCGAAGCCGAAGGGGGGGTCTTTCAGATCGTCGGGAAGGCCGGCGTGGGAAAGATCAGCCCAGTGGTCCGCTTCGGGGTTGTCTCGACGACGGCAGGAAGTGACGTAGCGACGGTCGGAGCGGGCTCAGAAGAACTGGAAGTCGGCGCACGGGTAGTCGGTGCCGGCTTCCCCACGGAGGGGGAAACGTTCGTCGTCTCCTGCTCCTCCGACTGCGTGACGCCTGGTTCGACTGTCACCTTCTCTAGTCCCTCGAGCGAAACGCTCACCGAAGAAATCCTCTTTGTCCAGGCTAAGGAAGCAATCATCGAAGAAGGTTCATTCTTGCCTGGCTCCGAATTGCGTGGCAACGAAGAAGACATCTTCCTTCCTGGCACCGTCGTGACCGCGGTCTCGGGGTCCAATATCAGTCTGTCGAAGGCCCCGTCCGAAAAGTGCTTCTTCTGCGAACAACAAGCGGTCTCGATATTCGAAAAGACGTCGCCGCTTGCCTATGACGCCGCCTCGGCCACTGTGCAGGAAGCACTCGAATCGGTTCCAGTCTTCGGTCCTGGTTCGATCACCGTCAGCGGTGGGCCCGGTGGAGATGCTGAACACCCGTACTCTCTCGCCTTCGGTGGCAAATTCGCGAACCAAAACGTCGAAACTGTCGGACTCAGCGAAGGCGCCCTGCTCGGCGAACACCACTTCGCCAACGTCTTCACGACGGTCCCCGGCGGCAATGGTACTGGCGAGATTGAGATCATGCCGGCCAACGTCGGTTCGATCGCGACGAATGGCAAGGTAGAAGTGGAACTCGGGCCGTTGCCGATGGGTGTCGTGACCGCAGGTCCGGCGGTGGCGCCGGAAGGAGAATGGAGTTGTCCGGGGGGAGCCGGTGAAAGCAGGGTCACCTGTGAATCCGAAGCCATCGTCCCGGCACTCGATGCAGGGTTCGGGCTTACGATCCCGATCGAGGTAGGACCCGGCGCTCCTTCGAAATCGACTGTTCCGGTCACCATCCTCGGCGGTGAAGCCGGTTCAACTACGTATCAGATGCCTTTGACCATCTCCGACAAGCCTGCTGCGTATGGACCCCAGGCATTCTGGGCAGGCGCGTTCGATGAGAACGGGAATTTGGATACCCGGGCCGGCGCGCATCCATCGGGCGCCGCTGCGTACTTCCTTCTGAACACCGTGCGGTCGGCCAGCGGCGCGATAGTGCCCGTGGCTGACCCTAAGGACGTATCCGTCGACCTGCCGCCGGGCTTCATCGGGAACCCGATGGTGACTCCCCGGTGCCCGCAGAGCCAGCTCTCGAACCAGACTCCGCTCGGCTCGCCTGTATGTAACCCGGCGATGAAGATTGGCGGTTTCAATCCCGTTGTGAATAAGTTTGGCGCTGTCGGGACCACCGGGTTCTTCACGCCGGTTGAAAATGATGTGCCGGCCTATGGCTTTGCGGCACAATTCACGACCCAGCTCGCTTCACCGGAAATCAGCCTGTTCGCGTCGGTGCGAACCTCGGAAGAGTTCGGGGTTCGAGTCACGGCTCTCAATACTCCCAACTACGACAAGGTGTTCGGCGCGTTTACGGCGCTTGAAGGCATTCCGCCCGGCGCGGCCGGGAAGGCGTTCCTGACGAACCCGGCCGCCTGTGCCGAAGAAGCAGTTCGCGCGCCGGTGGCGACGCTGTTCGGGAATTCCTGGCAGGACCAGGACGTTCTCTCGCCCGTGGCGACCCAGACCCTGCCTGCCATGCAGCATTGCGACAAGCTGGAATTCACGCCCGGCTTCACGTTCGAACCGACCACCACGCAGGGGTCGAGCGGCACCGGCGCCACCGCCCATCTCCACCTGCCACAGGCGAATCTGCTGGATCCGTCCAGGCTCGCGCAGCCGGCCCTGAAGAAGGCGGTCGTGACCCTGCCGCCGGGGCTTACCCTGAACCCCTCGTCCGCCAAGGGCCTCGAAGCATGTTCGGAGGACCAGATCGGGTACCTGGGGACCGGTCCGCTGCCGAATCCGAATCGGTTCGATGAATCTGCTCCGGCCTGCCCGGACGGTTCCAAGCTGGGCACCGTCGAGGTCTTCTCGCCGCTCCTCGAAGAAGACCTCGAGGGCACGATCTACCTCGCCGAACAGGAAAGGAACCCGTTCGGCTCGCTGATCGCCCTGTATCTGGCGATCGAAAGCCCGCGCTTCGGCCTGCAGATCAAGCTGCCGGGCAGGGTCGATCCGGATCCGCAGACCGGCCGCCTGACCGCGACCTTCGACAACAACCCGCAGGTCCCGTTCGAAGACCTGACGCTGCACTTCCGGGGCGGTGGCCCGCAGTCGGAGCTGGCGACGCCGGAAGTCTGCGGCCACTATGCGACGACCGGCTCGCTCGAACCCTGGTCGGCGCCCGAATCCGGTCCGCCCGCGCAGATCGAGGAACCAGGCTTCGACGTCGGGAGCGACTGCGCGCCCTCCGCCGACAGGCAGCCGTTCGGCCCGTCCTTCGAGGCCGGGACCACGGGAACCCAGGCGGGCGCCTACTCGCCGCTGGTGATCAAGGTGAACCGCAAGGACGGCGAACAGGAGCTGCGCTCGCTCGACTTCACGCTGCCCAAGGGCCTCCTCGCAAAGCTCGCAGGCATCCCGTACTGCCCGGACCCGGCGATCCAGGATGCCGAACGGAGGAGCGGCGCGGACGAGAAGGCCTCGGCGAGCTGCCCCGCCGCCAGCCGGATCGGCTCGGTCGACACCGCGGCCGGAGTCGGCCCCGAACCGTTCCACGTGCCGGGTTCCGTCTACCTGGCCGGCCCCTACAAGGGGGCGCCGCTCAGCTCGGTCGTCGTCACGCCCGCCGTCGCCGGTCCCTTCGACCTCGGTGACGTGGTCGTCAGGGCACCGTTGTACGTCG
>Ga0153954_1001122_pt1 | contig 15929 bp, 13 predicted proteins | sample TSFL038MetaG_FD_102277 | JGI IMG/M metagenome (GOLD analysis project Ga0153954, IMG submission 102277) | Attine ant fungus gardens microbial communities from Florida, USA - TSFL038 MetaG | ecosystem: Host-associated > Fungi > Mycelium > Unclassified | place: USA: Florida, Wekiwa Springs State... | reverse complement strand
TTACAACTCCGAAACGAATCAAGGGACTGCATTCTGGGTGGCCGCGGTTGCTTGCAACCGGGGCGGCGCAGCCGCAAGAGGTCCGTTCCCAAACGGCTCTGCAGAAAGGGGTTCCAGCCCAAGGCGTCACGGAAAACCTCTGGTCGCTGCGCGACCCCGGTTGCAAGCAACCGCGGCTACCCAGAAATATGTCTCTGATGCCAGTCGGAATTGTAACGGAGTCGTACTAGGCCGTTGGAAATGCGTGCCAATACTCTACGCCTCTGGTGCTGGAAGGTCGTCGTAGCGTTGACGAGCTTGGCTTTCTACCCGGCCCCCCGCTTGTTCGCGCAAGAGCTCTCAACTGCCTCCTCATCAACCAGCACGGATCAGCCGACCGGGTTTGTAGCATCGACCGGCCCTTCCCCTTCCTATCCCGCGCCCGCGCCTTCGCCGGGACGTTTGGGGCCAGGCAGCCAGGCGACCCAAGGACTCAATCTCAAGGCCTACAAGCTGCTCCGCTACGACGAGGACTACAGCTACCTCAAGGATCCACGCAAACGCACCGACCCTATGGACTTCTTGAAGTACATCCCCCTGGGGGAGAGGGATGACTACTACCTCTCGCTGGGCGGCCAGGCCCGGCCTCGCTTCGAGTCCTTTCACAATCCGGATTTCGGAGGTGGGCCGGCTAACAGGCAGGGGTACAACAATGACCTGGTTCAACGCTACATGCTGCACGGAGACCTGCACCTCGGACCGAACGTGCGCTTTTTCGGCCAGCTCCAGAGCGGCTTCGAGTCGGGCCTCGTAGGTGGTCCCCGCCCGGACGTCGACCTTGACCGCTTCGATGCCCATCAGGCGTTCCTGGACATCGTGTGGCGATGGAGTGAGGACGAATCGAATTCCTTGACCCTTCGGCCCGGTCGCCAGGAGATGTCCTACGGCTCGGCGCGGCTCATCGACGTGCGAGAAGGTGCAAACCTTCGTCGCTCGTTCGACGCGGCGCGCATGCTTCTGAAGGTTGGGGACTGGCAGGTGGATGGGTTCTGGTCGAAGCCGGTGCGGAATCGTCCCGGTGTCTTCGATAACGACCCGGACCCCAACCTTTCGCTCTGGGGGATTTATGCGGTCCACCCGCTCGCCATGCTACCGAGCGGGCATGTCGACCTCTATTACCTCGGATACGAAAACAAGCAGGCGGTTTTCGATCAGGGCAAGGGCTATGAGCTTCGGCATTCGCTCGGGACTCGGATTTGGGGAGCCCCGATGCCATGGGAATACAACCTTGAATATGTTTGGCAGTTCGGACGCTTCGGGAGCGGCTCCATCGAGGCGTGGACCGCCTCGCACGCCGTTCGATACAACTTCGAGGAGCGACCGCTACGCCCCCGGTTCGGCGTGCGATTCGACATCGCAAGCGGTGACCGTAACCGCGACTCGCCTAACCTCCAAACATTCAATCCACTCTTTCCCTCGGGGGCCTATTTCAACCTCGCCAATCCGATCGGCCCTCAAAACATCATCGACCTGCACCCCGTGCTTGATCTCAACTTCGGTAAGACGGTAACGTTGACAGGGGACTGGAACTTCTTCTGGCGGGAGAGTCTGGAAGACGGCATCTACAGCCTGGCTGGGGTGCCGATCCGGCCGGGAACTCCAAGCCGGTCGCGGTTTATCGGAAGCACTCCCTCACTCACCAGTTCTTGGAAGGTCTCACGTCACGTCACCGTTCTGGCAAGCTACGTCCATTTCTTTACCGGCTCTTACTTGCAGGATAATCCGCCGGCCAAGAACACCGATTATGTGACGGTCTGGATCGATTACATGTTCTAGCTCCGAGATGTGAATCAGCACCACGGACTTGCAACAGGAGACACCATGAGACAGCCTTTCTTGTCGCCGGTTGCGGCCCTCACGCTCTTCGCGAGCCTTACACTTTCAGGCGATTGCCCGAAGGCCGTCGCCCAGGACGTCAAGGAGCAGTTGTTTGAGGCCCCTCGAGGGGTGGCGGTCAAGGTGCGGATGGAGGGTCCCTACACCGCAGAGACTCCGCTCCAGGTCGTCTGCTACTTCAAATACACCCCGGAGCGCGCAAGGCGGATGACTGGCGCACCGGTGGAACTCGACAAGGAGTTGGACGGCGTGATCTCCTCGCTCCGAGAACGGGGCGAGTTCGTCGGAGATGGGCTCGAGACGCTCTTACTTATCCCGCCGAAGGACTCGATCAAAGCCAAGGCCCTGCTTCTCGTTGGCCTCGGCGAGGAGGGCACGCTATCACTTGCCCGGATGGAACGTGTCGGGCGGGTGGCACTGCGAGAAGCGTCAAGGCTAGGCGCTCGTCGTGTGGCCTTCGCTCCTCTGATCCGCGACCAAGGCAACACGAAGTTCGGTACAGGCGACGTCGAGGCGGCCGTCGTGAAGGGCATGCTCCTCGCGTACGACACGGAGCGACGCCTTCAGAGGGAAGGCCTTGCCAAGGAGTGGACCCTCGATGGGTGGGAGGTCGAGGCCGGTCCCGCTTACTTCGACGAAACGGTACGGGGCGTGAAGCGGGGGATTTCCGAGGCCGCCTCAAGCGTCGCCGCCCGAAAATCGACTCCCTACATGCTGGAGAAATGAAGTTTGCTAAAGCCGTTTTCGCACGGAGAGCTTACACGAAAGCCAGAGAGTGACCACGTGGCTCAAGGGTCGTAAAGAGGCCCTGTGGGTGGCCCTGGTGGACAAGCCGCCAGTGCTGCCCAGCCGGCGTATACGCATAAGGATTTGCTTTTGTACGGCAGGCCTTGGCCTGTCGAGACGTTGGCGAATGGCCTCGGCAGTCCAAGGCCTGCCCTACTCAAGAGGTGCGCAGCACCGGACATTACGTTCCTCGGCATCCTCTTCGTCCTGGGGCGATCGCACCATCCTCAGGAGAGGAGTTGCTTGTCCGCCGAGCATCTCGTAGGAGCCCGTCTCGAGCCGGAACGATTCGGGCATCAACTCGTGTTGCCAGCTACAACCCTTGGGTCTCGCTCTACTGGCTCGTCTCCGGCAAGACGGTGGGCGGTACGCTCCTCTACCCCGAGGCGAACCGGTTCGACCGGACCGAGGCGCTGCGGCGCTACACCGTGGGCAGCGCCTGGTTCTCCGGTGAGGAAGACAAAAAAGGGTCCCTTGAAGTCGGCAAGCTGGCGGATCTCACCGTGCTGTCGGCGGACTACTTCAACGTTCCCGAAGAGGAGATCAAGCGGATCCAGTCGGTGCTCACCGTGGTCGGCGGCAAGGTGGTGTACGCGGCGGAGCCCTTCGAGAAGCTGTCACCCCCGCCCCTGCCCGTCAGCCCCGACTGGTCACCGGTCAAGGAGTTTGGTGGGTATCACCTGATGGGTGCGGTGCCACCGGCTCATCGATCATCGTCTCCGCTCGTCGGCGGACTGGCCTGCGGCTTATCGCGAATTCTGGCTTGTGATTGTTTCGCGTTTTGAGACGCCGAGGCTGCATCGGCTCCCGAGGAGAAGGTAACGGCGGCTCGTCGGGAGCTTCGGCTACCGCCATGAGAGGACCGGGTCGTGACGTGAAGTCAGAGCGTTCCCATCAGGCCGCTTTGAAAATCGAGAATGGCCTGACGGATTTCTCCCTGAGTGTTCATCACGAACGGCCCATGTCCGACGACAGGCTCGTTGATCGGCTCTCCGCCGAGCAGGAGGATCGACGCATCTTTATGGCACGCGATGTCGAGCCTTTCACCGGAACGGGCGCACAGGACTAGGGTGACGCCCTGTGCAGCAGTTGAGCCGTTAACGGTTATGGCTCCCTTCCGGATGAGAAGGAGAGTTGTGTAACCGTCGGGGAGGCTGAGCGTTGTCGAATGGCCCCCTGCAAGCTGCATATCCCACAGGTTGAGCGGGGTCACAGTCCGGGCCGGGCCTCTTGTCCCGGAGAGGTCACCGGCAATGATGCGAGCCGTTCCCGCTTTGCCATCCAAGGCGACCGTTGGAATCTGACCGGCGATTATTTCCTGATAGCGCGGGGCCGACATCTTTTCGGCGGCAGGAAGATTCACCCAGAGCTGAACCGCCTCCAAAGTGCCGCCCTGTTCGGTGAACGCCTTGCTGTGATACTCCTCATGAACGACGCCGGATGCGGCCGTCATCCATTGCACGTCTCCAGGTCCAATCGAGCCGTGATGGCCGCCGGAGTCTCTGTGCTCAAGCTCGCCCTGATAGACAATCGTCACCGTTTCAAATCCACGGTGGGGGTGAACATCGACGCCTCGGCGGTGCGGTGACGGGTCGAACTCAGCCGGACCGGCATAGTCGAGAAGGAGAAACGGACTCACCGCCGACGCGTCTCTGTGATACGAAAAGAGGCTTCGTACCGGAAAGCCATCGCCAACCCAATGGGGCGCGATGTCGCGTCGGACCTCCAGGACCTTCTTTGCTGTCATGACCTGCCTCGAGAATCGGAACGCAATTGCCGGGAGCGAGTGCAGGCCGATGAGCCTGACGAAGCTCATCGGCCCTGCGAGCGATTAACCCTTCGACCGAGCCGCTTCGACCCGGTCCAGTTTCGTCTCTTGCCCATCCTTCTGGACGCTCTGGGCCTTACCGTAGCACTCTATAAGCGCCTGGTAGCGCGGAAGAATGTGATCAACCATGACCTTAGCGAACTCCGCCGCGTCGGGGCGGTTCCAGGTGCTCATCAACTCGGCGAGCACCGCGAAGGTGTCGATGGGGACGGCCCCGGCCTGGGTGATGCGGGCGATGGTCAGGTCGGTTGCCATCTTCGACCAGTTGCCCGACGCATCAACGACGCAGAACACTTTGTAGCCCGCGACGAGGGCACTGAGGGTGGGAAACGCCATGCAGACGCTCGTGAGCGTTCCCGCCATGAGCAGGGTTTTCCGCTTTGTCTTCTCGATGGCCTCGACCCACGCCGGATTATCCCAGGCGTTGATTTGACCGGTTCGCGGGATGTAGATCGCTTCGGGGTTTGCCTCGTGAATTTCGGGAATGAGCGGGCCGTTCGGTCCGTCGGGAACGGAAGCCGTGGTGAAGGTTGGGATCTTTGCAAGGTGCGCGACCTTCGCGAGTGCTATTGCGTGCGCGCGAAGTGTCGGTTGGTCGATGTCATTGACCAGTTGGAAAAGCCCGCTCTGATGGTCGATCAGCAGCATCACCGCATCGTTCGGGTCAATCATCCATTTGTTAAATTCGGGCATGTCTGGTCCCTTCCAAGCTTATGGCGTTGTCTGAGCCACAGTCAGCTACCTTGACTTCTACGGTGTCAGGTGCAAACTATCAAGTATGGGCTAACTGGTTACTCAGTATCCTCAGAGATACTAAAGGCGTGGAATGGCGGGCCGAAAACGCGGAAATCCCCGGAAGGAAATGAGTTGTCCGGTCGAAACGACGATTCAGGCCATCGGAGGACGATGGAAGGTGCTCGTTCTCCACTACCTGTTCGATGGCACGATGAGGTTCGGCGAGCTGGCCCGAGCATTGAAGGGGATATCCGCCCGAACGCTCACCAAACAGCTTCGCGAGTTGGAAGCCGACGGCATCATCTCCCGGAGGGTCTATCAGCAGATTCCTCCGATGGTGGAATACTCGGTTACCCCGAAGGGGAATCAGCTAAAACCGGTGCTCCTGGCGATGCACGCGTGGGGCGAAGCTCACGGCTAGAGCGGATTGCGATTGGATAGCCTACGAAATCCCGGAAGAGCCGAGTGAAATCCTTAGGATTTATGTATCGGACGTATCGCAAGCCGATGTAATTTAGATATATGGATTGGTATGTCTGTGGTTTGTTCGCCAGTGGCGCGAGCCTTGGCCCACTGGTGGACAAGCCACCAGCGCCACCCTATACGCCTATCTACATGGCATCGGTTGATAGTGCGTCTAACACAGAAATCCCAGAGATCTCACTCAGATCTTCCGGGATTTTGTAGGCAATCCAAGCGATAACCGCTCTAGCCCGACTCCGGTATGGGGAATTTCGGGGCCACCATACCCAATCAAGAATTGGGTATGGTGGCCCCGAAATGCGTATGTTGGTAATCCAGATGTACTTTATTCGATCTCGGACGTCGACCAGCGGCCGAGCTTGTCTGGGTTGACGATGATGTACACGGTCCGCACGTCGGTGGTGATGGCCAGCGACGTGACCTGGACGACGGTTCTGCCGGAGACGAACACCACTCCTGGCTCCCCGTTCACGGTGGTTGGGTGCATCTCGCAGTTGCGCCGCTTCCTGCTGAACACACCAGCGAGGAACCGGGCGACGCGCTCCCGCCCGCGGATCACGGCCCGGGCGGCCGATACGCGGCCGCCGCCGTCCGAATGGAGCTCGGCGTCTTCCGCGAGCATCCCCTCGACGGTCTTGACGTCCCCCGCCCGGCAGGCCGCTATGAAGCGTTCGGCCAACGCGTCGGCGTGTGCTGTCGACGTCGGGAAACGTCGCTTCGCATCCAGTCCGAGCCGGTGCCGGGCGCGGCGGACGATCTGCCGGACCGTTGCCTCCGGCTGATCCACCACCTCGCTGATTTGTGCGTAATCATAGTCGAATACCGTCCGTAGCAGGAATGCCGCCCGCTCGTCCGGGGTAAGCTGCTCCAGGAGCAGCAAGAACGCCTGGGGCAGTGATGCGGACAGAGTGGAATCCTCGTTGACCCCATGGGTGTCCACCGGCTCGGGCAACCACGGGCCGATATACTCCCGACGGTGCCGCGCCCGCAGCCGGTCGATGCACAGGCGGGTCGTCGTGCGGACCAGAAACCCTTCCGGTGATGAAATACCGCCAGCCGTCTGGTAGCGCACGAAGGCGTCCTGCACGGCGTCCTCGGCGTCAACCACGCTCCCGAGCATTCGGTACGCGACGGACATCATCCGCCGCCGTAGGGCGTTCATGTCGTCGATCATGGTGTCCTCAGGCCGTCAGCCATTCCAGCCGACGGGGGCGGAACCCGAACACCCGCTTCGCCTTGGCGTTCGACGCCTCCCCCGCAGCTTCGTCCTAATAGTAGGTAGATAGACCGCGTCTTCGCCCGCGGCTGCGTGGGCCTGTTCGAGTCCCCGGGGCGTCGAGCGCGCTTACCCGTGCGACTGCCTCGCCCAGGTTGGCCAGGGCCGTCGCCTTCGCGTCCGACCGGGTCATGCCGGTGACCGTGTGCCCCCAGCGAACCAACTCGGCGACGAGTGGGCGGCCGATCGCTCCGCTCGAGCCGCGACGAACACGTTCATGGCTGCCTTCCCGAGGGCGGGCTTATTCTTATTTCTGTACCGGTACGGCGATCTCCTTGACGTTCCTCGGATGCAGAACCCACGCCACCATCCGCATCTTCGTCTTGCCCGGGTTCCTGGACACACGATGCAGGCACTCGGCCGGCTCGTAGAACGTCTCGCCCGCTTTGAGAATCCTGGCCGGCTGGTCGTCGATCGCCCATTCGTACTCGCCCTCGATGACGTAGCCGAGACCCGGCCCGGGGTGGCGGTGCGGCACGCCCTCCTGACCGGGGGCGATCGTCACCTCCACGGCCGTCGCCTTGGCCTCCTTGCCATCCAGCCTCTCGACCATGTCGTACGCCGCCAGCGGTTTAACCGACTCGCCCCCCTGATCGTGTCGGGCGACGGTCAATCCGGCGAGCCCCAGAATGATCCCTGCCGCCCCCAACAGTGTCCCACGGTTCATGGCTTCCCCTCCATCAAAGGTTTCGTGAGCGAGCGACGCCCACTGTCCGTACCAAGGACGAACGGCCGGCGTGGTTTTGTGACAGGTGAGGCTTTGGGTCGCGGCGACCCCCTGCCTGGGGCGGCAAGGAGGCGGCGGGCATCGTTAAGAAGGCAGAACGCGGCCGATCTCATCCTGATTTCGGACTTCGCACCCTGGAGGGATCGGGTGGACGCCCACTGGCAATTCACGACTGCCAAGGCCAGTGTCAGGCTCCGCAGGCCCGATCCGTCACTTCCAGAGTGGCGAACAACTCATTGAGAGTCCGAAAAAGGAAGTCCGTTCTCTGCTCAAAATCTCGTGTATGGATTCGTTTCCGTAGGGCAGGCCTTGGCCTGCCGAAATGTTGGCGAATGGCCTCGGCAGGCCAAGGCCTGCTCTACAAGAGTTGTGATGTGTCGTATATTGATTTTATCAATATTAATAATATATATGTTTGTTTAGATGATCTGGTGAATCCGGTGTCCTGTTATGTTCGCTTTCACGACCGAGCGTGGGGTGAGACGTGGCCCGGATGCGTTGGTGAGGAATTTTTTCTTCGGCTGATGGCCGCGAGCGGTCGGCCTTTTCGATTGTTAGTGAAGGAAGCCCCCGGGATACTGCGCGACGATGGAGTCACTCCCCGCTTGAGACCTTGGCAAATCATTGCGAGTTTGGGTGTCCAGGGACTAAACTCGGGAGACGTAGGATTTAACGGAAGGAACCACCCTCAGGGAATCGAACAGGACGATGGGATCGGCTTGGCTCAGTCTCTTCGAGCGTCGATCGAAGGGAAACAGTGTCGTTCCACGGCCCTCGCCGCGCCGAAGACTGCTCCGGTTGGAGTTGCTGGAGTCCCGTCTCCTCCTGGCGTCCGGCGACCCCCTGTTGGATCCTCCGGATCACTCAGCGCCGTCAGAGCTCTCTCTGCCCGTGCCGGTTCCGAACGACATCGCATTGACGCTGCCGGTCACGGATAACGTGGCTGACATTTCGCAAGTGACGTTGCCGGACGGGGCGAGCAGGCTCCCCGACATCGACCACCTGACGTTCGGCAATTCAAGCCCGTATCCGGCGACTGGTGTGGTGCTCCTGTATCGGACCACGGTTCCTGATCCAGACTCGTCGTATCCGATCGAGATTAACCTGTGGTGGGATTCTTCCCCGGTTGCGCCGAACGGTGCACGGCTTTGGCTCTTCGACAGCTCAGGCCATGTCCTGGACACGACCACTGCGACCGGAAACATCGTGTGGATACTCCACTCTGGCAATTTGCAACCGGGTCAGAATCTCTATATCGGAGTATCCGGCTTCCATCTTCCCGACTCGAACGACTCACCATCCCCGAATCGTTTTTTTCTGAGTACGCTGCATTTTGACGAGTCACTTCTTGTGATGGGTCGGTTTCCCTTACCACAATCAACGGGCCCACCGGCGACCGATGATCCCGGTTTCAGTGTGTCCGTCACGGACTTGAACTTTGACAGAAGTTCCTTGGCGGTTGAGGTCAATCCTGGCGGTGCAGCGTCTCCGCCCCCTGCTTCCGGGGCGATTCCGGTCGGCCAGAGTTCTGGGACTTTGGTGCCGAGCATCCATGCCCTTCCGACCGCGTCGTTGCCGCCGATGGCCGGTAAGTTGGCCCATGGCAACCGGGTCCCACCGGCCTCTTCGGGCGAAGCCGTGAACGTCGATTTCAACTTCGTGGCGATCCCCGCGAATTCTGCGCCGCCCGCCCCAATGAATGTGACGGGGATCCCGGCGACGATTCTCGGGGCGCAGACGCTAATTCCCGGGGCATTGGCGAACCCCAGCCACCGGAGTGCTCTGCTGCCGTTGATGTCGAACGCGGTCGTCCAGGTCAGACCTGGACTTGGCGCCCCGGTTAGGGCGCTTCCGGGCTTTGGTCCGGTGCCGGATGACGCGCGGGGCGTACTCACGGAGCCACGGGAACGCACCGGCCTTGCGGTTCTCCCCCCCCTGCTCGCGGTTGCGGAGAACGAACCGATCCCGATCGAGGTTCCGGTGAGCGTGTCTGAAACCGGCGGGGGCGATCCCGAGAAGGTGGACGCCGGTTCGGGAAAAGCGGTGCGTTTCGCCTCGCACGGGATGGGGACGATCGCGGCGCTGAGTGTCTCGGCGAACCTCCTGCTCGGGGCCTTCTGCCCCGATCTCATGGCGGTCCGGCAGCGGCAGCGGGACGACCGGAGCCGGACGAGGTCAGAAACGCGTTGAGCCAGGCGAGCCGCAGCCGATGTGCCAGCCCGAGAAGTCGGAACGACCGGTCCGGGCGGTGGCTCACACAGACGGCGTAGGTGAGCATGATCCGTCCGAGCAGCGCGGGGCGGTCGTCGGCCCAGTCGGCGGCGCGTTCGAGGTCGGCCAGGGCTTGATCCCAGAGGCCGAGCTTCGCGAAGCCGCGGGCCCGCTCGAGAAATGCCGGAGCCTCTTCGGGATCCAGGCTCAAGGCTTGCGTCCAGACGTCGACCGATTCCTGATAAGCGCCGAGGGCGAACAAGGCGCGGGCACGCAGCGCGTGCACTTGCTCCGAGGCACCGGCCTGGGAAACCCGGTCTCCGTCAGTGAGAGCGGCGCTGGCGGCTCCCTCCTCCAGCGCCAGGAGTCCTCGTAGCTTGAGCAACGAGGTCTCCGTCGGTTCCAAGTGAAGCCCGCGCGCCAGGTCGTCGAGAGCGCCGAGGCGGTCGCCGCGATGGTGCCGGACCCGGGCGCGGAGCAGGTAGACGGAAGGAGTCAGAGGCGCGAGGGCTACGGCCCGGCTCGCCTCGGTTTCGGCGGCGTTGTGTTCGCCCAGGGCGCTGAGCAGGACCGCTCGGGTCCGAAGCGCCAGGAACGCGCTGGCATCGGAGCCGTTGGCGCGGTCGCGGAGCCGGTCGGCGGCGGCGCGGAGTCCCTGCTGCATCGCCGAGCCGGAGGCCGGCCACTGGTCCAGGTCGTCGGGCGAGACGGAAGAGAGGTCGATCTCCTCGCCGGCGGCGAGCCGGGCTCGCAAGATGAGCCGTTGACGGCTGGGGCGAGGATCGAGCAGGAACGATTCCTCCGCGTCGCTCACGGCCAGGGAGAATTGCCCCTGCGCCAGCCAGGCCAAGGCTCGATAAGACAGAAGCTGGGCTCGCTCGGCCGGGTTTCGGGTTACTTGGAGCAGAGTGCTCAGGTCTGCCCCGGCAAGTTCGGGCCGTTGACCACGAAAGGCGAGCAAGGCTCTTCCCAGCCGAGCCAGGCCGTCGGCCGGATCCTCGGTCAGAAGCGCGTTGTACTCCACCCAGGCGCGGTCGGCGTGACCGGCGTCCGCCTCGAGCTTGGCCCGGTTCAGCCGGGCGACTCGTCCCGCCCGTGTGTTCCTGCCCGAGGCCAGAACTCGCTCGTAGGCCTGGCGGGCGCCGAGGTGATCCCCTACGCGTTGCAAGGCTCGGCCGCGTTCGAGTTCGATCTCGACGGCGTCCTCGTTCGAGACCAACTTCAGGGCCTGGTCGAGATCACGAAAGGCGCGGTCCCAGGCCCCGCGCTGGGACCAGTACAGATGGGCTCGATTGCGCAGCACCCAAGGACTCCTGGGGCGAAGCGCTAGCGCGGCTCCGTAGTGGACGAGCGCCGGCTCGACCCGGCCGGCGAGATCGTAGTGGTGGGCCAGGTCGAATTCATACCAGTAGTGGTCGGGACGTAGCGCCACCGCGCGCTCAAGCCAGGCGAGCGACTTTCCATGCTTCCCGCGGAGTTCGGCGAGACGGCCCCATTGAAAGCAGGCCCGGGCCGATGTCTCGTGCTCGGGGACGCCGTCGGTAGCAGGAGCGGACCCGGGCGACGTCGCCCCCTGGTAGTGAGCGCGCAGGGCGAGCCACGGAGCCTTCGGTTCGACGAAGCTCAGAGCGCGGTTGCAAAGCGTGACGGCACGCCCGGCCATCTCGGCGTCGCCGGGGCGGTCGGAGGCGACGATCCAGAGGAAAAGGAGGTCGTTCACTTCCTCGAGCAGCCTGGCCCTTCGCTCCGGGTCGAGCCGCAGGACGTCGGCTCGCTGCGTCCAGGCCGGATCTTTGAGCACGGCGAGGGGCTCCAGTTCGGCCTCGAGCGCGCGCGACGTCTCCGCCGGATCGCCGCCGAGCCCGAGAAGACCGAACTGGAGCCCTTCGCCGCGCTGGAAGAAGCGGTCGACGCGTTCCCGGCTTGCCTGCGTCTTGAGCGCACGCTGCTGCCCTTGCCTGGCATCGTTCCAGCGAGAGCGAAGGTCGGAGCGCTCCTGGATCAGGTCGCCGGCCCGGGCGTATTGTTCGGCCGCCAGGGCGGACTCGCCGGCGGCCTCCGAGTGCTCGGCCTGCTGGTACAGGTCGGCGAACCGCGTTTCCTCGCGCCCTCGCTCCGCCTGGGCTCGCCCCCAGGCCACGATGGCCACGACGAGCGACAGCACGACGGGGATCACCAGGGCCAGCCGCTTCCGGTTCCGGCGAAGCGACCGGACCAGCCGGCCGGGCCAAGGCTCGCGCGCATGGCGGAGCGGTTCGTTTTCCGCAACGGCTTGCAGGTCGGCCGCCAGGTCACCGGCCGTCGTATAACGATTGGCCGGATCGGGCGCCAGGCATTTCTGCACCACCGCCTCGAGTGCCGGGGAGACTCCGAACGCACCTGGCCGGAGTCGAGGCGCCCCGGCGCATCGGTTTGCGAGGGCATTCCGGAGCCGTTGCGAAAGGCTCGTTCCCTCGACCGAGAACGGCTGACCGCCGAGGGCCTCGTACAGCACGACCCCCAGGGCGAAAAGATCCGCACGACGGTCGACCGCTGTCACGCCTCCCGAGATCAGGGCCTCGAGGTGCTCCGGGGCCATGTAGGCCATCGTGCCGCCGAACCGGTTGGGTCCGTCATCGTCTCCGGAAGGAGGAGAGTTGGCGAGGTTGAAGTCGAGAAGCAGCGGCATGCCGTCGCTGGTGACGAGGATGTTACTCGGCTTGATGTCGAGGTGGAGGATCCCTCGTTCGTGGGCGAACTGCAAGGCCTCGGCCAAACAGGCTCCCCAGCCGGCGATCGCCCGGGCGTACGATCGCCTGGCCAGGAGCTTGCGCCCGGCCGTTCCCTCGACAGCGGCCCCGGGAGGATCGAGCCGGTCGAGCGCCTCGACGAGCTCCGCCCCCGACTTCGGCGTGGACGTCTTCAGCGTGGAGAGAAGATGGGACAGCGTCACGTGACCCAGGTAGGGCATGCACAGCAGGTGCAGGCCGGTCGCCGGATCGGTCCGGTAGGAGTGGATCGGGACGATGTGCGTGTGCTGGAGCCTGGCCAGCGTCTGAGGCTCGCGCGAACCCGCGCGAGCGATCTTGAGGGCCACCGGACGATCGGCCAGTTGCCGCTCCTCGGCCCGGAAGACGCGCGCGAACGAACCTCGCCCCAACTCCTCGACCAGATAGAAACCGGCGATCGTCTGCCCGGCCTCGGGAAACCGAAGGAGCGACGACGAGATTGAGCCGTCCACAGGCCCGGTTGTGTCGGCTTCCTCGATCACGAACTTGTGAATGTCCAGGGTTTCCCGGACCAAGGTGGCGATCTCGGGGAAGCGCGTTGCGCAATCGATAGGATCGGGGTTCTCGCCGTTTTCCTCGCGCAGGCAGAACTCCTCGTAGACGAGGGCCACCTTGGTTTCCGGGGAGAGATCCTGGTAGCGCTGGAAGTAATCTTCGACGATCGCGGCCTCACCGGCACGATGGCGGAAGGCGAGGTCCAATCGAAGCAAGGTGAGCAGTGCCGAGGGGCGCTCGCCGGGGGAGTCGGGAAGGTACCGCAAGGGATCGGGCCGGGCGGTGACGGACGCGGCCTGCCAATCGGCCTCGAAACACCGTACGCGGTGCGCAGCCTCCGGCGAGGGGGCAAGGTCCCAGGTCTGGCTCAGGTCGGAGAGGCTCATCCCGGAACCTCCCCTTCTTCGATAGCCTGGCGTTGCAACCCCTCGAGCACGCGCCGGACGGTCCGCTCGCTGATCCCCAAGCGCTCGGCGATGATGGGGGTTGTGTGCCCTTCGGCCCGCAACTCCAGGATCGCTCGCCGCCCTTCGGGGAGGAGCTCGCGCAGCCGCCCGAACATTTCTCTCGCCTCGGCCACCTCGCTCGCCGTGTCGTCGTTGGCGATCACATCCCGAGGGCGCGTCCCCTCGAGGATGAGCGGCTCCTCGCGACGGACGTCCGCCTTGCGGCTCGCCGCGCGTCGGTGCTTGTCGATGACCTTATTCCGCGCGGTTCTTGCCAGGAACACGATCAAATGGCGCGGATCCTCGAACTCCGCCGTTCCCGCTCGGATCCGTTGGAAGAAGCTCCCCCAGACACTCTGGAGAAAGTCGAGCGAGTCGAAGCGCGACCGCAAGAGCCGGGGCAACTGCCGACGGACCACCAGCCGAACCTGAGCCTCGTACCGAGTGAGCAACTCGCGCGCAGCATCTTCATCGCCCGCCCGGATCCGATCCAGGACGGCGCGAAGATTCCCCCCTCCCTCACTGCGTGGCTCATCCTCGGACATGTCGGAACCTCATTCACTCCGCACGGCAGTATTTCTTAGGTTTTTTGCGTGTCTATTATTGGAGTATTAAATTGCTCGCTATTTGTCACCCTCGTTCCCCCGTTATTTGTCACCCTACCTGAAAGAACTTGGCTGTGATGCTTTTAAGCGACCAAGAGGAAGCATCGAAGCCCGATGCCGCGTGGAAAATCCTGCGGGGGCGGGTCAAGGTAGAGATCGGTACAAGCCCGTAAGGAGGGCCGGCGACGAACGGCCTTGCTGAAGGTTGAGCAGGTCCGACGCCTTCGGACCCACCACCTGAGCCAGTCAGAGATCGCTCAGTGTCCGGGAATCAGTCGGGCCTCAGTGCGATGCATCCCTTGCCGAACGGGAGTGGCAGTATCCGTTCACGGCGATCAGGGGACGTAAGACGGTGAGAGCGAACAATCGAACTGGCAGGAAAACCCATTCGCTTGCCTATATGTCAGGCGACTCAGCCTTGGCTATCGCTGTTAGGCCCAGCGGGCAATACCCTTCTTTCGCCGAGTCGTTTTTCCAGTTTGCCAAGAATTTCCGCCACCCATGCTTTCCCTGGCGAAGCGAAATGCACCTTCCTCACGGAATCAACGAGTTCCGGGGTGACATAGCCGTCCGGAAGATGGTCCAAGCTGTTTAGAGCGGTGGACCATACCGACGGTTGCTCATGAGCAAGAAACCGCGGAAGCCGAGAAGCAAAAGTTGCGGGGGAGAATTTGGCCCCTAACGTGATAGCATATACAACATGATATTCATCATAATTTTCTAATTCTAATAACATTTGCTCAAGGACTTTGCCGGAAACCCTCGTTGCTGGGTCGGCAACCAAAGGTTCCATGTAATGGCATAATTCTAACCCCGACAGGGCGGTGAACTTGGCGAGGTCGATCGATTGCGTCGCGCTCATTCGCCCATCCATCCAATGACTTTGCCCGTCGCGTCGATGATTGCCATTCCGTACTTCTGGACAGGTCCGCAAGATGCGGCACCGCCTGCCAGTTCGGCAGCCAGAACGTGGAAACGGTGGACGTAAACTACCCCATCTATCAAGAGCGCCGGCCAGGTTCCTGCGCCAAGCCCCGGTCCAACAACCGCTGTGGTTCCGACTCCCAATGTTGCACCACCGGCGGCCGCTCCACCACCCCAGAGCACGATATTGACTCCGCCAAGGGCCAAGCCCCCGGCCGCCGTTCCACATACAACTGCCGTCCCTACGGCCACTTTTTGGCCTGTCTGTAGGCCTGGGTCCATCGAACCAGGATTCCAGAGGTAGTACCAGTAATCGGATAAGGGGTTCTCAGATTCACCAGTAGGATCGGTCGCATTCGTGGGGTGGTTGCCAACATACCGATAAAGGTTCGCGTCCCCAGCTTTGAATGCAATGGGATCTTCGGCGGTCCAGCGGCCGATGGTCGGGTCATACGACATGGGAGGCCCCTCCTAGCTAAGGACGCAACGGACTACCTGTTCCGCTTCGGGAATCGGCTCATCTAGCAGACCCTCGAGCACTTCGAGGGCGATGACGTCTCGCTCCATCTCGATCGGCAGGCCAGGATAACGACGCCGTGGCGGGAAATAAATCCTCAGCTTTGGCGTAACCGCCGGAATTCTTCCATTCAGAGGCTGTCCGGAAAGTGGACACTGATGCGAAGCTACGTTATTTGGGTGGCCGGGGACGAGTCTTCGAGGCCCCGGGGATCAGTCGAGGCCGTTCCCGGGGCGTCGCTACGCTCCTCCCC
>Ga0153954_1001121_pt1 | contig 15931 bp, 16 predicted proteins | sample TSFL038MetaG_FD_102277 | JGI IMG/M metagenome (GOLD analysis project Ga0153954, IMG submission 102277) | Attine ant fungus gardens microbial communities from Florida, USA - TSFL038 MetaG | ecosystem: Host-associated > Fungi > Mycelium > Unclassified | place: USA: Florida, Wekiwa Springs State... | reverse complement strand
GCCCGCCGCGAGCACGCATGAGGCTTTCCTGTGGTGAGGGGACGCCGACGTCTTTTTTCGTACTACGCTCCGGAAGACTTGTGCTCCGGTTGGGTACGGCTGAACAAACGTTCAGCCGCAGTGCTACGAAGCACCGCGATTGCGGCCGCAGAGCGGCTGGTTCGAGGAATCATTTCGAGGATCCCCGGCCATAACGGGGCGCAACAAACAACAAGCGCGTCTTCGCGCGTTGGTCCCTTGGTGAGACGGTCGCCTACGGCCGTCGGAAGCCGCGGCCTCTCGCTGTTGGCGACGCCCGCGACCCACGCGTGCCCGCAAGCCAAGAAGCGACAGAGTATGGTCGGCGGTTTCCGGCGAGCGATGTCGGTACGATGCTGGATCTGGATAAGGACAGAAGGCCCCGACTCGGGATCGCTCCCAGCGGGGCCTTCCGCCTAGGTCAGTCCGCTCGCGTCGGTGCGTTGGGAGCTACTCCGAAGGAGATGGCTGACCTGAGATTTAACGCACAGGATAGCGCCGGTTGCAAATCGGCAACCGACGCGCGTGCCCGCAGCTTCCGTTGGTTGGCGTCACCCGCTGCCGCCAAATCCAGGACTTGCCGGAGGTTCTTGGGCACGCATGCGGAGTATGACGCAGTCGACGCGCTGACCGTGTCACAGTTTGGAGGAGGATTAAGCCCATGGACATCCAGCCCATCCGCACCGACCAGGATCATCATGATGCGCCCGTCGAGATCGAGCGCCGCTGGGATGCGCCCGAGGGCTCGGACGACGCCGCGAAACTCGATATCATACGGGATGCAAGCAGAATGCCGGAGCCATCGGCACAAATTTCGCTTCCGCATATGATCGGTTTCATGGACTCGGTCGTCTAGTGCCAGTGCTCTCTTCAACGCGAATTCCGCGGAGGGTGCCGCGGATGATCCAGTTGGGTGACTTTGGCCGGGTCTTTCGCCGCCCCGGTGGCCGGCAAGCCGCTTGGAACGGCTATCGCGGATGCGGGTGACAAGCCCCTGGCAGGGCCCCGCCGCGGGAGTTTCAGGCTCCGCGATCGAATCTACGCTAATTCGCTGCAAATTTTCAAAGCCAGCGCCCCACGAGATGGGCGGCCTTGTCATGTCCGGCGGGGGCTTGGCCCAGAGCTTTTTAGTCTTGAGAGATCGTCGTCGTTGCGCGTCGCGCGGCCTTGCGCGTGCGCTTCCAGTATCGCCGCTTGATCGCGGCGAGCGTGCCCGGCCGGCGAGGCCCGAGGATGCGTCGGGCCCGCCGCGAGAAGGCATCGCACTCGTCGCCGCCGCGATAGCCGCGTGAGCCCATCATCCTACTACGCGGAGCGCGCGCTGCACGGCTTCCGGCTCCCTCTCTATCACCAGCATCAACACGCGCGCTGGCCCTTCGGGCCGTTTGCGGTGCTGTTCCCAATCCCGCAACGTGCCGGGAGCAATAGCGAAGCGCTCCGCAAATTCACTCTGGCTGAGCTTGAGCTTCTTACGGATCCCGGCGACGTCGATATCGGCAGGAACGAAGACCTTGTAGCTCTTCGGATCAGCCTCGCCACGCGCAATCTTGCGCGCATTCTTTGCAGCTGCGATCAGCCGCTTTCCCATCTTGCTCATGCTCTACCTCCTGGCCTCAAACGCCTAACCTTGCTCGCGACCGATGCGCGATAGTCATTAGCAAGGCCGGCCAATTCCTTTCTCAACTCGTTGCGCTCGGCCTTCGACAGATTGGCGCGCTCGCCTTTGCTGAATAGCCCGAGCAGGAACACTGGAATGTCCTCGCCCGCGTAATAGCTGACCACGCGATAGCCGCCACTTTTGCCCTTGCCGCGGCCGGCAAAGCGAATTTTGCGGGCGCCGCCGGTGCCCTCCATCACGTCGCCCTTGGTCGGCTCGACCGATATCGTCCACACGATGTTGTCGACCTCGCGCTCCTCGAGCCCGGCGTCATTCGCGTCGCGAATGAAGTCCGTCGTCAGGATGACCGTGTGCTTTTGGGGGCGCTTGGACACGAGGGTTGCTATACGGCAACGCCGTATGGTAATCAAGCCAGGCATTGAAAGATATTGCATACCAACTACACACAACACCCGCCGGGCCGCGTCACGATCGACGCGGGCCGGCGCGAACAGACAGCCAGGCACGCTGCGGTCTATTCACCAGCAAGCCGGCTGGGAATGGTGAAGGGAGAGCTGGGACATGCAAGTCGTCGCGCTCATCGGCCTCAACCTCGCCTCCTCGATGAACTACGCAAGGATCAGGATTTCCTGGCTGCTGCCAAAGACGCCTTGATCGCTCTCATCCCATTGTGAGGCTCCGCACATCCTTGCCCGCAGGCTTGCAGAGCGAGCGCAGAATATTGAGAGCCTCAGCACGCCGCGCGGCGATGTGGTCGACGACAGACGCAGGCTGTCCACATCCGGGGAGCACACATGTGTAGAGATCGCGCCGTAGGACTGCTGCCCTCAGGCGCTTCCAGCGCTTGGTCTTGTAGACGGGGTCGGAGGGCATCATGCGCTCCTTCGAAACGCCCTATGAGGCACCCCGCCAGCCCAGCGTTCCCTTCGGATAGCCCTTTGCGGCCTTTCCGCTTGCGCGAAACCCTCGTTCGGTAGATCGGTGTTCTTCGTGGTGCTCACCAAAATCGGCAATTTAGACCCTATAGGGCGATGCGCCGTCGGCCCGCGCTTGATCCACGTCAGCCACTCCGCAGACGCGATCTCGATCAGGTTCGGCAGGTGCTTGCGGCCGGCCACCGGCCGCTCAGTGATCGTGATGTGGCGGAGCCGCCGCGCCTCGTGCAGCGTAGTCTGCACGGTGGCCCGGCAGACGCCGGCCAGCGCCGCGATCTTGTCGATCGGCAAGTCGCAGACGCCGTGATGCCTTACCTCGCCGGCAAGGATGCAGAGCACCGCGCGCTGGCCCTCGGTGTAATGGTGTCGACGGGTATCGGGCAGGGCGCTCGATCCGCCGAGGCGCCGCCTTCGGTCTCGTGATGCCTGCCGGTCCGGCGATCGTGGCGCTGGCGCGGGGTGAACCGGCTGCCCAGGCGAGCCGCCAAGCGACCGATCGCGCTGGATTTCAGATGCCCCGCCGCAGACGACCGGCCCCGAGGCCGGCGCTTCTGCGCCGCGGCTTGCAGGAACGTCGCCTCGTCGTCGTTCACCTGGCCGTTGCCGTAGCTCGCCCACAAGGCGCGCACGGTGTTGTCGATCTCGTCTTGTTCACGTTCGGAACGTGGGGGACAAGGGAGGGCGCCTGTCGCCAAGTGCCCGTTTTGCGGGGCTTTCATGGTGCTGCCGGTAAGGATTGAACTTACGACCTCTCCCTTACCAAGGGAGTGCTCTACCACTGAGCTACGGCAGCGCCGCCGTGCGACATGCTCAAAATGAATGTCGGTCCCGCGCGCGGGCGTTCATTGCCATAAGGGCGGGGGTGGCGCAAGCGCGCCCCGGCCGCCCGGAAGGGTTCTTTCCCGATCTTTCCCGGGGCTTTATCGCCGGCCGCGACGTCCGTAACCTGCCCGCATGACCGACCGGCCGAAGAACTCCGAGCAGGTGCGGCGCCAGCATCGCCTGGGCGCAGCGCTGCGGGAGAATCTCAAGCGCCGCAAGGCGCAGGCCAAAGGACGCTCCGAGGGACGCTCAGAGGACCGTTCGGCTCCGGCCGAGGAGCGTCCGGATACCCCCCACGATTCCGCCGGAATTGCCACGGATAAGCGAAAAAGCTGAACGATGCGGTAACTGTGCCGCGGTTTCGGCCTTTTCTCAATCGTCCGACCGCTCATATACATCTGCGCTGGGGTGGTCGGAGGAAAAACGGGGGCAGCGGAATGGATCGCATTCGCATCAGTGGCGGCCGCAAGCTCAACGGCAGCATACCGATCTCGGGCGCCAAGAACGCCACCCTGCCGCTGATGATCGCGAGCCTGCTGACCGATCAGACGCTCATCCTCGACAATGTTCCCCGTCTCGCGGACGTCGGCCTGCTCCAGCGCATCCTGGGGAATCACGGCGTGGACATCATGACCGGGGGCAAGCGCCCGGGCGAGACCCAATACGACGGGCAGACGCTGCACATCTCCGCCGCCAACATCATCGACACCACTGCGCCCTACGAGCTGGTCTCGCGCATGCGGGCGAGTTTCTGGGTGGTGGCGCCGCTGGTGGCGCGCCTGGGCGAGGCGAAGGTGTCGATGCCGGGCGGCTGCGCCATCGGCACCCGTCCGGTGGACCTGCTGATCATGGCGCTCGAGCGGCTCGGCGCCGCGATCGAGATCGATGGCGGCTATGTCATCGCCCGCGCCAAGAACGGTCTCAGGGGCGGCGAGATCAAGTTCCCCAAGGTGACCGTGGGCGGAACCCACACCGCGCTGATGGGCGCGGTGCTCGCGCATGGCACCAGCGTCATCGAGAACGCAGCCTGCGAGCCTGAGATCAAGGACGTGGCCGACTGCCTCAACAAGATGGGCGCCAAGATCAACGGCGCGGGAACCTCGCGCATCGTGGTCGAGGGCGTGACCAAGCTCAACGGCGCGCGCCATCGCGTGCTGCCCGACCGCATCGAGACCGGCACCTATGCCATGGCGGTCGCGATGACCGGCGGCGACGTGATGCTGGAGAACGCGCGCGCCGAACTGCTGCAGAGCGGCCTCGACGTGCTCGCCCAGGCCGGCCTTGAATACAACGAGACCAATCGCGGCCTGCGCGTTGCCCGCAACGGCAAGGGCCTGCAGCCGGTCGAGGTGACGACCGCGCCGTTCCCGGGCTTCCCGACCGACCTGCAGGCGCAGCTGATGGCGCTGATGACGCGGGCGAAGGGGACCTCCCGCATCACAGAGACCATCTTCGAGAACCGTTTCATGCACGTGCAGGAGCTGGTGCGGCTCGGCGCCCGCATCCAGCTCGACGGCGAGAGCGCGACCATCGAAGGCGTCGACGTGCTCAAGGGCGCGCCGGTGATGGCGACCGATCTGCGCGCCTCGGTCTCGCTGGTGATCGCCGCGCTCGCGGCCGAAGGCGAGACCATGGTCAATCGCGTCTATCACCTCGACCGCGGTTTCGAGCGGCTCGAGGACAAGCTCTCCGCCTGCGGTGCCGCGATCGAGCGAATCAGCGGCTGATACCGCGCGGCGGCGGCCGGAACGCCCGCCCATGACGGCGGCCACGATCATCCGCGCGGCGGCGCTTCTCGCGCTGACGCTCGTGCTCGGCGACACCGCCATCGCCCAGCTCGCCGAGTGCCGCGGCGGCCAGAAAGCGACCCAGGTCGCCGAGCTGATGTTCGGCCGCAAGATCGGTGAGCGCATCGCGGTCAGCGAGGCCGCATGGAACCGCTTCGTCGATCGCGAGATCACGCCGCGCTTTCCGGCCGGCCTCACCGTGTTCAACGCCGCCGGCCAATGGCGGGATCAGGCGAACAGCCGGATCGTGCACGAGCCGAGCAAGATCGTGCAGATCGTGCTTCCCGGCGACGCCGAGGACATCGCGCGCCTCAACGAGATCGTCGAGGCCTACAAGCGCCGCTTCAAGCAGCAGTCCGTCCCCGTGATCGTGCGCGCCGCCTGCGTGTCGTTCTAGACTGGCATTGGCTTGTAGCCCGCATAAGCGCGTTCACGCGCGTCTTCCGACGCGCTATGGAGCGCGTCAGCGCGTAATGCGGGACGGCCTTGCCGCATACGACGGACCCCGGATTGCGCTTCGCTCCATCCGGGCTACGCGCGGTCACCTACGCCGTCAGCTACGCCGCCTTGCGGCGGCCCGGCCGCGGGCCCGCGGCCGCTACCTCGAGCAAGGCGTGCACGAGGCGGCCGCGCACGGAGGTGCGCGGCCATACGATGCCCATGCGACGGCCGAACCGTTTCTCGACAATGGGAATCTTCCGCAAGGAGACGCCCTCCGGCCACGGCGGCGGCCAGTCGTGCACCAGCGCCACGCCGAGGCCGCGGTCGACCATGACGGCGATCGCCTCGAGCGTGTCGATGGCGAAGCGTTCGTGCGGGCGAACGCCCGCATGCCGGAGATAGCCGTCGATCAGCCGTCCGATCCAGGTGCTGTGGTGCTGGCGGATCAGCGGCTGTGACGAGAGGATCGCGACGGGGTCGCGCAAGCGGCTGGCCCGCGGTGTGAGCACCACCAGCGGCTCTTCCCGCAACATCAGCCAGCTGTAACCCTTCGGCAGGGTGAACGGAGGCTGTACGATCAGCGCCGCATCGAGATCGCCGTCGAGCACCATACGGTAGAGGTCCGCGGAGATGCCGCCGTGCATCTCGACATCGATCTGCGCATATTTGGTGGTCAACCGCGCCAGGATGTCGGGCAACATTCCCGATGTTGCGGTCGGTGTCGCGCCCAGCCGCAATTGCCCGGACGGGCGGTCCTCGCACGCCATGGCCTTGAGGTCGCGTACGTCGCCCAGAAGATCGCGGGCGCGCCCGAGGATCGCCGTCCCGGAATGGGTCGGCATCACCGATCGACCGGAACGCGTCACCAAAGGGGCGCCGATCTCGCGTTCGAGCGTATGGATGCGCTGGGCGACCGCCGCGGCGGTCAGGTTGAGCCGGCGCGCCGCTTCCGCGATCGAGCCGCTCTCGATCACCATGACGAAGCTCTCGAGGAAGCGGATGTCCATGACAATAAAAACTATCTTCTGAAAGTACAAATGTCCACGTTGTGTTGGCAGTCGGCGCAGTGCAGGCTCATTTCTTCGCCTGATCGTGCGGGTAATCGACGAGGACGGTCGGAAAGCTCGTTCTTGTCGGGGCGCGCTTTTGCCGGGTGCCGCGCCGAAATGCCCCGGCACTCCAATAGAAACGGATCGTCAGCGACGTGGGGAGTGAAAGTTTGTTCCGCAGGGTCGACAGCCTGCTGCGTCCGAAATCCATCGCAATCATCGGGGCATCGGATTCCAGCCGCGGGGGATGGGCGCAGGCAATCTACGACAATCTCGAATATTGCGGTTTCCCGGTAAAAGTGTATCCGGTCAATCCGAACCGCAGCGAGGTTTGGGGCCGGAAGGTCTTCGCCAACTTCGCGGCGATCCCCGAGCCGGTCGATCTCGCTCTCACCATCATTCCGACGGCGTTCGTGGTCGACACGCTTACGGAGGCGGCCGAGCACGGTCTCAAATGCGCGTTGATCTATGCCGCGCAATTCGGCGAAGGCGGCGACGCCGAGGGCCGCAAGCGGGCGGACGCGCTGGTCGCGCTCGGCCAGAAGCACGGCCTGCGGATCTCCGGCCCGAATTGCATGGGCGCGCTCGCCATCCGCGAAAAGCTCCTGCTCTATCCGGCCAAACGCGTACGCTCGCTGCGGCCGGGATCCGTCGGCGTGGTGTTCCAGTCCGGCGGCACCTTTCAGTTCTGGTTGCAGCAGGCGGCGCTGCGCGGCCTTGATTTCTCTTACGCGATTTCGAGCGGGAACGAGCTCGACCTCGATCTCGCCGACTACATCAATTTCATGGTCGACGACGAGCACACGCGGATGATCGCCTGTCTCGTCGAAGGCATCCGGCGGCCGCAGGCGTTCATGGCCGCCGCCGAGAAGGCGCTCGCGGCGCGCAAGCCGATCGTCCTGGTCAAGGTCGGGCGCAGCGAGCGCGGTCGCGCCGCGGCGGCGAGCCATACCGGCGCAATGACCAGCGATGATCACGTGTTCGACGCGGTTTGCCGCAAATACGGAATCATCCGCTGCCTTTCGCTCGACGATATGATCGAGACGTGCCTCGCGTTCGCACCGGGCCGGCTGCCGCGCGGCAATCGCATCGCCATGGTCTGCTATTCCGGCGGCGCGAAGGGATTGGTGCTCGACTATGCCAGCGACGAAGGCGCCGAGATGGCGCTGCTCGCGCCCGAAACCCGCGCCAAGCTGCCGAGCATGATCGATCCGGGCCTGCCGGGCGAGAACCCGCTCGATGTCGGCGCCAATATCGGTGTCCAGGGCGGGAAGTTCGCCGAGATCTGCAAGGTCGTCTGTGCCGACCCCACGGTGGACCTGGTGACGGTGCAGGGACTCATGCCGGTCAATCCCGAAGACCCCTCCGACGCCGAGCCCATGCGCGCCGTGATGGCGTCAACCGATAAGCCGGTGCTCGCCTTCGGTCGCATGGCGCAGAATGCGACGGAGATCAGCCGGAAATACCAAGAGCAGACCGGCATGCCCTTCATCCACGGCTTGCCGGAGACGGTTCGCGCGCTGCAGGGCCTGGCGCGCTATGCGGCGGCCGTGCGCAACGGTGTTGCCGAGATCGCGTCGCCGCGCGGCCGTGCGCAGGACCTGGAGCGCGCGTCGCTTACCGGGGTGCTGGGGGACTGCGGATCGCCTGCGCCCAAGAGCGCGTTCGCCGCGACGCCGGCCGATGCGGCTGCGCATGCTGCCCGCATCGGGTTCCCGGTCGCGCTCAAGATCGTCTCGCCGCAGGCGAGCCACAAGACCGAGGTCGGCGGCGTTGCCCTCGGCCTGCGGGATGAAGCGGGGGTGCGTGCGGCTGCCGAGCGCATGGCCGCACGGCTTGCCGCCCACGATCCGCACGCGCTGGTCGAAGGGTTCCTGGTGCAGGAGATGATCGACGGGCTCGAGGTCATTCTCGGCGTGCGCGAGGACCCGCAGTTCGGCCCCTTCATGCTGGTCGGGCTCGGGGGCGTGCAGGTTGAGGTCATGCAGGACGTGGCCATCCGCCTGCTGCCGATCGACGAGCGCGTGGCGCGGGAGATGATCCTCTCGTTGCGTGGCGCGGCCTTGCTCGGCGAATTTCGCGGTCGCCCCGCCCGCGACACGGCGGCGCTCGTGCGCGCGATGACGGGCTTGTCGCGCTTCTTCACCGATCATCGGGCATGGCTGGCGGACCTCGAGGTCAACCCGCTCATGGTCCTGGCCGCGGGCGAGGGCGTGCGGGCCGTCGACGTGCGCATCGTCAGGCGCGAGGCATAGGAGCAGCCGGGATGGATGTTGCGGATTCTGCAATGGCGGCCGGCGAGCTGAACTTCGATCTCCCGGATGAGATCCGCATGCTCAAGGAGAGCGTGCGCAAGTTCGTCGATCGCGAATTGATCCCGATCGAGCGGGTCGCGCGCAGCAACAACAAGCTCAAGCCCGAGGTCCATGCTGCGCTCACGCGCAAGGCGGAGGCTCTCGGTCTGACCGGTTACGACGTGCCGCGCGAATACGGCGGTCTCGGCATGGGGCTGGTCGCCAAGGTCACGGTATGGGCCGAACTGGGCCGCAGCATCGCCTTGCCATCGCGTGACATGGAGATTTTCGGGCCCAATGTCAGCCCGATTCTCTATCATCTCAACGAGGCGCAGAAGGCCAGGTACCTCCTGCCGACGCTGCGCGGCGAATTCAAATGGTGCCTGGCGCAGACCGAGCCCGACGCCGGCGGGGATCCCGGCGGCATGCGGACGACCGCCGTCCGTCACGGCGACCACTACGTGATCAATGGCGTGAAGCGCTTCATCACGGGAGCCGATGCCGCGGACTATACCCAGCTGATCGCCGCGACCGACCGCGCCAAGGGATCGCACGGCGGGATCTCGGCCTTCATCGTCGACATGAAATCTCCCGGCGTGCGGCTGCTGCGCGCGCAGGAGCTGGTGATCGATGACCGGCCGTGGGAGATCGCGTTCGAGGACGTCAAAGTGCCGGTCGAGGACCGGATCGGCGAGGAGGGCGACGGCTTCAGGCATGCACAACATTGGCTCAATGTCGGCCGCATCCGTCATGGCGCGCGCAGTCTCGGCGTCATCGAGCGCTGCCTCGAGCTCGCCGCGCAATACGCCAAGCAGCGGGTGACCTTCGGCCAGCCGCTGGCGGAGCGGCAGGCGGTGCAATGGATGCTGGCCGACATGTTCATGGAGCACCATCAGCTTCGACTGATGGTCTACGATGCTGCCTGGAAATACGACCAGGGCCGTGACATCCGCTCCGAGGCCTTCATGGCCAAGATCTTCGGCGACACGCAGTCGTTTCGCGCGGCGGATCGGTGCATGGAGATCCACGGCGGGATGGGGCTCGCGACCGAGCTTCCCATCGAGAAGTTCTGGCGCGACCAGCGCAGCATGATGATCACCGAAGGTCCGATCGAGATCCTGAAAATGGCGCTCGCGCGCCGTGTGCTGCAGACCTACGGATGACCGAGAGCATTTTCAAGAAGAGTGGAGGCCGGTTTTCCGTCTGAAAATGCGACCAACCTAGCTCCCATAACCCAATCGGAGGACAAGACATGGGCGAGTACAAGTACGAATGCGTGAACGTGCGCGTTCGCGACGGCATCGGCTAGGCGTTTCTGAACCGCCCGGACAAGCGCAACGCCATGAGCCCGCAGCTTCACTACGACATGGACGACGCGCTGGCGCGGCTCGAAGTGGACGACGATGTGAAGGTCGTCGTGGTGAGCGGGGAGGGCGGCAATTTCAGCGCCGGCCAGGACCTGAAGCGCTTCTTCCGCGAGCTCGAGAACAAGCCCGGCGAGCGCAAGAAAGCGGCCGAGGCCGCCAATCGCTGGCGCTGGGAGCGGCTCTACACCTTTGACAAGCCGACGATCGCGATGGTGCACGGCTACTGTGTCGGCGGCGCGTTCATGCAATTGCTCGGCTGTGATTTCGCCATCGCCGCGGAGAACGCCACTTTCTCCTTGTCGGAGGTCAATTGGGGCATTCTTCCCGGCGCCCTCGTCTCGAAAGTGGTGGCCGACGTGGTGCTGCCGCGCCATGCGCTCTACTACGCCTGTCTCGGGGATGCGTTCGACGGCAAGGAAGCCGCACGGATCGGCATGATCAACTTCGCCGTCCCGCCCGAGAAGCTGGAGGCCGCAGTGATCGATCTGGCCGAGCGGCTGATGAAGAAGAGCCCGGCCGTCCTGCGCGCCACCAAGCACGCCGTCCGCCAGGTCCGGACGATGGACGTGCCCCAGGCGTACGACTACCTCGCCGCCAAGGGCCAGGCCATCAAGGCCGGCGACAAGGAGGACTCGTACAATACGGGCTTGCGGCAGTTCCTCGACGAGAAGTCGTACCGGCCGACCTTCGAGCCGTTCAAGCTTGGCACGCTGCTGGCCGACCAGAGCTCGACGAAGAAATAGCGTCGCCGGGTGCCAACGCGCCGCAAGTGCGCAACCCCAGGGAGGGAGATTCATGCCACGTGCCGTGCTGTTGGCATTCGGGCTGTTTGCGCTGCTCGCGACGATCGCGCCGGGCAGCGCAAACGCGCAATTCTACAAGAGCAAGACGATCACGATGATCGTCAACTATCCGGCCGGCGGACCGACCGATATCGAGGGCCGGCTTGTTGCACAACATCTGCCGTCGCACCTTCCCGGCAATCCCACCATCGTGGTCAAGAATATCGGAGGCGCGAACGGGATCCTGGGCAGCAATGAGCTCGGCCGGGCCGCGCCCAACGGCGAGACCATCGGCTTCTTCACGCTCGACGTCGTCAGCCAGATTCTCAGCAATCCGGTGCTCAAGACGCCGTATTCCAGCTTCGTCTTCGTGGCGGGCGTCGAAAGCCCGCTCGTGGTCTATATGCGGCGGGATACGCCTCCGGGCGTCAATGTCGCCGCAGACCTGATGAAGACGAACGGGTTCAGGGCGCTGTCGCTGAGCGCCGACAACAGCAATACGCTCAACCTCGATCTGTCGCTCGATCTGCTGGGCGTGAAGTACGACGCGGTTCCCGCCTATCGCGGTCTGAAAGAGGTGGAGACCGCCATCCTCCAGAATATCGGGCAGGCAGCCAACACCTCGTTGTCGGGCTGGAGCGGCTCGGTCGAACCGACCATGGGCAACGTGGTGCTGCCGTTGTGGCAGTTGTCGCCGCGCAACGATGGCGCCTATCCGCGCACCCGGGCGCTGCCCAGCCTGCAGACCTTCGAGCAGTTCTACGCGCAGGTGCAGCCCGGCAAGCCGCTCGCGGACCGGATGGAGTATCGCGTGCTGCGGGCCGTCAGTGACCCGCAGCTTGCAATGTTCCGCGTCGCGGTCATGCCGCCGGGCAGTTCGGACGAAGCCGTCACCGCCATCCGCTCGGCTTTCGTGGACATGTGGAAGGACCCGCAATTCCTCGCCGCCTATTCCAACGTGATCAAGACCGAGCCGGTGCTGGTCACCGCCGAGAAAGGTCAAGGCGTCCTTGCCGGGCTTGCGGGCGTGCCCAGCGACGTCAAATCATATCTCGTGAAATACATCGCGAACCTGACGGCGAAGTAGACATCTGGCAGCCGCCGAAATGGCACTTGTAGCCCGCATGGAGCGCGTCAGCGCGTCATGCGGGATGGCCTCGCCGCAGGCGACGATCCCCGGATTGCGCGGAGCCTGTCATCGGGCCACGCTTCGCGCGGCCCCGGTGGCCCCATCCGGGCTACACGCGGTCACGTACGCCGCCTGGGCCGTATGTCCAGGCGATCTCGCTTAGGAGGGCGCTGTGCGTCCCTAAGCGAGATGCGCGGGACAAGCCGGCGCATGACGACCGAGAGGTCGGTGGTCGAAACAGCGCAAGGACCGAGCCGCTCCCGCCATCACAGGTCCAGGCAACGGGTCTTGCGACAGTTCCAGCCCGCGTCTTCACCCCGAGAATATGCAGAGGCGAGCCCTCGTTGTGTGAAATTCGGTGGATTGGGACGATCGGTCTAGGATTTGGATGAGCGATCAAGGCATTAATACCTACAACCGGCTATGGTGAGAACTGCCATGCGCAAGGGGCCGTCGCAACCAGGGCCTTGCCGTGAAGGGAGTTGAGAAAGGGGAGCGAGAGTCCATGCCGCAAACGCGATAAGCGCACGACGGGAAGAAGCGTCTTTCAAAGCGAAAGCGTCGCTCACGCCGCGGACGGATGCCGGCGTGGCGATACGCCAGAGGAGCGGTCTCATGCCTCGCACTGAAATAGTGGACGCGATGCGGAAATACACCGATCCATTCCGCGTCACGAAGGGTAAGGATTTTCGTCTAAAGGACTTCGATCCGGGCGACACGCTGGGACTGAAATTAGACAAGAAAGAAGCAAAGCAGTTGCTCGAGCGGGGTTCGGAGTGGCTGGCAATGGAGCAGGATATCCTCTATGCGCAGGATTCCTGGTCTCTGCTGTTGGTGTTCCAGGCGATGGACGCTGCAGGAAAAGACGGGACGATCAAACACGTGATGTCGCGCGTCAATCCACAAGGATGCGACGTCGTCTCCTTCAAGCAGCCATCGGATGAGGAGCTCTCCCGCGATTTCCTGTGGCGCTATTCCACGAAGGTGCCGCAACGCGGGCGCATCGGAATATTCAACCGCTCCTATTACGAAGAAACGCTCGTTGTGCGTGTCCATCCGCACTTACTCGATGCACAGAAGATCCCGGCCAAGCTCGTCGGCAAGAACCTGTGGGACGAACGGCTCGCCGACATCGCCCGTTTCGAGGATTATCTCACGCGACAGGGCGTGGTCGTCCTCAAGTTCTATTTGAACCTGTCGTACGAGGAACAGAAGAAGCGCTTCATGGAGCGCCTCGACAAACCGGAAAAGAACTGGAAGTTCTCCGTATCGGACATTCGCGAGCGCCGCTACTGGAACGATTACATGCACGCCTATGAAGAGGCGATCGCGGCAACGGCCTCGAGCGCCGCGCCGTGGTTTGTCGTTCCCGCCGACAACAAGTGGTTTACACGGCTGGTCGTTGCGGCGGCGATCGTCGAGGCGGTGGAGAAGCTCGATCTCGAATATCCGAAGGTCACCCCGGCCCAGAAAAAGGAGCTTGCTGCGGCGCGGAGCGAACTCGAGGAGTAAAAATAAGCGGGCAGGGCTCTCATGTCGACGGCGATTGCGATACTTGGCGGGGTTGGGCTCTTTCTGCTCGGCATGACTGTCATGACCGACGGGCTGAAGGCCATGGCGGGCTCGGCCTTGCGCGGGGTGCTCAGCAGAGCGGCGGCGACCCCGTTGTCCGGAGCCTTTTGGGGCGCGATCGTCACGCTTTTGGTTCAGTCGTCCAGCGCCGTGACGATGACGACCATCGGTCTTGTCAGCGCCGGACTCCTGACGTTCCCGCAAGGCCTTGGCCTTGTGTTCGGCGCCAATGTGGGGACGACCGGGACAGGTTGGCTTATCGCACTGATCGGCCTGCGGGTCTCGTTGACGGCCTACGCGTTGCCGATGATCTTCATAGGTGCGCTGACGAAGCTCTTGGCGAGCGGCCGGACCGCTGCTGCCGGCGGTGCGCTCGCGGGCTTCGCACTCGTGCTCTACGGGCTCACGACGCTGCAGCAGGGCATGGGTGGCCTTTCCGAGAGTTTGCATCCGTCGGACCTGCCCGCGGTGCTCGGCGTGCCGGGGGTTGGCTTGGCGTCCGGCCTCGTCGGTCTTGCCAGCTTGATCGTGCTCGGTCTCGCCATGACGGCGGTCATGCAATCCTCGACGGCCGCGATTGCGGTGACGATCGCGGCCTTCGCTGCGGGGGCGGTGAGCCTCGAGCAGGGTGCGGCCCTGATCATCGGACAAAATATCGGAACGGCAACGAGTTCCGCCCTGGCGGCGATCGGTGCGAGCGCGACCGCAAAGCGTCTGGCCCTCGCTTATGTGCTTTTCAAAGTCATTGCGGCGCTCATTGCCATTGTCGCCTTTCCTTTTACGGCGGCGCTGATGAACCGGTTCTCCGCCTCCGTTGACGGCACGACACTCCTGGCCGCCTACCACACAGCCTACAATGTCGTCGGGGTCGCAGTGCTCCTTCCGGCGACGCAGTGGTTCACGCGTGTCGTGGAGCGACTGCTGCCATCGAAGGAAACGCCGCTTGAGCGGGCGCTCGATCCGAACGCGCTCGCCAATCCCGTGATTGCGATAGAGGCAGCGAGGCGCGTCGGCGCGCACGTCCTTGACACGACCGCCGCTACGGTCAGGGCCGCGCTGTCGCGTGCGGGCGGCGGCATGGTGGAGCAGGCGGAAACTGCCGCCGCGGAACTCGGGAAAGTAAGGGACTTTTTGTCGGCGCTGGGTGAGCGGCCCGAGACGGAGGCAGAACAGTTTCGCCTTACCAGCACGCTGCATGCGCTCGATCATGCCACGCGCCTCGTGAACGTGCTGGCGGGGGGCGGGCTGCCGCCATTGTCGTCCGCCCCCGCCAGCGTTCGTCGCGCCTCCGCGCTTTGCGACAACGCCATGAAGGCCGTACAGACAGTGTGCGGCTCGATCACCGCAGAATCCGCTTTCAGCGAGCAGGCGGCCTCCATCGGCTGGAGCGTTGCGCCCAAGGTTGGCGCTGCGCTTGCCGAGGCCCAGGGTGCGTCGAACGAGCTCGAGGCCTTCCAGCGCGAGCATCGCGCCGCGACCCTGCGCTCCGTCGCGCCGGGAACGCTGACGGCTGCCGACGCGCTCGCGCAAATCGATGCCGTTCGGCAACTCGACCGGATCGTGCACCACGCCTGGCGTTCGGCAGCCCATCTGCTTGGCCGTGGCGGGCGCGACGATCTCGATCGTCGGCTCCAATCAGAAAGCCCAGAGAGGGTCGCGGGAGGATCAGAATGATTTCCGCACAGACATCAGATTCAGGAGCGGGTCCGACGCCGTGGCATGCGATGCCGGCGGACCAGGTCGAACGGCAGCTTCGCGTCGATCCCGGCCGTGGCCTTGATAGCGCGGAAGCAGCCAAGCGGCTGGAGACTTATGGAGCCAATCGTCTTCCTGAGGGAAAGACAAAAGGGCCGTTGCTGCGGTTCCTGGCCCAGTTCAACAACATTCTCATCTATGTTCTGCTGGCGGCCGGCTTCGTCAAGCTCATGCTGAGCCTGTGGCTCGACGCCTCGATTATCTTTGCCGTGGTCGTGCTCAATTCGCTTCTCGGCTTTTTGCAGGAGGGGCGGGCCGAGAAGGCGCTCGATTCGATCCGCAATATGTTGTCGACCGAAGCGCGCGTCCTGCGCGGTGGCGAGACGCGCCTCATTCCGGCCGAGGACGTTGTGCCGGGGGAT
>Ga0153954_1001120_pt1 | contig 15955 bp, 14 predicted proteins | sample TSFL038MetaG_FD_102277 | JGI IMG/M metagenome (GOLD analysis project Ga0153954, IMG submission 102277) | Attine ant fungus gardens microbial communities from Florida, USA - TSFL038 MetaG | ecosystem: Host-associated > Fungi > Mycelium > Unclassified | place: USA: Florida, Wekiwa Springs State... | reverse complement strand
CGAGTCGCTCGTCGACGAGCTGATCGCCGAGACGATGGCCGTCTCTTCCTCCTCGGCCTCGCCCGCCAAAAAGATCCGCGAGCTGCTGCAGGTGACGATGCGCTTCATCGCCCGCAACCGCGACGGCGTCGCGGTCTTCCTCTCCGAGCGCCACGCGGTGACCGGCGAACGCTGGCAGGCGCTGGTCGTCAAGCGGGACTTCTACGAGCGCATGGTCAGCCAGATCGTCAGCGAGGGCCGCGCCGACGGCGAATTCGTCGACCTTCCCCCGGAGATCGTCGCCAAGGCCCTGCTCGGGATGGCCAACTGGGGCTACACCTGGTTCCAGGAGGGCGGGCCGCTCTCGGCCGACGAGGTCGGCGAGGTCTTCGCCGCGATGGCGCTCGACGGTCTGCTCACCCGCTGAAGCCGCGGCCCGAGAGGCGCTCACGACGCCCCCTCTAGGCGGGCACCAGCGCCAGGGATCGTCGCGTCGACCCGGGCCACCACGGTCCCATCCTGCTTGACGCACTCGGCGACCAGGACGTCGCCGTCGCGCTCGGCGAGCCTGCAGCCGACCTCGTCGCCGGGCCGCATCGGGCTCATGTAGCGGATGCGGAAGCGGCTCCCGGACGGCAACGTCTCGGCCGCCAACAGCGTCGTCGCCGCGACGATGAAGGGTTGCAGCGCCATCGGGCCGTGCGCGATGGTGCCGCCGAACTCCGACCGCGCCGCCACCTCCGGGTCGACGTGGATCGGGTTGTGGTCACCGGAGAGCTCGGCGTAGGCATCGATCAGCGCCTGGCTGATGCGCTGCTTCGCCTCGGGCAGCTGCTCAGCCATCGCCGCCGCCCTCCGCTCCTCGCGGCCAGATGATCGTCTTCGTGCCGCCGCCGACGAGGTCGCCTTCGCCGTCGCGGATCTCGAACTCGATGACGACGAAGCGCCGCGTCTTTTTCTCCGTCTTGTCGGCGACCCAGGTCTCGATCGAGACCTCGCCGTCGACGGGCAGCGGCTTCTCCAGGTAGACCTCCTGACCGGCGAGGATGCTGCCCGCCGGGATCCCGCCCATCGACCGCCGCAGCGCCCGCAGGAAGAGGATCGGGAAGACCGCGGGCGGCGCCACCGAGCCCGGCGTCGGGCTTCCCACCTCGACCCGCAATGAATCGGCGAGCGCCGCGTCCACCGACTCGAGGTAGGGCCCGAAGCGGCGCCCGACCTCGAGCGTCTCGTAGGGGACGTTCGACAGTTTCCCGGGCTGTGCGCCGGTGCTCATCTGCTCCCTCATTTGGCGTATGAGGCCGAGACGACCGAGTTGACGTCGAACGGCGCATGCAGCTCGCGGGCGGGCGTGCCCTCGACCATCACGACCACGCGATGGCACAAGGTCACCAGCTCCTCCGGTTCCGAGCAGGCGACGACCACCGTCGCGCCTTCCGCCGCCAGCTCCCGCAAAAGGCGGTGGATCTCGGCCCGGGCGTGGACGTCGATGCCGACCGTCGGCTCGTCGAGCAACAGCAGCCTTGCGTCGGCCATCAGCCAGCGCGCCATGCAGGCCTTCTGCTGGTTGCCGCCGGAGAGCGAGGTGATGTCATCGCCGAGCGAGCCCTTGAGGTTCAGGCGCTTCATCAGCGCGCCTGCCCGGCGACGCTCCTCGCGCACGCGCAGGAAGCTGCGTCCGACGCTGAGATCGGAGAGCACCGCGATGCTGGAGTTCGCGGCCACGTCCAAGGTCGGGAAGACCATCGCCTTGCGCCCCTCCGGGATGTAGCCGACGCCTCGTTCGACGGCCGCGTGAGGATTCGCCGGGACCGGCTCGCCGAGAACGTCGAGTGTGCCGGCGGCAGGCGGCTGGACGCCGCCGATCAACCGCAGCAACTCGCTGCGGCCACTGCCCTGGAGGCCGCCGATCCCGAGGATCTCGCCCTCGTGCACGTCGAGGTCGACGTCGTAGGTGCGGACGCCGGCAAGGCCGCGGGCGCGGACCACCACCGGGGTGTCGTCGTGGGTCGACCGCTCCGGGGCCGGCTCTTCGTCCAGCGCCTTGCCACCGACCAGCTCGACCATCGCCGGGATCCGGATCTCGGCACCGGTCAGCTCGCCGGCGTAGGCGCCGTCGCGCATCGCGAAGACGCGATCGGAGAGCCGTTCCACCTCGCCGAGCCGGTGGGAGACGTAGATCACCGTCGTCCCCCCCGCCGCAAGGTCGCGGATGATCGGCTCCAGTCGCGCCGCGGTCTCCGACGGCAGGGCGGCGCTCGGCTCGTCGAGGATCATCAGCTTCGGCTGCCTGGAGATCGCTTCGGCGATCGTCACCAGCCGCTGCTCGACCGGGGTCAGGTCTTCGGCCGGCTGCGCCGGATCGACCTCCGCGAGTCCGACCCGGGCGAGGGCCTCGCGCGCCATCCGTTCCAGCTCCCGCCCGCGGACGAACGGCCCGATGCTCGGCATCCGGTTGAGGAAGAGGTTCTCGGCCACCGAGCGGTCTTCGACCAGGCTCAGCTCCTGCGGGACCATCGCGATCCCCGCCTCGAGGGCCGCCTTCGGGTGACGGAAGCTGACTTCCTCACCCTCGAAACGGAACTCGCCAGAGTCGGGATGGGTGGCGCCGGCGATCACCTTGGTCATCGTCGACTTGCCCGCCCCGTTGGCGCCGATCAGGCCGATCACTTCACCCGCCGTGGCGGTGAAGCTGACCCCGCGGAGCGCCTGCACCGAGCCGTAGCTCTTGGCGATCCGCTCGAGTTCGAGCCGCGCGTTTGCGTTCGACATCAGCCCTCCTCAGGCTTTCGACCGCGACTGGGCGGCGACGAAGAGGATCACGATCAGGACCGAGCCGATCACGATGTTGGCGATGTAGGAACTGGCTCCGACGATCGTCAGGCCCGTCTGCAGGGTGGCGACGAAGAGCGCCCCGACCGTGGTCCCGACCACGTTGAAGTGGCCGGCCGCCAGCACCGAGATGCCGAAGAAGGCGGCCACGAACGGTGGGATGAAGAGGCCGCCGGCGATGTCGGGGGAGTACTGACCGGTCTGCGAGGAGAGGATCACCGCGGCGATCCCCGAGCAGAGCCCCATCAGGGCGAAGCCCCAGAGGCGGGTCAGGCCGACGCGGATCCCGGCCAGACGAGCAGCGACAGGGTTGGAGCCGATCGCCATCGTCTGCCGACCGAAGACGGTCCAGCGCATGATCACGAAGGCGAAGAAGATCACCGCGGCGGCGTAGATCACCGGCAGTGGGATTTCCCAGACGCGGTTGAAGGTGAGCGAGATATAGCCTTCGGTGACGTCGGCGATCGTGGTGCCGCCCCCGCTCAGACCCAGGGCCACCCCGGTCCAGATCGTCTGGAGTGCCAAGGTGACGATGAACGATGAGGCCCGTTGGAAGGCGACGAGGATCCCGGCGACAAGGCCGCAGCCGACGCCAACCGCGAGGGCGACGATGACCGCGATGAAGGCGTTCGCGCCGTGGTCGGACATCATCTGCACAGCGACGACGGCACTGAGGCCGACCACCCCGGGGAAGGACAGGTCGAACTCGCCGTTGGAGAGGACGACCGTGAGGCCCGCGGCAAGGATCAGGATCGGCGCCGCAAGTTCGAGAATCGAGCGGGCGTTGTCCCAGGTCCCGAAGACCCCCGGGCGCTCCAGGTAGAAGACGACGATCATCGCGATGAAGCCGATCACCGTCGCGTACTTTTCGAGCAGGCCGAGCAGCGTTCCCCTGCCGGTCCCGCCCGGGGCGGTGACCGACGCGGCGCTGCCGCCGCCGTCGACTTTGATGTTGGTCTCGGTCTCCATGTCCCTCACTCGCTAACCGTTGGCACAGGGGAGATCGCGACCCCGGAGCGACAGTGCGCCCCGGGGTCGCGAGGGCTCCTCAGCCCGGGTATTCCCCTTCCCACTTTTCGAGGAACGGGGCGAGGGTTTCTTCGATCGGGAACGCTTCCCCGGCAGAGCCCAGTTCCTCCACGTCTTCCTTGTCGAAGACCTGGTACTTGAGCGGGTACTGCTTCATTGCGTCGCGTTCGATGGGTTTTTCTTTTTCGAACAGACTCAGCATCTGATCGATCGCGACGGCTCCGGTCTTCGCCAGGTCGACGTCGGCGACGGCCGCCAGGGCGGTGTCACCTTCGAGGTTCTTCACGTTCTGTTCGGTCGTGAAGTAGTTGTAGACCTTGGCGTCGGAGCGCTTCAGTTTCACCGCGGTTACCGCCGGCTGGCCCATGTTGTCGAACACGGCGTAGATCGCATTCGCTTCCGGATGGGCGGTCAGCAGGTCGGTGGTCGCCTTGGTGGTGTTGGGAACCGGGTCGGAGAGGTCAACTTCCTGGGAGGCGATGATTTCGCCCTTGTCGCCTTCGCGCTGGACCACTTCCTGGACCCCTTCCTCACGTTCGACGCCGGCGACGTTGAGTGAGGTCTTCAGATCGATGATCTTCGGTTCTTCGACCGTTTCGTAGATGTATTCGATGAGGATCGAGGCCATTTTTTTCTCGTCCTCGGTGTAGGCGGCGTCCCAGAGATCCGATTCTTCGGTCCCCGAGTTGGTGTGGATGGTCGGGATCCCCTTCTGTTTGGCCTGCGTCAGCTGCTTGCGGACGAGGTTCGCGTCGACGGAGTCGAGGATGATCCCGTCCACCCCTTCGTTGACGAAGGTCTGCATCGCCGTCGCCACTTTCTGGGGGTTGCCTTCGGCATCGGAGACCTTCACGGTCCAGCCGAGCGCGTCACCTGCGGCTTCGATCATCTTGTCGGTCTTGTCGTCGATCGGCGCCTGCCGGATCAGCTCGACGACCCCGATCGTTCGCGGTTCGACTTTGATGCTCGCGCCGGCGGTTTCACCACCCGAGCCGCTTTCGCCGCTCGTCGAGCCTCCGCCTCCGGCGCTCGAGCTGCTGCTATCGCTGCTGCTGCCGCAACCCGCGGCCACCAGGCCCAGGATCCCAAGCGACAGCACGAGAGCGACCACGTACCTTTGCACTCTCACAACTCTCTCCTCCTTGATAGTTGCCTACCGGCTGGTCGGCAGGGGACAATGCTATATCCATTTTTCTAGCTCTGCAAGCGATTTTTAGGTTTCTAAGACCTTTACGGCTCGACCGGCTGGCCGTTAGGCCACGACGCCCAAAAGAAAGGCGGGCGCGACCGGTGGAGTGGTCGGCGCCCGCCCTCTTTCTTATGCGGCGACGGGCTTCTTCAGGCCCGCTTTCTTGTAGAAGCGCTCAGGGGTGTCGTGGGGGTTCTTGTAGACGTTGAACCAGCAGCGGCCGGGCACCCCGGAGCAGTCGATCGCCGGCCACGGGTGGCCCACGTCACCGATCGGCATCACGTAGTGCCAGACCGCAAGGTGGGTGCGGTAGACGCTGTAGATCGGGACCCCGAAGTTGAGCGCGGGGATCTCCTCGGTGACACGGGGGAAGTTGATCGGGTCCGAGAGGCAGCCGCGCAGGTCCTGGCGGCCGCAGCTGCCACACACCTGGTGGTGGATGATGAAAGCGTCGTCGGTCTCCGAGATCGACACCGTCCCCCAGTTGCCGACGCCGAGGAAGAAGCTCCAGTTGCGCACCCGGGCGACCGGGTCGTCGAGTTCGGCGAGGTCGGCCTCCATGCGGCCGTGCCACCAGTCGGCCTCGGCCGACTTCATCATCGCTCCGCTGAGACCGTCGGCCCCGTACTCCTCGTAGATGTAGGAGATGACCGCGGTCAGCCAATCGATCCGGTAGTCGTGAAGTTTCAGGCAGGCGTCGTCGACCTCGCCCCAGAAGCGCTTCGCCGCCCCCACCTCGCCGGCACCGACCAGTGACTCCATCCGCTCGGCGGTCGGCTGGGCGTCGGCGAACACGCCGCGCGCCAGCGCGGTCGCCTCGACGTCGAGGCCGGTGCGCTGGCCGAGCTCCAGCCAGAAGTCGGGCTGGAAGCATTTCGCCATCGCCTCCTTGCCGTGGTTCTCCAGCACCCACTGGATCGAGGTCGAGGTCCAGTCGATCATCAGGTCGACGAGACCTTGGCGCACCTCGACCACCCGCAGGTACTCACCCTTCGCCTGGGCCGGGTCGCCGCTGTCGATCGCCTCGTGGATCAACTCAGTGCCGTTGCGGCACATCTCGTCGAGCTCCTCCTGCGTGCAGAGTCGGCCGAGGGTCGTACCGTTCGTATCAGTTGCCATCTCGTCCTCCTTGACGACGTTGGTTATCTCCGCGCGGCGAGCTTTCGGAGGTTGCCCTTTTCGACCTTCCCAGTCGGGTTCTTGGGCAGCTCCGGGAGCCTGATCAGCCGCTTCGGCGCTTTGTAAGAGGCGATGCTCTGTTTGCACTCCACGAGCAGCGAGCTCTCGTCGAGGTCATCGCTCGAGACCAAGAAGCCGACGACTTCCTCGCCCCAGTGCTCGTCCTCGACGCCGACCACGGCGGCCTCGCTGACGCCGTCGAACTCGAGCAGCACGTTCTCGACCTCGAGCGGGTCGACGCTGAAGCCACCCGTCTTGATCATTTCCTTGCTGCGGCCGACGTAGTGAAGATCGCCTTTGGCGTCGATCCGCCCGAGGTCTCCGGTCAGCACCCAGTCGCCGGCGAAGGCGCCTTCGTTCTCGGCCGGGCGCTCGTGGTAGCCGCTCATCACCGAGGGACCGGCGAAGGCGATCTCCCCCACCTCGTCGACGGCGGCCGGGGTGTGCTCCGGAGTCAGCACCGCAACCTCGGAGACGCCCATCGAGCGACCGACGCAGGAGGGCGCGGCGATGAAATCGTCATGGGTGGCGCAGGTCAGCTGCGCCTCGGTCAGCCCATACATGTAGACGAACACCTCGCCGAAGTGCTCGAGGGCGGCGGCTCGCAGGCGCTCGGGGAACGCGTAGGCGGTGTAGACGGTGTTCAGGGTGGAAAGGTCGAAGCGCTCGTGCTCGGGCACCGCGAGCATCGAGTTGATCATCGTCGGCGCGAGGAAGGTGCGGGTCGCACGATGCGACTCGAGCAGTCCCCAGACCCGGGCCGGGTCGAAGGCCTCGTCGAGGACGACGGTGGCACCGCCGAGCAACGCCGCCATCGCGAAGTGAAGGAAGCCGATGCCGAACGCGGGCAGGTTGAAGACCTCGACGTCGTCGACGGTGCGCGGTGAACCGAGCGCCGAGTTGACCGCGTTCCAGGCGTTGGCGCGGTGGCTGCGCGCCACCCCCTTGGGGAAGCCGGTCGTGCCCGAGGTGTAGATGATCGTCGCGACCGCGTCCTCGTCGCCGTCGCAATCGCTCGGACCCGGCCCCGGCGAAGTCGCACGCAACGCCGTCAATGTCGGCTCCGGGCCGCCGTCGCCCGCGACCGCGACCACCGTGGTCAACGTCGGCGCCGCCGCCGCCAGGTCACGCGCCTGGGCGAGAAACTGGTCGGAGGCGATCACCGCCGTGCAGCCGGCGTCGTCGACGATGAACTTCAGCTCCGGCGTCGCCAATCGATTGTTGAGCGGGACCGCCGTCGCCCCGACCCGGGCCAGCGCCATCAGGACCTCGAAGGCGGCCGGCTCGTTGTGGGTCAGGGTGGCGACGACGGCGTCGCTCGGCAACAGCTTCCGTAGCCCGGCCGCGGTGCCCGCGATCCGCTCCTCGAGCTGCTCGTAGGTGAGCGGCCCGCCCGCCCGGCCGACCAGGGCCACCCGGTCGGCGTTGCGGCGGCACGAGCAGTAGAGCGGATAGGAGTAGTCCACGGTCAGCCTCCGGTTCGCCGGATGTTCAGGCGACCTCGAGGACGATCTTGCCGCTGTGCTTGCGTTCGTCCATCATCCGGTGGGCCTCGGCGGCGTCGGCCAGCGGCAGCGTCTTCCAGATCTTCGGGTTGAGCTCACCGGCGCCGGTCAGCTCGACCAGCTTCGCCATCCCGGCCTGGTTGGCCCGGGTGACACCGTGGATCTCCATGTTCATCGCGAACAGCAGGCCGAGGTTCAGCTCGGCGGCGATCCCACCGTGCGAGCCGACCACCGCGATCCGCGCCCGCGGCGCGACCGAGGCCAGCGATTCGTTCCAGGTGTCGGCGCCGACCAGCTCGAGCACGACGTCGGCGCCGCCGCCGGTCGCCTCGATCACCTTCTCGGCGAACCCACCGCGGTAGTCGATGGCGGTCGCGCCGGCCGCCTCGAGGTCGGCGAGCTTCTCGTCGCTGCCACCAAGGGCGAAGATCTCACCGCCGGCGAGCTTGCCGATCTCGATCGCGGCGTGGCCGCAGCCGCCGGTCGCCCCGGTGACCAAGACCTTGTCGCCCGGGCGCACCTTGGCCCGCTCGACCAGGCTCGTCCACACCGGCCCGTAGTTGACGAGCAGGGCCGCCGCGGTCTCGAAGCTGACGTTCTCGGGCAACGGAAGCAGCAGGCCCGCAGGCCAGGTGAAGTACTCGGCGTAGCCGCCGCGGTTGGCCGTCTGCACGCCGAGCACCGCGATCTGCGGACAGGCGTTGTCGAAGCCGGCCCGGCACTGGGCGCATTCGCCGCAGGACAGGTGGGCATGGGGCACGACGCGGTCGCCGGGCTTCACGCCGGTCACGCCCTCGCCAACCGCCTCGACCACGCCGGCGGGCTCGATGCCGGGGATGTGCGGGAACTCCATCGTCTGGCCGAAGTAGAAGTCGGTGAGCTTCTCCTTGCCGTAGATCCCCGCCCGCATCTCCACGTCCATGCGGTTGACGCCGACCGCGTGCACACGCACGAGCGCCTCGCCGGGACCCGGCGTCGGGGTATCGAGATCGTCGTAGCTGAGGCTCTCGGGCGGGCCGAACTCATGGATACGAATCGCTTTCACTGCTCCTCCTCTTACTCTTGGCTCGCCGGGCAGGCCGGCCTGAAGTACTGCATTCGGCGCCGTTCCCGCGGCGCCGGCGCGGGTGGGCTAGACCACGCCCGCGGTGATCGCCCCGTCGACCGGGATCGCCGCCCCGGTCACGTAGGCGGCCTCGTCGCTCATCAGGAAGGCGACCACGTCCGCGATCTCGCGCTCGGTCGCGTACCGCTTGAGCGGGGAGGTCTGGGCGAAGATCTCGCGCGCGGCCCCCGGGTTCTCCGGGTCCATCGCCTCATAGATCCCCCGCATCAACGGCGTGTCGACGGGCCCGGGAAGGACGCAGTTGACGCGCACCGGGATGTCGGCGTACTCCATCGCGACAGCGCGGGTGAGGCCGAGGACGCCGTGCTTGGAGGCGGTGTAGGCGGAGAGCCCGCCATAGCCCTGGACGCTCGCGGTGGACCCGGTATTGACGATCGCGCCGCCGCCGCGGCGGCGGAAGTGCGGGATCGCCGCCCGGGTGACGATTGAGACGGAGAGAAGATTGATGCGGATCACCCGCTCGAAGTCCTCGACCGAGTATTCCTCGAGCGGCACGGTCGGGCCGTTGATGCCGGCGTTGTTGGCGAGGGCATCGAGGCCGTCCCAGCGCTCGACCACCTGGTCGAGCCAGGCGACGACCGCGTCGGGGTCGGTGACGTCGACCTCGGTGAAGAATGCCTCCCCCCCGGCTCCCTCAATCTGGGAGACCGTCTCCGCACCTCCTTCCGCGTTCACATCGGCGATCGCGACTCGATAGCCGCGCTCGGCAAGTCCGGCGGCAATCGCACGTCCGATCCCGCTCCCAGCCCCAGTAACCGCTCCCACGCGTGTCATGGGCCGTAACCTACCGGCTGGTCGGCAGGGAGTCAAGCAGAAAGTCGCGGTCTCCCCCGCGCCGCGCGCCGACCCCTCGGGCGAGTAGTTTGGGGCCGTGCCCAAACGGCGGCAGACCGTCCAAGATCTCGCGGTGGCGCCGATCCGGGACGACATCGTCGAAGCGGCGGCGGCCGTCTTCAGTGCCCAGGGCTACCACGCGGCGTCGATGCAGGACGTTGCCGACCGGGTCGGCATCCGCAAGGCCAGCCTCTACCACCACGTGCGCAGCAAGGCCGATCTCCTCTACGCGATCCACGAGCGCCTGATCGACCTGCTTATCGCCGAGACCCTGGCCGTGATCTCGACCGACGACGACCCGCCGGTGAAGATCCGCCGGGTGATGCGGGTGGCGATGCACCTGATCGCCGACCACAATCGGGAGGTCCGCGTCTTTCTCCGCGACGCCGACATCCTCGAGGGCGAGCGCTGGAACTCCATCGTCGCCAAACGCGATCTCTACGAGGACATGGTGGCCGGGGTGGTCGCCGACGGGGTCCGCCAGGGGGCCTTCGCCGACTGGCAGCCGAAGCTCGCCACGAGGGGGCTCCTGGCGATGGCCAACTGGGGCTATACCTGGTTCAAGCCGGGCGGCCCGCTGACGCCGGATGAAGTCGCCGACTTCTTCTCGCAGATGATCCTGAAGGGCCTTGAGAAACGCGACTGAGGTGGCCGTCACGGCCACGTTACGCGGTACTCCTCGGCGACGAATCCAGCACTGCGACTCGGATCGGCGAAGTCGCCAAGCGACGGGAGAAGGGCGCGGACGGCGTCCGAAGACCAGGCCCGCTCGAGCGCTTCCAGGCTCTCCCAGGTGACGAAGTCGAAGCCGTCGTAGAGGGGCTGCCTCCCTTCTTCGTACTCGGCCGCGCGAGGGACGGAACGGGAGAAATGGACGGGATGCGCGGCGGCGATCAGGCGCTCGGAGAACTCCCTCCAGCCCTGCCGGAATTCCTCCGTCGACAGGTCGGGGCGCCGGCGCAGCGAGAGCATCGCTTTGGCCCCGATCGGGCGATCCGGAGTGCCTGGGACGAGGAGCTCCTCGTCGGCGAAGATCGCCGTCAGCCTGGCCTGGTCGAGAAAGAGCTCCTCGTCGGGAAGCGTGTGCTCGAGGTAGGCCGGGTCGACGAACGTCTTCTCCACCGTCTCCATGCTCTCGAACCACCCCTCGACCACTCCCTCGCATTCGAGCGTCGGCAGACCGGGCAGCGAGGGCGCGATCCGGTGCAGCTGGATGTAGCGGATCAGGTGGACCATGCCTTGACCGAGGGGGCCGTGGATGACCTTCCAGTGATAGTGGAAGCGCTCGTCGGAGATGTCCGGTCGCTTGTGGACGAACTCGATCAACTTGATGTAGCGGCTGCTCAAGGTTGCCTCCTCGTGTGGCTTCTCGTAGTGGGGACGCCCCTCCCTCGGCCGCAAGCCTACCTACCGGACGATAGGCAATCGCAGGCCCTGGTTCCCGTAACCGGGAACTCAGGTCGGCTATCGGGAGCCTGAGGCACCACTTCCGCAACCGACGAGCACGACGGCGAGGATGGCGAAGGCCGACAAAGACCCCATTCTCGGGGTTTGCGCAGGCCGTCTCCAAGCATGACCGCGACCAGGCTCTCGGCTACCTCTCGAAGGGCGATGGTTTCGTCGAGATCACGATCTATCACGGCAAGGCGCCGGGGGCCGGGCGCGTGGATTCGCGCACTCCAGCGGCGGCCTATGACAACTTCGTCAACACTTTCGGTTCCGCCGGGAAGCCGGTGCTTCTCGGGAGTGCGGCTCATGGTCGTCTCCTCTAGGACAATGCTCCGGTCTTGAAGTTGCTGATCCGCGTGATGTTGCCAGCCGCTTCGAGGCCTGAGTAGCCCAACGTGTAGGCGGAGCTTTTCGCCGAGATCAGTTCGGTGAAGGTGCTGCCGCTCCCGACCCAGGCCGAGACCGTGCTGCCCGCTTGACCTTTTCCGCGGCCCCTCTCAGCGGATAGGCCATCGTGGCCGGCTCCACGGATTCGTGAAGCTGGTCACCCGGGCCGAGTTCACGCGAGCGCGGCCTCGGGGACCGGGGCGACCTCTCGCTCGGGCTCCTCGTCGGGCTCGCGGCGCTCGATCCCGATCAACAGTTCCTCGTCGAGGACGGCGAGAATGCGTTTGAGCACCGGGATCGTCGGCATGTGGTCGCCGCGCTCGAGTTTGGAGATGTAGGAGTGCGAGGTATGGGCCTGCTCGGCGAGCTCCTTCTGCGTGAGGTCGAGCTCGAAGCGCCGTTCGCGGATGTGGGCGGCGATCCAGTTCTTCTCGCGCAGCTCGCGGATCGCGGCGTACTCGTCGCGGGCCTCGCGATATCCCTCGCTGCGGCGGACACGGTCGCGCGCCGCCTCGGCGACGGACCTGCCCTCGGCACTGGTGCGCTTGTCAGTCTTGGTGGTCACGGGAATCAGTTTATCTCTTTCGATAAAGAACTCAAGGACGGTCCCGCCCGCCGGGCGGATCGTCTCCTGCTGCCCGCGGCGGCCTCCGCGGCTCGGCGTCCATCCGTTTCCTGAAATCGGCCATCCGCCGCTTCGCCAGCTCCTTGTCGACTCTGGGCACCGCGCCAGCGTGCTTCTCGAATGCGTGGAGCAGCACGTCGATAGTTGCAATATCTGGTATGTCGAATTGAAGAATCCGTCTTACTACTACGGGCGCGATACGCATACTCATAAATCATTTGCTGAATGGGAATTTGATACTCAAGTTCACACCAAGTACTGGTGGCCTTGGTATTACAGTCCTGCGGTGAGCATCAGTGGTAACGGCTGCGGACGCATCGGGCCTGAAATAGTTCGGGGTGGCAGCCAGAACCATCTCACTGCATGGGCGCGCTTTACGGTGACGGCCGAAGGGGTTACGCCTATCGGAGATACCGTAGACGAACACAATCACCTAGGCCTCCAGATCTGGGTGTGGTCAAACGGTGAGCAACAACGCGTCATTACTCACTGGGAAGGGTCCGGACTCTCCAATACTGGGTGCGACTAATGGTCAAGAGCTTGAAAATTTCCATATGTGGGGCCGTAATCCTCATGGTGTTGGTGGTCGCCGCGTGCGGGGAGGGTGCGGTTTCTCAGCATGCGGATCCGTGTGGGCAAACGATACACGGGGTCGATGGTAGGATCCTTCTGATCTCAGGAACCCATCGGGGGACCTGGAGGTGCCATCTGTATCCGAGTTCGGGACACTCGCCAAGCCTCCTCGCGTGCGCTCAGGGGCGCAGGGAATTCGTAGTGCGCCGCAGGAAGTGATTGTCGCGAGCCGGCGGCTTCTCCACAGATAGAGAATGGAGCACTAGCGCCAATGAAATCTAGAATGATCTCTGCACCTTGGATTGCCACGTCAAGCGTCCTGGCTACCTTGGCAATTGCAATATTTGCAGCCGCCCCCTTGCCGGCCGATGCCAGGTCTGTCGACGTGGAGTTCTCCGCCAACGCATCGAACGGGTATTCCGCCGATCTTAAGTCCGAAGGCGACAAGATCCAGTTGAGCCTCTCGCGAGGGTTCCTGCCCGGGCTGATCTATACGTTCCATGGTCACGCCTCCGCCGATGGAATCAAGGCAAGGATTGCCGACCTCGGGAGCATCAATCTTCACTTTTTGCCCACCGGTAAAGAGAGGACGGTCCGGCCACCGGGACGGTGTGAAGGTCGTCGCGCCGAGCTAACTGAAGGTGACTTCTTTGGAAGCTTCCGGTTCAGGGCAGAAAGAGGAGCGACCAAGATCGACGTCGCCCATGTCAAAGGCTCAGTCGCCATGCCTGGCTGGAATTGCCCCCACGAGAGCTTCGACGACTTTCTCAGATCCCGCCCAAAGGGTTACGCGGTCACCTTCCTGCGAGCCGACGACGCAAAGCGACAAGTCGGGCTTCTCGCCTTTGGCGGTACCGACGCCGAACATCCCGACCCGGAAGGGGCCGAGATCAGCGCGGACATGATCACGAGGCGCGGGCCGGTGAGGGTCGACCATCTCGCCGTGCTTCTCGGCACGAGCCTGTTCGACTTCGACAGCGCGCTTACGAGCGCCACGGTTGCTCCACCGAGTCCATTCCACGGCAGCGCCACCTACTGCGCCTCCTGCGAGCCGGACGCCCGATGGAGCGGCGATCTCCGGGTGTCGCTTCCGGCTCTACCCGGCGAGATTCCGCTTACGGGTCCCGACTATGACGCCAGTCTTCAAAGGATGCAGACGGGTACGCAAGTGCCATAAGGGTTGCAACGGAGGCCGTTCACATAAACAAACGCAAGTAATGGACCCTTGCAATTAATTTCAATCGCCAGATAGCGAAGCTGGATTGCCGCGTAGTCCCTGGCGGTTTCGGTGGACGACAAGGATGCGAAGCGGGGCGTCGAGCCATGGCAAACCCGGCGCCCCGCTTTCCCCTGCCGGCGCCTCCTAGTTGAACGCGTACTGTTCGTATTCGGAGACGTTTTCTTTCGTCACCACCGCGGCCGGGACGACGAGGAGGCGCGGCACCTCTGGCGGCACGAGCTCCGGGAAGCCTTCGCCGAGGGCGATCAGGCGGGCCATCGTCGCCGCGGTCGCCGCCATGTTCGGGTTGTAGAGGAAGGTCGCGCGGTAGAGGCCGCCTTCGGCGATCTGTTCCATCGCGGCCTGGGAACCACCGACGCCGGTGACGAACATTTCGTCGTCACGGCCGGCGTTGCGGATCGCCTGCACGACGCCCTGCGCCATATCGTCGTCCTGGGTCCCGCCCCGGCGGTCGCCCCTAGACGGACCGATTCCAGGCACGTCCCGGTGGGCCCGATGTTGATGGGCCGAAAACCCACGATATAGGTGGTTTTTCGGCCCGCCAACGTGGCTGGCGCCTTGGAGCGCGGCCGGCGCCTCGGGGCCCCTTCGGCGGGGACTGGCGCCCCGGGCGGCTGATTGGCGGCCCTGGCGAGCTATGGCCGCCAATCAGCCGCCGGCCGCAGGGAGGAAGTCACCGAGAGGCGCGGGTTTCGGGACGGTCCCGGGACGAAGGCGCGCGCGGGACGGGAGCGCGTAGGCATGGGTTAAGGACGAAGCCGTGCGCGTTTCGCGCGCAATACGTGCGGTCCCGCGAGCGTCCCGCCGCCCCGCCACAGGTGAGTTCGCAGAATTGACCGCATAGCGATCGAAAGTACGAACGCGCCGGGAGGGGCGCGCGCCTTCCGTGATGCCCGGGGCTCCCGGGCGGCTGTGCCCTCCGCCCCCGCCGGAGCCGCCGCGGCAGCCTGATCGCTCGGCTGCCCGGTCGCTGTGCCTCGCCAGCGGTTCCTTATGGCGCCCAGAGCGCCATAAGGAACAGCCAACCGGGGGTCACCCCGCCAACGGCAGGGCCATCGTCACCGTCGACCCCGAGGCCCAGGCGCGGCCGCCGTGGCGCTCGGCGGTCGCGCGGACGATCGAGAGGCCGAGGCCGGAGCCGGGGGCATTGACCCCCTCGCCGCGCCAGAAGCGGCCGAAGGCGGCCTCCTCGGTGTCCGGGGCGAAGCCGGGGCCCGCGTCGGTGACCGACAGCAGGGCCTCCGGTCCCTCCCGGCGCAGGGCCAGGCGGACCTCGCCTGCCGCGGGCCCGTGGCGCTCGGCGTTGTCGAGCAGGTTGCCGAGGGCGCGGGCGATCGCCTCCGGTTCGGCGCTCACGGTGACGGGAGCGTCGATATCGATGACGACGCGCTCGCGGCCGGCCGCCGCGGCGCGGGCGAGCTCGTCGAGGCGCACCGGCTCGGGTCGCCGCTCGACGCCCGACTGGCGCTCCAGGGCGAGGAGGTCGTCGACCAGCCGCCCCAGCCGGGCGGCGTCGGCCTCCAGGTCGGCGATCACCTCCGGCGTGGCGCCGTGGCGGGCGACGAACTCGACGTTGCCACGCAGGCTGGTGAGCGGCGTACGCAGCTCGTGGCTGGCGTCGGCGAGGAAGCGGCGTTCGCCCAGGCGTGCGGCGGCGAGAGACTCGAGCATCGCGTTGAGCGTGGCGGCGAGCTCCGCCACCTCGGCCGGGCCGGCGGGCTCCTCGATCAGGCCCGTGGGGTCCTCGGTGCGGGCGATCGTCGCCGCCGCGGAGGTGAGGTCGCGCAGCGGCCGGACGCCGCGGCGGGTGAGGAAGGCGGCCAGCGCGCCGCCGACGATCACCGCGCCGATCCCGCAGAGGATCAACAGCAACCCGAGCCGGTGCTCGGTCGATTCGATGTCGGCGAGGCTGCCGGCGACGAGGACGACCCCGCCCGCGGCCGGCCCGCCCGCCTCGGCGATCGGCGCGGCGAAGATGCGGATCGATTCGCCACCGAGTTCGGCGTCG
>Ga0153954_1001119_pt1 | contig 15956 bp, 14 predicted proteins | sample TSFL038MetaG_FD_102277 | JGI IMG/M metagenome (GOLD analysis project Ga0153954, IMG submission 102277) | Attine ant fungus gardens microbial communities from Florida, USA - TSFL038 MetaG | ecosystem: Host-associated > Fungi > Mycelium > Unclassified | place: USA: Florida, Wekiwa Springs State... | reverse complement strand
CGCGTGTGCATGGCCTGGGGCGCCTCGCGGTCGAGGACCCCGTGACCGGCGCGCTCTCCTACCGTCGCTTGCTGATCGGCGCTGCCGTCCTCGGCCGCAAGCTGATGCCGCTTGCCGCCGAAGGCAAGGCGCTCGGCGTGATGCTGCCCAACGCCAACGGTGCGGTCGTCACCATCCTCGGCGTGATGTCGGCGGGGCGCGTGCCGGCCATGATCAACTTTACCGCCGGTGCTGCCAACATCCTCGCGGCCTGCGAAGCGGCGGAGGTCGCCACCGTCGTCACGTCACGCGCCTTCGTGCAGAAGGGCAAGCTCGACGCGGTGGTGGCGCAGCTCGCAGCGTCGGTCCGCATCGTCTATCTGGAGGACCTCCGCGCGCAAGTCACCACGGGTGACAGGCTGCGCGGCTTGTTGCGGTTCAAACGCGCGATCGTCGCGCGCAAGCCCGACGATCCGGCGGTGATCCTGTTCACGTCAGGCTCCGAGGGCGCGCCCAAGGGCGTCGTGCTGTCCCACCGCAACATGCTGGCGAACGCCGCGCAGGCGGCCGCGCGCATCGACTTCGGTCGCCGCGACAAGCTGTTCAACGTGCTGCCGGTGTTCCACTCGTTCGGGATGACGGCGGGAACGATCCTGCCGCTGATCTCGGGCGTGCCGATCTATCTCTATCCGTCTCCGTTGCACTATCGGACCGTGCCCGAGCTGATCTACGGCAGCAACGCCACGATCCTGTTCGGCACCGACACCTTCCTCGCCGGCTATGCGCGCGCCGCGCATCAATACGACTTCCGCTCGCTGCGCTACGTGCTCGCGGGCGCCGAGCCGGTGCGGGAATCGACGCGCCGCGCCTATCTGGAGAAATTCGGCCTGCGCGTCCTCGAGGGCTACGGCGTGACCGAGACCGCGCCGGTCATCTCGTTCAACACGCCGATGTTCAACAAATTCGGCACCGTCGGCCGGCTGATGCCGGGCGTCGTGGCCCGGCTCGACGCTGTGCCGGGCGTAGAGGAGGGCGGACGGCTCTACGTGCGCGGCCCCACGTGATGCTGGGCTATCTCAAGGGCGAGAACCCGGGTGTGATCGAGCCGCCGCAGGACGGCTGGCACGATACCGGCGACATCGTGAGCATCGACGCGCAAGGCTTCGTCGCCATCAAGGGCCGGGCCAAGCGCTTCGCCAAGATCGGCGGCGAGATGATCTCGCTCGCCGCGGTCGAGATGCTGGCCGCGCAGCTCTGGCCGGACGTCCCGTCGGCGGTCGCGACCGCGCCCGACCCGCGCAAGGGCGAGCGGCTGGTGCTGGTCACCCAGAAGCAGGGCGCGACGCGCGCGGAGTTCCAGGCTTTCGCCAAGTCGAAGGGCGCGTCCGATCTGATGGTGCCGACCGAGGTGGTTGTGATTGACAAGATGCCGCTGCTCGGCACCGGCAAGATCGACCTGGCCGGCGTGACGAAGCTGGTGCGTGAGCGCGCCGCAGGCACGCCGGGCGGCGAGCCGCTGGTGGCTTGAGCGAACCTCGCGTCCCTCCTTTGTCATGCCTGCCCCGACTTGATCGGGGGCAGGATGACAACCGAGAAGGAACGGCGTCGGAGGAAACTCGCTCAGGCTGAAGCGCCCGGGTGCAGGTGCCTGGCGAGGAACCGTTCCATGGCCTCGTAGAACTCGAACCGGTTCTCCTCGTTCTGGAAGCCGTGGCCCTCGTTCTCCTTGACGAGATACTCGACCTCGACGCCCCGCGCAGCGAGGGCCGCCACCACCTGGTCCGATTCGGCCTTGTTGACGCGAGGGTCCTGCGCGCCTTGCGCGATCAGGAGCGGCGCGCGGATCTTATCGGCGTGCAGCGCAGGTGACACCGCGGTGAGCAGCGCCTTGTCCTTCACGGGATCTCCGACCATCTCGTACATCATGTCGAGCATCGGCTTCCAATAGGGCGGGATCGTCTCCATGAAGGTGAAGAGGTTCGACACGCCTACATAGTCGACTCCGCAGGCGTAAAGCTCGGGCGTGAAGGCGAGCCCGGCGAGCGTCGCGTAGCCGCCGTAGCTGCCGCCGTAGATCGCCACGCGCTTGGGATCGGCGATGCCTTCCCGGATGGCGTAGGCCACGCCGTCCGACACGTCGTCCTGCATCGTCCTGCCCCATTGCTTGAAGCTTGCCTCCCAGAACGCGCGGCCGTACCCGGTCGAGCCGCGGAAGTTCATCTGCAGGACCGCGTAGCCGCGGTTGGCGAGGAATTGCAGTTCGGGGTTATAGCCCCAGCCGTCGCGCGCCCACGGGCCGCCGTGCGGATTGACGATAAGAGGCAGGTTCTTGCTCCCGCCGCGCGGCCGCGTGAGGTAGCCGTGGATCGTGAGGCCGTCGCGTGCCTGGTAGGTGATCGGCTTCACCTCGACCAGAGCGTTCTCGTCGAGCCACGGCGCGATCTCGGCGAGCTTGGTGAGCGTCTTGGTTGCCGCTTCGTAGAGATAGCGCACGCCCTGGGTGCGGTCATTCCAGGTCGCGATGATGAAGATGCGCTCGTCCTTGTCGTGGCTCTGCAGGGCGATCTCGTAGCCCGGAAGCAGCTTCTCGAGATCGGCGTATAGCGCCTGCGTCTGCGCATCGAGAAACCTGCGCTCGGTTCTCCAGGTCACGAAGTGCACTTCGGTGAGCACCTTGCGCTTGTGCGACCATCCAAGACCGGCCACGTCGACCTCGGGGTGCTCGAAGACGATGCGTTCTTCCCGCGCGGTCGCCGGATCGACGAGCACGATCGCGGACTTGTCGCGGCCGATGTTCGAGGATGCCAAGAGCCGCTGGTTGTCGAAGTCGAACAGGAGCGGCGTGATCGTCTCCTTGAAGTTGGTCGTGATGGCGGTCGCGAACGAAGCCGTCTCGTCGGCGCGGTAGAGGAGGCTCGTGTTCACGCCATCGGTCGCGGTCGCGACGCGGATGCGCCCGTCGTGATCGGTGATCCAGCCGGTGATGTTGCCGGGGTTCTCCGCCAGCAGCGTGAGCGCCCCGGACGTGAGATCGAGGTGATAGGCGTCGAACACCTCGGGGGTGCGCTTGTTCAAGGCGACGATCATCTCGTCGTCGTGATCCTCGCGATCGTCGACGATCTCGGCACGCACCTTGTCGAACGGCGTGAGGTCGACCAGGTTCTTGCCGTCCGCGTCGACGGACACCAGGTGGAAGTTCTCGTCGCCGGCGAAGTCCTTCAGATAGACGATACGGCGCGAGCCCTTCCAGAAGTATTGGGTAACATCCCGCTCGGTCTCCCCGGTGACGCGCACCGCCGGCCCGCCGGATCGCGGCTGCACGAATACGTTCATCCGGTTCGCGTAGGGCTGCATGAACGAGATGCTGTTGCCGTCGGGCGAGACCTGGAAGCCGGCCTTTTCCGGGTTCCGGAAGAAATCGCGCAAGGGGATGAGGCTGGTGCGCCCGGGGGCGCCGGAAGGGAGGGACATCGTGGGAACCCGGTTGGGGGAGCATTGCGCGGCCGCCATGCTCATGCGGACCGCTCACGTGTGTCTTAGCACTGATTTCGAGGCTGCGCGCTCCCCGCTACCGGCTTAGGTTACGCGCGTCCTTATACGAAACCGACATTTCAGCCCCCGGTCGCGCGCTACGCCAGCTCGCTCAGTGGAAACCGCGCAACGTCCTGCAGCAGCGTAATGAAGACGGCCGCCTGGTGCTCGGCGGTGAGGCGGCCCTTCTCGGCCGTTGCGAGCGAGGCGTCGCCGACCGCGCCGTCGGGGTTGAGGTCCTGCGCGATCCAGCTGAAGGCGTGCGGGCCGTCCGGGCGCAGCAGGCGATAATCTTTCTCCATGGCGGCGGCCTTGGAGGGGAAGAGCTTGGCCTGGCTCATGTCGACCAGGTCGGGGCGGAAATGCAGCATCAGCGAGGTCTCGATGTCGCCGGCATGGATGCCGTGGGCGACGTCGAACTGTGAGTAGAGGCCGGCCGGGAGGCCGAAGCGCGACCAATGGGTCCCGATGACCAGCATTCCGAGCCGCACCCGGAGCTCGCGCGCGACAATGCCGACCACCTCGGTGTTGCCGCCGTGGGAGCTGATGATGACGAGCTTGCGCAGGCCGGCGCGATGCACGGCCTCGCCGATCTCGACCCAGACGCGAACGAGGCTCTCCGCGGCGATGCTGATGGTGCCGGGAGAGCGCAGGTGCTCGTTCGATTTGCCGATCGCCTGCATCGGCAGAACCACAGCTCGGAGGTCGTCGGGCAGGCGCGCCAACACGGTCGCAAGCATGCCTTCGCCGATCGCGGTGTCGGTCATGACGGGCAGGTGCGGGCCATGCTGCTCGATCGCCGCCACCGGCAGCACCGCGACCGTGGCATGGGGATCGAGCCCCGCGAACTCGCTCGACTTGAGCTCCGCCCAGAAACGCTTCGGCACGATAATTCCTTGTTCGTTTGTCTCGCCGGGCGCCCTGACCCCAGCCTACGAGCTTCGGCCGAGATGCTATAGCAAGCGGGTCGCGGGCGCACCCGCGCGCGTCGCCGGGGCCCTATGCGGCTGAAGTTGACGCTAAAGTGTGCAAGTACGGGCGGCGCGGCGGGGAGGTGACGAAGTGCGCCGGTCCGGTCAGCCGTTGATGGCGAGCTGCGCCTGCGCCGACGCATTGGGATCGCCGACAATCTCGAACCCGAAGCGGCGGGCGAGCCGGCGCATCGGGAGATTGTCATAGTCGACCTGCGCCAACAGCAGGTGATAGCCGGCGCTGCGTGTCGACGTGATCACGTGCGCGAGCAAGGTCGCCCCTATTCCGCGCCGGTGCAGGTCCGAGCGGACGATGAGCCCGAGCTCCGCGGTGCCGGGCTCCACCCAGGCGACCGTGGCGAGGCCGAGGATGCAGCCGGCAAGATCGAACGCGCCGATCGTTTCGACCCGGCCGTCGTCGAGCCCGAACAACCGGCGGAAAGTGTCGCTGTCGCCGAGCGCGGCCGGCCGGCCGAACCGCAGCCTGATATCGTTCGGATGCAACAGGCGGCCGAACTGGACGCTGCGCGGAAGGTCGGCGGGCTCGACGCGGCGGATGCGGATCCGCCCGAAACGTCCGAACGCGCCGCGGCGCGCGGTGGCATAGGCGATCGCGTGCAGATCGCCGGAATTGAGGCCAACGTCCTTGAGCGTGCGCGGATCGAGCGCGCGTAGCTCCCGCAGCGCGGCTGCATAGCGCCAGGAGTATTGCAGAGAGTCGCGCACGGAATGCCACCAGGCGCGCAAGATGTCCGTGAGCGCTGGAAGCGGCGCACCGTCCGATCCCGGGGCTCCTGCGGATTGGCGTCCCTCTTCGCCCGGCCTGTACGCAAAGGGCTCCTGCGATAGTCGAAGCAGAATCTGGCTCATGATCGGCTCGCTTGCGGGCGCAGCTTTGGCGCATGCCCACGAGCTTATGTCGGCCGTCGTGTGCCCTGGCTCAAATGAATAGTTTCAGTGCAGGCGTGAAGCGGATTCACGAATGGCCGGCGGCTGCGTTTGGGAGCTTGCTCCGGCTCAACGGACCGGTGCTTCGTTGAACGCGCGCTGGACGGCGTACCACGCGGGCTTGCGCTGGAAATTGCTATCGAACAGCAAAGGCCGTGGCAGGCGGGTGGTGTTCGGATTCTGCTGTTTGGCGATCGCGACGTAGTAGCTGTAGGTGTCTACCAAGCCCCACGTCATGACCCGCTTCACGCGCGGATGCTTCAGGGCGATCGACAGGAAGCGGTAGTAGGCGTTCGCGACGAGTTGGTCGCGCTGGCTGATATCGTCGGGGAATGACGAATCGTCGACGTCAAGCTCGGAGATGTAGATGTCGAGCTTGCGGTCCTCGATCGCGGTGAGGAAGCGGTCGAATGCGCCCGGGCTGAACAGGAGTTGCGGCTGCACGTGTCCCTGGAGGCCGACCGCCTGGATCGGCACATTGGCGCCGAGCAGCGTGTCCAGCACCGCCAGCAGATGTTGCCGCCGCGCCACCCCGGTCTGGTCGTCGCGTTCCGTATAGCCTTCATTGAGCACGAGAATGGCGGCCGGATCCGCCGCTCGCGCGGCGCGAAAGCTGCGCGCGATGTAGTCCGGTCCAAGCGCATCGTAGAACGGGCCCGTTTGGTAGACGTTATCGGGACCGAGACCGATCGGCTCGTTGACGACATCCCAGGAGACGATGCGGCCGCGAAAGCGCCCGACCACGGTGGCGATGTACTGGTCGATGAAGCCCGCGACGTCGCTTGCCCGCAAATCCTGGATCCATTTCGGATTGTAGCGGCCGGCGGCCCAGATGAGGTTGTGGCCATGCATGGCGCTGCCATACAGCTTCGCGAAGTTGAGCGTCGCGTCGGCGCCGGCGAAATGGTATTCGTATGGCTTGGGAACCACGCGCACGGCCTTGAGATCCATCTCCGGCACGACGATGCGCACCGCGCCGTAGCGATAAAGCCCGAGATAGGACGTCGAGGAGAAGTAGTCGGAGTTGATCTGGCTGCCGAAGGTGATCCCCTTCGACGCGGCAAGGTTCGCCAACTCCGCGTCGGATTGATCCGCGGCGGCAAGCGTCGATGGAGCGATGGCAAAGGTTGCGGCACCCGAAACGATCTGGCGTCGGGTAAGCGTTGCGGGATTGTCCGTCGTCACTGCAATTGCTCGGTCTGGAACACGGGCGGGCACGATGTTGAATGATTGCTGCCGCGAGCGAACAGCTGCCCGTTGACGCCGGCCGTGATCAATGCGGCGGCGACCTCATTGTTCCGCGATATGTGAATGGAACCTGCGTGACGACTGCGGCGCGCTACCGCAGGCCGTGCTCTGCGCGAAATCGCTTCGCTTCATCGAGCAGCCATTTGCGGAATGATTGGATCGCGGGGCGCGTTTCCTGACCGGTCGGAGCGACCAGCCAATATCCGGTTTCGATATCGACGATCCGCGCATCGGCCTTGACGAGACGGCCGGCCGACAGATCAGGCTCGACGACCGGCAGTCGACCGACAGCAATGCCGAGGCCTGCCGTGGCCGCCTCGCTCGCAAGCATGGTGGTGTCGAAATGCAGATCGTCGATGATCTCGATCTGGAGCTTGGCACCTTCGATCCAGGCATTCCAATCGTACTCGACGGACGACACCCGCAAGTACGTCACCTTCCGCCAGTCGACGGCCCCGTTGCGCGTGACCGAGGCGAGGTAGGATGGCGATGCTACCGGCACCAGCCGCTCCCGGAACAAGGCGTCGGATTTGCAGCCCGGCCACGCCCCCTTGCCCATGCGGATCGACAGATCGACTCCTTCCATCGGAAAGAGCGCCTGCCGGTGCGAGGTGTCGAGGGTGATGCGGATGCCCGGATGCAGCGCGCGAAAGCGCGGCAGCCGCGGGATGAGGATGCGCTGGGCGAAAGTCGGTGCCACGCTCATCACCACGCGGCGCTCGGCCCGCCGGCCCGGCAGCCGCTGGGCGCCGAGTGCGATCATCGACAGCCCCTCGGAAACGTAGGGCAGAAGGTGGCGGCCGGCAGGGGTCAGCGTCACCCCGCGAGGGCGGCGCCGAAACAGCTCGACGCCCAGCCACTTCTCCAGCGAATCGACCCCATGGCTCACCGCGCTCGCGGTCAGCCCGAGCTCCTCGGCCGCCTTGCGGAAGCTTTCGTGCCGCGCAGCCGCCTCGAACAGCCGAAGCGGGGGCAGCGGCGGGAGCGGAATCGGCATGGCCGCACGCTCGCATGTTTGTAGGAGGCGGGCAAACATTGGAGCCCGTTGGGTGGGCTCATTTCTCCTTGAGAAATGACAGAAGCAGCGCGACGGCCTGCTCGGGCTGCTCTTCCATGATCCAGTGACCGGAGTCCTTGATCACTGCGGCACGTACGTTCGGCGCGGCGAAACCCACTTCGGTCGCCAGGTGCGCGCCATAGGAATGGTCGCCGCCAACCGCCAGCACGGGCATCTTCAGCTTGCCTTTGGCGAGAAGCTGCTGATTGTCGATGGCGTCCTGGGCGAACGCCGCGAACTGCCCGCCGAAGGCATTGTGGATGGCGCCGGGACGGGCATAGAGCGCGGCATAGTGATTGCGAGTGTGCTCATCGATGCGGGCGGGGTCGGCCGAAAGCTCGTTGTAGAAGCGATCAAGCAGGATGCGCTCACGCCCCGCCACCAGCCGCTCGACATCGGGGCCGCGGAAGTTGAAGTGCCAGACCTTCGGATTCTTCAACTGCTCGTCCCAGTGGCCGATGCCCGGAAGGGGCGCATCCATGACGACCCATCGCGTCACACGCTGGGGAAACAGCGCTGCAAAAGCGTAGCCCACCATATTGCCGATATCGTGGGTGACGAGGGCGAGTTCCTGGATTCCCAGCTGGTCCAAGATGGCGGCGAGGTCGCGCGCCTGCGCCACCTTCTCGTAACCGTCTTCGGGATGTGACGACAGGCCCATGCCGCGCAAGTCGGGAACGATGACGGTATGGTCCTTGACCAGCTTGTCGGCGAGCGCCACCCACATGTCGCCGGTATCGCCGAAGCCATGGAGAAGCAGCACAGCCGGCCCTTGGCCGCCGACGCGAACGTATTGGGTGCCGCCGCTGACCGTCATCTGCTGGGCGCGAAACGCTTCCGGCCAGGGGCCAACCGCCGCACGCGCCGGCGCTTCGACTGCGGTCATGTCAGTCTCCATGTCCTTTTGTTGCGGTCGCGCCATATCATGGCCGCTTCCATCAATTCTAGCGTCTGGCGTCACCCGCAACAGCCTGAATCGACTTGGCGCGCGTCAAATGAGTTCACGCGCTAAAGCTTCGGCAGCACGTGCTCGCCGAACAGCTCGACGGTGCGCACGGGATCCGATGCAAGGCTCACCGTCAGCATCAGCCGCTTGGCCCCGGCGGCTTTGGCGGCGAGCGCCTGCTCCAGGCAGTCTTGCGCATTGCCGCAGATCGCAAGCCGGCGCGAAAGATAGTCGAACAGGCCGAGCTCCTCGACCAGCCTGATGTCCGCCTCGCCCGGGCGCGTGCTGTAGCGCCGCCGCAGCTCGAGCAGCGGTGCGTGCAAGGCCTCGGGCACGCCGCGCGCCGCCAGGTTCTTGTCGCCGATCACATAGCCTGCCAGGAACGCCAGCATGGCGCCGACTTTGCCGCGCGCTGCGTTGCGATCCTGGTTGCAGTCGAGCGCACCGATCTGCCAGATCTCGAGTTCGTCGATCGCGCGGCCGGCCGCCGCGGCGCCGACGGCGATTTGGGCTTCGGACGCCTGGATGTTCTCGGGTGCGAGCCCGAAATTGGCGAACGCGCCATCGGCGGCGCGCCCGGCCGCCTGCAGCGGCTTGGGATGCGATGCCGCGAGGAACACCGGCGGCGCCTGCTTGATCCAGGGCAGGTGGGCGCTCGCTTCGCCCAAGGTTGCCGGCTCGCCACGCAAGAGCGCGCGGATGAAGGTCGCGCCGTCGGCGAGTGCGTCGGCGCGCGACTTCGGCAGCCCGACATTCTTGGTGCCGCTATGTCCGGCGCCGATGCCGAGGACGGCGCGCCCGTTCGAGATGTGGTCGAGCGACGCGATCGCCGCCGCGCTGACCGCGGGATGGCGGGTCAGCAGGTTGGTGACGCAGATGGCGACCCGCGTCTGCTGCGAGGCGCGCGCCACCATCGCGGCCGAGACCCACGGATCCATGGCGTTGCCGGGCGTATCGGCGATGCCGATCATGGCATAGCCGTAGCGATCGGCGCGCTCCGCGAGCTGCTCGCAGAGATCGAGCGTATAGGGCCAGAAGAAGAAGCCGACCTGCATGGTGTTACCCCTTTGCGTCGTAGCCCGGATGGAGCGAAGCGAAATCCGGGAGAGATGCCGCTGGCGAGATCATCCCGCATTGAGCTCCGCTCCATGCGGGCTACGGGTCAGGCGCGTGGCGGCCACCGCCGCATGATCACGCCTTCGACGATGGCGAACACGTCATTGACGACGAACCCGAACAGACCCACCAGCACCAGCAGCGCATAAACTTCGCTGGACTGGAAATTCCGCTGCGAGCGGATCATCAGGGCGCCGATACCGGGAAGCGATGTGAGCATCTCGACGAGCAGCGTGATCACGATCGCCAGCGGGATGGCGACGCGAATGCCGGTCAGCAGCGATGGGATGACGGAGGGAATGACGATGCGGCGCAAGCGCTCCATCGGCGTCAGGCGGAAAGCGCGCGCGACATCGAGCAGCAGCGGATCGATCTGGCGCACCGCCGCGGCGGCGTTCAGCAGGATCGGCCACAAGCCCGCGAGAACCACGACGGTGAGCTTCATGCTCGCATTGTACCCGATCAGCAGCGAGGCGACCGGGACGGTGACGGGAGGAGGGATCGCGCGCATGAACTCGAGCAGCGGCGCCAGCGCCCGGGCTGCGAATGTCGAGACCCCGATCAGGATGCCGAGCGCGGCGCCGATGATGATCGCCAGTGCGAGCCCCTGCAGGAAAGTCCAGGTGGTGTCGCCGAACGCGGCGACGAGATGATCGCGTGCGTAGAGGCTTCTTGCTGCGGTCCACCATTGCGACGGCGCGGGAAAGTAGGGGGAGGGCCCGGACTGGATCAATTGCCACACGATGAGCAGCAGGACGAGGGGCAACAGGCCACGCAGCGGCGGCAGGCTCGCGCGGACGAGGTCGAGCTGCTTGAGAATCTGCTGTCGCATCACGCGACCTCGCGCAGCCGTCCGGAGATGGTCGGGAAGACGAACGCCACGGCGCCGGTGAGCGCAGCATTGAGGATCATGCCGAGCGCGCCGATCACGGCGACGTAGGCGAACACGAGCTCCGGGCGCATGGCCTGCTGCTCGCGGACCACCGCGTAGCCGAGCCCGGACGGGTTGCCGACCATTTCGGCCACCACCGCGAGCACCAGCGCCAGCGTCATGCTCAGACGCGCGCCGACCAGAACGCCCGGCAATGCCGCGGGGAGGATGATCTTGCGCAGGGTCTCGGCGCGCGAGAGGCGGAACGTCTGTCCGACCTCGAACAGCCGCGCATGCACACCGGTCACCGCGTCCATGGTGTTGACCAGCACAGGCCACAGCGCGGGGAGGATGATGACCATCAGCTCCATCTGCAGCGAGAACCCGAACAGAAGGAGCCCGACCGGCACGAACGCAATGCCTGGCATCGGCCGCAGGACCTCGATCGAGGCGAGTGAATAGCGTCGCAGCGTCGGCGAGGCGCCGAGCAGAAGTCCAAGCACCACGCCGGCTGCGACCGCCGCGGCCCAACCCACGAGCACGGACCACAAGGTATGCGCCGCGTCCTCGTAGAGCTGGCCGCTCCCGGCGATCTCCGCGAGCCCGCGAGCGATGGCGGAAGGCGTCGGCAGGTTCTGGTATTGCGCGAGACCTGCGCGTAGCGCGATCTCCCAGAGCGCCAGGACAAGCGCGATGGTCGCGAGGCCCGGCCAATTGATGCGGGTCCGGTTGCCGCGCCGTTCAGGCATGCTCGGTCTGCCCGATGGCGTGATGCAATCGATAGCGCAGCTCGAGGAAGCGCGGCAGCTGCCGCGTGACGATCTGGTCGCGCGGCTTCGGCAGATCCACGTCGACGATCTGTCCGATGCGGCCGGGCGTGCCGGTGATGACGGCGACGCGATCGCCGAGATACACGGCTTCCTCGATGTCGTGCGTGACGAACACCACGCTTGACTTCGTCTGTTCGCGGACGCGCAACAGCTCGTCCTGCAACGCCGCCTTGGTCATGGCGTCGAGCGCACCGAACGGCTCGTCCATCAGCAGCACGGCCGGTCGCACCGCGAGCGCGCGGGCGATCTGGAGGCGCTGCTGCATGCCGCCGGAGAGCTGCCAGGGATGGTCGTCTGCGTGCGCGGAAAGGCGCACGAGCCGCAACGCCTCACCGACCCGCTCATGGATCTCGCCGCGCGGCAATCGCCCTTCCAGCCCCAAGGCGACGTTGCGCGCGACCGTGCGCCACTGCAACAGCGCGTGCGAATAGTCCTGGAAGACGATGACGACCCCGTCGGGCGGTCCGTCGATCGGCCGGTCGTTCACGGTGACGGTGCCGCGCGTGCTGCGCGTCAATCCGGCGAGCAGGCGAATGAGCGTCGTCTTGCCGGTGCCGGACGGTCCGACGATCGTCAGCACCTCGCCGCGGAAGAGATCGAGCGAGATGCCCTCGAGCACACGCCGGGGGCCGTCCTTGTGCGGAAGCGCGACCGACACGTCACGGCAGGAGAAGACGAGATCGGGGATGGGCGCGCCTTGCCGGGCGTCACAGGCCACCGTCACGGAGCCGTCACCACGACCTTCGCCGGGTCGATCGGCGCGCTCAGTTGCCCCAGATCCTTCAGCACGTCGATCCAGACCCCGAGCTCCTCGGGCTTGATCGTGAAGCGGAAGGTCGGAAGCGGCACCTTCTGGACGACATCCGCGGGCAGCCGGGAATATTTGGCGAGAATGGCGCGCGCATCGGCCGGATTGGCGGCCATGTCGCGTTCGGCGTCGGTCAGCGCATCGATCCACGCCTTGACGACGGGGCGGTTGGCGCGCGCCCACTTGCCGTCCGAGATCCAGAACGGAAACAGTACCTCGTCCCCGGCCGCCAGCAGCGGGTCTCCAAGGGAGACATTGCCGCCGGCGATGAGCGCGCCGGCAAACGGCTCGAGCGCTTCGACCGCGTCGACGTTGCCGGCCTTGAGCTGGTCGCCCATGTTGGGGAACGGCACCTCGACGCCGCGGATCGACGCCGGGTCGACGCCGTTCTTCTTGAGCCAGTAGAGCGTCGCCACGTGAATGACGCCGCCCAGGGTCGGCGTCGCGATCGCCTTGCCCTTGAGGTCGGCGATGCTCTTGACGCCGCCGTCCTTGCGCACGATCACCTGCGTGGTCGGGTTGCTCTTGACCTCGATCGCCTCGCCGGCACTGGCCACCACATCGAGCCCTCCGGCGACGGCCTTGAGGAGGTCGGTCGGGGTCGACGCCGCAAATTCGAACTGCCGGCCGACCGTGCCCGGAAGGAGCGACAGGTTCTGGATCGGCGTCAAGGTCACGGCAAGGCCGTGCTTCGCGAAAATGCCCTTGTCGAGGGCGACCCAGGCGGGGAGCCAGGTGGCGACCGGCACATAGGCCGCGCGGACCGGCGTCATCGGCTTGTCTTGCGCGTGCACGAAGGTCGCGCCAGCCACCAGGAGACCGACTGCCATCGCGGCGGCAACGCCGGTCAGGGAAACCCGTCCACGCACGACCCTCACTGCAACCTCCTGATCGTTTTTCTTGTCGGGGCGCACGATATCCAATCGATCCCGCATTGAGAAGCGCGGCGCGGGAGCGCATGGCGCGGGCTCGCAAGGCACCCGGGGAGCGCTGGCAAGGCCTTCAGGCGAATCCTCAACCACATCCGCTTCGAACGGAATCGGAATGCGCTCTCTTTTTTTGGCGTCGACGCATGTCCCCGTCGGAAAACCGGTGCCCACTTTTCCGGGACATGCGCTAAGATGCGATATTCCCCTCTGCAGGGCGCGTGCGGACGCGCTATATCTGTGCGAGGGGAGACTGACTGACCTGCAAGAGGAGGAAGGTTCATGTTGAATGGCTCCACCCCGATCTACGCGGCGGCGCTCGCTGCGGGCTTGTCCTTGTTCGTCTCGCTGCCGGCGCACGCGCTGACGATGAAAGAGTGCAGCGCCAAATACAAAGAGGCGCAGACGGCCGGCACCCTGAACGGGATGAAATGGAACGATTTCCGCAAGGCCGAATGCGGCGCGGGCGCGACGGCGGCGACCCCCGCGGGAGCGCCGGCGGCGGCTCCCACCGCGGCACCCGCGCCTGCGCCGGCCACGCCGCCTGCGCGAACCGCAACCGCGCCGGCAGGCGACGCCGTGTTCCCCAGCGCCGTCGATTCCAAATACTCGAACGAGAAGGCCGGTCGCGCCCGCATGCACACGTGCCGCGACCAGTACGATGCGAATAAAGCCAACAACGCCAATGGCGGGCTGCGCTGGATCCAGAAGGGCGGCGGCTACTACAGCGAGTGCAACAAGCGCCTGAAGAGCTGACATCGACGTCTGCAATTGCGTGGAGGTGCGCAACGCCGCGTGCCTCCACGTTGCTTTCCGAACAGCAAGAATGGAAAGCGGCTGAGATACAAGAACATCGAAGATGTCGATCTCGGGGAGGATCACCGTATGTTGTCCCGTCGCGGCTTCATCAACGGCGCGATCGGCGCGGGCGCTGCAGCCCTCGTCACCCGGCAGGCGCGAGATGCCGCCGCGCAGGCGCCGGTGGTGACGACCGCAGGCCGCAGAATGATCGTCGACGCGCAGGTCCATTTGTGGAAGGCGCAGACGCCCGATCGCCCCTGGGTGCCGGGCATGGTGCCGCAGCTGCCGGAGCCCTTCACCTACGACAAGCTGCTGCCGATGATGGACGAGGCCGGCGTCAGCCGCGTGGTGGTCGTTCCGCCGTCCTGGGAGGGGAACCGCATCGACTATGCGCTCGAGGCCGCGGGAAAATATCCCGATCGCTTCGGCGTGATGGGACGCATTCCGCTAGCCGATCCGAAGTCGGCGGCGCTCCTTCCGCGCTGGAAGGAGCAGAAAGGCATGCTCGGGATGCGCGTGACTTTCTTAGGTCCCAATGCGGCATGGCTGTCGGACGGCACCGTCGACTGGTTCTGGCCGGCCGCGGAGAAGGCCGGCATTCCGGTGATGTTCCTGACCAATGGGCAGCTCGCGAAGTTCGACGCGATCGCCCAGCGCCATCCCGGGCTCAACCTGATCATCGACCACATGGGCCTGACCGGGGATATCGCCAAAGCCGGCACCATTGCGGAGACGATCTCGCAGGGCGTGGCGCTCGCGAAATATCCGAACGTCTCGGTGAAGCTGTCGGCGACCCCGACCTACACGTCCGAGCCCTATCCGTTTCCCGGTTTCACGCCGCACATCCGCCGGCTGTTCGAGGCCTTCGGTCCGCAGCGCTGCTATTGGGGGACCGACATGACCAACTCGTTCGCCAAGGCGACCTACAAGCAGCGTATCGCCCATTTCACCGAGCATCTCGACTTCCTCAGCGAGAGCGACAAGGATTGGGTGATGGGCCGCGCGATCATGGCGCGGCTGAACTGGACTTAGCTTGTAGGATGGGTTGAGCGGCGCTGCCGAGCTCGGTCGATGCGGCACGAAGGGCATGGCGCCGCGATACCCATCAGCTTTGTGCCGCAGTTGTGCAGCGCGTGAGATGATGGGTTTCGCGCGCAGCCGCGCTTGCGCCGAGTGAAGGGACCTCGCATACGCGCTCTACCCATCCTACATGCGTCAGCTGCCGCGGTAGGTGGAATAGCTCCAGGGCGTGACCAGGAGCGGCACGTGGTAGTGGGCCTCCGGCTCGGCCACGTCGAAGCGCACCGGCACCACGTCGAGGAAGGGCGGGTCGCTCTGGGGCGCGCCGCGACGTGTGAAATATTCACCGACGTGGAAGCGCAATTCATAGCGTCCGATCGGGATCGGCCGTCCGCTGATGAAGGGGTGGTCGGTGCGTCCGTCGAGATTGGTGGTGCCGCTCGCGATGACGCGCGGCGTTCCGTGGGCGGCGACTTCCACCAGCTCGATCGCGACGCCGCCTGCGGGATGGCCGGCATGGGTGTCGAGCACATGGGTCGACAGGCGGCCATGGACCTTGAGTTTGTCGGGCGCCTCCACCCGCTGGTCGAGCCGCAGCGCGGCGATGCGAAAGACCTCGTTGAGCGCGGCCTTGGGCTCGGCGGTGACGCTGTTGTGCAGGCGATGCTCGAAGTGCCTGAGGATCGAATCCTTGGTATGCCGCCGGGCGCAGACGATGAACGGAATGCCGAACTTGCTGCGGTAGGCGTCGTTGAGGCGGCGGAAGTTGGCGTATTCCGCCTCCGACAGGCGGTCGAGCCCCGCGTTTGCCTGCTCAGCCTTGGAATCGGTCGTCACCGCGCCGGCGCGTGCAGCCTTGCCGGCGAGATCCGGATGCGCCTTGAGCAACGCCATGCGCTGCTCG
>Ga0153954_1001118_pt1 | contig 15958 bp, 17 predicted proteins | sample TSFL038MetaG_FD_102277 | JGI IMG/M metagenome (GOLD analysis project Ga0153954, IMG submission 102277) | Attine ant fungus gardens microbial communities from Florida, USA - TSFL038 MetaG | ecosystem: Host-associated > Fungi > Mycelium > Unclassified | place: USA: Florida, Wekiwa Springs State... | reverse complement strand
CGAGAATATGGGTTTGCCCGTTTGACATGCCAATGTCCTGTTGGACAAAATTCTATGAGAAAAAAAGTGGATAGGCTCTTAGAAGAAATAGAAGCTTTGTTTCCTAATGTACGGGCCAATGTGGCTCAAGCAGGGTTTTTATACGGTTCGGAAAAGGCCAGAAGGCGTTCTTGAGACTTTGTTTCATGTTCAGAAATGAAGTATTTTAGTACAATGTCATGTCACCCATTTTAAATTTTTTTTGAGATTCAAAAATTTATGTACCGCCCAAAAATTGTTATCACCAATGATGATGGAATCAATGCTCCTGGGATCAAAGCTTTATGGAGCGTTCTTGACGAGGCCAACTTTGCAGATCTTTATGTAATTGCACCGTCAACTGAAAAATCTGGCACAGGAGTTGGAATCACTTCCGACAAACCGATTTTAATCCAAAAAACTGAGTGGCAAAATCAAACTCCCGCCTGGTCTATAGGTGGTACCCCTGCCGACTGCATCAAAATGGGAACCCGCATTATATTGGGACAAAAGCCCGATTTTATTGTTTCTGGAATCAATTCGGGATCTAACGCTGGTCGAAATGTTCTGCACTCAGGAACTGTAGGTGCATGTATTGAAGGTGCCTTTAGAGGAATTCCTGGGATAGCTTTCTCGTGTGAAAATGGAAAAGAACCTAATTTTCATGTCGCACAAAAATATATTTTAGACTTAATCCGCTATCTTTTTGATCATCCCCTGCCAGTGGGTTGTTTTTTGAATGTCAATATTCCCCATGCTGCGCAAGAGGATGTGAAAGGGTTTCGCCTGACACGTCAGGGAAAGGGGCGGTGGACGGAAGATCCTGTCTTGCATTTACAAACAGAACATGGCCCTAGTTATTGGCTAGGTGGAAAGCCAGAAGAGCTTCTAGAAGATGAAGAAAGTGACATCGCCTGGCTAAAAAATGGTTATCTTGCAGTCGTTCCGATTCAAGTACACGACTTAACAGCTCATGAAGAATTGATCAGTCGACGTGAAAGCTTCGATCGCTATTTTGAGTTGTCGAAAAATAAGAAGTGAAGTATTGTGATTCTCTTTTTCATGGGCGTATAGCTCAGCGGTAGAGCGCCTGTCTTACACACAGGTGGTCATAGGTTCAATCCCTGTTGCGCCCAAAGTACTCTTTGCGGGAGTAGTTCAATTGGTTAGAGCACCGCCCTGTCACGGCGGAAGTTGCGGGTTCGAGCCCCGTCTCCCGCGCATTGTTTAACCTGAGTTTTGCCTTGTATTCCTCACAATCAGGAGAGGAAAAAAACAAAATTCAGGTTATTTATACACAGCAATTTGTGCTAGATCGACTATAGATATGAAATCAAGCTACACTCAGTTTCGTTTCGGAAAGTATTATCTCAAAACATTTGTTTGGTTAGCATTGGGTGCGTTTTTAGCGGCTTTGGGGATTGAAACCATACTGATTCCTAATCAGCTCATTGACGGTGGTGTTGTGGGTATTTCCATGATGGCCTCTCAACTTTCCAAACAAGGCTTCCTTCCCTACTTTTTAGTGCTTTTCAACTTACCATTTGTCTATATAGCCTATAAGCAAATAGGGAGACATTTTGTCATACAGATGGTCACAGCTGTTTGTTTGCTTGCTTTGGCCATGGCACTTTTTATCTGGGCACCGGCTTGGTTTGACCTAGAACCTCTCGTCTTTCATGGTGAGACGATTGAAGTGATTGTTCTAGGCGGCTTCGTTATTGGCGCAGGAACAGGGTTAATCATTCGCCATGGGGGCTCCACAGATGGTACCGAGATCATGGGAATCCTCATTAATCGCAAAAAAGGGTTTACAGTAGGTCAAGTCATCCTATTTGTGAATGTTTTTGTTTTTGCGGCAGCCGGTTTTGTTTATGAGAACTGGCATTCTGCGATCTTATCTTTACTCACCTATGTGGTGGCCACAAAAGTGATGGACATGGTCATTGTCGGTTTTGAAGACACAAAATCTGTGAAAATCATCTCTAAAATCTCTCAACATCTCTGCAATGTTTTAATGGAAGAGTTGGGGGTCGGAGTGACTGTCATGTATGGGCGAGGTGGGTACAGCGGCGAAGAACAGGAAATCCTTTATATCGTTGTAGAACGTTTGCAACTTGCCGAATTGAAAGAGATTGTTCACAGAGAAGATCCTCATGCTTTCATATCTGTCGAGAACCTACATGAAGTGATCAATGGCCGCCAAAATAACAAATCAGAGATCGCTGCTGCCTCTACAATGCCTAAACATTAGACCTCTTTCGGAATTCGCTTTGTTTGAAAAAAGTCGAAAAATTTTGCAGAAAAGATGCCAAAAAAGGCAATTTTAGCAAACAAATGGAATTTCGAAAGAGGTCTATTATAGTTGATTCAAGTTCAAAAGACACATTTCTACCTGCACGAAAGCCTCGTGATTGAACGATCGTAAATGACCCCATATTTCTAATATTGGGTCGTTTACGATCGTTCAAGCCCGGGAGCTTTGGCGCGGTCGAAATGTGTCTTTTGAACTTGAATCAACTATAACTCTTCCAGCGGGGATAGAGTTGATGGTCAAGCCGTAATGCTTCTAAAATTTTCCCAACGATAAAACTCTCGACCTCCTCTAAAGTTTTGGGGGCTGTATACCACCCAGGAATAGGAGGAACTATTGTGGCTCCCAAACGGGATAGTTTTAAAAGATTTTCTAAATGTAGCTCACTAAATGGGCATTCTCTGGGAACAAGTATAAGAGGTCTTTTTTCTTTAAGTGTCACATCTGCGGCTCTTCTTAAGACATTATCTCCCAAACCAATAGAGATAGCTGCAAGGGTTGCCATGCTGCAAGGCACGATCACCATCCCATCTACTGGGTAAGAACCACTCGCGATCGCACAGCCAAGATCTTGAATGGGGTGAAGATGGATTTGCCCCGCTTCTGATGAAAATTGCTGAACCCATTTGTTAGCTGTTGCCCACTCCTTTCCAAGTTCGATGGAAGCTGTGTATTGAGCACTCTGGCTCATCACAAATTCAACCACATGCCCTTGTTGCATAAGCTCTTGAATTAACAGGCGGGCTAACACCACCCCCGAAGCACCTGATACCCCTACTACAAAACGTCCCACACACAACTCAGCAAGATAAAGAGTAAACTAAAACCGGAAATACTAACCGTGGATGTAAAAAAAAGATGTTCTGAAAACCCAATTTGTCTGATTTTAAGATGGAAATGTACCAATATTCCCAAAACAACAGGGATAACTAAGTAATAGGTTAGGGGCATGTGTTCACTGAGTCCTAACAAGATAAAAAGAGGCAATGTCAAAAAATGAATGATTGTTGAGAAAGTGAGGCTTTTTTGAATCCCAAAACGGGATGGAATGCTGAATAGCCCTTCTTTACAGTCATAATCGTAGTCTTGAATGGCATAAACGATGTCAAAGCCTGCGATTGAAAAAGCAGCAATAAATCCTAAATAAATAGGGCCTAAAGAGAGTTTTCCTGTCATCGCTGTAAATGCCATCATAGGGGCTAAAAAATGCACCCCAGCTAAAACAAAATGGCAACAGACATGCACACGCTTCATGTAAGAATAGAGATAAATTAAAGTGGCTGCACTTATAGAAAGCCATGCAGTTAGTCGATTGATTTGAAAACACAGCAAGACAAATAAAAGAAGAGAAACCCAAGCGATCCAACGTGCTTGGAACACTAACACACGCCCAGAAGGGATAGCTCTTTGGGATGTGCGTGGGTTACGCGCATCGATATGGCGGTCGATCAATTGATTGAAGGCCATACCTGAAATGCGGGCCATCATGAAAGAGGGAAAAATCCATAACAAAGATTCCCAATTCCAAGCGTGACCAAGACCTAAAAAAGCACCACTCAGGACAAATGGTAGTCCAAATAAGGCCTGTTCTATGCGAGTCAAATCTTTAAGAGCAGATATTTGCATAAGTATTTGTCATCTACCACCTCTCCTGCAATCTGCGTTCTCTGTGGTATTTTTTTTATTTTTTACCACAGAGAGCACAGAGCACACAGAGAGAAGTGAATAGTTGCTAGAATTTTATTCTGCTATACATTATGGATCCAGTGAAATGAGTAGTGAACATAAATTAGAAATGGATGCTTGGCGCATCTTTCGGATCCTATCTGAATTTGTCGATGGATTTGAATCAATGACAAACATAGGACCCTCTGTTTCTTTTTTTGGCTCCGCGCGCATCGGGAGGGAAAATCCATATTATCTACTCGCAACTGAAACTGCTCAAAAGGTGGCCTCGAAAGGCTTTGGCATCATTACCGGGGGTGGGCCTGGCATTATGGAAGCTGCTAATAAAGGAGCGCAAGCAGCTCAAGGGATTTCTTGCGGTATCAGTGTCAATTTACCCTACGAAGAGGCCCATAATCCCTTTATAGACCCTGAGTATAATCTTCGCTTTCGTTATTTTTTTGTGCGAAAGGTGATGTTTATCCGTTATGCAATGGCCTTCGTTTTTTTGCCGGGGGGAATGGGAACTTTAGATGAACTTTTTGAAGCGATCACTTTGATACAAACTAACAAAATTAAACCGTTCCCTATTTTTTTGTTAGGTACTTCATTTTGGGAAGGGCTCATTGATTGGCTCAAGAAAAGCCCCTTGCAACACAATTTCATTTCACCCAATGATTTTGACCGATTTACTTTGACAGATGACCCCAACTTTGTCGCTGATCAAATAGAAAAGCATTATAAGAAAGTGGGTGAAGTGCCTACTTTTGAGCTTGGTCGTCGCGAAAATTAAAATTTAAATCCATTATCTAAAAGATCGTCGATGTATTTGATGTCATATTTCAGATCTAAAAAATCTGGATTATTCATCATATGCTGGTGAAACGGGATGGTGGAATGCACTCCCCCAATGAGAAACTCTTTAAGCGCTCGCTTCATATGAGCAATCGCTTCTTTTCGATTCTTTCCTTTCACAATGAGTTTAGCGATCATAGAGTCATAATTTGGAGGGATTTTGTAGCCTGAATAACATGCACTATCGACCCGGACATGTGGGCCTCCAGGAGGAAGATAGTATTCTAAAAGACCAGGTGAGGGCGCAAAATGATTCGAAGGATTTTCGGCATTAATACGGCATTGAATGACATGGCCATCAAACTGAATATCTTTTTGTTTCCGTTTCAACTCTCCGCCCATCGCGATACGGATCTGTTCTTGAACTAAATCAATGCCAGTCAACTCTTCGGTAACCGTATGCTCAACTTGGATCCGTGTATTCATTTCCATGAAGTAAAAATGATTATCCCGATCGAGCAAGAATTCAATAGTACCTGCTGAAAAATATTTGGCGGCCTTAGCAATCTGCGTGGCTGCAGCTCCCATTTTTTTTCGTAAAGATTCTGATAGAACAGGGCTGGGTGCCTCTTCAATCAATTTTTGACGTCTTCTTTGGATTGTGCAATCTCTTTCTCCTAAGTGGATGTAATTCCCATGTTTGTCCCCCAAAACTTGGATTTCGATATGGCGGGGACGTACGATCATTTTTTCAAGATAAACATCGGGGTTGTTGAAGCTCGCTGCAGCCTCTGCTCGCGCTGCTGCAAAAAGGCGGCCAAACTCTTCCATATTTTGGGCAATACGGATCCCTTTTCCACCTCCTCCTGCTACGGCTTTGATAAAAACAGGAAAACCAATTTGTTTGGCGACTTGCATCGCTTCTTCTAACGTTTCGACAATACCTTCTGAACCTGGAATGACTGGGCATTTAGCACTTTTTGCCAAAGCTTTCGCTTTAGCCTTATCTCCCATCAACGAAATCGTATGAGGAGAAGGTCCGATAAAATTTAAGCCGCAGCTTTCACAAATAGAGGCAAAATTTGCATTTTCACTCAGAAAACCATAACCTGGATGGATAGCGTCAGCACCCGTAATTTCACACGCAGATAAAATATTAGCTACTTTTAAATACGATTTTGAAGAAGGAGGCTCCCCAATACAGACAGCTTCATCTGCGTAAAGAACATGTAGCGCTTCACTATCGGCTTGGGAATAAACAGCCACTGTTTGCAACCCTAAATCATGGGCGGCACGGATAATGCGTACTGCAATTTCCCCTCTATTAGCAATTAGGATTTTTTTCATGTAGGCTCAATCCGAAAAATACGCGTTCCAAACTCAACAGGATCGCCGCTTCCCACCAAAATTTCAGCTATTTTGCCTTTTATTCCTGCTTTCACTTCATTCATGACTTTCATGGCTTCAATGATACATACAACTGTATCCTCACTCACAACGTCTCCTACTTTGATAAAAGGAGGATCTCCAGGCGAAGGAGCTGCATAAAAAGTGCCGACCATGGGGGAAGTGACAAAAACACCTGCCTTCTGCTGTTCTTTGGGTAATGGAAAAGCTGAGCTTTCTTCGGAAGGTTTTTCCTTGATCTCAATAGGAGCGGGCGTCTTTGGAAAAGAGGGAGCGAGGTGGGTAGTGTATTGTCCCAAATCAAATCCTGCGCTTTCCATTTCGATTTCAATTTCAAAATCTTCTTTTTTAAAAGCGACACGTTTGACACCTGACTCTTTCATCGCTGTCATCAATTTTTCAATCTGTTTAAGATCCATTGCTATACTCTTTGAATATATTCTTTTTGCCTGGTGTCCACTTTGATCACATCACCAGGTTCAATAAAAGAAGGAACCTCAATAGAAGCCCCTGTCTCTAAAATCGCCTCTTTTGTTGCATTTGAAAGCGCAGCATTTTTTTCGTTTGGCAATTCCGTTTTTAAGACCATCAGCTCTAAAAACTGGGGCAACTCAACAGAAAAAATCGTGTCCCCATAAAATGTAGCTTGAAGTTCAATCCCTTCTTTCAAGAAGTTCACTTTTTCGCTGATCACATCTGGAGGGACCAACACTTGCTCTAAATTGCCAATGTCTAGAAAAAGATAGCTTTTTCCCTCAAGGTAAAGGAATTCCAAGCGACGCTCCTCGAGGGAAACGTCTTTGACTTCTTGACCTACCTTAAAGTTTTTTTCGATGACTTTTTCACTTCCCAAATCTCTCAATTTTGTTTTAATAAAGGGCTGCCCTTTGGGAGCTGTGACTTTGATCACCGAATCGATCCGGTACAGTTTATCCTCAACAGAAACGGTCATTCCTGGTGTGAGCTGTTGACTGGCTACCATCTTATTTTTCTCCACAATGTCTTAATTTTTGAATTGCCTCGGTCATCTCTATCTCTTGAAAAAGATATGTGCCGGACACTAAAACATTTGCACCTGCATCGACGCAAAGTGACCCAGTTTTGTTATCAATTCCTCCATCCACCTCAATCAGAAAAGGTGGCAGGTCTTCGTTTGGCTTCGCTATTTTACCCCCTTCCCGGATTTTGAGATGATCACATGCTTCCCTGACGTAACGCACTTTTTCAACAACGTCGTGGCGAAATTTTTGACCGCCAAAACCTGGTGGCACTGTCATCATCAAAATCAAATCACATAAGGGTAAAAAACGGGGAACAAATTCGCATGATGTTTCGGGGCGAAAAGCTAGACCTGCTTGGATTCCACATTTACGGATATATTCGAGCGTGTCCTCAATATCTTCTGTCGCTTCAAAATGAAAAGTGATCCTATCAGCACCTGACTCTACAAGCCTTTCGACAAAATCGTAAGGGTTATAAATCATGATATGAACGTCTAAAAAGAGATCCGTTGCCCGGTTGATCGCAGCCAAAGCTTTTGGACCTAACGTTAGATTAGGAACAAAATGGCCATCCATGATGTCGACATGGATATAATCTGCACCTGCAGCTTCTATCTTTTGTGCAGTCTCTGCTAAATGCCCGAAATCTCCAGATAAGATGGAGGGAGCTATGAGCACATTTTTTTGTAACGATTTTTCTTGTTGAGTCATTTTGCAAAAGATTAGGCAAAAGTATGAGCATAAAGGAAAAAAGATAAAACGAAAAGAGGCAAAAAAAGCTTCATGCTTTATCTTCTATTCGGTATTCTGCAATTCCTTTATGCCTAAGAACCCTAAAGAATTTTTTACATCTCGATGGGGATTTATCCTCTCTATGTTGGGCGTGGCTGTGGGTGCAGGAAATATCTGGAGGTTCTCCCGAGTTGTTGCGCAAAATGGAGGGGGATCTTTTATCATCCCCTGGATCGTATTTCTCTTTATTTGGTCTATTCCCCTCATCATTGCAGAGATTGCTATGGGCAAACTGTGTCGGCGTGCTCCTATTGGGACAATGGCTGAAATGGCGGGGCGCAAATTTGGTTGGATGGGAGCGTTTATTGCACTTGTGACAACTGGGATTCTATTTTATTACTCTGTGGTTGTGGGATGGGGTTGTCGCTATTTTCTTTATAGCCTCACTGGCTATCTCAATGAAACACCTAATCATCACGTCGTTTGGGAAAATTTCGTACATAGTTTGCAGCCTCTTTTTTTCCATTTTGGCTCTATTTTGATCGGTTGTTTTGTCATTTACAAAGGGATCAATAAAGGGATTGAAAGGAGCAATAAGATTTTAATTCCCATGCTTTTGGTGATCATTATCATCATTGCCATTCGGGCCGTCACCCTTCCAGGTGCTTGGCAGGGTATCACCTATCTTTTTAAACCCAACTGGAGCGATTTTTTAAACTACAATGTCTGGTTGGAAGCTTTAACACAAAATGCTTGGGATACAGGTGCTGGCTGGGGGCTTCTTCTCGTTTATGCAGGCTATGCGCATCGCAAAGAAAGTGTGGTGATCAATGGTACGGTCGCTGCATTAACAAACAATGCAGTATCTCTTTTTATGGGAGTGATCGTTTTCTCCACCGCCTTTGCAATCGAGCAGCGAGAAGGTATTATGCAGCTGATCTCAGGAGAAGGAAGTAGTAATGCTGGGCTTACCTTTATTTTTATCCCTCAGCTTTTCCAAGCCCTTCCGGGAGGTTCTTTTGTACATAGCCTCTTCTCTTCTATTTTCTTTTTTGCGTTTGTATGCGCTGCCCTCAGCTCCATGATCTCGATGCTTCAGCTAACAATGCAAGTTTTTAATGAAATGGGAATGGGTCGGAATGCGGCTATTCTTTTCACAGGAGCCATTAGTCTCATCCTGGGAGCCCCTTCAGCGCTCAACATGGCGTTTTTTGAAAACCAAGATTGGGTATGGAGCGTAGGTCTCATCATGAATGGCTTTTTTATTGCCTTTGCTGTAGTTCGCTATGGAGTAGACCGCTTCCGGCAAGAAGTTGTGAATACTTCTCCCCACGATCTTAAGTTAGGAAAATTTTATAACACTTTGATCGGTTTTCTCATCCCTTTGCAAGCGATCGCCTTGATTTGCTGGTATTTTTACATCAGCGTCACAAAAATGGACTCCGAATGGTGGAATCCTTTAAGGATGTATAGTGTTGGAACCATTCTGTTCCAGTGGGGCATTGCTATCTGTGTTTTTATCTTCCTGAATCGCTGGCTCGTGACCAAAACCATCGGCCCACAAAAACAAACCTCATAATTAAATTTAAACACAAAGACACTAAGACACAAAGAGATGTAAGAATTCGGACATTGTCACATAACACTTAAGAAAAAAAAGTGCTCTTGACCTATCCAATTCTCTTATTCTTTGTGTCTTAGCGTCTTTGTGTTATTTTTTTATTTTTTAGGCAGGCCAGTCGGGAAACACGAACACGCCGTTCTGAGAGATAATTTTTCCATCTACAGAAATGGTCCCCCCTTCTCTTAGATCACAGATCATATCCCAATGTAGAGCTGACTTGTTATGGTTGCCCGTTTCAGGATATCCCATTCCAAGGGCTGCATGGAAAGTCCCACCTATTTTTTCATCAAATAAGATATTTTGCGTGAAGGTTTTAATTTTGTAATTTGTTCCGATCGCAATTTCACCGAGTCGAGAAGCCCCTTCATCTTGAGAAAGGATCGTTTTTAAAAATGATTCGTTACGACGTGCTTTAGCCTGGATCACTTTTCCTTTTTCAAAAGTCAACTCTACCCCTTCCACAACGGTATTTTGCCAGATGGCAGGAAATGTATAATGGACTACTCCATTCACGCCTCCGTCAGAAGCATTGAGGTTAGGACCTGTGAAAACTTCCCCATCTGGATAATTGCGTTTACCACATGAGTTACGCCACACCATTCCCTCAATGTTTACTCTCAAATCTGTGCCATGAGGTGTTCGGAAATGGAGTTCTTTTTTTCCTTTCATAAAGTCGATGATCTTTTGTTGACAAACTTCCACTTGGCGCATGTATGCCACAGGGTCTTCTTCATCAAGATGTGCAGCGCTAAATACAAAATCTTCGTATTCATGTATTCCCATGTTGGCTTCTTGTGCACCTGCAGCAGTAGGACAAAGTGTCACAACCCAATCGAGCCCTCCTGCAGCAGAGCGGGTTAGAACCTGCGATAAAATCGGTTGATTCGCTTTAGACACAAGCGCTTGTTTTTTTGAATCCACATGAGAGAGTCCTCGTGTATTGGTTGGACCGATCACCCGGATGCGCTTATCACAATGCGTTGCCTCGTACAGGGTAAATGGGCAAGTGTGTTGAAGCTGCGCTTCTTTTGCATGTTGAAAAAAGATCTCATCCCATCCTGCAGGGATCACATGCGTTTTGACATGTCCTCCTGCAATAATGATCTGTTCGTAAAGGGCTTCCATTAAGGGAACCCCAGCGATCTCCCCTGTCATCCACACCTGATCCCCTGGTTTTATACCCAGTGAATAATTGGCCATCACTTGAGCCATTTTTGTCAATCTGATATCTCTCATTCTATCGCCGCTTCTTTAGCTTATCTTTATGCCCTCTAGGAGGCCTCTCAGTAACATTTCTCAATTCTTTCAAGTAAAATACCTTAAGGGGTATAATGGATAAAGAACCACTTACTATTTAGGGGGTAATATGAGTAAAGAACCACGTAATGTCAATTGGATTTTAGCTTTATTGATGTCGATCTTTTTTGGGTCCCTGGGAGTCGATCGTTTCATCATGGGACACATTTGGCTCGGCATCTTGAAACTGATCACCCTGGGAGGCTTTGGAGTGTGGTGGTTGGTTGACATTATTTTAATTGCCAGCAAACACCAATTCCGCAACGTTAACTGGATCAACACATATCATTTCGATTAACGAACAACATGTCACAACCATCAATCGTTAACCGCTATCATAATCCTCTTTTACCCTATAAAGGGGAAGAAAAGGAAAAGCCGGCCGATTGGTTAAAAATTGGCGCCATTGCAGCTGCAATCATCGGTGGATTGATTGCAGGATCTGCAGTGGTTTGCCTCATGGGGATTTTTCCTAGGGAACTACTAGGTGGGACTTTAGGAGTTGGCATCACATTAGTCTTGGGTGCGGCCATTCTGCTGCCCGCCGCTTATGTCTTATTTGACAAGTGGCAAAACGACGAACTTTAGTTGCTATAACCCCTTTGGCCAAGCAAACGGGAATGCTCTTCATCCTTCTCTTCCAAAGGCTCTAGATGGGTTACTAATTCTGTAGGTTTTGCAAAGGCCATTTCAATATCTAACTCAATGCATGTTGCCAACTCATGGGCTTGCAATAGAGAAAACGTATTAGGAAAAAGCAAATGCACCTCAATGAGGAGCCGATTTCCAGCATCTCTATACCTTAACTGGTGATACTTAACGTCGTAACGTGAGGTAGCTTCGTTTAAAACTTCTTTGATTTTTCTCTCTAAAGAAGAATCGGTACGATCCATCAACCCATTGAAGGCTTGATGAAGAAGCTTAAATCCAGTCCACAAAATATTGACCCCTATCAAAGCAGCAATCAGTGGATCAAAATAAAGCCAACCGGTGATACGTGTTAGGATAAGCGCAAGGACAACACCTGAACTTGTGACACAATCGGTCAAAATATGCTTTCCATCAGCTTCTAAGACGATAGAATGATATCGTTTACCCCGCTTAATTAAAAACAGACCCAACCAGCCATTCAAAATAGTGGCCCCTGAAATAAATAACATCCCCCAATCGAGATTTTCAAGTGTTACACCGAATATTATTTTTTCAACCGCATGGTATAGTATAAAAAGGGCAGCGATCATGATCAGAGCTCCTTCAAATCCTGCCGAGAAAAAAGTGATCCGGTCATGACCATAAGGATGGTCTCTGTCTGCAGGTTTATGGGATAGCCACATGCTATAAGCCGCAAATCCCACTGCAAAAATGTGCACAACAGATTCTGCAGCGTCTGAGAAAATCGCTGAAGATCCTGTCAAATAGTAGGCATAACATTTGGTGAGAAGCATCAAAAACCCAATAGCCAAGGAAAGGCGCATGGCTCTATTCATATGCTTTCTTTCATCAAGTGAATAAGTTAATTTTCCCATAGGATTTCTTTTTGGTTGTAGAAAAGTTTACTTAATGCGATATTAATATTCCAATTATTAAATTAGGAGTAAAAATATGTCTCATACTTCAAAAATACCTGTACCACATGAGCTCGATCACAATACAGCTGCCAGGGTGCAAAGTAATGACGAAATCTGTGGCTGGAAGACAACCGTATTAGCCGTGTCTGTGATCGTGGCAGCCGTCTTTTTTGGCGTAATCGGGCTTTTGTCAGAGCTTAATCTTCTTGAGTCTTTGGTGGGCTCCATGAGAGGAGATATTGGTTTCTGGACAACCGTTGCAGGATTCGGAGTAGCGGGCATCGCCACCCTTCTTCTCATCACACGCCAATGCTTAGACCGCGCCCATGCGAGACAAACTCAACCTGAATCCATTGTCTAGAGCATGAAAAAACGCAAAAGGGATCTTGCGTATCTCTTTGCGTCTCTGCATTTAAAAATTTTTCTTTAATTTTGGGTGTGGTACAACATTTCCCACATCTGCTTGAAATTGGGGCACGTTTTGAGTAGCTGCTCGCGTGTTCCCTCTGCTACTTTGCGCCCCTTTTCGAGATAGATGATCTTGTCAGCGTGTTCGATTGTGCTAAAACGGTGTGCAATAATAATTTGGGTAAGTTTGCCATGTAAGGAAATAATGGCATCTTTAATTTTAGATTCACTGACAGCATCAAGTGCTGAAGTGGCTTCATCCATTAATAGGATCGGAGCGTTTTTCACAAGAGCTCTTGCAATGGCGAGCCTCTGTTGTTGACCCCCTGAGAGATTCTTGCCCGATTCTTCTAATTTAAATTGATATTCTCCTGGTAGCTGGACAATAAACTCTTCCGCATAGGCATTGCGTGCAGCGGCGCTGATTTCTTCATCACTAAAGGGGCGGCCAAATGAAATGTTTTCTTTGATCGTATCAAAGAAAAGGAAAGGTTTTTGAGGGACAAAGGCAATATTTTCGCGCAGTGAGTGTTGTGTATAACGTTTAATCGATTTGCCATCGATAAGAATATCCCCTTCCTGCACATCGTAAAGACGGGGTAAAAGTTTCGCAATCGTCGATTTGCCAGCACCTGTTGGCCCTACTAAAGCAACAGTCTCCCCTTTTTTGACTGTAAAGCTTAAGTCATGTAAAACCCAATCGTCCCTGTAGCGGAATGATACATTTTTGAACTCAATGCTGTTTTCAAATTGGTCCATCTTCTCTGCATGAGGCTCGTCTACCATTGGAGAAACCATATTGAGCACTTCATACATCCTCTCAGCCGCAGCCACTCCTCGGAAAACATTGTTGTTTTCGTCAGCAAATTTTTTGATAGGTTCATAAAAAACGTACAAAAGCCCACAAAAGACAAGAAGTTCTGCAGGCCCTAAGCGAAACAAGTACAAACCTGCAAGAATCACGACAGCAAAGAAAATGGAAGATACCGTATGCAAAATAGGTCTTGCAGCTAAGGCGTAACGCGCGCTTTTTTCTTCAAGACGGGACATGATATGATTTTGTTCCCGATATTTTTTAACAGAAAAGTCTTCCATCACAAAACTTTTCACAGTCATGACTCCCGACAAAAAATCCAAGAGAGTCATGGCAAATCCTTCTTGCTTGCGTTGAATCTGTTTGGAAATTGCTTTGATTTTCTTAGCAATGAAGATGATGGGAAAAATAATCAAAGGGAAACCCACAAAAATTAATAGCGTGAGCTTCCACGAAATATAAAGACAAGCGATCAGTGTAGAAACAACTGCAAAAGGTGTCTGGATGTAGTTGATGAGCATCGAATTGATCGCTGCAGCCACAATGCCAGCATCACCGGTCACCCGCGCGCACAAAGATCCAATGTCATAGTCATGATAAAATGACATGGGCAGAGATTGGATATGTTCAAAATATTTCAGTCTTAAATCTCGGCTGACACGGATTGAAACGACTTGTGTGAAGTAACGGTTCGCAAAAAGAGCCACCGCCTTAAAAAGAGCGACACAAACCAGCACAATGGCAAGCCGGCTCAGATTGGTGTGGATATGGAAATGATCGTCCATAAAGGAGGCAACTTTTTGGACAATTGTGGTCCCTCCATGTGCTGTCATAAAGGCATTGGCTTGGCTCTGCGTGAGCGTGCCGTCAGAGGATGGGGTAATCGCTGCCCACTTTTCTTCAACGTCTGATAACTTAAGTTCCTTAACTGCCTCTAATCTTCCATTTTTTTCTTCCCCAAAAAGAACAAAAAGATCAGGCCCTGTTTTGGCTATCACTCCTAAAGAAAACATCTCCATCTGGGATGCTAACGTGAGCATGAACATAGCGATCACAGTAAAAAAGAGAAGCGCAATGTGCTTACTGTTGAGAAGCGCTGCTTTGAGAAGAAGTTTCATCGTTGTATCGTCCCATAGTGCGGAATTTTTGATAGCGTCTTTCAAGAAGTACGTCAGGGGGAAAAACTTTTAAAAGCTCCCATGTGCTGATGACAAATTGTTTGACACTGGCATAGACAGCCTCTGGATCGTGATGAGCACCCCCTAAAGGTTCTGGGATCACTTCGTCAACAATCTCAAGATCAACTAAATCCTCTGCCTGCATCTTCAGTTTGGAAGCAGCTTCACTGTTTTTGGTTGCATCCTTCCAAAGGATCGAAGCACAACCTTCAGGTGAAATAACCGAATAATAAGCATGCTCAAGCATGGCAACAGTATCTCCAATACCCATTCCCAAAGCGCCCCCTGAACATCCTTCTCCAATAACAATCACTATCATAGGGGTAGCCAATCGGAAAAGCTCTCTCAGGTTTAGAGCAATAGCCCACCCTTGTCCCCTTTCTTCAGCTGTCAGTCCTGGATAGGCTCCTGGTGTGTCGACCAAAAAAAGAATAGGCAAATGAAATTTTTCCGCCATTTGGGCAAGCCTAAGCGCCTTGCGAAAACCTTCGGGATGCAGCATCCCAAAATTCCGCTGCAGACGCGTTTCAGTATCATTGCCTTTTTCTTGACCAATCACCATAAATTTGCGCCCATCGATTTTTGCCAATCCCCCTACAATAGCAGTGTCATCACTGAAAGTGCGGTCGCCGAAAAGCTCAACAAATTCCTCACAGAGATGTTCAATAAAATCGATGCTGCGAGGTCTAGATGGATGGCGACAGATCTGGACGCGCTGCCAGGGTGTGAGCGAAGAATAGACTTTTTCTTTGAGTTTATCGAGTTTGCCTTCTAGCTTGTTGAGCTCATCGACAGACAAAAGAGAATTTTTGATATTCTGTTCTTTAAATTGTTGAATCGCTTTTTCATATTCCACAATTTGCTTTTCATGCTGCAAAATATCCATAATTTATCCTGAATAAAAAAAGTAGCATACCTTAACGATTTGTTTCTTTCAAGTTTCCTCTCTAAAGAGATTCTAAAAAAATGTTAACGCAAAGACGCAACGCCGCAAAGAAAACTTCCCCTTGCGGCTTTATACCAAATCCGGGAAATAACGTCATGAATACGGGCTGAGTAACGTGACAGATTTGAACGATCGTTTCGAAGCGCATGTTTTTAAACATGGGCAAGAAACGATCGTTTAAAGATGGCATGT
>Ga0153954_1001116_pt1 | contig 15978 bp, 19 predicted proteins | sample TSFL038MetaG_FD_102277 | JGI IMG/M metagenome (GOLD analysis project Ga0153954, IMG submission 102277) | Attine ant fungus gardens microbial communities from Florida, USA - TSFL038 MetaG | ecosystem: Host-associated > Fungi > Mycelium > Unclassified | place: USA: Florida, Wekiwa Springs State... | reverse complement strand
GCTCCCAGGCCGCGTCGCTCAACACCAAACGGTCCATCACACCCAAGGCTCACCTCCCAAAAGAAGCCTTGAATCTGATTTGCTCTCAAATGGGAATCCCTAGAGTCCACAGCTCCTAGCGCAACAGCGACACGGCCCAATAGCTCAGCGCCGCGACCGCCGCGGAGGCCGGGATCGTGATGACCCAGGCGTAGACGATCGAACTCGCCACGTTCCAGCGCACCGCCGAGGCGCGGCGTGCGGCGCCGACGCCGACGATGGCGCCGGTGATGGTGTGGGTGGTGGAGACGGGAATCCCGAGCGCGGTGGCCATGAACAGCGTGATGGCGCCGCCGGTCTCGGCGCAAAAGCCCTGCATCGGCGTCAGCTTGGTGAGCCGCAGCCCCATGGTGCGCACGATGCGCCAGCCTCCCATCAGGGTGCCGAGCGCCATCGACGCCTGGCAGGCCAGCACCACCCAGAACGGCACGTAGAACTCGGCGCCGAGCTTGCCTTGCGAGAAAAGCAGGACCGCGATGATGCCCATCGTCTTCTGCGCGTCGTTGCCGCCATGGCCGAGCGAATAGAGCGAGGCGGATGCGAATTGCAGCACGCGAAACGCGCGATCGACGGTAAACGGCGTGGAACGTACGGAGATCCAGGACACGATCGCGACCAGGATCATGGCGAGCGCGAAGCCGATCAAGGGCGACAGCACGATCGCGGCGAGCGTCTTCGACAGGCCGCTCCAGACCGCGGCGGAAATGCCCGCCTTGGCCATGCCGCCGCCGACGAGCCCGCCGATCAGCGCGTGCGAGCTCGACGACGGGATGCCCAATCCCCAGGTAACGAGGTTCCAGACGATCGCCCCGGCCAGCGCCGCGAAGATCACCTGGGTGTCGACGACGGACGGCTCGACAATGCCGGTGCCGATCGTATGGGCGACATTGAGCCCGAACACCAGAAAGGCCACGAAGTTGAAGAAGGCGGCCCAGAGCACCGCATATTGCGGGCGCAGCACCCGCGTCGAGACGATGGTGGCGATCGAATTGGCCGCGTCGTGCAATCCGTTGAGAAAATCGAACAGCAACGCGACCGCGATCAAACCCGTCAGAACCGGTAGGCCCAGCGTGGCTTCCACGATGCCCCCTAAAGCGCGACGATTTGCGTATGAATCATCATCGCGCCTGGGTCGCTTTGTTTGCGCATGATCTCCGCGCAAACGCGTTCCGCGTTTGTCGCGAGGGAAAACCGCTGCACACTTTGCGCCAACGCGGCCCTTCGGGTCCGGATCATGCGCTAGACCTGTTCGATCATGATCGAGTTGATCTCGTTGGCGACATCGTCGAAGCGGTCGGCAACCTTCTCCAGATGGTCGTAGATCTCCGCGCCGACAATGAAGTCCATGGTGTTGGCATTGCGGTGCTTGAGGAACAGCTCCCGCAAACCGATGTCATGGAGGTCGTCGACGCGCCCTTCGAGCTTGGTCAGCTCTTCCGTGATCGCCGTGATCATGGAGACGTTCTGGCCGATCGACTGCAACAGCGGCAGCACGCGGCCGACCAGGTCGGCGCACTCGACCAGCAGCGTTCCGATCTCCCGCATCAGCGGTTCGAATTCGCGCACCTCGAACAGCAGCACCGCCTTCGCGGTCTGCTGCATCTGGTCGATCGCGTCGTCCATCGCGGTGATCAGGTTCTTGATGTCGCCTCGGTCGAACGGCGTGATGAAGGTACGCCTCACCGCGGTCAGCACTTCGCGGGTGATACCGTCGGCATCATTCTCGAGCTGGCTGACGCGCTGGCAGTAGACGGGGGTTTCGTCCCCGCCCTTCAACACGTCCTGCAGGGCCCGCGCGCCCTGCGCGACCACAGCGGCATGTCGGGCAAACAGCTCGAAAAACCGTTCCTCCCTCGGAAGAAAGGCACGAAACCATCGAAACATCAGGCATCCATCGTTTTGAACCCACGGCCTGGCGGCCTGTCACAAAACTGTCATAGATGGCTTTGGCGGAAAAGACCCGCCGATGCGGCCGCCAAATGACGGCCATCCACCGCTTTGTCAGCGGACATTTACCCCGAAAATTGACCGTTTACAGCGATCGCTTGAGAAGATGAGCGATCTCGCCAATCAGGCCGCGCCGGAACAAGAGCACGCAGGAGACGAAGATGGCGCCCTGGATCACCGTGACCCACTGGCCGTAACCCGCCAGATATTGCTGCATGGCGATGATGACGAAGGCTCCGACCACAGGACCGAAGACCGTGCCGAGGCCGCCGATCAGCGTCATCAGCACGATTTCACCGGACATGGTCCAATGCACGTCGGTCAGCGAGGCGTTCTGGGCCACGAACACCTTCAGCGCGCCGGCAAAGCCCGCAATGGTGCCTGACAGGATGAAGGCGAGCAGCTTGTACTGATCGGTCTTGTAGCCCAGCGAAATCGCGCGCTGCTCGTTTTCGCGGATCGACTTCAGGACTTCGCCGAACGGCGAATTGATGGTGCGGAAGATCAGCAGGAAGCCGGCCAGAAAGCCGGCCAGCACGACGTAATACAGCACGGTCGGTTTCGAGAGATCGAGGAAGCCCAGCATCATCCCCTGCGGGATGCCCTGGATGCCGTCCTCGCCGTGGGTGAACGGCGTCTGCAGATAGATGAAGTAGAGCAGTTGCGACAGGGCCAGCGTGATCATCGCGAAATAGATGCCCTGGCGGCGGATGGAGATGTAGCCGGTGATGACGGCAAGCGCGCAGGCGGCCGCGGTGCCGACCAGGACGCCGAGCAAGGGCTCCAGCCCCCACACCTTGAGTGCATGCGCGCTACAATAGCCGGCGGTTCCCAGGAACATCGCGTGGCCGAACGACAAGAGGCCGCCATAGCCGATCAAGAGGTTGAAGGCGCAGGCGACCAGCGCAAAGCACAGCGCCTGCATCACGAAGAACGGATAGATGCCGGTGAACGGCACGGCCGCCAGCATCAGCGCCATGATGACGAACACGATTATCTCGTCGCGCATCGCGCGCGGCGTGGCGGGCAAGGTGTCGTCGGTCAATGCCGTCATGTCAGGTCGCCCTTCCCGTCAGACCCGTCGGCTTCACCAGCAATACCAGCACCATCAGGACGAACACGACGGTGTTGGAAGCCTCCGGATAGAAATACTTGGTCAGTCCCTCGATCACGCCGAGCGCAAAGCCGGTGAGGATCGAGCCCATGATCGAGCCCATGCCGCCGATCACGACCACCGCGAACACCACAATGATGAGGTCGGCGCCCATCAGCGGACGGACCTGGTTGATCGGCGCCGACAGCACGCCCGCGAGCGCGGCGAGACCGACGCCGAGCCCGTAGGTCAGCGTGATCATGCGCGGCACATTGATGCCGAAGGCGCGCACCAGGGTCGGATTTTCGGTGGCGGCCCGCAGATAGGCGCCGAGCCGCGTCTTCTCGATCAGGAACCAGGTGGCGATACAGACCACCAGAGAGAAGATCACGACCCAACCGCGGTAGATCGGCAGGAACATGAAGCCGAGATTGGTGCCGCCCTTCAATTCATCGGGGATCGCATAAGGCAGGCCGGACGATCCGAAATAGTTCTGGAAGATGCCCTGCACGATCAGCGCGATGCCGAAAGTGAGCAACAGGCCATAGAGATGGTCGAGGCCGGTGAGCCACTTCAGCAGCGTCCGCTCCAGGATCATGCCGAAAATGCCGACTATAATCGGCGCGATGATGAGCGCCCACCAATAACCGAGCCCGCCCAGGTTCAGGAGGAAATAAGCACAGAATGCGCCCATCATATAGAGCGCGCCGTGGGCGAAATTGATGATGTTGAGCATGCCGAAGATCACGGCAAGCCCGAGACTGAGCAGCGCGTAGAACGAGCCGTTGATCAATCCCACCAGTAGCTGGGCATAAAGGGCTTGCATCTTCTCCCTCTCGTGCTCGTCCGTTTGTGAGCGTCCGGCGGCTACTGCCGCCGCCGGACGCTCAATCGCTTACTTCTTCAACAAGGGGCAGGTGCTCTTGTCGAGCGGGGTGAAGGCCTCGTTCGCCGGAATGGTCGCCACCAGCTTGTAGTAGTCCCAAGGTCCCTTCGACTCCGCCGGCTTCTTCACTTCGAACAGGTAGGCCGGATGAATGGTGCGGCCGTTCGGTTCGATGCTGCCTTTGCCGAACAACGGATCGTCGGTCGGCAGTTCCTTCATCTTGGCAACGACCTTGGCGCCATCATGCGGATTGCCGCCGAGCGCTTCCAGCGTCTTGAAGTAATGCAAGAGGCTCGCATAGACGCCGGCATGCACCATGGTCGGCATGGAGTGGTTCTTCATCCGCTCCTGGAAGCGCTTGGAGAAAGCGCGGGTCTGGTCGTTCGTGTCCCAGTAAAACGTCTCGGTGAAGCTCAGGCCTTGGGCGGTATTCAGGCCGAGCGAGTGGACGTCGGTGATGAAGAGCAAGAGCGCGGCGAGCTTCTGGCCGCCCGAGCTGATGCCGAACTCGGCCGCCTGCTTGATGGCGTTGGTGCTGTCGCCGCCGGCATTCGCGAGCCCGATGACTTTCGCTTTCGATGCCTGCGCCTGCAGCAGGAAGGAGGAGAAGTCGGAGGTGTTGAGCGGATGCTTCACGCCGCCGAGCACCTTGCCGCCGGCGGCCTCCACGGCCGCCGTCGTATCGCGCTCGATCGCAGCACCGAACGCATAGTCGGCCGTCAGGAAGAACCAGGTGTCACCGCCGGCCTTGGCCAGCGCCGAGCCGGTGCCGTGGGCAAGCGTATAGGTGTCGTAGGTCCAGTGAATCGTGTTCGGCGTGCACTGGGCGTTGGTGAGGTCGGAGGTGCCCGCCCCCGAATTGAGCATGATGGAATTCTTTTCCTTCACGACGTTGTTGACGGCGAGCGCAACACCCGAATTCGGCACGTCGACGATGGCATCGACCTTGTCGACATCGATCCATTGCCGGGCAAGATTGGCGCCGACATCGGGCTTGTTCTGGTGATCGCCGGAGATGAGGTCGATCTTCCAGCCCTTGCCCGTCAGTCCGGAATCCTCGATCGCCATTTGCGCGGCGAGCGTCGAGCCGGGCCCGCCGAGATCGGCATAGAGGCCCGACTGATCCGAGAGCGAGCCGATCTTGACGACCTTGTCGTCGGCGGAAGCATGGCCTGCGGCGGCAACGGTGAGAGCGGTCGTGAGCAGAAGCGAGGCGATAAATCTTGTTTTCATGATTATCCTTCTTCTTTTTGTCGGACCTAAACGCCGAGATAGGTGTGCAGCTTGTCCATATTGGCTTGCAGCTCGGAGTTGGAAAAACCGTCAATGATCTTGCCGTGCTCGACAATGTAATAGCGGTCCGCGACGGTGGCGGCGAAACGGAAATTCTGCTCCACGAGCAGGATGGTGAAGCCCTCCTTTTTCAATCGCGCGATGGTGTGGCCGATCTGCTGAATGATGACGGGCGCGAGACCCTCGGTCGGCTCGTCCAGCATCAGGAAGGTGGCGCCGGTGCGCAGAATCCGCGCGATCGCGAGCATCTGCTGCTCGCCGCCGGAAAGCTTTGTGCCCTGGCTCTTCAACCGCTCCTTCAGATTCGGAAACAGGTCAAAAATCTGGTCGAGCGTCAGACCGCCGCCCTGCTTCACCACCGGCGGCAGCATCAGGTTCTCGCGCACGTCGAGGCTCGAGAAAATGCCGCGCTCCTCCGGGCAGAACGCCACGCCCATCCGCGCGATCCGGTCGGAGGACGCGCGGATGATCTCGTTGTCGCCGAAGCGAATCGAGCCGGCGCGCTTGCTGATGATGCCCATGATGGACTTCAGCGTCGTGGTCTTGCCGGCGCCATTGCGCCCGAGCAGGGTCACGACCTCGCCGGCATTCACGTTGAAATTGATGCCGTGAAGGATGTGGGACTCGCCGTACCAAGCTTCGAGATTCTGGACGCCAAGTACCGGCTTGCCGGCAGCCGCGGCTGCTGGCGCTGCGGCCGTTTTCACCTCAGGCATGACCGGCCCCCAGATAAGCTTCCTTGACCCGCTCGTCCTTGGAAAGGTCGGCGTAATTGCCCTGCGCCAGCACCTGCCCGCGTGTCAGCACGGTGATGACGTCGGAGAGATTGGCGACCACGCTCAGATTATGCTCGACCATCAGGATGGTGTATTTCGCCGAGATACGCTTGATCAGCGCGGCGATCTTGTCGATGTCCTCATGGCCCATGCCGGCCATCGGCTCGTCCAGGAGCATCATCTCCGGATCGAGTGCGAGCGTCGTTGCAATCTCCAGTGCGCGCTTGCGGCCATAGGGCATCTCGACAGCGGGCGTATTGGCAAACTCGCTCAGGCCGACATCGTTCAACAGCTCCAGCGCGCGATTGTTGAAACGGTTCAGCACCGATTTGGAGCGCCAGAAATCGAACGAGGAACCGTGCTGGCGCTGCAGGGCGACCCGCACATTCTCCAGCGCGGTAAGGTGCGGGAACACCGCCGATATCTGGAACGAACGGACCAGACCGAGCCGCGCAACATCCGCCGGCGCCATGGCCGTGATGTCCTGCCCCTTGTAGTGGATGGTTCCCCCCGACGGCTTCAAGAACTTGGTCAGCAAATTGAAGCACGTCGTCTTGCCGGCTCCATTTGGACCGATCAAGGCGTGAATGTGACCACGGCGGACCTTAAGCTCGACATCGCGAACAGCAAAAAACCCCGCGAATTCCTTGGTCAATCCGTGGGTTTCGAGAATGAACTCATCGGCCAAACAAATTTCCCCCTGCCAGGTGCGCATACCCCCGCGCGGCTGGCTTTTCTCAACCGCCGGCATCTTCCGGACACACCGGACGCCGTCCGGACGCCGCCTCCGGGGCGGAATATGCCGTCATCGCACCGCATTACGCAAGGCGGAAAGCTTAGGCAAGAGAGCCCGCGCACACCTTGCCGCATTGGCCGTTAGTCTAGGGATTGCAACGTCCTGCACGGGCGCCCTCACCCGGCCTGTCAGCGGGAAACCACAGCGAAAGCGTTCGTTAACGGTGATTTGGCTCCTGGACAAAACCTTCATAGAAAATTTTCCCATCCACTCGATGCTTTGCGGGTCTCGAGGAAATTGGGATTGAGGCATTGGAGTTCGAGAGCGCCAGACCATCGGTCGTGAAGTCGATCAGGCAACGTGATCTCCTGAACACGTGGCTGCGACTTTATGCGCGCGCGCAATCGACGCCGCGCGTGGCCGAGTATCGGCCGGACCGGCTCGAGGACGAACTGCCCGACCTCGTCTTCTACAGCGTCGACACTGCGACGCAGCCGCCGCGCCCGATCATTCAGAGCGAGGGCACGCGGATGTCGAGCGCCTATGGCCAGACCGGCAAGGGCAAACCGCTAGACGATTATCTCGGGCCGCGATTGGCCCCCATCGTGATGCCGGTCTATCACACCTGCATCGCCCGCAAGCTCCCGGTCTACACGATCGCCAACATCGATGACATCTATGGCCGCGTCGTCGCCTATGAGCGGCTGCTGCTGCCGTTCTGCGATGGCGGCGACGTCACCCACATCATCGCCTCGCTGCACACGATCTGCGAAGACGGCAACTTCGAGATCAAGAACCTGATACGCGGCAATGATTCCCTGCCGACGCCCAAGTTCCGCGCCGTGATCGATCGCGATCTCTTTCATCGCGCGCCCGGCCGCATCGCGGCCGGCGACGTGATCGAGTTCAGTTAAGTAGTTCAGTCAAGTCATGACATATTCGAGTTCCGACCCGTCGACCGTACGGTCCATCCGCCAGCGCGTTCTGCTCGATGCGTGGCTGCGTGCGCTGCGCAAACCGAACCCGCTGCCTGCCTTGATCGATTTCGATCCCGAGGCCGACATCGAAGAGCTTGCCGACATGATGGGCTTCGACGTCGAAGGCAAAGACGACGCGGTGCGTTTCCGGATCACCCAGGAAGGCGCCCGCCTCGCGGAAGCGTATGGCGACGAGCACGTCGCGCCTGAGCAACGGACCAACCGATATCTCGATGATGTGATCGGGCCCGACCGCTACGCCGGCATCGTCTCCTGTTATCGCGAATGCGTCGCGCGCCGGCGCCCGATCTATTCGATCGCGACGCTGCAGGACGCCGACGGCAAGGACGTATCCTATGAGCGGCTCCTGCTGCCGTTCGGCGCCAGCAGCGCCGTCGAGCACATTGTCGGGTCCTACAAGGCGATCAGCATCGAGGGCGGGTTCAAGGCCACCAACCTCCTGGGCGTACGGCCGATGGCCGCGCCGAAACGGCTCGTCAATGCCGTGATCGACCGCGAGCCGGCGCGCCGGCCGGCCGGCGTGCGCCCCTCGGATGATATTGTGATGGTTGAAGCTGATGCAGGCTCAGCGTCGCCACATCAGACCTTCACTTCCTTGGCGTAGATATCGGGCTTGAAGCCGACCAGCCGCTTCTTGCCGAGATCGAGCACCGGACGCTTGATCATCGAGGGCTGCTCCAGCATCAGCGCCAGCGCCTTCTTCTCGTTCAGGCCTTCCTTGTCGGCATCCGGCAATTTGCGGAAGGTGGTGCCGGCGCGGTTGAGCAACGCCTCCCAGCCGAGTTCGTCGCTCCAGGCCTTCAGCCTGTCCTTGGCGATCCCCTCGCTCTTGTAGTCATGGAAGTCGTATGTGACGCCGTGGCCGTCGAGCCAGGCGCGCGCCTTCTTCATGGTGTCGCAGTTCTTGATGCCGTAGATGGTGATGTTGCTCATTCTTTCGTTCGTCCTCACGCGCCGCCAGGCTCGAGCGCCTCGCCGAGCTGGATCGGATGCGCCATGGTCTCGTGCAGCGCCTCCTTGTCGAGTTCGCCCTCCGACAGGCTGATCACGACACAGGCGACGCCGTTGCCGATCAGGTTGGTCAGCGCGCGGCACTCGCTCATGAACTTGTCGATGCCGACCAGGATGGCGATCGACTGGATCGGGATGTCGGGCACGATCGCGAGCGTCGCCGCCAGCGTGATGAATCCCGCGCCGGTCACGCCGGACGCGCCCTTGGAGGTGATGATGGCGATGCCCAGGATCCCCAATTGCTGCCAGATCGTCAGATGGGTGTTGGTCGCCTGCGCCAGGAACAGTATCGCGAGCGTCATATAGATGTTGGTGCCGTCGAGGTTGAAGCTGTAGCCGGTCGGGATCACGAGGCCGACGACCGGCCGCGAGGCGCCGAGGTGCTCCATCTTCTGGATCATCTGCGGCAGCACGGTCTCGGACGAAGAGGTGCCGAGCACGATCAGAAGCTCGTCCTTGATATAGGCGATGAAGCGGACGATCGAAAATCCCGACAGGCGCGCGATCGCACCGAGCACGACCAGCACGAACAGGATGCTGGTGAGATAGAAGGTCGCGATCAGCGCCACCAGATTCCACAGCGAGCCGAGCCCGTAGGCGCCGACCGTGAACGCCATCGCGCCAAAGGCGCCGATGGGCGCAACGCGGACGATCATCCGGATGATGCCGAAGAACACCTTGGCGGCCTGATCAATCGCATGCGAAATCGGCTCACCGGCCTTGCCCAGGAAAGCGACGGCAAAGCCCGAGAGGATCGAGACCAGGAGCACCTGCAGCAGGTCGCCGCGGGCCAGCGCCCCGAAATAGCTGTCCGGGATGATCGCCATCAGATGCTTGACGATGCCCTCTTCCTTGGCTCCGGTGACGTAGCTCGCGACCGATTTCGGGTCGATCGTGGCCGGATCGATGTTGAATCCCGCTCCAGGTTGCAGAACGTTGCCGATGATCAGGCCGACGGCGAGCGCCACCGTCGAGACCACCTCGAAATAGATCAGCGCCTTCAGGCCAACGCGGCCGACGCGCTTGAGGTCCCCCATCGACGAGATGCCGTGCACGACGGTGCAGAAGATCACCGGCGCGATCATCATCTTGATCAGCGCGATGAAGGCGTCGCCGAGCGGCTTCAGCTGCTTGCCGAGATCGGGGTCGAGCCATCCGATCAGCACGCCGAGAAAGATCGCGATCAGCACCTGGATATAGAGGATCTTGTACCAGGATTGGCGATGGACGGCAGGACGGACCGCTTCGGTGGGCATGATGCACTCGCAAAAGACAACGGGCTGATGCCCCATCATGGGATAGTGCACGGCCGGCGACAACCGAATTCGCGCCGCACCTGTGCTGCCGTCATCGGCCTTGCGCAACGTGCAGCCGCATCATAACTGCAACGGCCACCGAGCAAGATGCGCATGGCCGCGCTGGCTGTGGACAAGCACGATATCGCGAACGATCCAGCCGATCGGTCCGAACGGGTTCTCTTCCGCGGCGCGATCGTCAAACAGCAGCGTCACGTGCGGTGTGAAGGCGCCGCGTCCGAGAAAGGTCAACCCCCTTCTCGCCATCGCGGCCGCGAGCGATCGCCTGAATGATTTCAGCCGATGCAATCCGGCATCGCCTGTCAGCACAAAAGGCCTACTGCCCGGCTTGCCTCGAAAACTCGTCGTGCGGTCAAAGGAGACTTCGAACAGCTCCGCTCGAACTTCAGCGACAGCCTCACAAACCCTGACGACGGTGGATCCGGGCAAACCACTAAGTCCAAACAACGTCACATGCAGACGATCGGGCGTTACAAGCCTGCCGCTAAACTGATGGGCGTGCCTGACGATTCCGGCCATCCGATGAATCTGCTCGGCCGTATCGGTATCAGGAAGGACCGCGAGAAACAGTCGACCAGTTGGGCTTGGGTCGTAGAACATTTCGACACAGAACAAATCATGAACATTATCCCTTGTAAAGGCAAACTGCCGGCGGCTGAATTTCCATCGAGCCAGCCGGCTATCTTGCGGTCACGAGTATTGCAGTGCTCACGGCCGCTTCGGAATGTTCAGCCCGCGCTGCACCGCCGGCCGCGCCAGGCCGCGCTCGAGCCAGGCCGGGACGTGTTTCAGACCATCGAAAGCGACAAGCTCGCGCGCCTCGTAGAAGCCGATGATGTTGCGGACCCAGCCGAGCATGGCGATGTCGGCGATGGTGTAATCGTCGTCCATGAACCATTGCCGGCCGGCGAGATGCTGCTCCATCACGCCAAGCAGGCGCTTCGCTTCGTTGACGTAGCGTTGCAGCGGTCGCTTGTCCTCATAGTCCTTGCCGGCAAACTTGTTGAAGAAGCCGACCTGGCCGAACATCGGCCCGATCCCGCCCATCTGGAAATGCAACCATTGAATGGTCAGCCAGCGCCGCGCGGGATCCAAAGGCAGCAATTTTCCGGTCTTCTCCGCGAGATATTGCAGGATGGCCCCGGACTCGAACAGCGGAAGCGGCTTGCCGCCGGGACCATCGGGATCGAGGATCGCCGGGATCTTGCCGTTTGGATTGAGCGACATGAACTCCGGCGTCTGCTGATCGTTCTTGCCGAAGTCAACGAGATGCACCTCATACGGCAGCCCGATCTCCTCCAGCATGATCGATACCTTGACCCCGTTCGGCGTCGGCAGCGAATAGAGCTGCAGACGGTCGGGGTGTCGAGCAGGCCAGCGCTTTGTGATGTGGAAGCAGGAAAGATCAGGCATTGTTCTTCAATTCTTTCATGTCGCGTCTGTGGAGCGTTCAGTCTATTGCGATCGATGCCGCTGGCAAGGGAGGTCCACGCCGCCGCGTCATGCGGTCGTCATTCCGACAACATTGATTTCGACAACATTGATGATGACGTCGTGCGGTCAGACCGTTCTGAAACTGGCCCGGTATTGGGCCGGCGAGACGCCCAGCCGCTCGCTGAAGACGATGCGCATGCGGTCGGCGGAGCCGAAACCACAGTCGAAGGCCACGGCTTTCAATGGCTGGTCGCTTCCCTCGAGCAGCCGGCGCGCGGCGTCGATGCGCGCCCGCTCGACGAACTCATGCGGAGTTATGCCCGTCGCTTGCGAGAAGGCGCGGCCGAAATTGCGCACGCTCATGCCGACCGCTTCCGCCAGCGACTGCAATGTGTGGCGCGCGCCGACATGCGCCATGACATGGGCCTGTGCACGGGCGATCGGCGAATCCTCATCGACCGGCGCGGTGAGATAGGGACTGAATTGCGATTGGCCACCCTGGCGCTGAGCCACCACGACGAGACGCTTGGCCACGGCGACCGCGACCTGCGGACCGTGGCGCTCACCGACCAGCGCGAGCCCGAGATCGATGCCGGCCGTCACGCCGGCCGACGTCATCAGCCTTCGATCGCGAATGTAGATTCGATCGTACATCACCTCGGCCGCGGGAAAGCGCGCGGCGAGGCGTTCCGCGTTTTGCCAGTGGGTGGTCACCTTGTAGCCGTCGAGCAGCCCGGCGTGACCGAGCGCAAAGGCGCCGGTGCAGATCGAGCCATAGAGATCGGCGCAGTCCGGCGCCGAACGCAACCATCGCGTCAGCTCGGGATCCGGCTCCGCGTCCGGCAGTGCCGGGCCGCCCGCCACCAGAAGAATATCGAATTTTCCGCGTGCCTCGCGAAAACTGAGATCGGCGGAAATCTTCATGCCATTTGACGCGCGCAGCGGCTCGCGGCTGGCCGCCACCAGCGCGGTCTCGTAGCCGTCGCCTTCGGCGACATAACCGTTTGCCTCCGCGAACACGTCGACGGGTCCGGCAACGTCGAGCGCCTGCACCCCTTCGTGGATCGCGATCGCCACCTTCTGAACGGCCATGCCATCTCCTTTCCGGCTGCTGGCGTGAAACGACGTCTGATTGGCCCGATCCGGCGGAGCCGCATCGTTGCGACCATCAGCCGAAGCGAGCAGATATCACGCCGGCGGGTCGCTGCAATCTGGCGATCCGAGCAAACCGCAGAGATGGCCGGCCAAGCGCGCGATTTCGCGCCACGGCGCCGTCTTGCCACATGAAGGAGCGTCTTGAAATGACCGAGATTGTCGCTGGCATTCACGTCCCCGACAGCGCCATGGCGCGCGCGGCAACCCAGCTCGTTCGCGATACCGAGGACGACCTGCTCTACAATCACAGCCGCCGCGTGTTCTTCTGGGGTGCGCTCACCGGCAATCGCCGCCGGCTGAAATACGATACGGAGCTGCTCTATATCGGCGCCATGTTCCACGACATGGGCCTGACCGAAGCGCACGCCAGTCCGGACCTGCGCTTCGAGGTCGACGGCGCCAACGCGGCGCGCGATTTCCTGAAAGGCTATGGCATCAGCGAGCGCGATATCGAGGACGTCTGGACTGCAATCGCCCTGCACACCACGCCCGGCATTCCCGAACACATGCGTCCGACCGTCGCGCTGGTGACCGCCGGCGTCGAGATGGACGTGCTCGGCATCGCCTACGACGACTTCCCGCGAGAGCAGCGCGATCACGTCTGCACCCACCATCCCCGCGAAGCCGACTTCAAGGAAAACATCATCGATCATTTCGCCAATGGCACCATCAAGAAGCCGCTGACCACCTTCGGCAACGTCAAGGCGGATGTGCTGGCGCTGAAGGACCCGAACTACAGGCGCTTGAACTTCTGCTCGATCATCCTCGGCTCGAAGTGGTCGAGCTGAGGAACAGCAACCAACCGACGGAGAGAACCATGAACATCGCCATCAACATCGGCTTCACTGAAACGGACCGCACCAGCGTCGCAGAAGGCCTCTCGAAGGTGCTGGCCGACACCTATGCCGTCTATCTGAAGACGCATGGCTATCACTGGAACGTCACCGGCCCCACCTTCCAGGCTTTGCATACCCTGTTCGAGGGACAATATCGCGAGCAGTGGGAAGCGCTGGATGAAATCGCCGAGCGCATCCGCTCGCTCGGCGAACTCGCGCCGCAGAGCTACTCCGCCTTCGCCAATCTGACCGCCATCAAGGACGGCCATGCCAGCCTGGATTCGGAGGCCATGGTCGCGGAGCTGATGCACGACCAGGAGACCGTGCTGGCCACCATCCGCGGCGTCTTCAAGGTTGCGGAATCCGTCGGCGACCAGGCGACCATGGACATGCTCAACGCCCGCGCCGCCGCCCATGAGAAGCACGCCTGGATGCTGCGTGCGACCCTCGACGTCAAGTAAGCGCGCGTCTTTCGCGCAGGGAGAACGGTCATGATGAGTTTTGATGTCAGAGAAGACTCCGTTGCCATGCGGCTCGCCCGGATCCCGGGCATCGGCGATCGCCGCAAGCCAGACCACCGGACGGATGATTGGCTGACGGTTGCGCTGGAGGATAGCTTTCCCTGCAGCGATCCGATTTCATCGATGCGCGTGGACTGAGCGGACTGAAACGGCCGATCTCGCTTATAAGTGAGACCGGCCGTTACGCGGATCCGCGCCTGTCAGGGCTGCAGGCCGATCTGCGTTTCATTCAAGCGAGGGCTGGCGGTCGCCTACCCCTCACATCTTGATTGCCATCTCGAAGCCGCCGAAGATCATTCGCTTGCCATCGAATGGCATGTCGCCCTTCAGGCGCGGATCCGCCATGATCTTCGCCATGATCGCATCGCGGTCGGCCCGCGAGCGGTAGACGATCCAGGAAAAGATCACGACTTCGTCGTCCTTGGCCTGCGCCGCGCGCGGAAACGAGGTCAACTGGCCATAGGGCACGTCGTCGCCGATGCATTCGACGAAGTCGAGCGCGCCGAATTCCTTCCAGACCTCGCCGGCCTTGCGCGCGTGCGCCTTGTACGCTTCGACCTTGTCCTTCTGCACCGGGATTACAAAACCATCGACATAGGGCACGGGAACCTCCTTGTTGCAAATGCATCCCGAGGACGATCCTGAGGACGCGAATCCGACACCCGCGTGAAGAAAAAACGGCGCCGCTTTGCCGCACCGTGCGGCCGTCCCGACTCGGACCTTTGTCGATTGCGCTCTGCCGCAGGCCGTCCGTGCGAGCAATTTGTCGTGAACCGACAAACGGCTGTCACGTTGGCGCGGCGGATGCGAAAGCACTGGCGACGACAATCCTCGCGGAGTTCAAGGCTGACCGGTTTCGTGTGACAGGATGAGACGTCGTTCAAGCAGAGGCCGCAGCAGCCAATACAACGCGGCGACATGGGTGATCATCAGGATCGGCACGTAGATGATCGGAATCGCATAAACCGAGCCCAATTCGCCCGCCCGCGCGGGCAGATTGATCTGGATGGCGTGGTAATAGTCGACGAGGATGTCGGTTGCGCCCACGACATTGAAGGCGACGACGAACGCCAGGAACAGCGGACGTATCCTGAAGGTGAGCAGCGCCAGCATGGCCAGCACCCCGGTCGCGAAATCGCCATAGGCGGCAAATGTGCCGAAACTGGCGGGCAGATCGCGGCTGACGACGCCGGGCAGCATGAAGACGAGCCCGAAGAAGCGGAAGCTGTGCAGCGTGGCGATGGCTCGGAATGCCTCCAGGCGATCCATCGATCTGAGCCAGGGCAGCACGTATGCGAAGAAGCAAAGCAGCCAGGCGGCGTATCCGAAGATGAGATGAATGCGGAACAGGGTTTCCGGCGACATGTTGGCCTCCGATCAGATGTCTGTTGGCTTGGCCTCGAACACCGCGGTCAGGATGCCGAGCCGGCCTTCCATGAGGTTGCGCCCGAGATTGGCGGCGAGCTGCGCAAAATCCGCCCCCATCACGACGCCGAGATTGAGCGACGGTGGCGGCGACGCCCGCAGCTGGGTGATCCAGGCTTTGGCAGCCTCGCTGTCGTCTTGCCAGATCAGCGCGCGGAAACCGGCCGGCTCGATCGCCTCGCGCGTCGCCGCCGCCGTCAGCACAAAGCTCGTCGCCGGCGTTCGCGCCCAGGGTACGGGGTAATGCGGATCGCCACTCTTCAACACGACATCATAGGTCGCGAATTTACCGCCTCGCTTCAGCACGCGCCGGATCTCGCGGTAGAGTCCCGCCCGGTCGGCGATGTTCATCGCCACATGCTGCAGCAGCACGACGTCGAAACGGCCGTCATCGAACGGCAGATCAAGCGCGCTTGCCGCCTGGAATGTCACCTGCCCGCTCTGCCCGGTGCGCCCGGCGAGATAGCGCGCGGCATCCACGAACGGTTCGGAGAGATCGACGCCGGTCACGG
>Ga0153954_1001115_pt1 | contig 15986 bp, 14 predicted proteins | sample TSFL038MetaG_FD_102277 | JGI IMG/M metagenome (GOLD analysis project Ga0153954, IMG submission 102277) | Attine ant fungus gardens microbial communities from Florida, USA - TSFL038 MetaG | ecosystem: Host-associated > Fungi > Mycelium > Unclassified | place: USA: Florida, Wekiwa Springs State... | reverse complement strand
TCAAGGAGGGTTGATCCGAGTAGGATCTGATGAGTTGCGCAGGGCGGAATCGAACCACCTACCTCCAGGTTATGAGCCTGGCGAGCTACCGGTGCTCTACTGCGCCCCTGTACGATAGCAGGGCGAGCTATGCGTGTCCATCCAGGTTTCGCTCAAATCGAATCGACCGGGGTTTGACACCACGTCCTTGTTTTTGTGCTCATGGCATCGCACTAGGCTGCGGTTGTGAGTACTCCTTACGTCGAACGCGTGGTGCCTACCCCGATTTGGAGCGCCGAGGCCGAAGGTCGTCTTGCCTGAATTGGGATCGGGCTCATTCCCGTGCGAGGTCAACGTCATCGAACCCATTCGATCTTCCCGCGTTGGTCCGTTCATCCGTTGCTTACGTTGGAGTATCTGGCATCGCGTGTGCGATTTTACGAACGAGGATGCGAAGCTTGATCGAACCTCATATGAGTCGTTCCGATTTCTCATCCACGGTCGGGGCGGCGATCACGCGGAACTCGAGGACGCCCGGCCCTATTCTCGTACGTGACATCGTCTCTTGTTGTGCGTGACCGCCGGAAACAGTGCGCTCATGAGTCGAGGTCGGGATAATCCGCCGGCCGAGGACCGGGGGCGGGCCAGAAGAATTTGCGATCGGTCGCTGCGATGGGGAGGTCATTGATGCTTGCCTCGCGACGACGCATGAGACCCATCTCGTCAAACTCCCAGAGCTCGTTGCCATAACTGCGGAACCAGTTGCCATTGACGTCGTGCCACTCGTACTGGAAGTGGACCGCGATCCGGTTGTCAGTAAATGACCAGAGTCCCTTGATCAGGCGGTATTCGAGTTCTCGCTCCCACTTGTGGGTCAGGAATTTGCGGATCTGTTCGCGACCGACTGGGAACGCACTTCGGTTGCGCCACACCGAATCAACGGTGTACCCCAGGGAAACGCGTTCCGGGTCCCGCGAGTTCCAGGCGTCTTCGGCGAACCGAACCTTGCGGCGGGCGGTCTCCAAGGTAAACGGAGGAGCGATCACCGGTGATGGGTTCGGGCTGATGATCGTAGTCATGGTCTGCCTCGTCGTTTGTTTATGGAAATAAGTGGAGAAATTCATGCTGCGAGAGCGTCTCGTTCGAGGATGTTCTCTCTGATGGGATTTTCGATCGAAGTCGTGCCCGAGGCGGATCCAACAGTTCTCAACGGATGACCTGACGTTCCTCGGCTTTTGGGACGTCGATGACGGTTTCAGCAACGTAGTTGAGGTCGTTCGTGAAGTGACTCACGACGATGTTGGCCGTGGCCGCGTCGAGGAAGTTGCTCGGCCTTGCCCGTTGCCGACTTTGGAGCTACCTGGGACTTGGGGCCATGCTCGTTTCCCTCCCACGAAATTCCTTCGTATCATGATCAGGTCCGTTGAGGTAAACAAGAGGTGGTAGGAGCACGTTCTGTGCCTTGATTCTCGATTTTGATAAGTCGTTTGGGGAATGTAAGTTGTAGGATAGGTGGTCGAATTCTTTTTGAATTACGAAATTTCGTGGTATCGCGAATTTTCGTGATATGACACCGAGATGTCGTGGACAATGCTTCCATGAATTTTGAACCGGAACCATTGGTCCGCGATCCCAAGCGGTTATTACTCGACCTGGCGCGAGAGCGATCGCTGTCGACGCTGCTCGAGCTTGTAGTCACGCGGTTGGCCGAGTCTCCTAGGGTCTCGCTGTCACGGGTCTGGCTTATCCAGCAGAGTCAAGACTGTACCGGTTGCCCGATGGCTCCTGAGTGCCCGGACCGCTCTCTTTGTCTGCACCTGGCCGCCAGTAGTGGACGGTCGGCGGTGGATCCGTCGAAGACCTGGACGCGAACCGACGGCGCTTTCCGCCGATTCCCGCTTGGGATACGGAAAGTGGGACGGATCGGAGCCACGGGGGAGGCGATCGAGGTCCCTGATCTTGCTTCAGTCGAGCCGGACTGGGTGATCCGACCGGAGTGGGTGCGTTCCGAAGGGATCGATGGGTTCGGGGGGCAACCGCTGGTAAATCGGGGTGAAGTGCTCGGTGTCCTGGCCGTCTTCACGCGTGGAAGAATTGGCCCGGAGTGCATGGGCTGGTTGCGATTGATCGCCGACCATGCCGCCGCTGCCATCGCCACGGCCAAGGCGTTTGAGGAGATCGAAACGCTTCGCAAGAAGCTGGAGTTGGAGAACGAATATCTGCGGGAAGAAGTCACGCAGTCCGGGGTCTTCGGCGAACTCGTCGGCCAGGGCCCGGCCCTTGAGGCCGTCGCCCGCCAGATCGATCTCGTGGCGCCGACCGATTCGGCCGTACTGATCCTCGGAGAGAGTGGAACCGGGAAGGAATTGATTGCGCGCGAAATCCATCGGCGGAGTCGACGGGCCGAAAAACCTCTCATCAAGGTGAACTGTGCGGCTGTGCCTCGGGAACTTTTCGAGAGCGAATTCTTTGGGCATGCGAAGGGGGCATTCACCGGGGCCTTGCGCGATCGTGCGGGACGATTCGAATTGGCCGATGGTGGCACCTTGTTCCTCGACGAGATCGGAGAGATTCCCCTCGAACTTCAGGCCAAGCTCTTACGCGTTCTTCAGGAGAGCGAACTCGAGCGGGTCGGCGACGAACGCACTCGCAAAGTCAACGTCAGGGTGATTGCGGCCACGAATCGAAGCTTGAAGTGCGAGGTCGAGGAGCGGCGGTTTCGCCAGGACCTTTACTACCGCCTGAGCGTCTTCCCGGTCAAGTTGCCCCCACTGCGAAAGCGGATCGAGGATATCCCTCTGCTCGTCGAGCACTTCCTCGGTCTCTCATGCCGCAAACTCGGCCGTCCGAAACCCCGGTTGACACTGGCGAATGTCCAACAACTCCAACAGTACGACTGGCCCGGCAACGTTCGCGAATTGCAACATGTCATCGAGCGCGCCGTCATCACGGCAAGCGGTAGCCGGCTCCGGTTCGAACTCCCAATAGGCAAAGATTCTAAGAGATTAGCGAACGATGTTGTTTTGGCGCACGAGCAAGTTTTGACGGATGCCAAAATTCGGAAGTTCGAATCCGACAACATTCGGGCTGCACTCAGATCCGCCAACGGCAAGATCTATGGACCGGGCGGCGCGGCTGAGTTGCTCGGCGTGAAGCCAACTACGCTGGCATCTCGGATGAAGGTGCTTGGACTCACGAAGAATGTCGAGTAAGGCTGCCTATTAACTTCGTTGGTAAGTGGCCCACTCTCGGACTCGGTAAATGGTAAGGGCCGGTATTGGATCGCAGGTTAACGACCGATATAACCGCTTGAAACGATTTCTTCAGAATGTAAGTTCTATCATGAGGCGTTCGGACCAGTGGTGGTGTTCGACCGCTATCAAGCGGCGAATCCTGAGATTCGGGTTCAAATGTTAAATTGGCGACGGGGTATCATGCAGCGAGGCAGTGCGCTCTCGCATCGATCATGGCCTGCTCCCAGGCAGTGTGGAACCGGCAACTACTGACAGATGGGATTTTCGTGGCAATATATATGGTGTTGATACGATTGGAGGTCTGGGGGATCGCGGCCAAACGGGTAAGGGCTCGGCACATTGGTGGATGGCAACGCTAGCGAAGGCAGATGGAAGTGAGATTGGCGATTGGGCGATACTGGAAACAAAGATCAACGGTTTGGCGGGCCTTCGGCTGTATCGTGACGCTTTAAGCAACTCAGGTGTGATTGTCAGGGAGATGAACGCGATTCCGCCTGGAAAGCTTTCCGTCGTATGGCCTGCTTGAAGCTCCTCGACTCCAAAGTCTTTGTTCAGGCTGATCACTGCGTCAGCGGTCAGGGTCGCAGCTCGTCCTGGGCGGCGTGACGGACATAGAGGATATGGACGGCATCATCCCGAATTGTGAAGAGAATTCGATATTTGTATTGGCGTCGGCCGTAGAGAAGTTCGCGAATTTCCTCGGGGAAGTTGCCGCTCTCGCGGGCAATGGGACTCCGGTGGGGCATCGATTTGAGGGATTGAATCTTCCTGTTGAGTTCGCCGTACCATCGGGCGGCTCGGGCCGGTGCCTGATTTTCCGTGATCCAGCGAACCGCCTGGCGGATGCCCTGCTGGGCCGTCGGTTCGATGATGACGCGATATGTCATGCGTTCGGGTCGAGGCCAAATTCGCGTCCGATCTCCGCAAGGACCTCATCGGCGGGTCGCCCTCGGCCGGCCTTCATGTCTTCGAGGCCTTTTCGGATGCCCTCAAGGGTCTTTGCTTCCTCCGCCCGTTCCATGAGCTTCTGATAGGACTTAGCGTCCTGGACGATCAGCTCGGCCTTGCCGTTGATGGTCAGGATGATCGGCTCGCCGGTTTCCTTCAACTGGCTGACGAACTCGGGTGTGTTCTCCTTGAACTTGGTCAGGGATTGAATATCGCGATGGATATTGAGCATCGACCCTTCCCCAAAAATCGTTTAAAAGATTGAATTTCATCTTGGTGCGAACGAGAACGGCTGTCAACATGAAAGTGCAATCATGCGCACGGTTCGCGTTCCCTCTGAGTCTCCGCGTCTGTCTCAATCGTTTCGTTTTATCGATTCGTCCTGGTTCTCAGAAACAGGAAATCCCGCCGGGAGTCGCCAAGCGAATCCAGGCGGGATCGGAGGTTGTCGGATGAGGTGACTCGACCTGATGGCGCTAGCTTACAGCGCGACGAGAAATGCGAGGAGATCCTGCTTCTCTTGCTGGGTAAGCTTCAACTCGAGCACTAGGTTGAAGAATTCCACCGTATCCGCGAGCGTCAGGAGGCGGCCGTCGTGGAAATACGGCGGTGAGTCTTTGATGCCACGCAATGGGAATGTTTTGATCATCCCTTGCTTGGTTGCGACCTGGCCGTTGTGTGTTTGCGTCTTGTAGAAGCGCTCGACCTTGAGGTCGTGCATCAGGTTGTCCGTGTAGTACGGCGCGGGGTGACAGATCGCACACTGGGCTTTGCCGAAGAAGAGGTTCTGCCCCTTCATCTCCGGGGAGTTCGCATCGAACTTCTTGGGGTCGAGTTTGCCGTCGAACCCGAGACCAGGGGCTGGTGGGAAGTCGAGCAGCTCTTGCACCTCGGACATGAAGTGGACCTGGCTGCCACGCTCGAGAGGATTGATCCCTTTAGCCGCTGCGGACAGGTGATCACCGTCGAAGTAGGCGGCCCGTTGCTCGAACTCGGTAAAGTCTTCGATCGTTTTCAACGCGCGTTGGGAACCGAAGAGTCGTTGAATGTTGACTCCTCGTAGGCTTGTGGTGTCGATTCGGCGGCGATGGGACTGCGGTCGGATATCACCCACCAGGTGGGTTGCGGCCGAAGTATGTCCATTGATGTGGCAGTCAAAGCAGGCCACGCCTTTGATACCTTCCGGCTTATCCGTTTTTCGGTCTGCCGTGGCGTTGAACTGCTGCTGGGGGAACTGGGTGACCAGCAGGCGCATGCCTTCGAGATCCTTGGCGTTGAGAATGCCCTGGAAGATCTCCTGGAAATTGTCCAGCGTCACGACCTTGCCTTGGGATACGTCCCCCAGGTCCGAGCGCGAGGTCAGGAAGATGGCCGGTGGGAATTCCGGGAGAAAATGTTCGGGCAAGTCGAAATCGAGGTCGAAGCGCTCAAGACGAGGTAATACTTTGATCTCCATCTGGGGGAAGACCATTCCACCGACTTCTTGCTTTGGGTGGGGCAAAGGGAGGAAACCCTTGGGAAAGAGCGCCTTCTCGCGGATCGCGTCCGGGGTCTGCTCCGCCAGCGTCTGCCACGTGAAGCCTTCCGGTAACTTTGCCGCCGGGCCAACCTGGATGGGCTTGCCCCGTGACATCTTCACTTTGCTGTCGGGCTGCGATTTGAGATCGTATCGCTCTTCCAGAAGCTTTGTTTGGCGAGCCATGACGGCCGGTTTGTCGGCTATATCCTTGGCTCTCATCGACGCGAAGCTTTCCTTTCCCAGCAGCACCGGCGTGACCTGGTCGTAACTCGAGTGTTCGGGAGGCTGAGCCGGTTCCGTCGGACGAGTGATCTGGTTTACGGCGGGTTGCGTTTGCGCAAACGCCGCGTTGGCGAAGGCGATCGCAATGATCGATCCGCTCAACGACGGTAGCCAGCGGAGAATTCGTTGCGGACTCTGACAACGCATTCGTGTTCTCCCCTCTTCGTTGCAAAATCAAGTGACGGCTGCCGTGAAGTCCACGGAAGGGCAAGACACGTCGCATCCTTGCCCTTCCCCAATGTTATCTGAGCGAAGAACCCCCCTACTTAGGGCGGATGGGATTTCTCATCAAGCCGAGGTCGGCCTTCCGTTAGGATTCCAATTTCTCGTGACCCTCTTTGTCCATGATGAAGTAATCTTTGCGCGGGAATTTCTCGAAGAGGGACGCGGGTTTGCTGAAGTTGGTCGCCAAGACGTCGATGGGATTCCCGGCGATCCATTGCGAGAGATCGATGGTCGCGTAGACGCCCGTGTTGAATCCGATGAGAACGCGACAGGGCTTGTCGCCGACGTTTTCGATCGAGTGTCCGTATCCCTGGGGGATATAGCCCACGTCTCCCTTCTCCAACGTCTCGACCCGATAGCGACCGTGCGAGCCGAACATCGTCACGCTGATGTCACCGTCGATCACGTACTGCCACTCATCGGCGGTAGGATGCCAATGCAGTTCCCGGAGCCCACCGGGATCGAGCTCGAGGATCACGCCGGTCACCGTCTTGGAGATCGGAAAACTCGTGGAGTCGACCCGCCACTCCCGGCCGCCTTTGTATTTGCGGTGTGGCGGTTGGGCGAGGAGGCGGTACTTGTGGGTCTCTGGCGGAAGCTTCCATCCCTGGAGCGGCGTTGACGGCTTGTCCGGTGGCACGTCGCCACGGGCGAAGTAAACCTCCTCCTTCGGGAATCCATCGAAGGCCGATTCAGGCAGTCCGAAATTTTTGGCGAGGAGTGCCTTGGGGGTGTGGCCGATCCAGTCGGTGATGCTGAACGTGCCGAACTCGGAGAAATAGCCGTTGTCGAAAATCAGCACAAAGTGGCACGGTTTGTTACCAAGACATTCCAGCATGTGACCATGCCCGCGAGGGAAGTACCACACATCCCCCGGCTCGAAATCGTTGGTCTCGGCGCTGCCTTGCGGATCGATGACGGTCGTCCTGACCTGTCCCTCGAGCACGAACGCCCATTCGGCCGCCGTGGCGTGCCAGTGAAGTTCCCGCATGGCCCCTGGCTCGAGCCGCATGGAGACCCCGGCGATCCCCTTGGAGATGGGTAACTGCTCGACAGTGGCTTCCTTACCGAAGCTTCCGCCGATCACTTTTCCTGTCGACTTCTCCAAGGCGAACTTGAACGTCGGCAACTCAGGCCCGGAAATCAGTGGGTCGGGAACGTTGTTCATGAAACTTGGGTCACCCGCTTCCGCTGGCTTGGATCCGGCTAGGAAGGCGGCTGCCGCAGCCGCGAGTGTGGCGGTTTCGGTCATAAAATCGCGACGCTGAATTTTGGGCATCGGAATCTTCCCCGTTGGATGCCATGCTGCGTTGCGGAGGATGAGATGAAAAGCGGCATTGACTCCTCGGATATCCCGATTTCAGGTCACGGTTCCGAGGAGTCGTGACGGGATTGCCTTGGTCGTCTGCGTGCTGAGTCTCCGCTCAACGGAATTTTAGAGCGAGTTTGTACGCGTCAGTCCGAACTTTGAAGGGATTTTGATAACCGATCTACCTGGAACTCTCCTCCGATTTCTCCTCTCTCCACAACATAGTTCGCGAGGCGCGATTAATCGATAGCTTGCTCGACGCAATTCATCGACCCTGATCGACGTCACGATCGGCTGAGGCGAACCGAATGTGGATCCGGAAGCGGACGTTACTTCATATCTTTCACGTCGGGGATGAGTGGGGGCGAGCCAAATCTTGCGGCGGGAGCACGGGTGCATTCACGAAGTCTTCGGGCAGACGGCCGGTGAGGTGAGCGTGTACTCGACAATTCCCCGCGAAGGAATGAGAACGAATGCGATTCGCCACCAGTCTCGCTACAGTCCTCTGTGCGGACCGTTGATGCGAAATCACCGCAACACAACGACGCAACCAGGGCCTGCATGCGGAGTCGACTTGAGCTTTCGCGTAGCGTGCTTGCGGGTGACTGGGGGCTGCGATTTCGTTCTCATGTGGGAATGGGATTGGCTGACAGAGATAGGAGCGGTATAGCCTTGGCGAAGTACCGATCCCATCGCTGTCGGACGCGCTCTCTGAAAGCAACAGCGATGCCGGATCTTGGGATGAATGGTTTTTCCTGGTTCGTTGCGTACGGAGTGTCGCGCCTCATCTCGCCCTGGTGTCATTCCAAGAGAAAAGACAGAGGAATTCGTGGCGCTATGGCCACCACCGTTCCCTACCGGCCAAAGAATTGGCTGTCACCATGGGGTCTCCTTCTCCTCGCTGGGCACGAGAACCTCACGAGGTTGGGGGATCTTCGTTGGCTTCGACGGAATGTGTGACATGCAAGCCGAGCTCGCGAAGCTTGGTGCGTAAGGTTTGCCGGGCGATACCCAGGAGGCGGGCGGCCTGATGTTGGTTTCCTCGGGTGTATTCCAGGACGCGGGTTAGCAAGAAACGATCGAGTTGAGCGTGTGCCTCGGCGTAGAGATCGCGGGAATCGGGCTGCAGTCGTTCGTCGATGAAGGCCTCCAGGTCGAGCGAGCTTACGGGCGTCTCCGCCGAAGTTTTTTCGGCGGGCTTGCCCAGGAGTTCGGGCAGAAACGAGGGAAGCAAGACTGGACCCCTCGCCTGGAGCAGAGCCTGCTTGAGGGTACTCTGCAACTCTCGGATATTGCCGGGCCAGCTGTAGCTCCGCAGGCGAGCGAGCACTTCAGGGTCGACGGCGACGACTTCCCGCCCGAGCTCGTGGCTGAAGCGTCGAACGTAATGTTGCACTAGCATCTCGATGTCGTCGCCTCGATCGCGCAAGGGGGGCAAGTGGATCGTGAAAACGCTGAGTCGGTAATACAGATCCGGCCGAAATTTCCCTTCGGTCGACCACTCCTTCAAGTCGCGGTGCGTGGCCGCGATCAGCCGCACGTCGGTCTGTACCGTCTCGTTGCCGCCGACGCGCTCGAATTGTTGATCTTGCAGCACCCGCAACATTTTGGCCTGAAGCGCCAGTGGCATGTCGCCAATTTCATCAAGGAACAGGGTGCCGCCGCTCACTTGTTCGAATTTGCCGATCCGACGACGGTCTGCGCCGGTGAAGGCTCCCTTTTCGTGGCCGAAGAGCTCGCTCTCCAGCAGGTTTTCCGGGATGGCCGCGCAGTTGAGCACCAGGAAGGGGCTCTTGGCTCGGGGGCCATGTTGATAGATGGCGCGGGCAACCATCTCCTTGCCGGTGCCGCTTTCGCCGGTGATGAGAACGGGGACATCTTGGCCTGTGACACGGCCAATGGACTTGTACACCTCGCGCATTTCGGCGCAGCCGCCGACGATGGCGCCATCCACGTCGGAGTCCGGGGCGGTCTCTGTAACAATGGCCGGTTTGCGCATCCGCTCGGCCACTTCCAGGGCTTCGCCAACCACCCGCCGCAACTGACGTAGGTCGAGCGGTTTGAACAGATAGTCGAAAGCCCCTTGCTTCATCGCTTCGATGGCGGCTTCTGCACCCTTGGCCATAGTAATGAAAATGACAGGGATGCGACCGTCGTCGCGACGAATTTGTAGGTAGACATCAAGGCCCGACTGGTCGGGAAGGCGGAGATCGAGGAGAATGACGTCGGGAGCCCCCGCGCGGACCAGCTCAAGCCCTTCGGAGCCTGTACGCGCGACCTCGACCCGGTGAGCGGGGGCCGGAAACGCCTGGCGTACCTGCTCGGGTATTAAGGCCGTATCATCATCGATCAGCAACAGGTGGGCCATGGACCTTGGTCCCAGAGCCTCTTGAGAAATCAGAACCGGCGCCCTCATTGTGGACCCGGCACTTCCGACTGTCCAGCCGGGTACGAGACGGTGGTGAAGAAATGATTTGGCGACCGAGACTTTCGTTGCGAAAGAGCTGGTTGGACCGCTTGTGGAACTATCCCGTCTGGTCGCGAGCCATCAGGAAGGGGATGCCCGGAAGGCCGCATTCACTCCTGTATGCCTACGGCCTCTCCCTGCTGATTGCCTCGCTCGAACTCGTCGTACGGTGGCATTTCAGCGAGCTGATCGGTCAGAGGGCGGTCTATAGCACGTTTTTTCCGGCCGTCTTGATCGCCGCGTACTTTGGCGGTCTCAAGCATGGGTTCGTGATTACTTGCCTCTGCGCAGCCGCCGCGAACTTTTTCCTGGTCCGGCCCCTTTTTGCCCTCGGATTCAAGGGTACAGGTGATACCGTCGCCCTTACCCTTTTTGTGGTTATCAGTATATTTATATGTTTTTTGACTGAAGGGCTTCACCACGCTCAGCGCTTGATTCTGGTCGATGAACGACGGCGGTCCCGGGAAGCATTACGTCAGACCGAAGAGCGCTATCATTACTTACTCCAGAATTCCTCCGACGTGATCGGACTCTTCGATGCCGAGGGGACTGTTCTCTACCAAACTCCATCGATTTATCGTGTGCTGGGATATCGGTCCGAGGATCGGATCGGCAAAAATGTCTTTCGTGATCCGATCGTTCACCCTGATGACATGCTTCAAAAACGAAGTTTCTTTGATAGGCTCGTGAACCAACCCAGAACTGTGGTCATGGCGGAGTTTCGCCTGAGGCACAGTTCTGGTTCATGGCGGAACATCGAGGCCATCGGTCAAAACTTTCTCGACGACCCAGCCGTCGCTGGAATTGTTGCGAACTACCGTGACATCACGGAACGCAAGCGGGCCGCTGAAGGCTGGCAACAGGCCGCGGAAGCTGCCAAGGCTGCGAATCGGGCCAAGGACGAATTTCTGGCGAATGTCAGCCACGAGATCCGCACACCCATGAATGCCATTCTCGGGATGACCGAGTTGGCACTCGACACGCCGCTCAACGAAAGTCAGCGCCAGTTCCTGAAAACCATTGAGTCTGCGGCTGATAATCTGCTGAGCATCATTAACGACCTGCTCGACTTCTCCAAGATCGAAGCCGGCAAACTCGAGCTGAATCCCAGCGACTTTTCTCTCCAGTCGGTCGTGGGAGATACCCTGCGCGCCCTGGCTATTCGCGCCCACAAAAAAGGGCTTGAGCTAGCCTGTAATATCCAGAGCGATGTGGTCGATGCTCTGGTCGGAGACGCCGGCCGGCTTCGCCAAGTCTTGCTCAATCTGGTGGGAAACGCCATCAAGTTTACCGATCGCGGTGAAGTGGTGGTGGGAGTGGAAAGCCTCGGCAATCCCTCCCGAAATTGCGAGGTCGTGTTGCGCTTCATCGTGACCGACACGGGGATTGGAATCCCACTTGAAAAGCAGAAGAAAATCTTCCAACCTTTCGAGCAGGAGGATACGTCGATCACTCGGAGGTATGGGGGTACCGGTCTCGGGCTAACGATCGCTGCAAGCCTGGTGGCTCAGATGGGAGGAGAAATCGTCGTCGAAAGTCAACCGGGCCGAGGTAGCACTTTCAGTTTCACCGCACGATTTGAGCGGCAACCGCACCCTGTGGAGCTGGCGGTCGTCCCGCCGCTGGACTTACTACTCAACCTCCGCGTACTCATCGTGGACGACAACGCGACGAATCGTCGCATCCTCATGGAGTGGCTCCAAAACTGGCGGATGCAACCGGTGGCGGTCGGCGATGGCTTCGAAGCCTTGGAAGTCCTCTTGCATGCTCATACCGAATTTCGACCGTTCTCACTGGTCCTGCTTGATTGCCGGATGCCTGGCATGGACGGACTCACCCTGGCGGCCAAGATCCGTGAGCGACGCGAGTTGGACTTCACTCAGATCATTCTCCTCACCTCGGGAGACCGCCCTGGAGACATGGCTCGGTCTCGTGAGTTGAGGATTCATTCGCATTTACTGAAACCTGTCCAGCCGTCGGAGCTGCTCGATGCAATCCAGCGCGCGCTGAGCCAGACCTCACGCGATCGGCCGGCGGTAGATTCACTCGGGCCCGGTGATGTGTCCGAGCAGGCGGCGTTCGCTCAGCCCGAGGTGCCTCTCGCGATCCTGGTCGCCGAAGATAATGTGTTCAATGTTCTTCTTTTAGAACAACTCTTGGGACGGCGTGGCCATTGCGTGCGCACCGCGATGAATGGCCGGGAGGCCCTCGCCCTGGCGGAAACGGGTACCTTTGACCTCTTGCTTCTGGATATCCATATGCCTGAACTTGATGGCTTTCAGGTCGTTCAGGCGATTCGAGAACGCGAACGCAGCAGCGGAGAGTATTTGCCCGTCATTGCCTTCACCGCGCGCTCGGGGAAGGAAGAACGCGAGCGCTGTCTCGCTGTGGGCATGGACGATTTTCTGGCCAAGCCGGTTCAAGCCTCGAGCCTGTGGAACGTGATCGAAAGCGTCATGCGGGCCCATCCACCGGTCCATCGCAGTAAGCCGAGCCTCATTGATGCGACTGTCCTCTTGGCCGCCTGCGGTGACAACGCCGAGATTTTGGAAAAGATCTGCCAGACGTTTCGCGAGCAACTCCCCGGCTATCTGGCCTCGGTTCAAAATGCTTTGCAGAACCAAGATGCGCTGGGCCTCAGCGAGGCCGCACACAAACTCAGTGGCATGGTGGCAGCCTTCTCGTCGGTGGTCGGCGAGGAGGTGTCGAAACTGGAAGACCTCGCGGTCAGCGGCCAGATTAGGGAGTCGCGCGCCGTTGTGGGGCAACTCGAAGTCCTGAGTCGGGAACTCGTCTGTCAGCTTGACGGACTCTCGATCGACAGCCTGCGTCAGCAAGCGAAAGCCACTGATGCGTCTCGCCCAGGTCAAGCTATCGGCACCTGATCGGCAGGGCTCCGATCGGCGATGTCGTACGTACACGGCCTGCTGGGGTCTGTTTGCGCGGGCGATGACGCCGGGTTATTGCGCGTGCTTCCACATGAATTCGAGAATTGCGGTGGCGTCTTCATAGGTGGTCGCGTGGCCTCCTGCCTCGCGGTGGATCAGGAGAACGGGGCGCTCGAGCTTTTTGAGGATCGCGGAGAGTCGCTGAATGCTCTGAGGAGGCACGATCGTATCCTGTCCTCCCGTGGTGAAGGCGACGGGCATGGTCAGTCGTTCGGGCCAATACTCCGCGCTTCGCTTCTTGTACTCTTCCGGGATCGATCGTTTCGGGCCACCGAATGACTCTGCGATGGCGTCCTGGAACAACTCGAATTCGAGGTGGTTGGCGGTCCCATTCATGGATGCCACGCCGCGAATCAGGTCGGGGTGGAGAGCGGTAAACGTCAAGACGGATGAGCCGCCCATCGAGGCGCCGCAGAGGAAGACTCGTTGAATCGGGTATTGTTGCGTCAGTTCTTCGATGATCTGCACGAGGTCGGCTTCGGCCCTGGGACCCATCCACGAGGTCCGAGCCCGATAATCGGGGGAGACAAACAGCATCTCATGCCGGGCCGCGAAATTACGTGCCGCCCGGCATTCGCTACGGTCATCCCGGACGAATTGCCAGCGGTCCGAGCCGTGACCGTGCAAGGCAATCAACAGGTCATGGGGCCGATCCACAGCCAGCCGCGGTGGAGCTATCAGCACATAGTGTTGTTCGGTACCATCGACTCGAGCCGTGAACGTGACATCTTTAGGCTGTGCGTTTTCGGTTGCCTCTATCATCGCGACGATCGTCACGAGATACAAACCGGTGAAGGTCGCGATTCGGTGCATCGGGTCTCTTCCGCAAGTCAGAGATCGGTCGTCGCTCAATTGATATCGTACGACAAATATCCGACATGCAAGCCCTCGTCAAGTTCGAGAATGATCATTGCGACCTCTGAGCACCGGTCGAAGTCCAACTCAAACGCTGGTTCTTCCGGGTACTCCCACCGAACGACGATCGATTGCCGAAGGGCTTGCCGGTGACCTCCGGGACGAAGGCTCTTGCTGAGGAGCTGAACGAGTTCTGCTGGTCGAGAAACAAGACACGAAAGAGGAATGTGGATCTCACGGGAGCGGGAGGACTGTGCCAAGGCCAGCATAGATGTAACGTTCCTCGAATATCTTTTGCAGCGCGGCGAATCCGGGCTCGCTGGTGCAGTGTCCGACCGCGAGCTTGGCGATTTTCCACTTATCGCGAAGAGATGTCGCGAGGCTTTCGATCTCTGGTTCCGGCGTCTTCACCAGGTGCAATCCGCCGACAATCAGTTGCACTGGTCGCTCGGTCGCGGCGGCTTTTTGCAAGATGGCCTCGATGCCCGGGTGAGAGCAACCGACGACCAGAATTTGACCTTCGGGTGTGCGGAGGGAGAGCGAGAGTTCCTTGAGTTCCATGGTCCCAGGTGCGTTCGACGTCGTGCAGATGAGGCTCACCCCCGGCATGATCTCGCGAGACTCTTCGACGAGCTTGAAATTCACTCCTTCCCAGGCTGTGCCGTGTGGCACCGCTTTCGGCATGGTGCCATCGAAGTAACGCATGTGTTTCGGGAGCGACTCCACACCTCGACGGTACATTCCCGGCGGCGTCACACCGCCGAAATGCTCATCCGCAGGGACATAGACGAGTGTCCCGGGATTGACCGTTTGAAGGTAGCGGAGGCCGGTCGTGTGGTCGCCATGGCGGTGCGAAATGACGACGCAGTCGATGTTCTTGAGGTCAATACCCAGTGACTTCACATTGTGCTCGAAAATCTTCGCATCGTTTCCCGCATCGAAAAGAATGCGTTTTCCGCCGAACTCGACCAAGGCCGCAAATCCAAAATCCTTCTTCAACTCCGACGGTTTGCCGAAGGCGTCGTAGAGCACTGTAATCCGGTTCGGCGAGTCGGCGAATGCCACTGATGGTCCGAGAACACAACTGGTCGCAAGGACCATGGTGGCAATCAGACGAGCTAACATCGCACCTCTCCCTAATCAGCCTCTTTTATGAGGCTGTGAGCACGCTGTGTTGAAGCAAATTGGCGAATGCCTGCGCAGCGTTGATCAGGTTGGTTGGCCAGTCGATCGTGGCATCGGTGTCTGCACCATCCGTGATGTATTTGGCGCAGGCGAAGGGAAGGTTCTCGCGCAGGCAGACCTTGGCTAGCGCGTAGGCCTCCATGTCGATGATGTCGCACGGCATGGGAGCCTCTCCCTGCAAAAACGAATCACCGGTGCCACAGATGCCATGCGGTAAATGAGGAAAGCGGCGTGCGAAGGAAATCACAGGCGCCACCGACTCGAACGGTGTTTCGCCAACGGCAAAGCCAAGGCCGGTGACGTCCATATCGCGTTGAACAAAACGGTCGGCCGCGACGAGACTCCCTCTGGGGAAGGAATGACTTCCGGCAGACCCCAGATTCAACACATAGGAAAAAGGCTGTTCATGTGAAGATGCTTCCAGAAGTCTACGGGTTAGATGGTAGGCTGCGTTGACTTTGCCGACTCCGCAGCAGAGGACTTCGAATCCGAGTTGCTGAAGAGTGTCCTGGCCTTCGCTTTCCAGGGCCATAACGATGAGTGGCTTCACAGATGCCTCATGATTGAATCGATTTGCGTGGCGAAACCTCATGCCACGCAAATCGGTGAAGTTACCAGCGTCCGTGAGGACGCTTCACGCCGGCTCGGCCCGACCTGCTCGTCAAAGACGCCCTCAAACGCCAGAAGCCGCAGGACCCGATACAGCGAAGGCGCGTGTGTTCGTCTTAGTGGCGCAGTCACCCGGTGCGCATCAGTCGGCTTCCCTCTAGCTAGGACTGCGGAAAATCCCGGTAGGCTCCTTCATCGATTTTCGAGGTCGCCGAAGGCTTTCCCGGGATGTGGTCTCCACGCTAGCGATATTTGAATCAGCGACGGCCTCCGCCGAAGCCTCCGCCGAAGCCGCCGCGACCCATGCCGCCGAAGCCTCCACTGAAGCCGCCCAAGCCGCCGCTGCCGAAGCCGCCACGGCCTATGCCTACACCTCCGAAGCCGCCGCCGCCTAAGCCTCCGAAGC